>Ga0247778_1000186_pt1 | contig 108184 bp, 104 predicted proteins | sample UWRJL049202B5_FD_179939 | JGI IMG/M metagenome (GOLD analysis project Ga0247778, IMG submission 179939) | Plant litter microbial communities from Arlington Agricultural Research Station in Wisconsin, United States - UWRJ-L049-202B-5 | ecosystem: Environmental > Terrestrial > Plant litter >... | reverse complement strand
AAATGCTGGAGTTCATTTATGTCACGGTACGTATTTTCTTCTTTTGGTTTCACCTTAACAAAACACTGAACCATGTGACTAGGAATGTCCTACCCAATCTCCGGCCAAAATCCCGGGTATAAACACGCAGGCTACCAAATCGACACCCCTATCATCCCGCACGGCGTCTCGGTCGCCGTCTCCGCTCCAGCCGTCTTCCGTTTCACCGGCCCCTCAAACCCCGAACGCCACTTAGCAGCCGCCGAAGCCTTCGGCGTCGACATCTCGAATGTGAAGAAGGAGAGTGCAGGTGAAGTGCTAGGCGAAGCACTGGAAAAGTTCTTGGCAGACTTGGGAGATCAGCCAAAGGGTTTGAAGGATTTAGGATTTAAGAGAGATCATTTGGATGATTTGGTTGAGGGAACAATTCCTCAACAGAGAGTGCTGATGTTGGCGCCTGGATTAGCAGAAGAGCTGAATGAGGAGAGAGAGCAGTTGAGGGCGCTGTTTGAAGATGCTATGGAGCATTAGGTAGTGGAGTCCTATGTATCGAGACGTACATAGCTTGAAGTTCTGGATAGCACACGCTCTCCCTCCTCCTTGGACCGTAATTTTCGCGCTTGATTACAGCTCAAATGGATTCGATGTGAGCGGAATAGCATCCTCAATTATCGCAGCTATATCCATTTTATCATACATACAAGTGCGAAAGAAATCGAGCCACTCTTTCATTCACATCGTGAAGCACTAGACATTCAGTGCACTATGCGCGAAATGGACCCTCCGCCCCGCCGATAATCAACATCGCTTGCTGTAAATTAAAACCCATGATATGTGATCCTGCAAAGCGCCCATAAACCCCTTAATGAAACTCAATACGCTGCACTCTGCCTGTAGAAATCTTGCGGGGGCGCACTCGGAGCCGACGGCGCTGTACCCTCGGCGGACCCTGGTCGTTGATAGGGCTTATATTGACTTGGAGCGGCGCCCTGGCTGGGCAAGGTCTGTCGAGCATCGATGGATGGGTAGCCTGCGTTTGCGCCTGCCGGCGGCGGAGGAGGTTGGTATCCTGGTTGTTGCTGAGGCGGGTGAGGGTTTAAGGGCGCTGGCGCGTAGGCGCTGTACTGCTGTTGATTTAAAGGTGGTTGTTGGGTGGCTGGGGCACCTGCGGAGTAGGGGTCTTCCTCTGAGTAGACGGACGCGCTGTAGGGCGTAGCATTAGAATGCTGTTGATTTACTGGCGAGTCATATACAGAGGTAGCGAGCTCCTGGGGGTTGGAGTAGGTGCTTTGGGGACGGTGTCCTGATTGATTTTGTTGTGGCGGATACTGGGCCGGTGGGGGAGAGCTTGAGGTTTGGAGAGGTGCAGGCTTCGAGGCCGAAGGGATTCTTGGGGTAGGATCCCGTTGTGGGTACGCACCATGCCCGTGTGGTTCAGATGGTGGGGGCTGTTGCTGATGTTGCGGAGGCTGTGACTGTGGTTGTTGGTTTTGGTTCAAGACATAAAACGGTGCTGGGCCATTACGGTGAGGCTGATAACCTTGCGGTGAAGATGGTTGTTGAGGGTATTGGTGTTCTATCACAGTTAGTTCAAGTCGTCGTTACAACTGGGGGTACATACCTTGAGAATTAGGTGTATAATATCTCTGGGGGTCCTGTTGTGGGGGAGCGGCTTGAGGCGGGAACCGCCCCCCGTAAGGCTGAGCCTGACCCTGACGGCCATACTGATACGATTGTTGGGTAGTCATGCCCTGGTCCAATAGATGTTCGTAATCACGGGTAGACTTGATAAATCTCTCGTTCAGCTGCGTAAAATCATCTGAATCAGAATTAGCTTGAGAATGGTACAAGATTCCCGAGTTCCTTACCCTTTTTTTGCGAGTATTTGCCAATGAGCTCGATGAGTTTTGGGCGAACGGCTACTGTCGAGTGATAGAGTTTCTAATACTAGTATTAGTATGGCAACGCAACGTACGGTCAAGAACATACGCTAATCTCCTCATTATCACGACCATTCAACTCGGAGGTCGATGTGCTCAGTAATGTGAGCAGCTTCTCTACGTTCTTAATCTCGGCGAAAACCTCGGCCTCCATTTCTGCTTCTCTTTGTATCTCTTCGGGAGTTGGATCGGTGAGTTTCTCAACATAATTCAAAGGGAAAATTCCGGTCTGCCCTCGCAGCTGGCCCTTCCACCAATCTTTGTAGACAGATTCAAGTACGGCAATAATGTCGCCCTTCCGGAAATTCAACTCATCTGGATCAGAAGCTTCGAAATCAAACAACGCCCTTACTCGAGATACAGTTGCCGCGGTTGTTCCCGACGAAACGGTTTGTGTTTGCGCAGCAGGTTGCGACTGCGAAGGCCCAGCAGCGCTTGGTTGCTGCTGTGATGATTTTGTCTGTGCTTGGGTAGCCTTGTCTTGAATTGATAACTTGAGTGCCATTTGGAGCTCCTCTTCTTCCTTTTGTCGATCGATATCTGTAAGTCGGCTCTTCGATGGCGCAGAGGGAGGGTGCAGGTTGGGGTTTTGGCTCTTCAGTCTGTTATACTGGTCTTTCATGATGCCCAGATCCGGGTCCTTGAACATTTCTGCCCATTCTTGCATTCGCTCCAAGATCTTTGCCTTCACCTGCTGATGTGTATTTCGGTCGTTGGCCAGTCTTAGAAGGGCGTCTGTAAAGGCTCTGGAAGCAAGCTCTCGGTGCATTTTTGGTCCACAGTTTTGACTGAGCGCATTGGCGAGCTACGATCAGAATTAGCAAGGAAAATTATTTTTACGTCGCAAGATTCCATACCTCCAAAGAATATAGTTGAACATTCGCATTCCTATGCGCCAACCGCTTGATCAGACTGGCCACGACATCTTTACCACCGCTATCCTCCGTCGTTACTTTGTCGCAGACGTCCAGGATATATTCCCAGTTTTCGGAGGTCAGATTCTCGTCAGTCGCCTTGGCTGTGGGAGTAAAATGTCAGTAATGCTCTTGTGGACAGCTATGCCCGGATTTCCCCAGCTTCAACATCTGAGGTGAGCTCTCTCTGACTTACCGACGACATCGTCGAAGGCGTTCTGCTGCGCGCGAAACATGGTCTCTACAAGTTCACTCTATCCAGGAAGTTGAGTATCAGAAGCGCTGCTGGATGTCTAGGTCTGAGTTGCGGTTGGGTTGAGAATGGGGAAAGTGAATGTATAGAGTGGGTTTGATGCTGTGCTCGTAGCTCTCCCGCTTTCAACATCACGGAACGTCACTGCACTGCCTCGCCTCCCTCGCTTGCGCGTTTTGACGCTACCGTAGTCGCTAGGCACTTTTGACCTGGAACTTGCTAGGCTGCCATATTTGATTTTAAGAAACAGTTTATATTTCATTGTCTTTGGAAATAAATATCCAAATGTCAGTGGGTTATTAAGGAGGGCTCCACAGAACTACAGTGCATGTGTTCTTGCAAGGCTAGGAAAACACCAATTCAGGGAGGGGATACCCCGCATATGGCAGCATCAGATATAGCTTCATCTCGTTGTCTTGCCCACGTCCCATCAGAAAACGGAACATGTCAGTCATGTTTCGGCTGCAATTTTCATTCTGTTTGAATCCATATGTCCAATGTTCATTGGCTTTCATTTAATCGTTCCGTCCTCCTTTAGCAACTGCCAGATCTATGATACACTATGAACATGCGAGAGTATTACAACACTCGCAGATGACATTACAGCAGCCCCAGACCCGGGGCGTTGATCGATGCGGAAAAAGAGAGGCTCCCACCAGACGCTATGCTTCCAATCACTAGAACCTTCCTTGTACACCGCAAACCAATTCCAGTCACCCAAATCCATCCTGGAGTAAAAAGCGCCGATAACTCCATCATATATGCATAAAAACAAGCCGAAATGTGGCAGGCGAACAAGATGGATGGCAATCACCACATGTCACCTTCGTCATCATCCTCTTCCTTCCGGCCATGGGGGTCAGAGTGCCCATACGGATAGTAGTCTTTGCCTTGCCGGTTATATTGGTCGCCATACCCATTCTCGTTGTTGTGTTGAGAAGCTCGAGATTGAGGTCTATTAGAGCTTTGGCCGTCGTCCTGGTGGTCATAGTCGTAAATTTGCGAATCATCAACGTAATTTACACCGCTCTCGGGAGGTGCACTCTGTGATGGCTCAGCATATTGTGCGATGCCCTAAAATGTATTAGTCTTCATGTCTGATACGGAGATTTAGCAGACTTACGCGATGATAATCGTATCGGTACTGTTCCTCACCATCTTGGCGCTGCTCTTCTCGGTATTGTTGCTCTTGTTCTTTCCGCTGCCGCTCTGCTTCTTGTTTCTTTTGTAGCGCGGATTGGGGTATTTGCATTTGAGGATGCATCTGTTGTACCTTGGCCAAATACGAGTACATAAAATTGCTGAGAAGAACCTGACTGTACAATGCCCGGCGTGGGTTCGCTAACTTTATGTGAGCCATTCGGTAGATGGCTCTTTCCTCAAGTATCGAGAATCTTGTCCAGTTATAATCGATATCGGGCTTCAGGTCGCGGTGAGGAGGGTCTGGTGAAAGGGTTCGTAACGAACTACCTTTTTTGCCGCCCGAGTCACGATCACTCTTCTTCTTCCCACCGCCGAAAAATGAGGAGAACAATCCGTCTTTCTCCTTCTTATTTTCACCCCCGGACTTACGGCTGCTCTCCTTCTTTCTCTCATCTTGTAACTTATTTTCCATATTGTCACGGTCAAGAACCAGGCTTTCACGTCCCCTAGATCCGGCAGTGTCCAGGGTAGACTGGAGAACATCTAAACGAGCGGCGTCATGGGCCTTATCTAGGGCAGCTTTAGCCTTCCCTCGCTTGCTCTCTTTGTGATCATCGTCCTTTTTCTTGTCTTTCTTCTCCTTTTCGTCACTACCCTTAAACCAACCCCAGCTTGTTTTTCTCGAGCCCGAGTGTTCTGAGTCATCCTTGTCTTTCTTGGATTTCTTGTCCGGCTTCTTTTCTTCAAGAGTAGGAATGAAGGTAAGGGCGAGAGTATCACTTCTTGAGGTACTTCCGGGAAGGGGTGAAGGATTCTGGGCCATGTCATTCAATGTCTGCGATGGAGTGGTAGCTCTAGACACAGTTTGGGGGCTCGAAGAGTGTTGCCGGTCCAAAGCAGGCCGCCTACTAGACTTTGCGGGCGGTTCGGGAATAGGTTGTTTCTGCAAGGATTTGGGAGGAGTCTGCGAAGATGATCGCTCCGGAAATTGATGAACTTGTTTTGCCTGCAGTGGTACCTCTGCAGGCGGCTCCGGTGGTGGGGGGGTTTCCACAATTCTGGGAACAGGTGTGTCATTCCTCGGGCTCGTGGTTCTTTGTAGTGGACTTTGCTGGGAAGGTTGAGTTCCGGTCTCGCCAACCGCTGGGCTTACATCGCGTATCCCGAGTCCCTCTATAGTGTTAGAATCTGAATCTCCTACTGTCGCGCCGCTCTGCTGGAAGTTTTGTAGGCGACGTGTGCCTCGACTTGGGCGAGAGAAGTTTTCTGTAGCAGATGGTTCAGATTGAACTTTGGTAAGAGGAAATCCAATTGATGGGCGTCCATCGATTGGTGAAGAAACCGGAGACTCTTCTCCATCCGTGTCTCCCCGTAAAGATCCAGCTCTTTTGGAGAAGGGTACTCTCTCGCCCTTCCTCAAACTTCCCCTCCTGTATGTTGTTCGGGTAGACCTTCTTAACCCAATCCCAGGAGCTTGTGGCAGTATTGGCATGTCCTCTATCGACGAAGCTTCCCCACTAGACCCCGGTCGATTTCCTGTGTCAAGACTCAATTGCTGCATAGCTTTTGAGGGGTCTCGGACTAGGGCGTCCAGTTCTTGCAAATCCGCGATTTTTAAATCTGGTGCCTGGTTTGACGAGAGGGATTTCTTCCTCTCTATTTGTTCAGCTCCATCTTTATATCCAACAGCTCCCCTGCCCCCATCGTTGTCAATCTGGCGGGATAGCATAGACTTCTTCCTCCTTAGACCACCGCCAGACTCGCTCCTTTCAAGTCCATCGGGTGACAAAGATGTTTGATCTCCAGAACGTCTTTTTATTGATTGTACTCTATTTTCCAGGAAGGTTTTGAATTCCATGGGTGCAAGCTCCGGATGCACCCTGGCCGGAACCCAAAATAATCTAGAAGGGTCATCTTCGTTATCGTCTCCAGTCGGGGCAACGGAGGGCATTAATGAAACTCCCTGAAATGATGGTAAATCTGGATCACTTGTATTTCCAACGTCCATCGACATGCGCCGTAAGGCTTGTAAATTGCTGAGTTCCTGCGCAACCGCGGCCGGATTCGATTCATAGTCGATATCATTGAGCGGGAATTGTGCATTTGCAGTATCGCTTGTATTTCGATCTCGGAGAGATAATGAGGGCGACAGTTGGCCCTTGTCAAACGAATTACTTCGAGGACTCTGCATCATGCCGGGCGATGTATGTGATTTCATCGAGCTGCCATTTGTACTCGGCCCCGGCCGCGTTCTGGAATTCTGGTTCGAATCGATATAGGAGGCGCCCTCCTCGATGGAATCGTTCAACGGCGAGGAGATAAAACTTAACGGTCGCGAATCGCGCTTCGAGTAATCGTCATCGCCATACATATCGCCGATTGCCTCAGTGACGTGGTGGTTGGTATCACTTATCGAGAGTTGGGCACCATGCCCGCGCCTGCTGGCGAAGCTGCCGCCAATTTCTCGGGGTCTGGATGAAGTCTGCGGAAGTGAGAGAATGGTTAGTGGTAGCTCACGGTGAGTATTGCTTAAGATATTGGTGGAACGTGTTGTGCAATGCTCGCGTGTGCACCGGCGGGGGCTACAGACAAGCACAAAGTGACGGAGACAACGGCAGCAGCAGGAGTGAATCTACGCTGGCGCGGATCCATACATCCATGGGCCGCAGTCGCAGTCGCAGGATGCATCATTGAAGAAAGCTACATACCTTCATCGGGGCTGTTCTCCAAGGAATGTTCCCCTTGCTGGACTGCAACTAGCACCGGACGCTCAATTCGAACTCGGGACGGTATTCTCATCGGGAGCTGCTCGTAACGTCGATAAAAGATCTGTTGGCGTGTGTAAGGATACGGCGAACGGGCTAATAGGTCGGGGAGTTGCAAATTATCGTCATGACCTCTAAATGGAATGCGGGAGAGTGCTGGAGAGCTGGAGAGGATCTGGGATAGAGGCAAGTTGATGGTCGTCGGTCGGTCATACAGTACAAGTGCAGGCAGGCTTAAGATTCGCTTGCCGGCAGGTGAAAAGCGGCACTCCTGAGGCGGAGGAACAACCTGCTAATTTGAAAAGTTCTATGAGGATTCCGCAACTCTGCTCCTCTCTTCCGTCAAACTGCAGCAACAATGTACTCTCTACTCATCAGGCGTTCTCTATCAGATTGGGTTCATGGCTATGGCTATGTTCTCTTGCAGCTGTATGTAACCGCAATTGCTGCTTTAAGGTTCACGCGTATCTAGGTACGAACTACCTACAACTTCAGAACCAGAGCGGTATCCGGCGTATATTTTGTTTTTAGGGACCTGGTGGACCGCCCCGCGAAGAATAGGGGTAGGAAACGGCAACGGCTCACGGACATTGGGCGGCTGGTATGACGAGCAGGTGGCTTTGACAGCGGCTGCAGTGTACATGTTGCATCGCAGCAACTGAGAATAGAGGTACCCCCTTTTCTTCCTCTCGCACTGTACCTGGGCGGCGAATCGCGAATCGAGAGTGCCGGATACTAGAAAAGTAGGACAGCCTTCACAACCTTAAATCCGTTTTGGACCCACCGGCACGTACCAAGCAGTGAGCATGCATTGCTTTCGAATTTAAACTCCTCTCTGCTCTTTATTTGGTAGTGCAGAAAGGATCTGCCAGTAGTTCCTGGTGTTCCTTTTTTGGCGAGATATGTTAACAACGCATGACTATTCCTCTCTTCATAATTTGGGGGCTCTTTTGTACCACTTCCTCCTACCCTTCTTCAAGTTCTCTGCTGTAGCGTCTCGGGAGAGGCGCCACCTGGTGGGTGGCGTCTAACCCCCTAATCTACTGAAGGTTAGCACGCTGTTGCTACCCAACTATCTACGTAATGCCCTCTAGTTCACAGCTTTTCCAGGTATCAAGAACATCGTCTGTATCCAGGCTGTCCGAGTTACAAATGTGTGTTTGCTTCATTACTGGATGAATACTTGCTTGTTTGCCGCACTTCATGGTCTCGATTCTTTTGAGAATTTTCATTGCAGTCAACCAGCGGTTAATGAATTCGTGATCAATTTGAGAAGTTATTCGATTTCTAAGGTGTGGAAACCTCCGAGGCCGGAAAAACAGGATGGAGCGTCTAATACGGCCACTGTTATTTCTTTTCTAGCATCTACTTCTCTACAATTCTACATGTTAGCCTGAGAAGCTTCTTTAGTGTGGGGTAATTTTCGCTTGTTGCGGGTGCGAAAGTCTGATAGTGATAGCTCTTCCCCGCCTTTCAGCTCATTCATCCGGGGCGGAAAATTACCTTTGCTCCCTCGGTTTAGTCGCACCGAAATTGGAACTTTGAAGAAATTTTTGTTTATGTACAATGTTAATATAACAGAGTCGTTTCTCCAACATTAGGGCTCTCAGACTTCTTCTTTCTCTTGGTTTCACGGAGTCATGGCTTTCAATCAGCTCATTGCTTTTTTTACTACTCTTGCGATTTTTATAGATACTTCCCAAGCTCAAAAATGTTGGAAGAACACGACATGCAGCGGGCCATTTGATGCTGCTTTTCCAGGCCCGTGGGATACGAACATCTATTCTCCAGCATCACGCTCAGTGCCCCCAAAGTTTATCCTGTCTTTAGCAACTGGAAAATTTATATCAGGCTTCCCTGGAAATGCGAAACTCTCGGGCAATGGGTCCCAATTAGTCTTCGACTTTGGTATTGAAGTCGGAGGCTTAGTGCATCTTGAATATTCGACAACGGGCCCCGGAGCGTTAGGACTAGCATTCACGGAAGCCAAGAATTGGATTGGAGAATGGTCGGATTCTTCGAATGGCAAATTCCAAGGTCCTGATGGTGCTGTATATGCTGCGTTCTCTAAGTCGGGTACGGAGACTTATAGGATGCCGGATATAAGTTTACGAGGAGGTTTCCGGTATTTGACAATCTTTCTGGTCACCAATGAAACTGTGTCAGTTGATATCAAAGATGTCAAAGTCGAAATCGGCTTCGAGCCAACTTGGTGTAAGTTGGCTGCGGGAGCTGTTAAATCCGTCCAATTTTATATGTCACGAATTTTGTCACTTCAAATGAACCACTTTGCAAGACGCATTACTAATTTTGGTTTCATAGCAAATCTACGCGCGTATCAAGGGTACTTCCATAGCAGTGATGAACTTCTGAACAAGATTTGGTATAGTGGGGCCTATACCTTGCAAACCAACAACGTCCCCCCCAAGACAGGAAGACAGGTTCCATTCCTTAAGACTGGATGGGCGAATAATGGCACACTTGGACCCGGGGATACCATTATCGTTGACGGTGCGAAGAGGGACAGGGCTGTATGGCCCGGAGACATGGGGGTGGCTGTCCCTTCAACCTTTGTGAGCATCGGCGATCTCAGTGCCGTAAAAAATGCACTTCAAGTGATGTACGATTATCAAGTAAGTTTGTATGGTTAATTCTCTGGGTTCTCAACTATTCGAGGGCCGCTCAATGCTGTAAGTTTGGTGCTAAGCGAGGGCATAGAATCCGACAACTGGAGCCTTTCCAGAGGCTGGGCCGCCACTTCTTCAGCTTGGCTCAGATACGTATCACCTCTGGACCATGATGTAAGCAGCTCTGGGCCTTTGTTCATATGCTCCCCTTCACTTTCAGTTTCATCTTATGTACTCCGATTTACCCTATCCATTTCTCAAAGAGGGAATAACACTCCCGAAACCTTCTTGAACAGGAAATAACTGACTCCCCTGTGTTGCAGTGGGACCTTTAATTACGTGCTCTATACGAACGATACAGCGTTCCTCCAGCAGAACTGGGCCAAGTATCTGAAGGCCATGGACTTCATCTATGACAAAGTTGGAGAAAGTGGTCTCTTGAACGTTACTGGTTTAAGAGACTGGGCACGATGGCAGACAGGAGGGAATGGAAGTGAACCGAATATGATTCTGTATCGCACCTTCATCACAGGAGCCGATCTAGCTATCTGGGCTGGACAGCCGAATCTCAACACTACTTGGAATAATCGAGCATCATCACTCCGAACAGCTATCAACGATTATTGTTGGGATAGTGACTACGGTGCTTTCAAGGACAACGCTACAGAAACGAATTTACATCCGCAAGATGCAAACAGCATAGCTATTCTCTTCGATGTAGTTGATACTCCTACAAAAGCCGAAAGTGTCTCTCGTAGATTGTTAGAGAACTGGACACCAATTGGTTAGTTGGCCGAAAACGCCAGCATTATTTTCTTGGGATCTTCCCCTCGGAAGTTTCTCACAGCTCCTAGGTCACTGCGAGAATAAGTCAAGCTAACTTCGATCTCCATCATAGGCGCAGTAACACCAGAACTCCCCGAGAACATATCCCCCTTCATCTCCAGCTTCGAAATTCAAGGGCACTTCTCTATTGGTCAAACAGCACGCGCATTAGAGCTCATCCGCCGATGTTGGGGCTGGTATCTAAAGAACCCAAATGGCACGCAAAGCACCGTCATTGAAGGCTACCTACAAAACGGGACTTTTGGTTATCGATCCTCGCGAGGCTACAACTACGACGCTTCCTACATCTCGCACTCCCACGGCTGGAGTTCAGGTCCTACATCAGCTCTCACGACTTATGTGCTTGGTCTTAGTGTTACTGGCATTGCTGGGAAGCAGTGGAAGCTATCTCCTCAGTTTGGGGACTTGAGTTCTGCTGAAGGCGGGTTTACGACTGTGTTGGGCAAATATCAGGCTGGTTGGCAGCTGGAGGAAGGCGGTTATAAGCTTAGTTATAATGTACCTGAAAGCACGTATGGGCAGCTTGTTCTCCCGTGTTTGACCGCGGGAAAGTGGCCTCGTATCAAAATTGATGGGCAACCAGTTCCGCGAGGCTTCAACGTGAAGCTTGTGGGTGGAGGTGTGGTTTTAGATGCCGATGGAGGCAAACATGTTTTTGAAGTTAAATAGTCTACGAAACAATCCTACTCTTCGAAACTTCACGTTGTTACTCGATCTCTCCCAAGGCTTGTGCCAATTGCAATGAGCCCAAGATCCTGGCGGCATAGAAAAGCACCTTGATAATAGACTCCTACAAAAGTTGAAGCAGTCACATGTCGGGATAAAAGCAACGTTGTACACCTCCTCCACATTATCCAAGGCCAGGATGTATGGAATTTCGATACCCATTCCCTTGCAGCCAACTCACCAGATCGACGGGGGCAGCCACATTCAAGCAAGGATATTCCCCAGCAAATTACGATGATCCCGAAAATCGTGGATTATCTACAAAGAGTTTTAAACCCCCCGGGAATCAGTATGATTGGCTCGACTACACAACAATGGAAGGGAGCTGTTGTCACTAATGCGAGTGCCCTGATTTCTGCTCGCACACTCCGGTTCGTGCTCGGAGGGCCACGCGGGTTTCATCAAATAGAGTTGATGCTAGAGCTTAAATCGAACAAAATAAGGGTCCTGAAGCTGCCAATCGATGCCGGCATCTCAGTTTGGTGTCGTGGCTGTGCTGGGTAGGTGTTTTCGTCTGGTGTTGCGGTTTGAGCCTGCTACGTCATCTGCTTTTGGCGTTGAACTTCATGATGCCAGTGGGAAATATGCGGGACCTCGAAAATTGTATAAGAAGCCGACAAGCCGCATTGCAGGTCTCTCATAGAGAAGCGTATATGATTTAAAAGTTTCACTCAAATACAGTAATTCGTCAATTCATCGTGTTGAGAAGTCAGTTTCCAAGATACAAACAACATCCGAGGGCCCTGAAAGTGCCAAGCAACAGGGAAATTAGAAACGAGCTCAGGGATCCCCTCATCTGATTCCAACAATGTAGGAGCTCATTCCCATCATCAACACCACGATTTAATCAACACAAACTAAACAAGATGCGCAGACAACTTACCAGCATGTCTGCCGAAAAGCCCGGACTTCCTGGGTCGCATCCAGTCACAATGCCGAACCGACAATTTTCGACCTCCAGCGCAGTGAGTGACGATGCGGTTCCCACGACAGACCCCAAAGACGTACGTTCTCGGTGTCCCTCTCCACCATGGTGCGCAGTTGCTGACGCGATATCCTCTTAGACGACAGAGCTTTTAGCAGAGCGTCTGCAAGCTTGGAAGCATGCAGTGGGCTACCTTGAAGACTATGTCGGCGCCGTCGAAAAGGCCAACAAAGCCAACGGAAAGGAATATGAGAAGGTGTTGAAGGTAGGTGCAAATCACTGCATGAATAGGAGTGTTCTAAGTTTTTGTTCAGACAATCCAAAACCCATTGAGGGAGGGCCACCATTTCGATCAGAGCTTGGGTGGAATCGCCGGCTTATTCGAGAACATGAGACAAAACACCCAGGTACGTCCTGAGCGTTTTCTCCGCTAGTGGTTATACTGACTTGAAGTAGGGTTTGGTCAATACTCACTTGGAAACCGAAAAGAACCTTAAAGGCTCTGTTCTCCCTATCCTCGATCGCCTACACAAGGAAATCAAGAATAAATCGAAAGAGCTATCGTCTGGGGCTTCCAAGGGAGCCAAGGAAGTCGACAAGGCCCGCAATACCACCCAAAAATATATTGAATTATTGGGACAGCAAACAGCAAACTTTGAGTCCAGCGGTGGCAAGATGAATGCCCATGAAGATCCCTATGTCGTTCGGCGAGGAGTGCTGCATAGACTGGCTGCCCAGGTCCTGCATGAAAACAACAACAGGCATGATCTGATAGATGTGCAAAATAACTTCGCACAATTCGAGCAGCATATCATTGAGGTTATTCAATCTGCAATTGGGTCCTTCAACCAGTTCGTTGGCGGCCAAGCTCAAAAAGAGCAGCAACTTTACGGAGACATGCTCGCCACAGCTCAACGCATTCCTCACGACTTCGAATGGAAACAATTTATTGGAAGAAATGGCGCTATGCTGATTGATCCCAACTCACCTGAGCGCACGGTCGACGGTATTGCATTCCCAAATGCAGACCATAAGAGCACAAAGCCGCTCATCGAGGGCACACTCGAGCGAAAGAGTCGAAACAAGCTGAGCATGAGTGGTTACTCAACTGGATACTATGTTGTCACTCCCTCAAAGTATCTCCATGAGTTCAAGGATAACGATAACCTTAAGAAGGATCCTACTCCTGAACTGTCCATTTACCTTCCAGACGCCACCATCGGTGCTACGAGCGGCGAGAAGTTCAATGTGAAAGGAAAAGACCTGAGTAAGGGCATCGGAAGCAAGCTATCTGGATCCTCTGAGATTTCCTTCAAGGCGCATACACCTGGCGACGCGCAGAAATGGTTTGAGGCTATCAGATTAGCTGCTGGTGCTGCTGGCCCAGCTGAGACGTATAGTGGCAGTACTCCAACATCTCCCGTAAGCCCAGACGAGAAGCGGGTGGCCTCGGGACCACCTGCCTATGCTGCTGGTAGCGGTTCTTCTGCTACTGCCGAGAAGCAGCCTGCCCCCTTACAGACCTCAGGTGTGACAGGCGGTGAGACCGTGGCATCTCCTGTTGCTGCGACACCAGTCACTGCCACTCCAGCGACCGCCACTGGCGAAGAAAAGATTTGAGATGGTTTGTAATTTGTGTGTGTGCCGAAGTAATGTTTAATATAGTAATGAAATGAAAGAAAATGGTAATGGCGTTGGTAATGGCGTTGGTAATGGCGTTAATAAATAAAGTTAACCCGACTCGTCCGTTTGTGTGATCGTGAATCTGAAACCATCAGGATTACTGCACAATATTGCAGCCTCAACGTCAGCCTCATGCACCCCGCGCTGGGCTAAATCTGGAGGCGCGCACTGACAGGATAGATATTTCCGGCGCGGCTCACGTCAAACTTAGCCACGTTTTTACACTATTTCTCGACGGTCTCTCCCATCCTTTCCCATACGGGAATAATCTGCGAGCGCCGCAGCTTCTTGACGCAAGGGAACGAGCACATCCACATATCCCAACGACTTCATTCGCTTTCCTCCATAAGGCTGTGCTGCCATGCAGCACAGTTTCAAACCCTGGCCCTGGGGCAAGTGGAACGACGGGACCAATAGCGGATCCTCCTCTAGGGCTCCAAGAGTCCAAGTGTGATTTTAGGTGAGAGGGATCTGTAGTGCCTTGGGTACGAGCATAGGGGGCCAGCTTCACGTAATTTCCCAAGGCAGGTTGGAGGCGTAGCAGTACGTACTAACGATCCTGAAGTGTATGTCCTGTCATTTCAACCCCATTTCCTTCGCAATAAAATCTCCTGTTCTCGAACCATCACCGAATCGCACCCAACTCGAGGGATTCTTCAATAGCAGTCGAGCCGCTGATTGTCAAAGCCCCGATATTTTTTAAAGTAGGACTATGTCAAATCCAACAGGCACACACCACGAGGCAGTTTCACCCCAAATCACCGGTGTTCCTTCTCCTCAACCAGGGCCAGTCTCTCCTCAGATCACGGGCGTGACGAATCCGCAAGCCAACGGCGCAACACACGACGTGAAGCCAGCTCAAATTCCTCAAATAACGGGCACCACTACCTCAGATCCCCCGCGCGAGACAGTTGAGTCTATGGGCAGTGGAATAGAAGTTGTACCAGATAACCAGCCTCCTTCTTACGTTGGTAAGTGTGAATATCTCCTTAAGCAAATGCTGCTTCAGCAAAACTCGAAATTGATGCACGCCGCAATCGGGAGGCATGATAATACAATAGTCCTACTTAGATGGGCGAGGGAACTGGTTCAAAGAGGCCTTGGCGAGAAACTCGTAGCTTTCCCTGAGTTGCTCACTTTAAGACTTTAAATGAGTAATTCTGGGTACTACGAAATCTCCAGCCCATTCATCACCCAGTCGAATCGGGAAAAAATTGAATTATCATGCTGCCAGTGAATGTGGCACGCTGGCCCCAGACCATTAGACGCTACTCCTAGCCTCAAACCCATTTGAAGACGTATTTCTAATTATGTGATCAGGTCAATCCCCAGCAATCAACGAGAAATCAGCGTATCCCGGCCACAATCAACCTATCGCCCAACCTCAACACTCCGACGACTACCCACAACACCAAAACATGTCTCAACAAGGTTATCCTCAGCAGGGTTATCCCCAAGATCCAAGCAAGGGCCCAGCACAGGCCGCTCCCCCACGCAACAACTATCAGATGGCCACCCCTCTACCATCTCTACAACAGGGCCCAGCACCAGTTGACTGCCCTGTCTGCGGAGTTCGGGAAATGACAAGAACAGAATTTATTTCTGGTGGTACTACACAGTGAGTCGGACCTGGTGATTGAAGGATTGTATCCGTAGATCTAATAAGTGAATTCCAGTCTTTCGGCAATCATATGCTGCTGTTGTCTCTGCTTGGGCTGTGTGCCCTATCTGGCATCCTGGTTCAAGGATTGTGAACACAAGTGTGGTAACTGCGGAGCGCTGCTCGCTGTTTGGCACAGGAGTGGACGAACTGAGGTTATCGCGCATGGGCGTGCTTAAGGAAGTATGCACGGAACCGGTATGTTGTCGGAGGGCGTTGGTGGCTGGGAATGAGTACACAAGGCATCTATCCACGCGGGAGTTGAAGGTGAGACTGTAGCGCGAGTTTTCAACACGATGTATTCTAAGGAGGCCTGGCCGTGGTTTGGAGCAGAGAATGAGCCTCTCCTAGAATTTCCTCCTGGCTATTGATACCTTGTATAATTTGTTTTCACTCTGATAGTGTGCCTGAATAAGAGCAATGGCTTTATCCCGAGAAGTTTGCAAAACATTCGGGTTCTTTGCGCTAGGACGAGTGCCGAATTACTATATTAAATCACGAGCTGTGGGCCCGCCCGGCTGTTCCCCAGGCATTCGCCGAAAGTGGTATGTCACACATGGTCCCGAGTACCTGGGACAGAGCCGCTTAATCATATCCCACTTCGGTCATACCCTAGGTCCTAATGTAGCGTTATAGAGGTAGTATCTTCTTTCTACTAGAAGGTCTTTTGGCCACTGGAAAACAATTATATAGAGGAAACTATGACCCCACATTCTCCCAAACCCCTCTTTTTTCCTGTACCACCAGCTCCCAAACTCAAGAAGTGGGCTATACTGCCAGTACTTTGAGATGTACGGTCGATCCAACCACACAAGCCATTGGAACCAGGACAAAGTCTCCGCGCAAAACAAGGGAGGAAGAACCAAGCCAAATGTTGGAGTTCTTGGGACACCCGGGTTTGTCGCCGTTGGGTTTACATTAGGCTGCATACACTGACCCTTCTTGGCACGCATTAAAAGACAAATGCTCGGGATATACACTAAGTATCTACAAAGGTAATACGTATTGTAATATCTTTGATTTTCAGCAAGCATCTAGACGTGTGGAACAGATGTTGTGGCCTGTAAGTAGGACTTCGGGAGGTCACTAGATATGCGTCTGTTCTTCTTTGAGACTTCATGGGCCTTCCGGTGAGCATAGGAAGTTGAAGTATTCTATTACTGTTATCTCTTATGTTCAAAGGTATAGTAACCATGCCTGACCCCGATTTGAGTTCCGGTGTTTGACTCGAGCTCTGTCGCGCGACCCCTCTGACCTCGCATAAAGCTCAGGCTCCGGGCCTACACTTTAGAAAGTGTACTCGTCATTGAAGGTGCGGGAAAGAAAGTACGGTAAAAGAATCGAGGCGTTGAGGATCTAAAGTGCAGAAGTCGAGGGTCCTGACTCCTGGGAAGTGATGGACCCACTAACCGAAGGAGCGAGCCTGGGCGCGCGGGCGGGCCGTGCTTCCCACGACCATCTTTTTCCCACCGATCGCTGCACTCTGATTTTACTTCCATGTTTTCCACCAGACGATCAAAGATCGTTATACCCGTAAGCACCTCACACATGATGTATCATGGCTGAATGGTCCGAGGCTAACATTCAGTAGGCGCCGATTATCAAGTTGCAAAGTTCAGCAGAGCGCATAAGGGTCGCCTTAGCCAGAAGTTTGTTGAGTCAGGCAAACTCTATATTTCCATCATTTCTGAGATCTAGTGATCCCACTCAGCCACGCCCAATTCTAGATTCGCTGAATCACATCAGGGTGTTGGACATCTAAAATTCCTAGCTGGCGCTGTAATGTTTCTTCATTATTGTTACCTGAGAAATGTACTAGAGACTGAAGATGGGATCTTGCCAGATGCATGAACCCAACCTGATCTGTAGTCACGGCCCAGGAGCAACTTTGTTGCTCATGGAGAGAGATGCGCCTCTCGAGAACAAAACAAGCTTGCAACAGATAGTTGCAATTATGTGATGCCAATTCAATAATTTTGTCTGTTTGCGATACTGCTACCGTTCCCGATTTTTAGATATGGATAGACCCATCCGCACGTGGTGAAGCCCACAGTCGCGACTGTGGAGCAGCTACTGTAGCGTTCAGCGGCCCACCATTGCCGCGAGATGGTAACTGGTAGAAGAGCGATCTTACCGTCTTAAACATCCTCTGCATGCACGGAACATTACCTCCAGGAGCTCTGGCCATCGGTACTGCTCAGCATTGCATCTTGCAGTACGTACGCTGGGATACCATCCAGATAATATTCGCATGCCCGAATGTTAATTAAATTGAGTAGTTTCAAGATTGAAAGGGACCCTGCAGCATCCCCTTGTCTCCTCAGGAACGCTGCATGTAATCATTTGCCTGGTTCTTTGTTGCATACTTGATTTGTTTCGCGGGGTGGAGGGGGTTCGTGCTATATCAACAGGGTCCCTGTCCAAGATCGGGACCCACCCCACAGCTCATTATTATCGGCTCCTTCAACACAGTGGAAAGGAATTTGGCCATCTTTAGCGTATGGGATTCAACGGCAACGGCCCTTGTCATTATTATCCGAGCTATCCTGGCGATCTGCCTTCAACTTCTTTCAGTTGATTCCTTTGCTTAAGATCGGGATTTCGAAAAGCCCATTATTTCGACTGTCCACATTTTATATACATTCCCATACTGCGTTGACGAGCACCCCTGACTTGAAGACGACGGAGATGAGCTGCCGTGTTCCTGGCGAGAGCTGACGATGGCTCCTGAAGGTACTCAAGGCGCGGCCGCGAATGACCAGCAAGCCAGCGCAAATGAAGAAGTCGAAGAGCCTATCACTACAGCTGTCCCATTACCCAGAATCGAACGAGTATTTCCTATTCGGATACAGGTTTCAAGCAGACAGATAGCCGCACCTTGTAAGCGGCGACTCCCTTCGATCCAAGATGAATATCACTAATAACATGTCCAGCAATTGATAATTCAACAAATTTGCCACAGTCGGTTCTAGAACCCTCTGCTACCGAAAATGAAGCATCTACGACCAATTCACAATCGAAAAACGGCAATAATGGGCCACCAATGATCAGTACACTCCGGGCCGGACAAACTTCAAAACAAGATGGAAATTATTACGTTACTAGTAGATTTAATTACTTCTCAGGAGGTCGCGACAACAATCAGCCATTGGCAGCAAGTGACGGGGAGCAGGTATATCGTTGCGAGGATGAGCCAATCCATATACCAGGAGCAATCCAGCGATTTGGTGCCCTCATCGCCATCAGAGAGACCCCAGATGGTATTTTTCTTGTGCGGCTTGTCAGCGAAAACTCAGAGAGCATTACAGGGCTCAAGCCATCAGCTCTATTTGAGTTGCGATGCTTCACAGATATTCTCATACAATCCGACAAGAAGGAATTTATCACTCGAGCTAGAAATATCTGCACGTGGACTCCTGAGGACGACTCGCGAACGAATCCAGATGTTTTCACAATTTCGTTGACAAGCCTTCTTGGGGCCCCTAGACCCCTTTTCTGCGCTGTCCACTTCAATGAGGGGTCTGATCTTATCATCTGCGAGTTCGAACCGAAAAGCGATGTATTTCAATCCCGTGAACCCGTTTTTCCTGACGAACCTGTCTCAGCAACCGACAATAAAGTTCCTGAGGAAGAGCTACCTAAAAGAGGTATCAAAAGTAAACCTCTCCGCCTCAATCGAGAAACGGGTAGACAGCTTGGGTCAATGGAGCTGTTTCACATTCTTTGCGAAATGCAAACTCAGATGGCAAGAGCTACTTCTCTCGCCCAGCTTCAGGATATAACAGTTGGTTTGGTGCATGAGTTGACTGGGTTTCACAGGGTGATGTAAGCCCAATTCTTAAACCTTCGAGATTCATCCAATGAAGCTGACCAACTAATTAAGGATTTATCGCTTTGACGAAACCGCTGCGGGGTGTGTGGTGGCGGAATATTATCATCCAAGAGCTACAACAGACTCATACCTCAACCTCCACTTTCCCGCGTCCGATATCCCTCCGCAGGCTCGCGAACTATATGTAGTGAATAAGATTCGAGTTCTTTACGACAGAGATGAAGACACAGCTAGGCTGTTGTGTAGAACGCAACAAGATGCAGAGACGCCTTTGGATATGAAACACTCGTATTTAAGAGCAATGTCGCCGCTGCACATCATGTATCTCCGGAACATGGGCGTGAGAGCATCGATGTCGATATCGTTAATGGTCGACAACAAATTGTGGGGCTTGATTAGTTGTCATAACTACGGGTCGGGGATGCGTGTCTCATTGCCTGTGAGAGAGTTGTGCAGATCGCTGGGCGAAGCTTGCTCAACACACATCGAAAAGCTCCTCTTTGCAGCTCGGATCAAAGTCCGGAAGCCTTTGTCTGCAGCACCGAAGAAAACTTCTCCTACGGCGTTTATTGCGGCCTCTTCGTCGGACCTGCTGAATATGTTTGACGCCGATTTTGGCTTTTTGGCGATTAAAGGGGAAGCGAGGACGATCGGAAAACTATCTGCTTATAATGAAGCAATCGCTCTTCTTCAATACATACGGCAACGGTCCTTTACGGAGATATTCGCCACACAGAATGTCACTAAGGATTGTTCAGATATCGTCTATGAACCAGGACTTAAAGTCCTAGTCGGGATGTTAGTGGTCCCATTAGCTATCAACGGCGCCGACTTCCTTGTCTTTTTCCGAAAAACTAAGGAGAAGGAAATAACATGGGCAGGAAACCCTAACGAGAAGTCACGCTCCAGCAACGGTGCATACCTGGAGCCCCGGAGCAGTTTCTCGAGATGGACACAATCAGTAGTTGGTACGAGTAGAGAGTGGAATGAAGATCAAGGTTTGTTCACGACAGGTCTTCTCTGTAAATCCACGATTCGCTAATGGTGTCGTAGTCGAGTCTGCTGCTGTTCTAAGTACACTGTATGGAAGATTCATTGAAGTATGGAGACAGAAGGATTCAATTGTTCAACGGAATCGTATGACACGACTGCTTATTAGAAATGCTGGCCACGAAGGTATTGTCTTTTCCAGAGGCGTTTATACTCTACTCAACGCTAACCATCTCAGTACGGACTCCATTGAACAGCATCATCAACTATTTGGAAGTAGCGCTTGAAGAGCCCTTAGATGAGCGAGCACGACACCACCTACAACGATCATTGCAAGCTTCCAAATCATTAGTCTTTGTATTCAATGACCTCCTGAGTCTCACTGAAGTGGAAGAGATAGACTTCAAGGTCCACGAGGAAAATGTCCACCTGAAAAGGGTCGTTTCCGATATCAGTGAAGCATTCAAAGAAGAGTGCATGCGGCGAGATATGGAAGTCGAACTTCATGACGATGAGGCTGTGCCCGAGACTGTTCGTTGCGATCCCGCAGGTCTCAGACAGGTCCTGTCCAATTTGCTGACAAACTCGATTGAACATGGCTCTGGTAAATTGATTCAGGTCGGACTCCGGCATGTCAGCAACGCGGAAAATCATACTTTAATTGAGATCTTCTTCCAAGACGAAGGCAAAGGTCTATCCGAGCAGGAGCTTGACAGCATCTTCCAAGATCTGGAGCAAGTATTGGACGAGGACGAAAGCCAACCTCTCTCCGCGCAAAAAGAGCCAGAACATCCGCGACCAACATCTATAGGCTTAGGACTAGCTTTTACTGCGAGATTCGTGAGGCTCAATTCTGGTCAAATTAGCATGTCATCAGTGACAGGACGTGGAACTAGAGTGTCAATCAAAATTCCGTTCCGCAAGGCAGTTGAAGTGGACCCGAAGAAGGCACCCATAGAGCTATCACTGCCAACACCCCCAAGTGATGTCTCGAACAATCCTATCTCAGTGGCCTTCAGAAGAAGGTCACAAAATCCTGCTCATCCAGGCCCAATTGACATCACCACTCCGCTTTCCACGGCTTCTACGGATCGGACTCCAGGATCCGAGACCTCGTCTAACGTCACTTTCCCCGACTTAAGCAGCCCTGCCTCCAGCCGCTACCCGTTCCCAGAAGTCGGCGTGCGGCGGCAAAAGTTCCACGTCTTGATCGCTGAGGACAATCCTCTGAACAGTCGTCTGTTGGAAACAAGATTGACAAAGCGACGGCACACAGTGAAAGTCACGGTTGATGGCCAGGTCTGTGCCGACACGTTCAAACGAAGCCCCGACGCTTTTGATGTCATCCTCATGGATCTTCAGGTATGTTCAGCAGATGTGAGTCACGAGCTCTTGCTAATGTATTGAAAGATGCCTCTCGTCGACGGCGCGGGCTCAACGCGCCTCATCCGAGCATTCGAAAAAGAAGAGAATCCACCTCTCTCTCAACAAGCAAAATCCTACGGCCGCATCCCTATTATTGCCGTGTCAGCCTCTCTCTCGGAACCATCGATTGAGGGATATCTTGAGACGGGATTTGATGGCTGGATCTTGAAGCCAATTGACTTTTCGAGGCTGGAAGCTATCATGGCGGCGACACAGGACCAGCAGATCAGGGAATCGTTACTCTATGGCAACGAATCTTGGGAGAAAGGCGGCTGGTTCAAGGTAAAGGCGCGTGGGGATGATGAGGGTGACGAGAGTGATTGCGAGACGCCGCAACAGAAAGATTCGAGGAAGAGCAATGATGATACGCCTCGAAAGCGGCCTTCGACAGAAACTGATTGTGAGACACCACAGCAGAAAGATTCGAGGAAGAGCGATGATGATACGTTTTTCAGGCGAGACTCGGTGTGGAGTGATTGCGAGACGCCACAGCCGAATATTTCGAAGGAAAGTTATGGTGATACGCCACAATAGGAGTAATGGAAGAAACAATATGAGTAAACGGAGGGAAATGCATCTATTGCAAGGCACAGAAAGTTTATGATTTACGAGGCTTTGTCGGACGGGCATGCAGGCATGTTGCCTAGACTCACCGGAGTTGTTCTATCATTGTCACAGGTACTTATTTCTAGAGCGAGATACATGTACATAGGAGAAGGGCGTTTATGAAGATAAGGGAATTCGAAGGACGTCATGATATCCATTATATTGCCCCCGATGTTTGATCTATGCCGTGCCAAGAATCGCGGGCATTGCTGAAGTGTCTCCTCAAGGTCGTCGAAGTGAAACGAACGAAACTATGAGTCTACCGGACTTCCGCTTCCGTCGACTATTTGGTTCTCTCAATTTTCTAAGGGGCTTTTGATGTCAAACGGTTTGAAAGGTACTCAATTTGTAGTTAAATCAAATTCCACTGGCTTGAGTACTCGGATTTCTTTTGGAGAGGGGTGCTTTCAAGTCGGGGTCGATGAACCCGAAGGTGTACTGTAACCTTCTGACGTTCATCGGCTGAGTAATTTTGGACCTGCAGGCTAAGGGGCAGCATCGGCTCGCTTCACCATCGTACGATACGATTGTGGTTCTATTTTCGACAATCAGCTCTAAAAGGGAATTCTCACTGGCCTTTTTGTTGCAAGTCTCAGGGTGCGCATCGACGATCTATCGCATACAAGCCCTTAGCTGTCTGGTTTAACGTCCAACTCCATATCTGATTGGGCCTCTCTGTTCCAAAAATATAAGCATTTTTTGCAGTCCTCGAATTTGTCATGACTCCATCTCATTAACATATGTACATACAGATGACCCGGATTTGCTGCAATTTTTACATTGGTACCATGGCGACTTTCACACCCTTTCCGCTAGCCATTGTGAGAGCAAAGCCTTCGACCCACTCGCTGCCATCTCTATCTTCAATACCGGCAAATTCCTGCAAGATTCTCACGATTGTGTAGCTGGCTTCCGTAAGTGCAAACTGCTGGCCGACGCAGATTCTTGGGCCGCCATTGAATGGGAGGTATGCCCAACCAGGTCGAAGATTTTCTTCTGGAGCCCATCTCTCTGGACGGAATTCCAGAGCGTCAGGACCGTAGATATCCTTCCGCCTATGCATCACATATACTGAATATGAGACGACGCCGCCTTTTGGAATGAATAAAGGAGCTTCGCCATTAATGCCTCCTCCACGGGGCAAGACGGTGTCGCGAACCGCAAACCTCCCGTTTGAGGGCACGACGGGGTACAATCGAAGTGCTGAGTTGTTAGTCATCAGTTGCAGGATTTGTAAGGCTTGGACTACTCACATTCTGTGAGGACGTATTTCAAATACTTGAGATTCCTCAAGGTTTCGTAGTCCGGCTTCTCCCCATCGAGCTCATCAATCTCAGCCTTGAGCTTTCTCCAGATATCAGGTCTTCGGGCTAGAACATGAAACGTATGACTGAGCAGACTTGCGGTCGTGTCTCGCCCAGCAAGGAGAATGTTGAGGAGTTCATCGCGGAGCTGTTTAGGATCCCGCGTTGATTTTAGCATCTCAGTCAGGAAAACATATCGCTCCTTTTCTCCCGCTCCGTCAATCGACTTCTCAGCGTCGTGGGGCTCGGCTCTTTCCAGGGCTCGATTGATGATGTTGTCTACGAACGCGTGGACGAAGTTACATGCTCTATCGAACTCCGGATCCCGATAAAGCATCACAAGCTTTCCCAGCCGACTTCTAGCAGCAAGTCGGCTCTGGGCTAGGTCAAATAGCTTTCCAAATTGATGCTGGGTCGACCCTTCCGGGCTGGTCAGTGAAGAAACAGATTCTCCAAACAGGAACTCCGTCGCCGAGTCTAAGGTCAGCTGGAAGAAGAGAGTTTGGAGATCGATAGCCGAGCCATCTCGAGGGATCTTTGAGATGAGATGTTGGATGTGTGTCTCGAACGTGTCGAGATCGGCTACTTGAGAGCGGGTGAAGTTGGGGCGGACAAGTGCCTGAAAGCCACGGTTAGTAATTACAGAAGGACCAGAGCTTTGTTAGCTACCCTTGAATGTTCCCATTGGGCACCATCTGCTGCATGTCAGTACCACAATCCAGGTGGTGATAAGTAATGCAAACCTGTTGTGAAAATTCCTTCCCCGAGAAGAGGACCGAAAGACTCTAGTCTCTGTCCCAGACCGAAGTCCTTAAAATTGGTAGCAAGAACAGCTTTAACGTTCTCGACCTCGATTGTATTGTCTGAAAGGACGTAAGTTTACATCCACCATATCTAGCGATGGTACAATCTCACAGTAGCGGGTGCCCATCATCTTGATCGACCATGTTAATCCGTAGGTATCATATCGCTCCTTTGACAACGCTAAAAGCCTTTTGTTCTTCGACGCTTCGGTCTGGGTGCGATAGTAGCCAGTACCGATGATTCGTTCGAGTTGGGGGAGTTGTTTTTCGGGCTTGCAGCCATGCTTTCTTTTGACACGAGCCACGGAAATGTAACTGTACGCTTGCCGAGCGAGGAAGAGAACAACCAGAAGGGTGGCAAAGGTGTACATTTTGTCGCCCATAGTTGAAGTCGGAGAATAGTATTGAAGAGAAAAGAAAAGAAAAGAAAATAAGAGCTTCGATGAGTTCAAAAAGTATCCATGTGACTTGGATAGGTTACCAATGAAAGTTCAATCGTGAAAAATATAAAGAAGTGGCGCGTTCGTACTTGGGAAGTGGAAATGAGAAAGTTGATAAGAGACATGAGGAATTGCAACTACCCGCATATGTATATTCGTCCGAGTCTGGGTGTAGGTCCTCGTTGAGGGGAAGTTGGGCTTCTTAAGATTTAGCCAATCAAGCGCAGCTTACGAAGAGCGGGGCGCCCGTTCACCGGCCGTCCGCGCGTTTTTGACTGGTTGAAACGTACTCCTCATACGGCAGTGTCGGCTACTCTCCATCTCGTGGTGCAATATGAAACCTACATAATGTCAAATTCAGCATTTGAGCGTACACACGGCTATCAAAACTGCCTCAGTTAAAGGTGTCAGTCGGATAGATTTGATTTCCCTTCGCCGGTGCGGAGGGATGAATTGCCCGAACAGGATGTGTTTAAGAGGGGATAAGAGGGGATAAGAGAGGATAAGAGGGGATAAGAGGAGACCTCTCCCTCTCCTCTCACATGAGCCGAGGTGGATAATTTTGGTCACATGACTTGGCAATCGAGTTGTCGTCTGTAGACGAAGGCTGACTTGACCTTAAAAGAATATTATACTATTATACTCATAGCTGAAATATGCACGTTGAAAGAAGTAAGAAAAGGCTCAAAGTTATCAGATGACACGGGTATCTCCAGCCTTACGGAGGTATAGGTAATCAACGCGACATCGGCTTTTGAATGAATGTGGCGCTCTCCGTCTCATCCCGATCGGGTACTGTATCGTTATCGTTATCTCTGAATTTTCCAACGTTTCTTCTGTCCCTCCAAATGACGCAACATAGAAGCCAGTCGGCCACTTCCCGGCATTGTACATTGTACATTGTACACTCTACACTGTACATTGTGTGAACTATTTGATAGGAAGGTCTGAACCTGCCTATGTGGACGTTGGGACGAGATGACTCGTGAGACAGAGGCAAGAGAAGCCGACAATAATAGTTATATGACTTACGAGCGCACCTGCACATGTCGCGCGACCCGAACAGCGGCTACTCTTTACTAGACGTGTACATGTACATGTACATGTACATGGCAGGCATGGCATGGCATGGCATGGCACATGTAACCTCATGCAGGGGATGATTCACGCATAGAAGTATAGGAGAGTAGTCTTGAACGTGGCCTTCAACGACGTCCAACAGGCCACTCTGATCTGACACACTGATGCCATGCCATGGTAAGTAAGCCGGGCATCCAACTCAGTCAAAAAGCAGAAGCCAAAAGTCAAACCGAACCGAACACTGCCACCACAGTGCTACAGTAAACGCGTTCCAGCTGCTCCATTCTTCCATTCCGTGGGGGAATTCAGCCCTCGATAGATGGTCCATGGCGCTGGGCTTCGCCCCCGGAGAAATTGGAGCTGCCCTCCGTTGAGAAGTCAGGTAGAATCATGTCTCCCTTTATTATTTCCCCATCCAGCCTTTGGTTTCCCCTTATACAACAACATCCCACCATACAAACTTGTGTATCTGTTGGGGATAACTAACGCACTACTTGCAAAATTTCTTCCTTCGCGAAACAAGCAACCGGACCTTCTAACTCCCCCCACTTCCCTAGCGGCTCACTTCTAGCCTGCCTTCGAGGCAATTCTGCAACTTTGCCTTGCTGCGTCCCTATCGTCCTAAGGAAAGTGGGTTTCCTGAGATCCACTGCGGTGACGGCGACTGCTCATGAGGCAGCTTCTGAACTGTGCTGCGCTACAAAGCAGATTATTCAGGAAGGGCCCTTTGCTGGACTGGTCTGCTTGGCTTGTGAAGACGGCTGAGTCCCTGTCGTTGCGCCATCCAGAACTTTAATCAACCCGTCACTCTCTATTACCGGTATCAAGTCAGACGTGACTCGCTCTTTCTTCCCGTCTCCAAACTGCCATTGTCTTGTCAACGGAGTCTCTCTCAGCAGAGAGCGCCCAACCTCGTCTTCATCTTCTTCTAAAACCCTACAACTTGTATGCCATAGCCCTTCAAGATGCCCAGTTTCTTTTCTAGTGTTACAGGCAAAGGCAGCGCAACCCTTTTTGAGATTCGGTATGCCTTCCCAATTGCCAAAATTGAATAGTTGCTAACACCTCGAAGGCTCGAAAATGAAGTCATAGTCCTTCGTGGCGGCGAGAGCGAGGCTTCAAGTCAAATGCTCAAGGGTGTAGTCGTTCTCTGCCTCCCGGCGGCCTTGAAGGTTGAAGATGTACATCTGCGAATGACTGGCAGCTTGAGAGTAGGGTGAGTTTAGGTGATTTCTCTAATTTAGTGTTCTACAAGCTGATAACATATATAGGTGGACCGATACGAGAATGACGGCGAGCGGGGTGTCGAACGATCGAGTCAACAAATCCACGGAAATATTCAATCACAGATGGGCACCTTTTGTAGGTGGTGGTGGGCCTGGATCCTCTTCTAAAGGCACATATCTCCCAGCCGGTAACTATGAGTGGCCTTTCGAACTAGTAATACCTGGATCAATGGCAGAGAGCGTGGAAGGCTTGCCGGACAGTCACATAATATACAAGTTGAAAGCTACGGTAGCCAGGGGGAAACTGGCATACGATTTACATGCGTGGAAGCCTGTGAGAGTGGTACGGACTTTGGATCCCTCTGCTCTGGAACTGGCACATGCCATGACAGTCGAGAACGTGTGGCCGAATAAGATCGAGTACCAGCTCATGATACCCCAGAAGGCGATCATCTTTGGAACGGCCATCAGTATTGAAATGAGGTTCACATCGTTGTTGAAAGGTCTGAAAATTGGCAAAATTAAGTGCTTGCTCGTCGAGACTCAAGAATTTACACTTCCTGGCGCCACGGCACACTCTGAAAGAAATTATAAAACTACGCGAGATATCGATTCCTGGACATTTGAATTGGATGATGAGGAACACTATCATGATATGCTGGACGATAATGGGCAAGACGGTTATGCCATAAAGGAGACAATGCCTTTGCCAAAGAAGCTCAGCAGATATCTACAAGATGTGGAGGTCCACGGCATCAAAATACGACACAAAGTTAAATTTACCATCGCCTTGCATAACCCGGACGGACATATTTCGGAGGTGAGTGCTATCATATTTCTTCCAAAATGACAAACTGACTAATAATCTAGCTTCGTGCAACGCTTCCAGTTACCATTTTTATTTCCCCGAATATGCCTCTGAGTGCCGATGGTTGTCTCGTCGATCAGACCCCGATGAGCACACAATCAACAAATATTGTGCAGCATGCTCCACCTTTGTATGGCCAGCATATTTTAGACCAGCTTTACGCCGACATGGACCAGACTGGATTCATGACACCAGCACCTCAATCTGGAATGAACACCCCCTTTTACAATCAGTCGAGGCACGGTTCGTCAGAGAATCTCGCTGTACAGGACGGAGCTGCCCACCCAGCTGGCGCAGTGCCCCCTGCAGCCTTGTCATCGAGACTTCAAACTCTAAACGCACTTTCACGTAATAGTAGTTTCTTAGGAAGGCAGCCCGGTAATGGAACTGGAAGTAGCACTCCACATCACCAGCCTCGAGAGAGCGATGGTGGCTATTTTGGGACCAACGGCAGCAATGGGACCAACGGCGACTCCGGCCAGCAAAGCAATCCATTAAGCCGTAGAACGAGCGAAGAGGACGACCACCGTGCCACAGTTTCGAACATGACGAGTGGCCAGCAAACACCTGAACACATTGATTTTTCGGATCTTGGGGACTTGACTAAAGTCCCTTCATATGCTACTGCTATTAAAACCCCAGTAAGAGGTATGAGCTATACCGATACTGTCCCAAATTACGAAGTTGCGACTTCGGCCCCTCCAAGTCCACAGAGGGGGTTCAGTAACCCCCATTCCCCTGGAACGGGCAGCAATGGTGGAACTCCAAATACCGAAAGGAGTAATCCCATGGCCAGCCTTGGCTTCACGCCTATACACCCACCCCCTGCTGCACACACCGGGGATTCAGATGAGGGCAGGAGGTTGCATATCCTCCAGAACAGAGACAGGCATTGAGAACGTTTACACAGAATTTTGCATTGGAAACGGCGTTGGATCATACAATAGACTTAGACGGCTGGCATTGTTAGGAGTTCGTGCATTCCGGGAGCGAAATAATGGCGCTGGAGGGTTTTTGCACACACTGTATCACCGCTCTTGAAAATACCAATTTGCGTTAAATTGACGATATGACTTAACATGCACCGAATATGATTACTACTCTATTAATTCTTGAAGAGGAATTAAGCTTGTCAGAACTAGTGCTCTAAGTGTTATTGCCAAGGTGTCAAGGATGCCACGAGATTCAAAGTCCAGAATAGGCTCTTGGTATTTTTTGGTGCTGCCCTTCAATTTCATTCAAGCAAAGGGCGAGGTTCACTTTGGCATAGAATCAGAGGTGTAAGCATTAATTGTACATTTTGTACAAGTTCCTATGGTATATATACAGTCTATCTGGGCTGCTGGCCTGAAACCAATAGTATTACACTTCCCAGCTGCCTTCTTACATCTTCTCTATCAACATCATGAGTATCCTCCACCTCACCCCACATGCCCGTCTGCCAATCAACCTCCAGACTCGCGGCCCTAGCCGCCTCCTCAACACCAAACTTAGGTTCCGCATCCTCATCCCGCAAATGTGCAAGTTCAGTGCTCCACTCAACAATCAGCCTCACAGCACCCAGCAGCCCCTTGCCCGCCAACACGCCCCTTTCCAACCCCGCAAGTTCAAAAGCCGGAAGGCCGCTCACCCACCCCTTGATAACATCCTTCGTCATCTGCGGCTGGCTCCTAGGCACAATACTATCCGAATCCAGCACCGGCACGATCTCCACGCCCGGCCACACCTTCTCCGTCAAGTACGAAATAATAGGCTGCGCTGTCTTCCTCTGGATCGACCTCAAACTCTCCGTGCGCTCAACATGCGTCTCGTATCCCGGCGGATCCGGACTTGCTTCCGGTGCCCAGCAGAGCAGCGAGTCTGTGTCTAGGTACCGCATTACGGTCTTCACTATGTTGGCGCGTATCTCTCCCCCGCCGGCTTTATCTTCATCTACTATGTCGAGGGCCCGTGAGACGAGCGATGTGAGCGGGATGAGATGGTGTCGAAGGGCTTGCTGCGCGGAGACGAGAAGGTCCCACTCGAGGGCGATGGCGGATGCGAGATGGGGCTTGTGGTGGGGGACAACGAGGATATCTTTTGTTGGGCGGCGGAGGGGGCGTTTATCTAGGTGTACTTGTAGACCGTCTTTGGAAAACTGCATTAGCAACAGGTTGGGATAGAGAGGAGATGAAAACAAAATACCTTCTTCGTGCTTCACATGAACGTCTTTCCAAAACCTCTTCATTTTCGCAGTTCCGCCCCCCTTGCCTCCTGCTACAGCCCTCAGATCTTGACCCTTCTTCAACAACTCTGCTTGCTTCCTCCGTCTGGCGACCCGTGAATCTACATGTTCAGCGCTGGGGATTGGAGCTTTTGGTGGTGGTCCGGAGGCCGTGATGGGTGCTACGGTTGCGGGGTTTGGTGGCGAGGTATGTAGACATCTTTGGGAGAATAGAGCTTGTTTGGGGAGGGAGGAGGAGATTCGTAATGCTCTGACCCCTTCGTTGAGGGGTAATTGGGTGATGCGCTTCATTTTTGGGGTTGGGGTTGTTGATTACAGAGCTCCAGCTCCTGGGACTTTTCAGATGCTGGTCGACGCTTGGTCCAAGCGTCAAAATCGGACTGTCACTTGGGCTTCATCTTCATCACCTACTTCAATTTACAGTATTCCGTGTTTCTAATCTATACCTTATACTTGTGTAGTACGCAAGTGTCTTGATGGATCACTCATGATACTATGCCCCCATTTCGCTCGTGCATAGAGATGCCGGGGAGACTGCAGAATCCCCTCAGGTCTACTTCAGAGAAGGAGTCTGTTTACGATTCCAAGGTAAATGCGTTCCTTACTTTTCATATTCTCATCACAGCTCTGTAGAAAGCCTCCGGTGCCTGTCACTCCGTTACCGCAAACCATCGAGCCTTCCAAGTTTTGCCGTAATAAGCATATCCGAAATCTTGAGCCGAGATTTTCTCTGAAGTAGGTATGTTTTGGCCAGTGTAATGCTGCATGTTCAGAATTGAATGGGAATTCTACATCTACAGGATCTGAAAGTAAGACTGCTGCGACCTCAAGTGCATCTACAACATTCTCCAGAAGCAATGGTGTCAGTGTTGGTGCGTTTCGACTGGCCATGAATGGCCAGCGGTTGCAGTCGCTTTAAGTTAATTCTGGGCTGTAATGGCTTGAAAGTTGAAGAATCCCTATAGGTTTTGTATTCGTCGCCCCCTTTAGGGTCGTGGTTCTGACCTTGAAAGGGGCGCAAGCGAAGGGACATCGCCTGTATGGTCCCAGTTGCCCAAGGATAGCTCTAGAGGGCTTCTCATTAATAGTGCATAATTCGCGATGACACGCTCTTGTAGCACCGCACCAACAAGGTTTTACTTCGCTGTCTTTTATCACGCTATGCTTTACGCCCGCCAATTTGCGTTTTCAAAGTAATCCTATTAGTCGAAGCGTATTAAAACATACGTGATTGGCTTATGCTGTCTCCATTTTGCGGGTTCTGGGGTTTAAACTGCGCCTCACTCTGAACATCAACTTCTTCGCAAATATTACACAGGTATGAGCATATTTAACGATCAATCTAGAATCAAATGTATTCTTAATCCTCAATGCGAAATTAAAATGATTTCACAAGGGTTAGCGCTCTGATAGAGTCATAGATAGGCAGCTGTTCCTCTTTACTTAAAGGTCTCTGAGGCTCCCAAAACTCTATAAAAATAACTCACATTCATTCAATCCCTTGTATTATCATTTCCAAGAAACAATTTCATTCAAAACAGTGATGCTTTTGTCCTCTCCTTCAGTATGGACTACTGCCTTGCTGCTCGGACTGGCCTCGAGCCAATATTTCCCTCCAACCCCTGAGGGGATTACGCTCGTGAAATCGAGGTTCGGAGACAATATAACTATTTCTTACAAAGAGGTAAGCTAAGACTCCCGTACAGCACAAAAACTACTAACACCATTAGACTTTCATCTGTGAAACAACTCCTGGCGTCAGGTCATTCAGTGGATATGTCCATCTTCCTCCAGACCCTGCAATGACCCGGGACTACCCTATCAATACTTTCTTTTGGTTCTTCGAGTCTCGTAACGATCCTGTCAATGATCCCCTTGCTATATGGCTTAATGGTGGGCCAGGTGCATCTTCAACTGCTCAGGCGCTGGGAGAGAACGGGCCCTGCGTGGTTGGGGAAGATTCCAACTCAACCGCGTTGAATCCCTGGTCGTGGACGAACAGATCCAATATGTGAGTCTTGAGTTTCCTAGAATATATTTTAGCGCTAGAACAGATATCTGCTTCCATATCCTGCTCAGACTGACTTTACCTGCGCCTCTACCGTTAATACTTGGTACTGACAACAAGCTTTTACCTAAGGCTCTACATCGACCAGCCTGTACAAGTTGGGTTTTCGTATGATACGCTAGCAAATGGCACCTTGAACACTTTATCTACAACTCTTTTGCCTGTGATCACAGAATTTTCGGCAGGAGTACCGGCCCAAAATGACACATTTCTCGTTGGAACTTTCCCGTCTCTCAACTCAAATTCAACTGCGAACTCCACTGGTAATGCTGCGCCAGCTGTCTGGAGCTTCTTGCAGGTTTGGCTTGGAGAGTAAGTAGACTACCCCTTGCGAATTTCGCTTTCTAATGGATCATTCTAGTTTTCCCATGTACCGGTCCCCCAAGGATGAACTCAGTATCTGGGGCGAGTCGTATGCGGGCCATTATGTTCCAGGCATTGCCGCATTCATTGAGAGACAGAATGACAGAATTGCCGCAGATGACCTTCAAGGGGCAGCCATGATCGAAATCGACACCGTGGGTATCCTAAATGGTGGCATAGACTTCGAAGTCACCGCTGCTTCATACCCGCGAATGGCGTATAACAACACGTATGGCTTCCAGGCCATCACCGAGGCTGAATACGAATCCGCAATAGCAAATCTTACCACATGTACTGCTCTCGTCGGCAAGTGCCGGAACCTTTCAGCAATATACGATTCGGAAAACTACGGCAATAATGTCTCTGTAAATGCTGCCTGTTCAACTGCGTACGGGTATTGTGCTTTGAATGTCGAATACGTGTTCCAGAATTCAGGGGTGGGCTTTCTCGTGGCTTGTTCGCGCAGCTACTGATAGAGTACAGCATAACTTCTTCGATATTGGCCACACAACGCCGGATCCAACGCCGCCAAAGTATGAAATTGGATTCCTCAATCAGCACTGGGTCCAAGATGCACTTGGTGTTCCACTCAATTTCACTTACCAAAACATGGTAGTATATAACGGCAGGCGATTACATTTCCTCTTTGTCTTTTGAATGCACTCACGATGGGCTCTTTCTACTGAACTGGTGTGCTAACGAGGCTCAGGTGTCATGGCAGAAGGTGATATCACTCGTGGAGGCTTTCTTGAAACCCTTGGCAATCTTCTCGATCGAGGTGTGCAAGTGGTTCTGGAGTATGGAGACCGGGATTATATTGGGAACTGTAAGTATCCACTCCTTGTTCAACCCAAATTGGCGTTAAGTATACAACCAGGGATCGCGGGTGAGATGGGAAGTCTCGCCATAAATTCCACACTTTCTTCCGGCTTTGTGGCAGCCGGATATGCCAACATCAGTTCAAATGCCACATACGATGGTGGTGTTGTTCGTCAACATGACAATCTCTCATTCTCGAGAGTCTTTGATGCTGCTCATGGAGGTCAGTCTGCTTTTACCCCTGCAGGCTCTCAGTTCTGAATGCCGCAGTGCCCTATTACCAGCCGGAAACTGCATACCGTATTTTTGATCGAGCAATGTCACATGTTGATATTGCCAGCGGCAAACTTCCAACCAGTGGCAACTACTCGACATCGGGCCCATCGTCAACTTTTCAGGACAAAAACAAGATGCCAGAGGATCCCCCAAAAGTCTGTTATACACTCATGACATTAACGTCTTGTACGGCCCAAGATCTTCAAAGATTAGCTAATGGAACAGCTGTTGTGAAGGATTATATTGTGGTAGGATACAAGGAGGGTAATACCACCATTTGGAATTGATGAGAAGTTCATCAGAGGGAAGACTACTCGGAATCCGATTCTCCTCTTCCAGCTCCAACCTTAGGTTGACAGCCGTTGGAGTGTGCGAAGTGGAACCTTTTAAATTTATAAACATTTAGAGTGTTGTCTGAAGTTTTCCAACATGTAATTTTTGTTAGGGCGGAAGTGTCAAGGTTTCATAGACTGAGACAATATCTTGAACGCACTTGCCTCTTTCCATCCGCTACGCCCGCAAGTCATCTGGGGAAGTCACATCCCACTTACAGAACGCAATTCACAAATTGTGTTGCTCGCGAGTGCTGCGGTGCAGAGTTGGGATCACCTCATTGATATCATTTATTTTGACTCAGCATGCGGAGCATTGAGGAAGTTCCATGATGCCGCCGATGCTGGCCAACCTATCATCTTTGCGCGTAGTTTCTATCTACAGCTTATTGTCCTTCGCTCAAGACTTTTTAATTTGCGCAATGGTCGTGAAGCGTGGCAGATCACTTAAGTGAGTCGTGCAGATCAAGGTCGCGCGAGGGGAACATTGAAGTGTCAAAATCCATACGTAACTGCGCGCAGTTAGTTCCTTCCCTCACATTCGACCCGAGCATGCCCAAGTGCTGCATTCTCCTTTTGTATGGGACGTTCCCAGGCTCCTTCCCGGGTGAGCGCGGAAGTCAACTTCGCGACCTTCTAAGTTCCCTCGTTCAATTTAGAAAGCGCGAGGGGTTTCACGACCAATTGACTGCAGGACGTTCACATCGCCCAAATAATCTAGGACTCTGCAAGGACCACTGCCTCATTATTGAAGGGATTGCCGCAAACACCAGAAGGAACCACGGCGTAAGCGCGTTCCCATGTATCATCAGCAGGCGGGGAGCAAAGAGTGCGTGATGTATTTCATTTTCAGTGTTGGTACAATTGATTGCAAGCATATTGAAGGTGGAAGACTACTCGAGTATTCTCAATAATTTAAAAAAAAGTCGCTTAAATACAAGACAGCGAGCTACTCAGTAGACTAAATCGCTCAAACAAACTTGAATGTATGCCACTAGGGCAAATAACCTCTTAAGTGGCGCATAACTGGCATGCTCCCAAGGTATCTCCAAACGCCACATAGCATATCGCAGAACGCCATGTCCAAATGCTTCCCTCATATGCTCGTATACATAATACATGCTGATAGTCTACACGTCGAAGAGAATATCGCTGCTTTCAAAAACTGTTGAGATGCCTATGCAATGAAAGCGATGGCCTTCTTGGCGACCTTGGTCACTTCGCGCTCGGCAATATCAATGATGGAGTCTGCACGCGTCGTGAACTGAGAGATGCAGAGATCGACAGTGAAGTCCTGGACACTGGAAAGAGGACAAAACTATGGAAAGGTCAGCAACGGAAACTCATTTCCGAAAAGCTATACATACACGAGTATTTTTGTCGTCTGGTTTTTGGTAAGAGTCCTTGCAGACCTCTCCTGCTTTGCACTTAAGAGGAACACAGTTGCCCCCGGGGGCAGCCTTGCCAGCCATCGTGACTGGTTTGATCTCAACGTTGTCATTAAAGAATGGCGAACCGCTTGAGTGACCTTGGCCTTTCACCGATCCATCCAGATCGCTAAGATCCCACCAGTTCGCTGGGCCACCTGCGCTGGCTGGGTTGTTTGGCTGCAGGAAGTACTCGAATTGGGAAACGCCCTGGCCTATTTTCTTGCCGTACTTGATGCTCGTGTTGTTGTTTGGGACCATTGTAAGGTCCAAAGTCCCGCCATTTGCATTCAGCACGAAAGGCTTGCCTCCTAAACGGGTGAGTACTCCATTGACTCCTTCATCGCCGTATCCGCCTCGAGACTGCACGATCTGGACAGGAACATTGCAGCTGAGAACATTGTCAGATTGAGACCAGAAAAAGCTGATATCTTGTATCTTACTGGTTGTTGAAAGTAACTTTCGCGGCAGTCGCCATTGAGGCCGCAGCAGCGATGATGCTGAGAGTAGATAGATAATGCATGTTGAGAAGATATGACTTTTAAGCAAATTTGTAGGAGAGTTTTGGTAAAGGCTATAAGAAGAAGAAAAAAACAAGAATTGTAACAACTGTTAATGAGTGTATGATATCAGATAAAGGAGTGTAAAGACAATTGTCAAATGAGCCGCATGTCAACGTGCGAAACCTGAGGATGAGTGGGATGGGGTACAACTTTGGGAAACACTACTCATATATAATCACCATGTGGCAAAATTTAACCCCAGAGGCTCTACACCATCAGCAAAAGTGAGGGCGAGCATCCTGGTGCAGGAGCAAAAAAGCGCCTCCTTCTGATACGAAAGGAGCGCGCCGTTGACTTCATGGTCATCCAGAATCGACGTGAATAGTTGTCATGGTTGCCGGTAGCGAGCCCGGCAGGTTAATTATGGAGTAGCATGGGGGGCCCCAAAGGATCGACCTTTTAAAGTGTGGTGAGAATGGTCAAGAGATCCTCCATCTGCAGAATAATCCTCCGACTCGGTGGCTGAGTGGTTGTCGGCCCCTGACTAGTAAGCTGAAACGAGCCCTACACGTGACCCAGAGGATCCTTCCACCAGTTCCCCTTTCTTTTCGACTTGTTGATTCGATCGCTTCCTGCTTTGACGCGATTTCCGGGCCGGCGCGTCTAAACTTGGGTGCGCTTCATGCTTTTCAACGTGGTTCCCCGGTGGCTCTCGTTTCGAAACATACCGTCTGATATCAGGATCCCTTTCTCAGTGGATGGACTGTCAACGCGAGTGTGATGACTTCTCAACATTTCAGCTGATAAAAACAATTGTTCTGAGCGGCTCCGAATCTGTACACCCGTCATTGATCGCTATCTACTCGCGCTGTCCTGCCAGGCTTTCAATCAGCATCCAAATCATAATGCGAGTTCCTGACCCTGCTCTTACAGCTTTGGTGACTGAGCGTCCACAAAGTCAGTATATTTCTTTTTTTTTTTGAATGTTTCTGTGATCCTCCATCTTCTCAAACACGGCTGAATCACACAGTCCTGGCCCCTGAGTGGTTATCTCGACGTCGCTGTCCGGAACAAGAAGGTAGAATCCTCAGAAAGTTTGACGTCCAATTTTTTCTCGAGGCCGGAGATGAGATCAGCGCCTCCCCCTGGCATGAGAGAAAAGGTTATCGAGTCAAGGTGTTCAGGGCTGCTCTGCGGCTGATTTGCTGTGCCCCAGATTTCGCCTCACGCCGCCCCAATCCTCTTGACCGTCCTCTAAATTCAAAATAGCAGCAGAGGATTCCTAAAGTGACCAAAAAGCTCAAATTTTTACATACGATGACCTTACGTTCATATATTCAAATGTCAACTTCTGCTCAAAGTGATCGGGATCCATGGTGTGCCGCATTGGCACTTACATTACCGGAGCTAAGATATCTTATGCCCTTGCCAATTGCTCCTTTCACTTTGAGCCAATCCTTTGCTACGACGTGAAGACTGCACGCCAAGTTTGTAATTCCGAGGTGCATCGGTGCGAAGACACACCTTTTCCACCATCAGTCTCCTCAGTTGAAGTTGACGGAAGGTCAGGTAAAAGCGTATCAAGAACATCCTTTGCAGAGACGTAGTCCGTACCACCGAGACTCTCACTGGGAGCACCTCGGGCTACACCTTGGGAAATGGCAACGGCCGAAATTGCTCCAGTAACTTATTTCTTCGAAAGGCCGGAAACCTTTGCTTGTGTATAATACTGACGAGCGCCGCAAACGTTGTGTTCACCCTGTGTTGGTGTTCAAATTGCAAACCAAGTTGCTGCGGCTGTCGAGCCGCCAACAAGCGCAAAATGAGGTGTCGTTAAAGTTGAGGATGATAAATCCTCCTCGGAGAACCAGCGGTAGATAATACCTATGGTCAAGAGGTACGAAACGACACCAGGGATTCAGAGCCTGATGCCCTGCAGCACGTGGGAGATTAGAAGACTCCGTCTAGATCTCCCGCGTAGTAAAAGACCCACTGATCTCCATGAATCGAGCGATGATCGATTTTGGGATCGTAGGAGCCTATCAGTTTCCCGAAAGATCCTGACTGTCAAGCACAGAGTCTCGAAACGATGTACTACTTCCTCTGTGCGTAAATGTTTGCGTGATGCTCCGAAGCTTCAGGAAAGAACCAACATGATGGAACTGAAGCTTGTGTAAGGCATTGTGGCCTTGGCCTGCAGGATTTCTCTTTTGAGACTTGCTGTTAGGACTTTTGCATTTGCTCCTCTGATGGAAATCCTTCCTTCTTGCCTGCGAGTCGCGTTACCTTTAAACAGCAATTCAGGTGAGAACTGATAGAATGGAGCCGCCCCCTTCCCCAAGCAGAGTGACATGAGTGAGTCAACTTCAGCATCGTCACTATCATTCCTGCCAAATTGCGCCTCCCTTAACCTCTCAGGTGTGCCCGATTCGGAGGTGGGAATACTTGGATTCCCGTCACTCCGGAGGGCAGGGAGATACGATTAAGCGCACAACAAGAGCAGTGGTAGAATGTGAATCCCAAAAGGCGACCTGCTATATTGCTGCTCATACCTTAGGCGTCATTGCGAGAGGGAGGCTCCCCAGTCAACGAAGACCAGGACGGAAACATCGTTGGATCAATTGCACATTGCCCATTCCTGTTTAACTTCGACTCCGAGTACAACGCACCATTCCGAAGAGCCACCGGAAAGCCATACAATGCAAAAATCTTCTAACCGCCAACTTCAATTTGAACCACTAACCAGCAGTACTTACTGCAGATCTGAGATGCAGCCCAATTTGAGGATGAATTCGAAGCAAGCCCCTTTCAGATACATCTCGATCGTAGACCTTAACCGTGAAGGCCCCGAGACGTACGTTCATCGCTTCCAGTTATGAATGCGTTCCTCAGACTTCTCCCAATTTATCAGACTGCGACACTTTCGAGACTATTCGAAAGCATTGTTGATAGAGCAGGGCTAGTGTCTTCCACTCAGAGAAAGTGATTGAAACATGGAAACAAGAGCGAGTGGGATATCTTCCACGTCAACAGAGAGACATGCAGGAGTTGGTGACTGCGCTTTCTTTCCCAACGATATTCCAGTCAGACAAATTCTCGAGGACTTGACTCTGCATTCATAAATCTCATCCACATCAGCATCCCGACGAATGCACCTTTTCTCCCCTCTAGGATTGAAGCTGATGTTTTAAACGGTCCTGGAACTAGTACCAAACAAGCTGATATAAATTATTGAAGACGATGCTCAGATGTGGTATGTTTACCCTTCACCCTACAAATGTCAAGAAGCTGACCGTGCGAGGTAGAACATGAAATTTGAGTTCTTGCGAATGAACGAAGAGTACTGATCTAATGGAATGGGAGGAGACCTGGGCAACAGAGTATTGCAGCAAGGGAACTAGGTTGTTAATCCGAAAACTTCTCTTGTCGTTGCAGCACGCCGCTGAGAACTTGAGATCATTCATGACGATGAACACTTGCCAAGCATGCGTTCCAACTAGCCCCCCATTCTCCACAAGCAGATTTCGGAGCATGTTTTCTGCCTTCACATTTTGGAGGGCGAGGAAACCGTTCGAACCCGGATGGGTAGAGCGAAAATGTGTCACCGGAGAAATAATAGCGGGTGTAGTTGCTAGATAGCGATCTGCATGCTTTATCAAAGGTGAATTCTGAAAGTTATCCCCCTACTTGCAGTCAGGACAAGCGGATCAGATTCCACAACGCCCCGACGTTAAAGTAGTACTATATTGCACTCGAGCAGCGCCTGTATCATGTGGAGTTGTAGCACTCCGAGGCCTTGATTCTGGAACGGGTGTTTTCACTCCAGTCTCTCTCCTTGCTCCTCAGCCTCTCAACTCGAGAAGCAATTGCCTTGAGAAGGCAACACTTCCCCGATCACACCCACTACTTGGGCGACATTCACAATCTCGTACCATCCCCGAAAGGCCGTGCACTTCAACACAGATCTAGAAAATGCAGCTGGTTCCCGGTGAGGGAAGCGGGGTGCCCCTCATTCATGCTGTCCTACTGCCAACCCAGCGCTCGGAAACAACCCCGCGCTGCAGCGAAACAGATAGCGAACGGTTCATTAGTGACAACTGGCAGGTTCAACATGAGATGTAGTGTCCCTGCAGTCCGAGCCGAGAACTACTGTCGCTAGGAAAAGGAACATGATCTGAAGACTGGATGGTGAGGATGGGGATTGGATCAGATGCTTTGCTCCTGGGTGAAGCGCGGCATATGTTGGTATTGTGCGGACGAGGCAACTTTGCGAATCTGAGCGTAGTATTTTAAACGGGGAAGTCGAATAGGGGAGTACAACATAAAGCCAAATGGGTGATTTTCAGGAAGCCGTTGTTGGGGCACTCGGAAGTCTTGCAATGCTGCCGTTGCTTCGAAAGCATTACACGTTCCGAGTGGCTTTTTCTTGTTACCCGTCTCGGAGGATGGTATAAATTTGGCATACTCTAGGAGATATCCAAGAGCCGAAGGCTTCATGGTTGTGGAAAGCGATGAGGGCTGAACCGGGAAGGTGCATTAAGATTGGGCAAGAGCACCGAACGTGAATATCAGGTCTGGACACAGTTTCCACAGGTTCCCCATAAACTAGAAGGTCTGGGAGGTTTTGTTGAAGTCGCCTCCAAAATAACACAAAAGAGCTCAACATCGTCCTACCAGTATCGATTTGTGACAGGAATCTTACCTCCGCGACTGAGAGACTCCTCTTCGACATGAAGGCCGCCTACTATTCGGCAGTACTTAGTATTGCTGGTCCATCTTATCTTTACTAGCGATTAGAAGATCACTACTTCTTCGATGTTGGTGGTGACATGTGCCACCATCACTCACACCCTGCATCAAATCTTCTGCAGTCACTTGAGATAAAAGATACTTTAAAGCTGAAGATAAGGGTAAGACATTAGAGGTGCAAATATACGACGAGGGAATTGAGAAACGACGCATGACTCGTCATGCTGGTCGATGAATCGTCGACGATGATTATGGACATCTGACTAATGGGTGTGCAAATCGCGGACGCTGAAAGGGTTTGATGACCCGGAAAGTTTCATGGCTGTTACCAACTGTAATGGATCTGCTCGAAAATCAAGGCAACAGGGAAGTTTGGAGTTTCTCCAGCATCTCGACCTCGCAGACGAGAATCTCAGCATCGGAAATTCAGACATAGAAAACAGTTCTTTGTGTTGGCCTCACCGTCTCCAATGCTTTTGTCGCCACTATCAAAGCCACATCGGGTTGAGTCTGCATCATGACGGCTTGGCTTTCGCCTTCAAATCGGAAGAGAATTTCGTTGCAAACCGCATATATCCTTGGGAAAGCGACGAAGATCTCCATGGATATGGAAGAAAATGTCGCGATTTCATCATCCTAACATGAACTTGCATCTATCCTCAATGCCTCAAACCAGGTTCTTGGACCTGTGACTGGGAACACTTGTATGCAAGTTTTGTACTGTTCAAGTGTCAAACAGACAACCAAAAGTAACGTTCAAACAAAAGTTGGACGAGATCGTAAGATAGATGGAGATGATTGGCTGACAGTCTGCATGAGATCTGCGACCGTTGGCCGTGGCGACATACACGAGATGTCTATGTATAGCAAAATGGAATGACTGGATGTGAAGCTTCGAACCTAATCATGGTGCAGGGCAATGCCATCGTTTCCCGTGGCATGTGAGCGTGGGCGAGCGTGGGTCTGCAAAGCGCCCATGATGCTGCAAGACGTTGAAACAAATGGGGCCCAGCGAGAAAACTTGCAGTGCTTGGGGAAAAATATGCCTGCGTCGATGCAGAAAATCTTTCAGACGAAGGCCTAGCCAATATGTGCGTAGAAACATGCCCTGGGTAGATAATGCCATGAGCTGTAGCATAGGTGGGGGTTTGGGATTTATTTGAAGGAGCGGGCATCACGTGCTTTCAATTTATTCATCGAAGCTTGTAATGATTTACCCGTTCAGCTCTAACTCAGCTCTAACAGATTTGAATCCTTTGTGAGAGACAGAGATCACAAAATATTGTAGACTGGCGATGGTAGAGTGGGGGTTTTCACACATGGGGGACCGTGCCTTTAGCGGACCTCTCACCTGTACGGGGTTTGAAAGTGTTGAGGACGAAGTTTTAGCTAGAGTATGATTTAGTGCTTATTTGCAGTGACAATAATTAGAGACTTGGAAGAAGAGGCTGGTGGCAAAAACTGGAACTGACTCTCTCGAAAGGCGCTTGGTAGGATAAATTTGAGGCTATCAGACGCGGCTCATCTAGCCCGAACCTCAGCCCAATATTTTGTGCAGTAGTGAGTAGTAGGCGATGACTTTAAAGCAACAAATTTGTGGATATCTAATACGATAATAATGCCTCGTCACTGACACACAGGCACTGAGAAAAGTCTCTCCGCTTGGCAAGACGGCAGGGCCTGTTGTGGATATTACGTGTCTCAAGTGACGTTGGAACTTGGAGGACTACTTGGGAGCCACCACCACACAAGATTTTATAAGTATCTGAATGCCAGAGGCTGGATTGCTGGATTGAAGCCTCAACCTTTAAGAGGTTCTTGTGAGAATATGTCATTTCGATTACCGACACGATCTTCCACATCCCATCGATCTGGTAACATAGGCCAGCCCTAGGAGGCCCTGACGCAATTGCAGTCTAAATCTAGGGTTACAAGGCGTAAACGAAATTGGACAATGGAATTGATGCTATCCGGAAGAACAATAGACTTGGCAGGGGTTCCAAGAAAGGAATGGCAGAAAATTGTTCAGGGATGAGCTGAGCATCTTCGATGCCCCGGCCAGCGGCCCTGCCTTAGCGCCATGGTTTATCTACCCAAGAAGGCCTAGCCTGGTTCTTGATCGCAACGGTCAGGGACGGCTGCAAGCCACTTTGCTCGGCAGCAACGTGCTGCATGTACTGCTGCTTTATCGGAAAATTGAAGCAGGGGACCCTTGGGGCCGTCCGGCTAAGGAGGCTAGGAGGCTAGGAGGCTAGGAGTCAACATCGACTTCGACATCGAGAAGCGCTCCGGCATCCAGGGGGAAGCGAAACCCACGTTTGTAATCTTGGTGAGAAAACCACTACAGTCGAGAGATGCTCGTGCGGTTCCAGATCTTCAGCAAGCCAGTCGTAATGGATGATGAGCTTTTGGTGAGCAATCCGTCGTCTCATCCCATATGCAGTGAGATCAATGTAGGACAGCGGGAGTAGGCGTGCGTGAGAGTGACGGAGTGATAATAATTCCATGTCCCATTGCTTTTTCAAGCCCGTTTAGGCGTCGGTCGGCATCGTATTTTCCAATATTCCAATATTTTCGAGCAGTGAGGGCTTGCATGGCCCGAGCTGGACCGCCTAGAAGATGCTTGAATGCTTCAGTATCGTCCAAATGCCCGCCCTGGGTCCGGATTAACGCCCAAAGCATGCGGACATCTCCTTGCGGAGGTGCAATACTGGCTCGTAGCCTCGCACTGAAAAATGCACCGTAGCTCCGGTGTGTGCTCCTCTGTACTGCTGGCCTGCTTGATGGCACAAAGGCTACAAACTGCCGCCATTTGTAGATTAGCAGCCCTGTTGTCCGTACCCAGGTCGTCAGCTCCAGGCTTGCAGCGTCTAGAAGGAGGGAGCTTCCAACAAGACCGTCTTTACTCTATGCCGTTGTTGAATGGTGTTTGCATACTGTAATAAATTGGTTCTGCATTCTGCCAGCGGCCAGCTCTGATCGGCGGTCCGTGTGCGGTCCTAGACTCGTAGGGTCATCGTTCAGTAGTGGAAGTGTGAAGGTGGAGCAGTAGGCGCCGAGAACCACAGTAGCTTCTCGCCTCTTTTCCTCTCACCCTCTCACCCCAGCAATCTGGATTCTGGATGCCCGCCCACGCAAGCATTACCTAGCAGACACCCTGTGTACTGTGTACCCTGATAAACCCTGGCATACCCTGTCACAACGCTTCTATTCCATTATCTTCATCTTCATCTGCGATCCTCAGCTTCTCTCTGCAACAAACAAACATCAACTCCGACATTCGTTTTCCCTTTGAGGCTCTCCACTGCAACTGGTTAATTCTTGTTTGCCGTTGCCTCCTCCGCTGCTGCACGGTACCACCTTAATATCTAATATACGCCCATCCGGTGCTCCTTTCCCTCGCTGGGGAGTCCGTCATGGAGAACAGTTCGCAGTATAGAGGGAGCGCCGTCTCCGGCGTTTCTACCGCGACAACACCAATGCGACCAGGGACACCAGAGAGCAGGAGTAATAATCCCTTTGGTGACGACATCTCCCCCGCCCCGCGAGCAAACCCTTTCGCATCCCCCTTCAACTCTAGACCAGCATCCTCATTCGGCTCTTCGTCTGCTGTACGTGCGGGGCTCGAGCCTTCAAGATATTTCCATTCGAGAAGAGTAAGGAAAGGAGAGGTGGAACAGCCGTGGAAGGCAAAGAAAGATCCCAAGGAAAAATGGGTGACGATTATTCCTCTGATCGGCTTGGCGCTGGGATTTGCGATTGCTGGTTTCCTGGTGTATGATGGTATTTCCTCCGTTATACACCATAAATACTGTCCAGTTTTGGACGAAGACTGGTCTGGAGGACTCAACAGTGCTGTCTGGACCAAGGAAGCGGAGGTCGGTGGATTTGGGTAAGCCAGCCTCTATTCCAATCCAGTTATAGGATCACACTAATAACCTCATGTAGCAATGGCCAGTTCGAAGAAACCACTCTTACAGACGAGAACGTTTTCGTCCAAGATGGCAAGCTCATTATCAAACCAACCCTCCAAGACGCCGCCCTCATCGAGTCAACAACCAGCGTCATCAACCTCACGGCCGAGGGGACCTGCACCGCGTCTGGTATGCCGCTTAAGAGCTGCGCGATAGCTAACAACCTTACGACCCATGTAATCATACCGCCGGTGAAATCTGGGCGCATCAACACAAAGGCTGGTGCAAAGATCAAATATGGCCGTGTTGAAGTCACTGCTAAGCTTCCCGCCGGCGACTGGTTGTGGCCTGCTATTTGGCTGTTGCCCGTGAATGACACTTATGGTCCATGGCCATTGTCTGGAGAAATCGATATTGTCGAGTCCCGAGGAAACAACCACACCTACAAGCAAGGAGGAAATAACATTGTTTCCTCAGCACTTCATTGGGGTCCTGATCCGGCGAATGACGCTTGGTGGAGGACAAATGTGAAAAGGAGCGCTCTCCACACCACATATGCCGCCACTGTCCATACCTTCGGTCTCGAGTGGTCCCAGAAATATATCTTCACCTACGTCGACACTAGTCTGCTTCAAGTCCTCTACACCAACTTCGACGAACCTCTCTGGAAGCGAGGCCAGTTCCCCGTCGCCGACAGTAACGGTACCAGGCTGGTCGACGAATGGAGTCAAACCGGCCGCGACCAGACGCCTTTCGACCAAGAGTTCTATCTCATCATGAACGTAGCTGTCGGAGGAACCAATGGATGGTTTGAAGACGGTGCCAGTGGAAAGCCATGGGTTGACAACAGTCTCACAGCTAAGTGGGACTTTTGGAAGTCCAGAGACCAGTGGTACCCAACATGGCAAGCCAAGGGCGCTGGCCAGATGGAGGTCAGCAGTGTGAAGATGTGGAGGCAATGTGACGGTAATGAGGAGTCTACTTAGAAAGGAGGTCACATACGATCATGCTGCTTTTGGAGCTGTTGATAAATGCTGCTATGGATGTTACTAGGCGCTGGGGTCAATCAGGTTCTGCTTGGGAAACCGGAAATATTAGACTGGTTGTGCGATTCATATCACTTTTAATACGTCTGGGTAGATATTTGCATCCGCATTCCAGACGCATTCGCGTTTTGTTGTTTGTCTCACAATCTCTCCCTCTATCATGGAGCAAGCTTCATACTACGAAATACGAAACAATTCAAATGTACCTCCATCTTCCTCGTCCTTGACCCACGTTTTCCTCTCATCAGTAATCTAATGATCATGAGCACGTTTCTACTTCCTTTCCATCCATCTAAAATCGCATTTATCTATCCTAGACTAGAATCTCGTATTATTGGACTTTCCATGCGTCGAGGCATTTTCTTTATCTCTCACCACACCTCGGCCGACCGAGCTCTAGATACCGGTAGCCTCACCCGATCTCTGCAAGCTTCCACTAGTTCTATGCGTCTCTTCTCACATTGGAAAGCTGAGATGCGCGCTGGCACCCGGGCTGGGATTCATTTGTGCTGCTGCTTTCCGCTGTCCCGCGTGAAAACCTCGTGACATTTTGAATTGGGAATGTGGTGTTTATTTTGGTTCTGTCGATTGATATAGCTGAGGATCTATGACTTAGTTGGTACGAATTTAGAAAGGAGAAAGTACCATCACGTGTTCAACTATTTCTCTTGCTCTTTTCAAATGCCTCAGATCTCCTTCCAAGCATCGCCACAAGAGCTTGCTCGCTTCCCATTACTTGTGAAGGCATCAACCCCCACCACCCCAGAAGTTTCCCCCTTTCCAAATTCAACTTCAAATTCAAATTTCACTAACTCCCAGCACCTGACTCGATCCCGCCCCTCCCTCTCCCGCGCGGAAAAGGGGGGTGGAAATTGAGTTGTCGGACAATATCTGAGCCGCTTCATCCCGCTCCATTCTATTCAAAGACACCTGTCTCTCACCCGAATCTCAAGTACCAAGTCTGAGACAAAAGAAAACCCCCCACGAGCCTCCTCAACAACAGCTCTAGCGAAACTATTGTTTTAACCAATTTAGCACTTGCTTTTATTGGTCCTTCTTTTTTGCTTTTGCCGAACCTCCGATTTAGTATTTATCTTCTCGTTTCCAGCCGTGTTTTGCCTTGATTTTGAGTGGAGATGTTTCTTGGAAGGAAAATTTCAACTCAGCCACTACAGCGGCGCTGAATTTTGGATCATCAAAGCTTAAGCTTTTGTTGGGGGCGTGCTTGTACCTGCATCCGCCATTTAGGTCTGGTGGTGTCTCAGTCAGATGATGACATGGCCAACAAGACATGGGAATTTAGCGATGAGATGAAGGAGATTCAGAGCGCGCGCGAACAGACGAGGCAACGACGATGGAACAAAGAGTAGAGAATGGTAGAGAGAAAAGGGGTCGCGGCCGATGCAGCGCTTCGGATTTACTCGTCGCTTGACGAACCTGATCAGTTAAGTCTGGGCATTTTAGGGCATTTCACACCAAAACCAAACCAAACCCAAAATTAATAATAATTAAGTCTTGCGATTTTTAGTGATGGAAAGAATCATTACTAATTGTTCTTAATATTTCTCCCTCAATTAAGGTTTCCGTATTGTGGTTGTCCAATAATTATCAATTATTGTAATAATCTTTGGTTTTCTAAAGCCTGAAGCGAGGCTCGGTAGGCGCTGAAAAGACCCTGAAATGCCCAGACTTAAGCGACCCGGCTCGTGAGGTCTGTGAGATGAATACGAGCGTTACAGTGTGGGTCGCAACACCGTCAGTGCGGAAGGAGGAGCACTTGAAACGCGCAGATTGTTATCTTTGCGCCTGGTCGGGCCATCATTGCGGCGTTTGATTTTTCTTGTTGCTGGGGCATCTGAAGCAATCCTTTTGTTGTGGTGTTGGAGTTGTACGTGCTCTGATTTATTTCTAGCCTTTCCTTCTGTTCTTGGGATATCTCCGAACAAGGTTCGTGCTGATACGTTACGCAAATTTCTTGAGGCTTTTTTTTTGGCAGTGTCCGAAGCGAGTTTATTTGGAGGTACTCACGTACTGTTCATCAAATGACTCCCGGTGTCGCCGTGCTTGTGGTACAGAACATTGGATGGGCTCGGGCCGTTGGAGGATCGAGCTGCTCGGAACAACGTGGGCGCGGGTGCAACAGCGTTATGCTTCCTCTCCTCCCGGGGTCATACCAGTAGGTTGATGTTGTGAGACGCGAGAAGTAGATGAGATGGAAGAAGGCAACAATTTGCCTTTGGTAAAGACTCCGAAGTTGCGATATTGAGTGCGTTGAGGTGCGGGTATCTGCGCAGAAGCCGGATAGAAAGCCTGATAGGGCTGAGGGAGAAGGAAGAACGACCAAAGGCCACGTCTTTGTGCAAGTGTACAAACAATTGGCAATATATTGAGCTTACTGCAGTGCTATACTTGGTGGGGGTACAAATTCTTGGGCATTTGAAAACTTTCTCTAGCACCTAGAGAACTTCCGATGACAAGAGTTCCGTCTTACCAATGCTGACCGCGGGGTATATTTTTGACAGCGGGGTAATCTTGCTTCCTTATGTCAAAAGATCCAGACCTTTCGCCGACAGTTTACTGCTTCCTTCACGTACTGAACCTCACCGCACGTACCAATCACCGCTTATCTGGGGGCTGGAAAGCGCACCATCACCCACATATTGGCATCACCAACTGGTAGCGAGGTGTTTCGATTCCAGAGTAGCATTCGCCTGGCCACCCCTCCATCTTCAGTGTTGTTCAACAAGGGTCAGCAGATCAGGGCGCTTTTTTTGCCACTCAGGGACCAGATCTCAACGCCAAGCGAGATATCGGGGTGTGGCAGCACTCTGGAAGCGAGGAGCGTTGCGCTTTTGTCCCACCCACCTCATGCGGGTTGGCGGTAGAGAGGCCGAAATAGCATAGGGGCATCGGATTCTGCTGGCTGCTTTGAAGATGAGATGAATTTGTAAAATGCTGCAGATTATTGGTGGCGGCGAGATTATTGTCCTTGTGATAAAAACATTGATGCTCCGAATAAGGCCCTTCAGCTGTCCGGGTTTTCGGGACTATTCAAGTTCTTAAGCTCCAAGCCTCATTGACTGTTGCTGTACCGTTACGGGCCGATACTACCGGGACACCAGACTCAATAACTACTGGAATCCGGGAAGTCCGTAGCGTTATCGTCCCAGCTTTTCTGCAAGCTATGAATATCGACTCGGCGCTTCTCGTTGGCCTCAACATCGTCAGTGCCTGAGTGCCGCTTTCGTAGACGTTCGTAGACGCCGTCCAAAGGCGTAAAGTACAAGCTCAGAGATGCTGACATAGAGACGCCGTCTTATGCTTTCCCAACCAGCACTTTGGCACTCACGATGCACACAAGCTCCGTCGATTTGACAACGCAGCATGCAGGAAATGCAAATTGAACCCTGCTCACGCTAACATTTTGCGTCCCAGAACTTTCTGGAGTCTTGGCATTTCTACCCATGTCACCTTGCTGGTTTGAGGTACAACTTTGCAGCATTTCAGCTCCGAATACACATGAGCCATGTCATCCCGTGACGACGCCATGATATAGATAAGTTCTTTCGAGGCTCCAAAAGAGCGGTGGGGCGAAACTTTATCTTAGTGTTTCAATAGCCGCAACCTCCAGAGGCGGCTTATAGTGGGGATTGAAAATCAGCAGATCTGGTCGCCTAGGGTGGTCGAATTGAGAATAGAGCGTTTGAGTTTACTTTGTTAGTCTAGGACCGTGCACGAGATGGTTCGATTCGGAGCAACTTGACCTGCTTTGGGGCAATGAGGCGCTGCTGAAAATCTCGAATAGGGCCCGAGAGTGTTTGAAGTCTGGATTCCAGGACTAACTTGATGACAAAAAGTCAAAGTACGCGGTTTCGAGGTAAGACGAGGACAACGCGAGCCGGGTTCCGCGGTGCGGGTTGGGACAGGTTTCTCCTACCTGAAGGTACAAGCTGCTAGCGGCGGCCAGCAATTATGAATATCCTGTGCTGCAAAGGGCCTCAACGATTTTCAGAGCTGTTGGATATGTGAAGTTTAGGTAAGACTACAACATTTGTATCGTGTTGAGCATGCCAGAAAGAAGACTGATAGAAAAGCTCCAAAGCCGAGGAGTAAAAACCTGAACTTTTGGCCGAATTGCCGGTATGTCTTGGCATGGACCAACCATGCGAGCATCGTGCTGGGAACCCTGGTCTTTGGACGCCGGCTCCAGCAAGGACAGCAAAGCCGCAACAAGGGCATGAAAAGAGGCATGGATATCTTGAATGCCATCATTGTAACCCTGTGGAGGTATTACTCGGACTCGGCCAGATTTACCGATGATTGATTATCTGCGATGCCAGGTGGTAGACGCTGTGAGATCATCTTAGATCTTCGAGAGGTAACAGAAATTTCGACGGACTTGCAGATTGTCCATCCACCGTCTTGAAATAGATCTCTGTGTGCCGATTAATATATTAAGGCTGGAAAAATGGTATCCCAATGGTATTGCGTAAAATGACTGTGTACGACTGCTACCTCATGACATGACTATCACCTGATGTCCTATTGTGAGAGTCGTAGTGCAGTGTCGTCGTTATACAGGGGCGTAATATTTATTGCATTCTTGCTTGTGAATATGGTGGGCAACGGGGTGCAAATTTCCACATTCACATCCGTCCAGTGTCGACCTCCTATTTATCGCGCGGACTACGAAGTATCGTTTACTCCTCCCGAGGGGCTTCAATGGGCTTCAACTAACAATGAGCGCGACCGGCGACTCGCCGGCAGACTCCTGATTCAGTTGGACTGCTGAACCGTGTCTCTGGAACAATGGAGTCGATGATATCAACGCAATCAAAGCGAGCCGCAGACACGGGAGCTCCAATCTATGTCCCGAGCCAAGACCTATGATCAAAAATTACTTCGTAGGACGGCACCTCGAATATCTTCCCAAGTGGAATACGGCGATATGAAATTCGGTGCGTGATCAACAGAGCTGGACCAGGACGTAAGGTGTGATATGCAGGGAAGGTGATAAGCTCCTTCGAAACATCAAGCAGCGATCCAAAGGGCCATGTTTCTCCAGACCGCAAGGGCACGATTGACTGCGATTCCGAGTCGAATAGTAGCTGCCTAAACCACCCCCCAATTGCTACGGAGTATATCTCGTACCTCGTACTACTTCTTAGATCAGCACTCTATCGGGGTAACCCTGTCTGGTCGCGGGGACTAAAGAAAGCTCTGCCGGGATAAGACGCCACAGCTGCCTCTTTGGGGGGCGACCGTGGCACCAAGCGCCGCCCCCTGGACCAGATCGAGCGCTAAGGCCGGCGGGCTAAAACACGAAATAAATAACAAATAGTTAGATGTAGTAGCGCGCACGCAAGGGGGTGCAGATGCAGATTTCTCTCCTGCAGCGCAACTGGTTCCTGCCTTGAGCAGAGGGGTAAGAGCGAAGGCACAGGGGCATCCAGGGCAGACGAACACGAGGTGTCGGAGATGGATGGGCCAGGGTGCGAGGACAGCTGCGAGCAAGTACGGTACGAAGTTTGCAGACTGCAGACTGCAGGCGTCCAGACTACGAGAGGGGAAAATCATGGAACGAACATTGCGAACTCGTTCTGTGTCATGGCCTCAAAGGTGGAAAAAGGGAGAGAGAGAGAGAGAGAGAGAGAGAGAGAACAATTCAGGTGAGGTGAGGTGAGGTGAGGTGAGGTGAGTTACTCTTTGTTGAAGGCGGTCACACGCAAATTCGCTTCTGCACGCATCCATCCTCATGGAAGAGTAGCAACTGCAACTCAGTATTTATTTTTGCCCTGCGTTTCAATTGAGCAGCCCAAGCCCAGATCCAGATGCCAGATGCCAGATGGCTTCCAAAATGCTCCTCCACTTCCAAACAGGGAAACAACAACAGCCCAAAGTGAATAACAAATCCTGCATCATTCACCGTCACCAACTCATCCAGCTCGAGCCTCTTCTCCCCACTGTTTACTGTTTGCTTCTTCGTATTCGCCGCTTTCTTTTAGAAGTATCTTGCTTGCAAGGTGCGTCTCTCTCGTGTTTCTCTGCTTCGTGGTCCGCGATTGACGCAAGGATCCTGCCTGCCCTGGTCGATCTGAACTGCCCCTCTCGACCTGGTCCTCGCCCTCCACCTCCACCTCCACCCCAGCAAGGCCCAGCCATCTCTCCCCCTGGCGGATTGCTAGCTCCGTAACAAACGCTTCGGGTACATCTGGAGACACTATCAGAAAGCCTCGCGCCGTCTTCCGTTTTTGCCAAAGATTGGAGCTTCTTGGAGGGGTCAAGGCTCGTTTCTCCACCCCAAGCCAAGCCAGACTGCCAGACCAGCCAGAGCCACCGAGAATTGTCCTGTATCAACGTCCACACGTCAGAGCCACTCACTTCCACAATCCCATTATCCCACGCCGGACCCCTGTCCTTCGCTTTAACTGAGCCCAAGAACCTACACTACTCGTTTTCACAAGGCGGCACCATCCCTCTTCCGTCCGTTGACAGCAGGCCAGACTTCCAACAGTTCAGCTCCTCCTTCGCTTTTCTCCATCAACTTCCGCTTTGGTGGAACAAATATACATCCTCAGGGTTACCTTGCACCCTTCACACTCGTTCTCAACGATCGTTCAATCCAGAGTGTCTGCATCTTTAATGTACCATACGCTGTCGTCGAAGAGAAACTCCTCCTCCGATCACGACTTTATGTAGGCGGACCCGGGAAGACTTCCACATCCCAAATTTTGGCTGACCTCGAAGCAGTACTGGCCGCCAAAGCAGCTGTATTATACATGAGCTGCTTATAATATCCGTCCTCACCCCAAGTCACTCGCTCAAGAGAGTCCCACGCCCTTGATCCCCTTGGGCCGTTGAGTATTCTCCTGGACAACGCGAGACTTCTTGGTGTCTCGTCGGCCAGATACGTCCTGATCGCAAAGAAAGAACACCGCCGCCATGGGTATAGGAAGTTACTTTAAGGCGAAGAAGCCTGAGCCAGCGGCTGAGGTTTCCGAGAAGCCTACTTCCACATCACCACAGCCAAGTTATAACATGGAATTACAACCACCACAGTCGAGGTTTGGTTCTTCGAGGAATTCGCTTTCCAATCGGTCAACCCAAAGCTCTCAATTTCTTGACGATATCAAGCATGAGGTTATGGTCAACTACCTATACCAGCAGCAATGCTCACACCTTTGGGTCAGCGATGGCAGCGGAGAAATAGAAGGTGTTCTCCTCAGGAAGTCGAGAAACACATACATGGCATGCCCGCCACAATTAGGCAGTTCGCCCTTTGCTGCTGCTTGTGCAGCACTTAATGTTCAGGTAGGCAATGTTGACTTTCGTTACGTATCTTCCGCTGACAGACCCAGTGCGCGATGACAGTCAACTCGAGAGTTATTAAGACTTTCCTCCAATGGTCGCCTGATGCCGTCGATGTACCGCTTCTGAACGGTCTCCGGATACAGATTCTTCCCACCATAGAAGACCTTCCACGGGCGAGGAAACATCAATTCGCTGCGTTCGTTGCATCGGAAGCTTTGTTGGTTGTCTGGGATGACGAGGCGTTGCATCTTGTCCAACGTGCCAAGGCCATCGAATCGGAACTGATGGAATTGGTATGGAAGGCAGGCGACACTGAGGATGAAGAGAAGAAAGAAGGCAACGTTGGCGTCTATGAGATTGATGAGGAGAGCGGGGAAATCATCCCAGAAAAGCGTGGACTGCACTTACAGAATACTGTTCTGGTGGCCCTCACGCTCATATTGATTATGGCTTCACTCGGTGCCGGTTTTCGCCAACTTGCCCAAGAAGTTGCCATCGACAGCAATTACACACGCTTAGCCCTGCTGGCTTTGACTCCGGTGCAAATATTTTTCACCCTGTTCTTCGCCCAAGTCATCATCGGTTGTCTGGCTCAGTTGTTCGGACCCGTGCGACAACTTACCATCAACTCGAAGTTCTACTCAGCCCGCGCTCCTCCCCGCCTTCAAAGCGCAACTCTCCCACACATCACCATTCAGTGCCCTGTTTACAAGGAAGGCCTGAGCTCTGTCATTGCGCCAACCGTCAAGTCCATCAAGCAGGCCATTTCAACCTATGAGTTGCAGGGTGGATCTGCGAACATGTTCATCAACGACGATGGTCTTCAAATCATCGACGAGGAGGAACGCCGCGCAAGAATCGAATTCTATGCTGATCATAGCATTGGGTGGGTTGCAAGACCCAAGCATGGTGACAACTTCATCAGAAAAGGAAAATGTAAGTCTTTGCCACTAGTGAATATGTTTTACATAAATACTGACTTTTTTCAACAGTCAAGAAAGTAAGTCATCACGACCTTCATATAAGCACTCGTCCCATTTTGCACGTTAGCGAAGGAATGGGTTTTCATTCCCGCGTGACTCGGCCAAGTGGCTCCAAGCCTATGAGTGCCACATCGTGGCGATCGCGTTCGTCAATGGCTTGAATCTCGCCTATAGACCTACAAGGCCACCCTCCACCAAAAAGAAAACGCGTGCACTCAATACTGACGATCTTTACTCCAATAGGCATCTAACATGAACTTTGCTTTGCATATTTCATGCATGGTTGAAGAGCGCCTTTCTTTAATTCAACGACCAGTCGACTGGACTCAAGCTGATGAGGCTCAAGCCTATGAGCGATGCTTGAAGGAGGCTCTTGAAGAGAACGGCCGTGCTTGGGCTGATGGTAACATTCGCGTTGGAGATTACATTTTGCTGAGTATGTCCCTCGTTTATTTCTCAGGAATCTTGATGTTAATTAATTGCAGTCGATTCCGACACCCGTGTGCCCGCCGATTGTCTTTTGGATGCCTGCTCTGAGATGGAACAATCTCCCGAAGTCGGTATCATGCAATTTTCATCCGGTGTCATGCAAGTCGTCAACACATACTTTGAGAACGGTATTACCTTCTTTACCAATCTCATCTACTCGGCCATTCGATACACTGTTTCCAACGGTGATGTTGCTCCATTCGTCGGGCACAACGCCATCCTGCGCTGGTCCGCCATCCAACAAGTCTCCTACGAGGATGAAGACGGATACGAGAAGTTCTGGTCTGAATCGCATGTGTCTGAGGATTTCGATATGTCTCTCCGTCTTCAAGTCAATGGCTACACCATTCGTCTGGCTGCCTGGGCTGGTGAGGGATTTAAGGAGGGAGTGTCTCTTACCGTCTACGACGAGTTGGCTCGTTGGGAGAAATATGCATACGGTTGCAACGAGCTTTTGTTTTACCCAATCCGCAAGTGGATCTACAAAGGTCCATTCACCCCTCTCTTCCGCAAATTTTTGTTTTCCAACATTCGCTTCACGTCCAAGATCACTATTGTCTCCTATATTGGAACTTACTACGCTATTGGCGCTGCCTGGATCATGACCACTGCCAACTACTTCGCTATTGGTTGGTTCAACGGTTACCTGGATAAATACTACGTGGATTCCTGGAAGGTATGGTTCTCCATCATCATCGTCTTCAACGGCCTCGGAAACATTGCACTTGCGGTCATGCGATACCGAATCGGCGAAAGGAGTCTCCTCTACGCACTCTTCGAGAACTTCAAATGGACCATCATGCTGGCAATCTTCTTGGGTGGCTTGTCTCTACATGTCTCGCAAGCTTTGCTCTGCCACATGTTCGAGATCGATATGACCTGGGGCGCCACTTCTAAAGAAGCCGAGTTCAGTAATTTCTTCATCGAAGTGCCCAAGGTGTTGAAGAAATTTAAATTCTCCATGATCTTCTCGATCGTTGGCATAGCCGGTATGGTCATCCTCGCCACGGCACCTTTCGTGCCCTACGACTGGATGATCAAGGACTTCGTCGCCATTCTTCCCATGGCGACGGTCACTGCTTCTCACTTGCTCTTACCGCTCGCGCTGAACCCAGCCTTGATGACCTTCTCTTGGTAAACAATTCCGGGAACCTATAATTTGCCATTGAAGAGCTTAATTTGTATATGAAACGAACTCGAAAGTTGGAGATATGGATCGTGGTTTAATTGTTAATGCTAAAGAAAAAAGAAAGGATTCACATTACAGAAGAGAAAGCAGCTTTGGCAACGAATTTTTTGAGCATTTGGATTAGATGATTCCATGGCGTGGGTAGCATAACACTCCTTATAATGCAAGGTGAATGGATTGATTGAGGGTGGAATGGAGTTTGCGAATATAGACCGGGCACAGGCACGTTATTTTGACGAGGCAATAGGAGTTTTTGTACATAGAATAATGCTTGCTGCTTGTCTTTTTCTGTTTACTCGTTTGTTTGTTTCAAGCAGAGAGACTGAGAGGACTTTACGAATTTCCTTGTCCCGCTCATTACTGTAATACAGAAATACTCAATATGGAATACAAAACTACATATGATTCGAGCTCTCGTGAGGACGTGAGCCCCGCCAGATTCAGATTTTGGAATCCCATGCTTACTCAGGAGCGTAGAAAATCTGTTGGGGACGGCACAAGAGAGTTCTTGAAAGGGAAGTATGGGCTGAGACACGTAGGCAGTTCCGCGTTACCTAGGATGGGAATTCTACCCGCAGAGTGGATTCTAGACTAGAGCGGTGTGCTTGGAGGCTGATGGGAAGGCCCTGCTTGCATTAGGGGCGTGTCACTGGCGTGTTGAGGCTGATCTTGATGGGAATTGGGAGGGGAAAGGTGCCGCGTGTCGTTCGTGAAGAGATGGCATTGTGGACTGTGGAGTCTTGCAGAGAAAGAATTGCTTTTGCCATATCCACATCTTGGGCAGCATGGCATGCCTGAATCAGGAGCAGATTGCGAATGCGACGAGTACACTGATTGCGTGCTTCTTATTTCCACCTTGGATCACGGAGAATATGGAAATACTTGTGCCACACAAATTGTGTGACCTGCACGTGGGACGAGAAGAACCGCATACTCGGATCGGAACTTTAGAGGGAGTTGCTTGTTTGATCCCTTGCAGCAGATCCTATCTTCCTTGATGCCGAGCTCTCCGTGCTTTGTTGCAACTTGCAATGATTTGCAGTTGCAATCTTGTACGTGATGCACAGGGCGCGGTTCAATAGCTTCAAGCTAAAATAAATGCACATTTTGATATAGAAATTGAAGATAAGGGAACAGAGAGAGAGTAAGCACCAGAGTAAGGGCGGCGAGGAGGGCATTCCGATAGATTGAAGATGCACAAAAACAGACTTGCATGCGAGAGATATGCATGCGGACATGCGTACATATTGTGTTTCCACTCTGGTGGGAATTAGAACAGATAAGCAATGAAGTAAGGGTGACTCGATATGCAAGATGTGTTGTGCATCTCACTATGCTGGAAGAGATACCAATAGTGCACAAAAAGCGGTATGCAGTGGGATAAGGGCATTGGTATGGCTTTCATACTGTTGGCCGGAATATGTATGCGGGTCTGAAGTCGGGAGCTGTCGCCTCGCCGTTTCAGCTGCGCCCAGAGATACACAAGAGTTCTTTGGGAGACGTGGTGTTGGGACCGGGACCAGCACGACATTTCTGAATGCCCCTCTTCGGATTCGCATGCGGGTCAGAGGCACGAAGAGGATGCTGAGCGGATGGCGATTCTGGATCCCTTTCTTGAGCGTTGGTTAATTTGAAATTAAGTGAGGGTATATCTGTAGCAAGAAGCCAACATCGCGAGCCATACCATACCCAAGGAGTTGGGTCGAGATTGTTAGGGCAAAAGTCTGGTGAGAGAGGGGGAAGCTTGGAACTTTGGAAGGGCAATAGCCTCGTTGTCCGGCGATTTCTTCTCGGCCACTACAACGTTGTGGCATGGCTGATAAAGTGGACTACAATCTCGTGGTAGGTCTAGATCTCTGCATTTGCTCCGATTCTAGATGTTGGCATACACAAACACAAACCTCAGCTGAAATTCGTGAAGAACTCAGAGGAGGTGAGGAAAGTTACGTTGACCCGCCCAACACGAGAGGCAGAGGCCCTGGTGGCCCTCACTGTTGCCCAATGCCGGGTGCGCCCCGAGTAGAAGCCGTGCCAATTTCAATAAGATGAGCAGCGCCCAATCAACGGGCGAGCAAGAATCGCAAGATGCAAGGCGGAAGGATCGTTCGCTTCGTATTTCTCGCGCAAGCGGAAGATCATATCATATCATCACCAAGGGCAAGAACGACAAGGCTCAAGAAGGACAAGAGTGACAAGGCATACGCATACTTCTCTGACATGGACACGGACACGGACCAGATATCAGAAATTCTCTTCATGGCCCACAGTCCCACTCCAAGTCCCCAGCGAAATCTGAAAGATGAATCTGAAAGATGCAGATGGTTGCCCTGCTGTTGAACCCTTGGCCCTTTCTCTGTCTCCACCACTCGTATCCCCATATCCCTTGTCTCTTCTAGCTTTTCTTCTCCGCTCCGCTGCAGGGCCGTCTCCTCATCCTAGGGACCTGGCCTAACGAAGTAACGAGTAAGATAGCAGTGTAACCCTGTCCATACGCCCCTACTGTAGGCGACTCATCCCCCACCTGCTGTACTACTACGGTAGCGGTTGGCGCCAAACACACTGGACCGAGCGTTCTTGCATGCCAAGAACAAGACAAAAGCCCTGGCGTTTCGTTTGCTGTATGTTTTTTCCTCCAAGGCCGTTACCAGCGTTTGTCTCCTGCAGCCCTGGATATCGCCCTCGTTATCGATAATTGTTTTAGTTGCTGGATAGTTACATCCATTCCTGTCGCTACTTTTTCTACTTCAGCGTGCTTCTGCTTATCCACCTTCGTTCCCGCCTCTTCTACTCCCTGTTCTCTGCGAAGAGGCTCTCTACCAAGATGAGAAGCCAGAGCTGGAGGCATGTCGTTGCGGCGGCATTGGGGTTCGCCGTGGCCGGCACGAACGCGCAAACTGGCTCATTGACCGACCTGGGGACTTTGCTGTCTGACCAAAAGAATCTGACGACTTTTTACGGCTTAATTCAGGTACGTGGTAGTACTGGACGAAAATGCTGGGCATCCGAGTTGGACAGGATGAGGAGCGCAACTTTTGTCTGATCAGAGATACTGGATACTTCCAATATGGTCTTACGAGTTGGACAATCATAAGAAGAGCCGGGGTTAAGAAAATTTAGGCCCTGGGGTTTCAATCGATTGTTGTGCTCTAAATCTAGTTGGACGGACACTTGCGGGAGTTAAAAGTACAAATGTGGGAACAAAAGCTGACTTGTCGCTCAACAGAAATATCCTCAAATACTACTGCAATTACCATCTTTCCAAGGTGTTACCGTATGTATTCTGCGCCCCCGAATTTGGAGTTTGGATCTGAGATTTCCCACCACAGATTCTTGCGCCAAGTAACGATGCCTTCAACAAGATCCCATATACAGAACTCAATGATGCTTTCCAGAACAACAACCAAGAGGTTATTACCAACGTTTTGGAATATCATATTCTTCAAGGGTCACGGACTGCTGCAGATTTAGTGCCTGGCACTCCAGTGTTTATCCCAACTTTGTTGACAAGCAAGGCCTACACGAATGTTTCCGGAGGGCAAAGGGTGCAGAATGTCAAGCAGGCTGGTGATGTAGTGGTCTTTGTTAGCGGGCAGGGAAGCAGAAGTACATTGACTCAGGCTGTATGTTGTTTTCCAAGACCTTCGCACTGGCGTTGAACAATGGAGCTGACAATTTTCTAGGATCTCAAGTTCACTGGCGGAGTAGTCCAAGTCATTGACTCTTTGTTAATTCCTCCTGGGAACCTTACCGCAACCATGAACAGCTTCAACGTCACAGCATTTGAAGGCGCCCTCTATACCGCGAACAAGTTAGAGGAATTCGTTGACACAGCCAACACCACCATCTTCGCGCCATCAAACGATGCTTTCCAAGCTCTCGGCCCCGCCATTTCAAACATGACGGTAGAGCAACTCGGCGCCGTCCTAGACTACCATCTCCTCGCCGGGCAAGTGGTCTACTCCACCGGCCTCACCAATGGTACCAAGTTCCTCACCAAGGAAGGAGAAAACATTACCGTGACCCACGCTGGCAACAGCGTCTATATCAACTCAGCGCAACTCCTCACATCCGACATCCTCTGCGCCGACGGCGTCATCCACATGATAGACAACGTTCTGAACCCGCAAGGCCCAGGCGCGCAACCAAACCCCGCGATTGCGTCTCAAGCCCCCGTCTTTGCCTCCGCCTCTGAAATATCCTCCCTCCCATTCACCACTGCCATTCCCTGCACGTCCAGCTGCCCCGTCACCTCAACCTCCGCAACTGGCAGCGACGCAGCCACCGGCGGCTCGGGCACCAAAGCGACAAGTACAGCCGGTGCAAAGAGCTCCAGCGTCAGCTCAAGCAGTAGCAAGGCGCTTGCAGCGGCAGTGGCGAGGGAGACGGGTTTCCATGCAGCGGGGCTGATGGTTGCACTTGGTGGGGCTGTGATGATGATTTAAGAATTTGCAAAGGTTCATAGCGAAGGTGCTTGGCATTATGTAGATAGTTTCATGCTGGAGTTGGGTTTTGGACAGAAGTATCGCACCTTATGATTGATGGTCTTTTGAGCGGGTTGTCTATGTTGGATTGGAAAGCGCGAGCATACCCACTTTATAATGTAATGTTGATTTTCTGCCATTCGTACGGCCTCGTTTGTGATTGTACTTCTGGTGAATCTGGTTCTTGGTGGAAAGTTGGGTTGCAGAGTTAAAAGAGTCCAGTGGCTTCTGCAGCTCGAGCAAGTGCTCCCTCCCCTTCAGTTCCAGGCGAGCAGGCTGTTCTTCGGAAGCAAAGGTACTCCTGAACATGGACTATTCCATTCGAACACTCATCAGACCTGTGCCTGAGACAGAAACATGCTCGAACTCTAAGTGAATTGACAACCTGCGTACCTTCCCATACCAGGAGCCACCTGTCTTTGAAAGGAGTCACATTCATCCCTGCAGCCATCTTCGCACAATCATCTCCAGACATCATCTAAAAGCTAGTCTAATCCAGTCCGCCTTGCCATCTTAGCAAGCGCCTGTCTTTGAATCGAGTCGTTCTTGTGCGTCTGATCATCTCTCAAGATTTCTATTGTCAAATTAGGTTAGTGTGAGTCGAGGAGTCGGCGTCCCGATATCTCCCCATGACCTTGGAAAATAGGTTAAGGATCTTGGGCACCGCGGCGCGGTCGAGAGTCGATCTCTGGGCTTCGTTGTTGGTAGAGGTAGGGCAGATTCTAGGTGTTGATCAAGAAGTGTGACTGATTAATTCTAAGTGGTTTTCGAAAGTGAGTAACGGTAGGCAGATTTTCATGGGAAACAATCGGGAGTCATTCCGGTGCAGAGAACTCCAGAAGAAGGAAGTGAGAGGCAGGGGATTCAATTGCGGGTTTGCTGGATGAGGGAGGTACAAGGACCAAATCTCCCAAGGCCCAAGGTGGAAGAAGCCCGAATGCGAATGTCCAAATCTAGGAATAATTTAGAGAGAGGAACAATAGAGTAATGGCGAGTCCTTTTTGGTGCCGCTGGCTTGCGGATTGAGTCATTTTGTAGGTGGTACCAAAGTGTCAAGAGGCTTGGTAAATAATTGTGCCACAGCTGCTGTTAGGCGGAGAAAGGGCACAGAAAGTAGAGGAAGAGGCGCTCACTGCGGGGTTGCCTGGGTCCGAGGTATAACTCTAATTCGGGGCTTTTTTGAGTCAATCCGGTCTCGAACTTGAAGTTCGGACCTTGCCTTATGGGAGTGTATCTGAGTCCGAACTAAGAGTTGGGTGGACCTAGAGTTTTGAGGTGCCTTGCTTGATTGGGTGGGCTGGTTTTCACTTCTTTGCCACTTAAGAGGCTGATATCTGAGAAGAAGAGAAATCTATATTGATAGTAATACATGATATAAAGTCTTTAGCGCCTTCTTAACGAGAGTCTATCTCCCAAAGATGTATTCAGGTTTGCACCCGCACGAACCAGATTTATGAACGAATGGAGGGGAAATGATAGGAAACGCAAGCAAAGAAATCCAGCAATTCCGACCACTTTCCTTTGCTCCTACGCCTCCCAGCTATGCCAAGAACCAATCCTTACTCCCAAAACAAACAAGATCTAAATGCGAACTCGGCAATCGCTACCGAGCGAAACAGGATTTCGACCCTAATGGCGTTCCTTCCTAAAGCACTGAAGGGTTGCCTAGCGAAGGATTAGTACGCTGTTGTGGTAGGAGGATTCTCCCAGTGCCGCAGCATCTGGTCGAGAGCCTCGTTCCACTCCCAAGCCAAGCACGCGGCTAGCTGCTGGGCCTCATCGGCCTCAGGTATGCGACCACCCCACATTTCCGGTCTGGCGGCTTCCGCTGTGGCGTATGAATCGATCATTTGACTTTGTTCGAACGTTAGCTTGCCGCATTTTTTTTCCAGGATGGGGATTCTGTGCACTTACTCGTTCCTGATTTTGATGAGGACCAGCCAGGCGTAATTCCAGCTGCGGTTGCTCTCTGGATCCTGGCTTACTCTGTACTTGGCGTCGTCCAGAACGTCGCTGCTGAATGGGTAGTTGCGGGTCAGGTTGCGGAGTTCGTTCAACATTTGGTGAGAGGTCACATAGTAGGTCCAGGCGGAAGTCATGGGCCCCTGGAATGCTATCTGGTCCTCCTCTGGAGAATCAGCTGCGACACGCTCGATGCGGCGGAGTTCGGTGAGAGTGTTAATGCGGTGTGTGTTCAGAGATTCGATAAGTTGTTGAGTGCTCTGCTTTTCAAATGCTAGTCAGTGGGTGAAGAAAAAAAGGCTTGAGGTGTAGATTTGACAGCAGAAGGACGGAGGACTCTCAATCATTAGAATGGACCGCAAGACCCAAAGAAATTTGAGAGGGATGAGTGTAAGTGAAGGGTAAATTACGAAGATCAGACCATGACTCACTTGCGTTCCCCGTCCTCGACCAGATGATCCCCTGTGGCTGGAGCTATGGTGCGAGCGTTTGGAGTGGTGATGACGTCCGGAGGAAGACATAGCTTCGAAAGACAGCGATGCTTGGATGTAGTAAGGACTTCGAAAATTGACGCGGCCCAAGCCGTTACAAAGTAACTTCAGAAATTTGTACTTTGATATGCCGGAGCCCTCAACGTAGTCGCATGTACTGGCGGGGTAGCTACCGGGATAGTGGGTGGGCCGCAATTGCTAGTATAGGATGGATATGATTTGGAAATAAGAAGGTAGGAGATTGTTCGATATCTGAGTTGTGAGATTTATGCTGGCATAGAAGCGGGAGGGCGCTCATAATATACTTCTTGATTTAATCACCTTGAGGAACATGATGATACTCCATATGAGGAGGGCAGTGTATGCCGTGACACGAACCACATGGACATGGTCCCAACGCATACAGTCTGAAATCGCCCGTAAAGATGTGTCATTTCACAAGAGGCAGAGACAAGACGAGACGGAAGAGGGTGACTTGCTTCACAACCTGATTAAGGCATTCGTCACTTCAGCGCAGCAACGCCTGAGGGGAACTTCATACTTGAGATGCCCTGTATCTGTCGACTAGCGGAAGCCCAGCCCTTACAAGCCAATGATAATTGGAAGTTGCCTAGCTACTAACCAGCTGGTGGGTTAGGATGATAAGCCAGGCAGCTGTTATATGGCAGTGTAAGGATAATTTAAATCCCAAGAGTATCCCGAGAGGGAACATTTGAAAATGTGGATAATTCAATTTTGACTGGAGTTGGGGGTTCTCTCAAATCTATTCGAACTTTCCAATAGGAAATGGTCTCGCTTCCTTGCTGACAGCCAATCCTGACGCTCGTCAGAAGTGGCTGGAGGTGTTGGAAGGACTCAAATACAAATCCATCTTGAAGCTGTTCAGTATGCGGAGAGGCGCTCACGAAAGCGAAACTGCTTAACGAGGAAGGTACCGGCAAAAAGCGCCTTGTTGACTAGTTGTGCAGTTCCATTGCATACTTGCCACCCTCGGCGTCTAGAAAGCATGGATTTCAAGGATTTGCTTTGGCCTGCGAACTTATGCACCAATATGCGGATCCTCAGGCCAGAGCGTATGAAACGGCGTAAAGCATAGAGAAATAACAAATGTATGGAGCAGAGTATGACTGAAGAAAAATAAAGCGATTGCAGCGACGGCTGAGAAGCGCTGAGGCGAGGAGGCGAATTGCGCGCGCTGAACGTCTCCGCTGACCATTCTCATATAACCTCATATAAACAGAAGTCACCCCTCAGCCCTCATTACGAGCTTGCTCTCACAACTGGCAGCACGATTGAAACATTGGAAGCGTCTCCCGCAATGTAGAAACTTCCAAACATGCCCTAGCCACCGAGATGCATCCGAGGTACGTATACCGTACCTGCAACTTGAGGGGTCGTACCGTACCGCAGCCTCAGAAATATGGGTCGTGTGGGCGCCACAGCTACAATAGCTCAGCTAGCTGAGTTGGCCAGAATTTCCAGAGTATGCGGACCCGCGAAGCAGTGCTGTAGAAAGGAAAAAGGATGAAGGACGTTGGCGTGGCTCCGGCGGCGTAGCCTCGTAAGTCGGGGGTTTTTTTGAGCTTGTTATAGCCTCAGCTACTGACATGACCATAAATGCTCTGATATTGATACGAGTGTTGTTTGGTGATCATGGGAGCCATCTCGAGGTTCACGAATCGCCCTGTCAAGGCCGACTTGAAATGCGAAAGCAACGTGCGATTCGACCTCAAATAGAGATGCAATCAGACCATGAATCCCCGGAATCCAGGGTTGCCTAATCGAGCCTCCAAGCCTCTTCCTCTACTCTAGATCGTGAGTCGAGGACGTGAATCCCAAGCGGTGTGGGATTTGGGGGCCAACGCAGAACGGAGGATGGGGGAGGAGGGGGAGGATGATGACGATACAATGACGCTGATGAGACGGACGACGAAGAAACTTGAGGGAGGTTGGGGGCGGACTATATGCAAAGAAGATGCTGATGCCTCTCGCAGGACGTGGTCGTCTGTCGAAACATCTCGGGTGGGACATGATGGACATGAAGGATTGCTCGCTTCTCGGATCTTTGGTCTGGAATCTGGTCACGGGAGTGGGGGGGCTGTGAAAAAGGGGGCCAAATTGTTTCCACCATGTCCTAAAGGGGTCATCTTCGTCAAGTTGACGCCATGCCAACATGCAATTTCAATCCTCAAATTCTTTTTACGTCCAATCCATCGCACATTCCAGGCTAAACATTTGAAATTATTGCTAACTCATGTCTTAGGAAAAGCCCGTGAGGCGTTCCTTGCCTTAGATCTCTGGGCCACGCACAAACGAAGAAAGATCTGCACCGACTGATCGGATGATCTGCGCGATCCCCTGACTAACGGCCACTTCTTTTTAAGCTTAAGGTTCTTCATCTCCCATTCTCCATCTATTGGCCCTTGCGGACGCCCGCCAACCCTATTTGGGCAAATGCCTTTCTTCACGGAACGAAACGTGGAGTAGTACGGGGCGCGTGAATTTCCCCTTCAAGTGTTGGAAAGCATGGCTGTCGAAGTTATACTTGAGAATACCCAGCAATGGAGGTCTCAAGCAATAGAAGTGAAGTGACTCGTCGTGAGCTTGGAACGATGCTGGATTCTGAAGATTGAGACGAAATATCACTTTCCCTTACGACATGTAGAGGCTCACTACTCCAGAAGCTTGCTTAGTAGGACCAATGAAGCATCCAGATCCTCGGGCTCGAGGTGATCCGAAAATGTTTATATTTTTGACGAGCATTCCAGAGCTTAGAGCAATTTCCTTTCGACCTCCCACTTACCGCAAGCAGTTGGTATCAACAGTCGCACAATGCGGAGTAACTACAATCAGATAAGGGGTCGAGCCCGGAGAGGGGCTTACCCGCGCTACAATTGTACCATTCGGTGCCGGTAATTGCCCGAGTGACATCCCTCTTCTAAGTTCTCATGTCAACTAGTGATGAGCATGATGATTTCGGCGATGTTTATAAACTTCTCCCTTCCCACTTCATTTTGCTTTATTTTTTCCTTTTCCGGTAGCAGCATCACATCGTCTTTCCAGCAGTCTTTCCAGCCCGTCACTCTTTAAGTCACTCGTTTGATACCTAATAAACCCTTCACCATGAAGTACTCAGTCTCTATCGCTGCTCTCGCAGCCGCTGGAATGGCCACAGCTGGCCCTCTCCTCAAGACCCGTCAAGCTCAGGGCGTCACTGATGGTCAGTCTACCCCTTTTACAGCTTTCTTGAAAGTTTGCCTGATGGACATTTCTAACTTTTTGTTGAAACAGTCGAGATCTTGAACTATGCTCTTACCCTTGAGCACCTTGAGAACCAGTTCTACATGGAAGGATTGAAGAAGTCAGTTTCCACGCGTGTGTTGGTCCGTCAAAGCTGAGCTGACCACTTTGATATCCAGCTACACTCAAGCAGATTTCGTTGCTGCCGGCTTCGCTGACCCATTCTACGACAATTTGAGAGAGGTCTCCTACGACGAGTCTACCCATGTCGCCTTCCTCTCAAAGGCTCTTGGTGATGCAGCGGTCGCAAAGTGCACATACAGCTTTCCCTCAACAGACCCCAAGTCATTCGTCGCCCTTGCTGGTGTCCTTGAAGGCGTTGGAGTCAGTGCCTACCTGGGCGCAGCCGCTTCCATCTCGAACGGCGACTACCTGACCGCCGCTGGCTCTATCTTGACTGTCGAGGCCCGCCACTCTTCGTACATTCGTGCCAGTGGCAAGCAATCTCCTTTCCCGCAGCCCTTCGACAACCCATTGACCTTCGACGAGGTCTACACCCTCGCCGCCTCGTTCATCAGCTCCTGCCCTGATGCGAACGCCCAGAAGCCCCAGCTGCCCCTCAAGGCCTTCCCTACTCTCGCTCTCGGCACCACCGGCACCATTCAGAGCGGCAACAGCATCAACCTCTTGACACCCGGCTACACTCTCGCCGCCGCGGACGGAAAGGCCCCAGTCTACGCTGCTTTCATCACCGTCACCGGCCCCATCTTCGCTGATGCCACCCCAATTGACGGTGGCTTCAAAGTCACCGTGCCCAAGGGCATCAACGGCCAGAGCTACGTTGTCCTTACTGGCTGCAACGACAAGGTCAACGACGAGACTGTCGCCGCTGGCCCAGCAATCGTTGAGATCACCAACCCTTACCCAAGCGTTTCTGCATAAATGCACGTTTATGCTTATGGAGATAATGCGTAATGCTCAATGGTGGAGGTGGATTAGGTTACTTTTCTTGTATATAATTGTAGTAGTCTATCTATTAGGCATATCGGTGTCTGCAACATAATGGAGTCAATAATATACACGTAATTTGGCTCCCAAATGTGCTTCCTTTTTCTATCCGGGTGTGAATTTGTTTCAGTATTTACAACGCGCCGACTTTACGGTGGAGTCTGAACTGCTGTTAAGGTTGGACTAACGCGAAGATTGGGATACCTTTGGGATACCGTGAAGTTTGAAATAGAGATCCCTTTCGATGTCTCGCGTTTTCCGAGACATTGTTGAAAATTCAATCGAAAAGCCACTACATTCAGTCCCAGTGTAAATTTCTCACATGAACCGAGACAATGGAGCATTTCTTCCGGATAATCCTTTCGTCATTACTGGATTGAATCTCCCACAAAAAGTGAGACATCAAGGAGCTGGTGCATACTTCGATAACAAACTTATGTGCCGTTTCCATTTAGGGGTCATTGGAAGTAGGGCCTTTCTGGAGATCAAAATATTCACGTGCACAACAGACGAGTGAATTTACTTCATGATGTTTATATTTTTCGCTGTTGCCTGCCGTCTATACGCTTTGTAGAGACTTATCTATGCTTTTTAACAAACTCCGAACCCATGCAATCCAGTACCATACGCCAGTTCCTAAACCATAAATATATCCCATCACCGACCAATTCCAGCATCCTCGTCTTCATCCTCGTCATCGTCCTCATCTTGACTTCCACTCTCCTCATCCCAATCCCCACTTTCCAACGCATCACCCCTTATTCCAAAACTTGCCAGCCAACCAAGGAAGGCAATCCCACCAAACACGCCCCAAGCTAACGCTTCTCCCTTCGGCTTTACGTTCGTAGCAATAGAGAACAGCCCACCGGAGAGGAAGGGACCCGCTGCTCGACCGGCAGCAGAAAGAGTTTGCGCGAGTCCATTAAGTGTGCCAAGCACGGAGTGGTTGGGCGCCGAGTTCGTGATCTACAAATTGCTAATTAATTTCTTGGATGACCCACGCAGAGAAGAAGAAACTTACAAGTAACAATGCGCTAGTCAGTCCGCCAACAGCGGCGACAGTTTTGACCAGCAGCACGAACCCTAACTCAATCCACAGCCATACATCACCAGTTCCCCACCCAAATGGTGCGGGGGAATCGCGGTACCCGACCCAGGGCATCATCATCATGGAGATGAAGAACAGGAATAAGCCTGCTCGGTAAGTAGCTTTATTTCCCATTTTCTCCTTGAGTTTGCCAAAGACTCCGACCTGGAAAACGATCGTGACGATGCCGGCGAAAGAGAGGGATAATCCGATCTCCTCTGGTGAAAGTTCTCGGCCTGTTGGCTTAGGGCCTGATGCAAAGATTGGGTACAAAGAGTTGAAGGAGATATTGGACAGTTGGAAGACAAGGTAGGTCCCCAGGAGGAGGACGGTATTGCGGTTCAATACCTCCTTTTTGGTCAAATGACCTTCATTCTGAGAGAAGAATTCCGGCATTGAAAGCAGTGAGTCGTTCTCACTGTCGTTATCACCCTCCGAGTCTGTGGGCCCATCTACACCAGCAGTCCTATACCTCGAATCGCGGTGGAAGTGGTGACGAGTATAAGTGGGATGTCTTGCGCCTCCTGCAAACTGCCAAAGCCAGCTAAACAGATGCTTTACCCGTTTCTTCAGCGGCGGGAGATCTCGTGCTTCTTCTAGGCTCTCCTCTAGGAAAAATGCCGTAACTAGCAAGTCTATAACCAAGATGGTTGCTGAAAACAGATTTGGCAGCAGGTAAGGATAGGGATTTTTCAGGCTCTTGTTGAACGGGTTCTTCTGCGCCACCAATAGCCCTCCCACCGCTGGGCCAGTGATACCTCCTATACCATATATAACCGGAAGGTAAACGAAAGCTTTGCTCTGATTACTCCTGTCCGTAATCTCGCCCAGGCATGTACTCACAACGCCCTGGTTGCCGTTGACAAGACCCATAAGGGCCTGCACTATCACTGCTTGCCACAATGTCCTACAGAACCCAAACGCAACAAAGCATGCAGCCGTGAGTATTGTCCCCAGCATAACCACAGGCTTCCGCCCAATTCTGTCCGATAGCCATCCCCAGAAGAAATTTGTCGCAAATTGTGCCAATGCGAACGACGACGCTATCGTGCCCACATATAGACCAATCTTTGCCGCATCGACTTCGGGAAAGGTGGAGGTCATCTCGGGGAGGTAGGGTGATATCGAGTTGAACGCTGTTTGCTCTGCGAGAGCTATAACGGCCAGAACCGCAAGCTGCCTCTTTGGCAGAGGCGAACTCTGATTATCGTGATCTCCATCATGGTTCGGAGGATTTGAGAAGCCATCTTGTCCCGAAGAGCTCGTAGGAGAGGTTGGCGGCCGTCCGCGCGACTTTGGAGGAGGGGTCGGGAAGGTCTGATAATGGGGGGTGGAGGATTTTCGGCGGTCCATTCCACCCGGCAGACCAAGTTTGGAAGACATTCGAAGCGTTCGAGGGGGCAACACGCCCTTCGAAGTCCCTACTCAGATAGTTGTTGTCGTTTCTTAGATGCTCATCAAGTTTCGAGACGTTTCCTGGCCGTGTGCCTGCGCGCGTGCAAGAGTAGGTGGCTCGAGCTCGAAATAGAGCGACAAGAGGCGTAAGGATAGCCAAAGTAAGGACTAGCTGAAGAGATTCGGAGTCTCTCCTCGTGTGGGAGGTTTAAGCCATCGGAGTGGGAGTTGCGGGTCAGAGTGAAGGTGAAAGTGAAAGTGGGAGGCGCATTATGAGAAAAAACGCAGAACGAGCAACTGACCCGATGATGTAGGTGCAGATTGTTTGCTCGGCAGTGGACTGGCATCTGATAAGGAGAAGGGGAAGGCGCTAGTTTAATCAGACGGAACTCGAGAAGCAGTCATATTTGGTGATACAATATAGGAACTTGGAATATCAAATATAATATTGAACTATTTATCGATAGTTACAAAATGTAGCACAATGTTCGAGATGACCTCAAAACGAGGCACCAAAGTACTTATCCGGACCTCCATGCGCCTTGTGCAGATGCAAACCAGCAGATCGCTGTCAATCAGGGGAAACACCTTCAACCGCCCGGCCCGCGGAGTCGCCCCACAGACGGTCAGTCCCAAAACAACTTCTTCAACCTCCGCTCCCTCTCGTCGTCCATGAAATCATCAAAACGCGCCATCTCTGGATCAATGATCTTGCCCTGGTAGACTTCTGGAGGGAGGAACGCGCATCTCTCAGCATCACGAGCGAGATATCTGCAGACATGCAAATGAAGAAGGACCGCGACGCGTTGATTTCCGCGTTCTGTCAGGCGCCATTGCTTCGTCGAGCTTTCTTCTGTTATTGCGTTCAGTACCCGAATCTCATTAAACCTGGGGGCATGTTACCATCAAGAAAGAAGTCTTGCTCCTCTGCCTTTCCGTCAAAATCAACTTCAGTGTTCAGCCAGCCCGAAGTATCGAGCCAAAATACAGTCCGATCTCCCTCCTTTCGTAGTCGCTCGACAACAGAATGTGTCGCTTGTTCAAGTTGGCCCCGAAATGGCCTCATGATGAAGATTGGAAGCCCAGCTGCAGCACCTGTCGGCGAGTAGATATATCGAGAAGAGTCGACAGTCGTTGCACCATATTTCGGATAGGCTAATGTCCGGATGGCCTTGACCAGCGCAACATATGTATCCTCAAAGGCCTCACTTAATTCCCACGTCGTCTTGTTATATCGGTCGCTATGGATTTGGAAGGAGTCCCAATCTGAATTCCCGATATTCATCACCTGTTGCTTTAAGTCAGATCAGCGATTCAGGCTTCAAAACTCAACATACCATGACGTCTGGAATGTACTCTTGAAAGAGCCAAGGATGTGCGTATTGTTCCGTCCCAAGTGGTCCACTACTTTCGTCAGTTGCCGAGCGCTGGAAGAATGGGATAATCAAAACCTTTGAAAGAATACATCAGCAAGCCCAGCTGGACTTCCTGTCCCCCCAACGCAATCTTGAATCAAGCACATTCCATCCATTCCTATTGTTACATGGTCTGTTCCGAACATCTCTCCCAGCAAATACTCCCATCCCATAACGCCACCCAGTATTCCACGGATAATGCCGAATTTTCTGCGTTTGTCTCGTCCTGTTGTGGACCCAGGCAGATCTGTGACTATTTCCAACATTTTTGCTGGCGACCGAGCCTCAGCTTGAGGCAATTGCTCTTCGGCAGGCGCAGAAGGTGCATCGAATGGAAGGAGTTGACCTGCCAGGTCTATGTAAATCCCTTTCACTTGCAATGTCTCTACTGCATTATCTTTTACCATCGGGGCAATCACCCGGATGCTGTGACGAGTGCGACGATCCAGATTTCCTTTACGAATAGTCACAATTGATGTTGCGTTCGGCAAGACGATGTACTCCTCGTCGTCAATTCTGACGAGCAAGGAGATTGGATCCGCGCTGGACATATTCGTCGATGGAAGGAAAGCCAAGTTTGGAAGTTTGCTCGGAGATTTTTCCAGCTGACCTGCAACATCACTATTGTGAAGGGAAAGAAGGATAGATCTGGTGCCATTAATTGCAAAGTCAAAATAGATGCCTTCTCAGTAATCAGCCAGCAACTAACAGAGAGGCATGAGAGCTGTATTCCTACCTGGAAATGAAGCTTCCTTCCGAGCGCCATCTGAAGTGGTTGTCCAGCGACCGACAAACTGTTTTTGGTCAATTACCAAGGTGCAATGGTGAGGTAATGGTCATACCCGAATACCAGGATGGCTGACATTAATGAATTGCAACCCTTCAATGTTTGGCACAGAATGGTAAACTTTGTCCTGAGACTGCGCGGCACTTTGCTTTCCTCCAATCCAAAACGACACGCATCCAATCGCCAGCAATAGTGCAAGCCATACTGGTCTGTAGCAGCGACGAAATCGCGTCGTGACGCCGGGTACGTGATGGAGCCTTCCTTTTGGAATTGGTGAAGAACTGGCATGGATTGCTCCCTCTTCAAGGAAAACATCTGACCACGGAGTCGAAGAGTCAAGTAAATGCGACCGAAGTGGTGTTTGATCTGGCGTCGAGATTGGAGATCTGTACACCATTGTGGTTCTGCTCTCGTGAGCAAGTGCTTGACTCCTAAACTTTTTTATTTCACTCGAGATAGGTACATGAAATTTATGTTCACGAAGGCTTGATCGATATCGCTGGAAATTTCTGGACTTGGTAATCGCGACTTGGTTAGCTGCTTTGAAAGGAAGTTGCGATGAAGTTCAACGTTCCTGCGCGCCCCCTTTTACCTCGCGCTCAATATCATGTCTCAGTCGCTCCTTCCTCAACTAAATTGCTAGCAGTTGAATTACTTCCCGATCAGCCAAAAATTCCCCTCGATACATCCAACCAAACTTCACAATCCTATGAGAGCAATGGCTAAACCACCTGTGAGAAGGCTTTTGCTACCCCTGGTATTTTTGACCCTTATCTACGCGGTGATCCGCAATGCACCCGTCATCCCTCAAAGGATGTACCTCGATTTCAACCACATTCACGAGCCCCAAGAACCGCTCCATGTCCCTATAAATCGTCCATTTGCCAACGAATCTCATCCTAACCATGAGTTGGCCAGAGCAGAAGACGCACCATTCATCAGTACTGATAGCAAACCAATTGGGCTTGTGGTACCAGACCATGAATCGAAAATATTGGAGGCGCAAGTGCTTCTGGAAATTTCCCAAGGGTCTCGACATTCGATCCCTCCGGCCCTTCTACGATTTTCCGAGTGCCCTCGACTGCCGAATCGCTTCACCAATCACATTCGACTACCGAATCTGCTGTATAACATTTCCATGACCCCGAAGTCTCCCACATCAAGAGAGGAGCGCACTTTTTGGAACCCGACAATCTTTGCTCTCCCATACTGGGCAAAGAACCAGTACATCATCGTCAGCATGGTGGCTCCCAATGGCGAGGCGCTTCGACGAAATGTACTCTGCGAAGCGAACATATGTCGTCCTAAATCTGCAGAGTCAATGGCGAGGTTTGAAAAGTCATGCTCACAAGAAGATTTGGCTTTACTTGGACCGAATGGGGGTTTGCGTTGTGCGACTGCACCGATCGAGATCAGTGTACCCCCGACTCCAGCAGCGAAATGCGAGGGCTTGGAACAAGTATTCGCAGACATTCCTGGGTTTCATGATCCAAGAATATTCTACTCTGGGAGAGGTGAACCAATTCTTATGGTTTCATCGCAGTAAGTTTACCAACCTTCTTCCGAAAATGGAGCCTCACACTGTAAATCCTGACAAACCCGAAGATCACAGTATGCATGTATTGGTCTCTGGGCTATCGATCTCCGGGCAGTGTATCCAGCTATCGGAGAAGTCATTGACTCTTCTCCTAAGCGAGCTGGGCCAGGTCCAGTGATGTCCTACCCTACATTGACTGAGCTTACTCGAAGTCCGCCGTCTTCTCGACGATCATACGAGAAAAATTGGGTGGTCTTCTCCCCATCGACATCTTCATCCTATTTACAATATGAATTGACGTCCTCTACTCGGTAAAGAAGACCATTCGTGACATTCTTAGATCTGCATACTGACGCCGGTGGTTCTAGAACTTTTGCGAAGCTGATTGGAGGAGGTCTTACGACACCAAACATGACTGACCCCTTAGAAGAGCCTTGCCTACTAGACCCCTCTATAGAGGAGATCAAGAGCGGTCACTATAATGATAATTCTACATGGCATCAGGCTACTCCATCCCTCAAACTCATATTATGCACGAGATCGAATTCGACTTGCAACGCTGAAACCGCAGGCATTGTTTTCTTTGCAGCAATCCACCGGAAGCACCTCAACATCTGGGGCCTCCCTGTGAGGTATGAACGATACATCGTGGTGTGGTCCACGACTCCCCCTTTCAACATGCTAGCAGTCAGTCGGTATCCGATTCTTATGGCGAACGAGACAACTTTCGGTTGGACGGCTGAAGAAACTTGGGATGATGTTCCCCAAGCACGACTCGAAAATCGAGGGCTCTGGGGCCGCATTACCTATACCACAACAATTGCCTATGCTTGGGGACCAGAAGAGGGAGACATGAGGGAGAAAAGTACTGGATTTTTGGATGACGAGGTTATTTTGAGTATTGGCGTTGATGATGAAGGCCAGGTGTATGGGAACGTCCCTGTCTCGGAACTGCTTCAGTGTCTGAGAGTTTGTCCTGGTCGGATGTAGATCAGGCTTGTGGGTACACTTGCAGTAATACGTTTTGACTTAAGTACGCTGCAGCACCTCTCTTAGTGCAAGTTGCACTTCAAAATCTCAATCAATTTGAGGCCCTGTTCCTATCACGCAGTCATCCTATTTCCCTCACCACAAAACTTTAACCGCTTCCCTTCGCCTTCTCCACATTTCCTTTGTCATCCCCCTCCTTCTTCTCTCCACAATCACTACTACTACAATCCCGACAGTTATGCCCAGTCTTCTTATTGACCCAATACTCGCTCTTCTCTAACTGCTGCACCTCATCACATCTCGAGCAGTGCAGGTGCTGGCAGTGATCGCAGTTGTCGGGTGCTTCTGGGGAGCCCAGTATCATGGTTAGACTGGCGCAGTGGCAGCATTTGAAGTATCGGACCATTACTGGTGGCATGATTGCGGATTTCTTGAGTTGTATCGATGAAAAATGGTGGGTGGTTGGTGGTGGGTGGGTTGTGAGCGAGGTGTTTGGGGTGTTTGGGTTTTGTCGGAATCGATGAGGAGGTGAGGTTGGAGATTTTTATAGAGCATGGGATATTCACAGACTTGGGGTTGACATTCAATCACCCGCCTTGATCTTTGTGATTGGTCGCGATGATATATTCACAGGAGCATCGTTCTATTTACAGTAGGAAATTTGGCACCATATTCTCACATGTACAGTGAAGTTCACTTGGAGCATTATCGGGATCGACGAGATGTTAGTCACATGGGCAAAGTGGATGAACTGCTCTTACTGCAAGAGAAAAGCGCGAGCATGGGTCGGGACGGATGGGGTTGATTGTGGGGAGTGCGGGCATCGTCAATGTCATAATTGCTTAGTTTGGGATAAGCCTACTATCTGGTACGTTGGGGTGACTTCTATGTTCTTCGATGCATTACAATGAATAGTTCGGTGGTGTTTGGAACGTCTCTGAATGGAATTTCCTGCTCAATCTTTCCCTGTGATTGCGCCCTTGACGCTGAAGTATTTATAAGGTGTCTTCTTTCCTGCTATCAAACATTCCAAATCTCAACTATCAATTCTCCCAAGATCAAACGTATCTAACACCACAATGTCTGGAACAGAGACCCAAAGAAGGCCAAGTTCAGCGTCAACATCCGATGACGGCAACGAAAATAAAACGAAGCAGTGCACCAAGTGCAAACGTTTCCCCGAGCCAGATCTCCCCTTTTGCCATTTCTGTGGTCATGGTTTCACTACAATCTGCTGCAAATGCGAAGTCTCAAGCGCTTTCGGAATGAAGCCGTGCGTTGGCTGTAGGCATGAAAGTTGTGAACGTTGTCTGGTGCACGAGGATAAAGATAAGGATGGAGATGAGAATGAAGACGAGCATGAATATCCTTGCTGTGTTTGCAAAGGAGAGCGCGAATTTTGGGATTTTCTCAAGTGTCATGGCTGCGGACACGATGTTTGCAACGACTGCTCTTGGGTGCAAGGATGGGATGACCAGGAGAAGGAGATGGGGAAAATTAGTGCTTGCGATATGCAGTAAAGGAGGCATAAGCCTTGCATGTGGAAGTATTGGAATGAGAGCATAGCTTTAGGAATCTTATATCTGGCGCGATTGTGAATATTTCTGAAGCCCTAACTTCTGTGACCACTGAATTCAACTAGGAATTTTCACCTTGGCCTAGACCCGAGAATCTCTGAACGAGCCCACACTCTTGGGAATCAAATAATTATGATTCGCGCTTTCATTCACTTCAGCCCCCTTACTGAGATTGATACTATCAATATAAACCTCAAGTAGAGCTCCATACTTCTTGTCCCCACTTTTTGTCTAGCACCTCCACACCGATCATCAACTTAGGATCCCAAAACGATTCCCAAAATCCTCAAAATGGATCTTGAACCGTGCTCAACAGCTTTTATCTGCTGTATTTGCAACACCTTGAACTCTTTCCTTCCTTCAGAGTCATGCCAGAGCCGCGGAACTTCGAAGTGTTCATCCTGCTCCACTTTTGACCAGACTTGGAAGGAATATACATAGAGTTTGCCTTGGAGTTCTGGGGGTAACAGTGGGAGTGGGATGGGAGGTACTTATATGCCAGATGTTAGTTAACTACTAGAGAGATATTCAGATGGTGGATCAGTCAGTGACCAAAGATTGAAGAAGACAAGCCGTTGAGTTGTGAAGAACAAAGGACCGACTATTACACCTAAGCCAGTTCATAAGCCTTACCTGTTTGTGTTCGAGTCGCTCCTCTCTCAAAATTGGGGCATCTCCCGCGACGCCTCAACATAACCAAAAAGTTCGCTTTTATGGGCTAGTAAACCTTTCCTTATTTTAGTCAATCAAGTATTGATCGTGTAATGCCTCAGCCGTTTACACAGAAAGCAACGGTGAGCAGCCGTACTGCTTTTAAGCAACATATTTTATGAAAGGTTCTGGTTCCCTGATTTTTACGTGTAGGAGACTGTAATCACGCATTCGTATTACCAGTCGTCTTTTTGTGTCTCTTTATTTGAGTTTAAGGTTCTTTCTTTATCCATATGATTACGCCCGACAGGATTGAATTAACATCTTGTGCTTTGGAAGTTACCTCTTTTACCCCGCCTCCTTTTTAAGCGAGCCGAGAGTCTGTTCCGAGCCTCCGTCAAAGTAATGCGGCTCATACAGACCATCACCGCATCAGTCAAGCCTGGTAATGTTCCTTTGGGTGATGGTTTAGGTCTTGCAGCACTACCCTAGTTCAAGTGAGCAATAGCGAATAGTTGTTACATAGGACCTTGTTCAAGGTCGCCGAACGAAGCGGACCAACATAAAGATGGCAGGATCATCTGCCTTATAGAGGAGCAAATCAGTGAACCTAAGAGACAGTAGTTGCAGACAGCTAGCTAGCAATTATACTACGCCTTGACCTTATGTGATCGAGGTTTCTTTACTTCTCAAAGGGGAGTGGTACTGGACTAGGAAGCCATGCAACCACTTGAGGCATCATTGCGACTAAAGTTTTGACTTTAAGCAGCATTCAAATTCCAAGTTCTTAAAACTATAATTTTTCACACTCATATCATGTTTCCTTGACTTTGAGCTCTGGGCGATCGCATTGGGTTTGAACCAGTACTCATTTTTCGGGTAGTTAGGTTGTAATATCTAATACATCACTAATCTATCACCCTTGATCTTTTCCAGTCTGTTTACCTCCGCTTAAATGGCTCTTGCCACAGCTCGTTGCAAGACTTTAATCAATTCCTCTGGCCTGCTAAAGAACGGGCAATGAGCGCTCTCAATGGTCTCTATCACCAGCTCCTTCGCACCCGGAGCATCCATTGCATCTTTCACCATGCTCTGCTGAAGTGGTAACATTATAGCTAGATCCTTGGTCGTACACACATAGGTAGTCGGCAGATCTATCCATGGCGCCATTGTTACCTTCCCCGTCGCACCCAACCAGTTGTGCGTAACGTTTGCCTCTGCGAGCTCCTCAGCACGACCTGAGTCCACTTCATTGATATCGTTGTAAAACGATTCAGGACCATTCTTGGCGTAGACTGTGCCATCATCATTTTGGCCAAGATCAACCTTGCACTGGAATCCATATTTGCCAATGACGTCCGTGAGAGCGTCGCCAGGTTGAACAAGCCATGCAGCAAGGTAGACGAGAGAGACGACCCCTTTCTCACCGCCGTTGTTGCTAGCGTAGAGCTCCGGTGTGATTGCCTCTGAGGTGACAATTCCGCCATATGAATGAGCGAGAACGAGAATTCTGTGTCCGGCAGAGATGAGTTCTGTTGCGGCTGCGCGGACGGCGGAGACGTCATGTGAGAGGAGGGCTGTGGGAGGCCGCGAGTCCCCACAAGTGGGGAGGCGGGGTACGCTGACTTGGAAGCCGGCAGAGTTCAGACTAGCTTTGAAGGCGTCCCAGGCTAAGGGGAGAAAATATGCTCCATGTACGACGAGAATTGCGGGTTTTTGGTCAGACATGTTGGGTAGAGTGATGAGGAAGAAGAACGCCGTAGAATCTGACACAATGCCTCGTAGTATTGAGTGCGGCACAGAAAGGTAGGCTTCTTATTTGGCGAGATATTTGAACTTGCTGACTCTAGAGAATGCGAGATACGATATTAGGGTAAAACGGCCCTAATTTTGTTGTTCTCAATCTGGTTATCATGGCGTGAGTCCATTTTTTCGCTAAATTTAGCGGCACCGAAGTGCCTTCAAGCTGACACTCATCATAGTAGGAGACTCTATAGTCTTCGAAAAGACTGTGAGTGATCGATAATATGGACTCAGTGGCTCTATAGACTTTCTGGATTTCCTTGAACTCCCAGAGGACATGTGACAGATAGGAGTAAGCTACGGTTCTGGCTCACTAATTCTATTATTTAACTACTGACTCCTCTCGATCACCTAGTGGCAAAATCCTCTTGTGATTCTACGAATTGTCGAGTTTGAACTAAATCACAACGGTCTCTTTATATCATTAGAACTTTTCCGCTTTAGCATCCACTACTAGCCGGTCTCTCACAGCCTAAGTATCACATGTCAAGAATCCCGTGAAGAGACACTATGCACTTACGAACTGGACACCCCAGGCAGTGAAACCAACGGAACGACTGTCAATATTTGAACACGATTCGATGTGGGTGTTCGATATCGACAGGACAACTCAATTTCACTTTAAATCACTGCTTGCTACAGAAGAAGATTAAGCGAACCCCTTTTCGAGGGGATACTACAACGTCCAAACTGTAGGCTCAATTACCAGGGGGACTACAATTTCTTGAGAGCGGCGAAATGATCGAGTACTTCTGCATAATGTCACAATCAATTGCCGTGGCAAACAACTTTGGTGATCAACGACAGAATATTCGTGATTAGTGCCACGGCACTGCCATCTCCTTCATAAACGCTCTTTCAAAGACGCGAGAAAGCGGTTGAGCCACTGATCTTTGGAATAACTCGGAATATCATGTGTATGTATTCTTAGTGTTATCCCGAGATACTGCGCCTTCACCCCCAAAGTGATTACCCGGAATGCAAATGGTTATTCGCAAAGCTGCAGAAGATCGAGGTCACACTAGTGATTCACAGCATGCCAAGGTGCACAAACCATATATGGAAGGAAACATATTTTCATCTACTCCGAAGGCAAAAGAACTGGACAAAATTAAAAGATGACTAAAAAAAGCTTACCTGAGTGCGACCACACCGTACCAATCTCCGAGAAAATACTATCTCGAACCTTCAATGATCAACTTCCACCATGAATATCATCATGACTTGTTGCAAATGCGGGGCATTGAACAAAGTCGAGAACGGATCAATTACGTGGTGCGATACATACGGTCGACAGGAATGCAACGAGTGCGATTTTACGTAGAGAAGAATGATGGAATTTGAATCATACACACTTCACATAACTTTAAAGTTGATGCACCTTCTGGACTGGGGAGGGAAGGATGAAGCCGTGATCTTATCACCAGCCAATGCGTATGCAGCCGTGCATGTGCTGGGGTCACTCGCACCCCTCATTTCAGGGGCAGCATGCCGGGATTAGCTCCGGATCGGCACTTTCGCCTCTGCCGTCAGCAGCAACCCCCTAGTTAGCCTTAATTTACGCGCTCTTGCATCCAAGATTCGCCCAAAGTTTGCATGGCACCTTCTGGATTAAGCTTTGGAGATACTTCTCCATGTAACAATCAAATGATCGTTCCTAGTCGATCGTAATTTAGATTGGTGAGGGAATTTCTATAACTCCGGTCCGCCCCTCATGAAAGCCACAAAACGCCCAGTGGCGCGTCTCCCCTTTTCCTGTTGGTAAATACGCGTCAGGATGAGATTCAACAGTCAGTTCCGCGTTCTTGCGGCTTCGTTGCTCGTTCAATGTGCTTTGAGTCAGAATGCAACAAATGCAACTTATGATCCGTTACAATATGTTGATCAACTTATTGGAAGCAGTAATGGAGGTTTGTTTACCCACCCAATATGGGGTTAATTGGCTTATTTTTTCTAGGAAACATCTTTCCCGGTGCTACTCTGCCTTACGGTAATAAGACTCTATTCAAAATGATATCCAAATGCTCACGCAAGTCAAGGGATGGCGAAGGCTGTGGCAGACACGGATTCTGGCTCAAACCAAGGTGGCTTCACTACAGACGGAAGCAATATCACAGGTTTTTCCAGCATGCATGATTCGGGAACCGGAGGATCCCCATCTTTAGGAAACTTTGCACTCTTCCCTTATACCGCCTGTGCTGGCGATGATGTTGATGGATGTGTATACCCTAAAAAAAGTCGAAAAACGCCATTCGTAAACAGTTCGCTGAAGGCCTCTCCGGGCTACTTTGGACTTCAGCTATCCAGTGGGATTTCAGTCGATATGACAGCAGCTCAGCACACATCACTATTCCGATTTAAGTTCCCATCGACTTCAAATGGCAATGCATCCAGCCCTTTGATCCTCCTTGATCTAACGGATCTCTCGGATTCGAGGCAAGATAATGGGACGATCGATGTTGACGAATCTACTGGGAGAATGACGGGAAGTGGGAGATTCCTGCCGAGTTTTGGGACTGGAAATTATGTCTTGTATTTCTGCGCCGACTTCCAAGGTGCTCCAATCCGAGACAATGGCATTTTCGTCAACAGCCGTGCGAGCACTGATGTGAAGAGCTTGAAAATCTCCCGGTCGATCAATGGCTATCCGCTTCCAGGTGGTGGATTCAATCGATTCGAGTCTCCAGGTGACACTCCCATCCTCGCAAGAGTTGGAGTCAGTCTCATAAGCAGTGATCAAGCGTGTTCAAGCGCGGAAAAGGAAATTCCATCGTTCGATTTTGCTGCCACCCAAAAAGCTGCAGAAACGGCGTGGAGGGAGAAGTTGAGCCCTGTTGTTGTCTCTACCTCCGGGGTGCAGGTATCTTCATTGAAGAACTTCTATTCCGGGATCTACAGAACCATGGTCAACCCGCAAGACTATACCGGCGAGAACCCACTGTGGCAGAGTTCGGAACCCTATTTTGATTCATTCTACTGGTGGGTACTCTATTTCCATTGGATTTTTGGCACAATACTAATCTGAATAGCATCTGGGACTTATTCCGCTCACAAATGCCATTCTTGACGGTGGTCGATCCAGCTACCGTGGCACGACAGATCCGTTCTCTCATTGACACCTATGAACATTTGGGTTGGCTTCCTGACTGTAGAATGACCTTAAATAAGGGATATACTCAAGGAGGATCAAATGCCGATAATGTTCTTGCTGATGCTTATCTCAAAGGTATCACGGATAGCGTTGACTGGGACAAGGGTTATGACGCCGTGGTCAAGGATGCTGAAGTTGAGCCTTATGACTGGTGTTGTGAAGGAAGAGGAGGCCTCGATTCTTGGAAGTCACTTGGCTATATTCCAGTTCAAGATTTCGATTACAAAGGCTTTGGAACGATGGCCAGAAGTCTCTCAAGGACTCTTGAATATAGTTATAACGACTTCGTAATTACCAAGATCGCTTCTGGTCTCGGTGGGAGACAAGGCGACGTGGAGAAGTACACCAAACGAGCTGGAAACTGGAAGAATTTATTCAAAGCCGACCAGAAATCTTCTCTTTTCAACGGGCAAGATACTGGTTTCGTTGGATTCTTCCAACCAAAGTTCCTCAATAAAACTTGGGGCTTTCAAGATCCGCTGAAATGCAGCAACATCGACACCAATCCAAATAGCGTTTGTTCGCTGCAAAACACTGGTGCCGAGACCTTCGAAAGTAGTATATGGGAATACTCCTTGTAAGCTATACTATCTCCAGACGCCAGAACAACTTACTAATGACGTACAGTTTCGTGCCTCACGATCAGGCTACCTTAATCACAACATTCGGAGGTCCTGCAGCATTTGTTGAGCGCCTGGACTATCTTCACAACCAGAATATCACCTATATCGGCAATGAACCTGCATTCCTGACTGTATACCAATATCATTACGCTGGCCGCCCCGCACTGTCGGCTTTGCGATCTCACTACTACATCCCCGCATTCTTCGAACCCACAAACGACGGCCTACCAGGAAACGATGATAGCGGTGCTATGGGCTCCTTCCTAGCTTTCTCCATGATTGGACTCTTCCCCAACCCAGGCCAAGATGTCTATCTCATAATTCCGCCCTACTTTGAAAGCGTTTCAATCACCTCTCCTGTGACAAACAAGACCGCCTCAATCAAGAACATTAACTTTGACCCCACCTACAAGAACGTGTATATCCAATCAGCCACCTTGAACGGAGAGCCATATACCAAGAACTGGATTGACCACTCCTTCTTCACCGAAGGCAAGGAGCTTGTGCTTACCTTGGGAAGCACCGAAAGCAGCTGGGGGACCCATGTTGCTGATTTGCCGCCGAGTTTGGGAACTTATGAGGGATTTGGGAACTTCACCGGAAATGGAACGACGAAGAACTCAAAGAGAGCGGTGCGATTTGCCTCTGCACCTATGGATGCTCTGACCGAGAAGACAGGTGCCAAATTTTGGGCTGAGGAGGAAGGGTAGTGGGTTTACTACATAATCAACAAAGTATCTAAGAAATCTACAATCATCCCAAGGCGTCAAAGAATGTCCTATTGCAATATTTCTCTACTACGACTTTGCTAATCGCAAAATTTTCCGCTGCAGTATCACCACTCAGAAGAAGTCTTCTTCCCCGCACCCAGCGTGCAAATCCAAAAATCTCCCCACAATCACACCTTTCTGCTCTACTACCTTTCTGTTCTCCTCTACATTCTCGCCTCTACGAACCTTCTCCATTGCATCCTGTCGCTCATCGCTAGCATCCCAGATGAAATCCGGGGGGTTGGATGATCTGTTGCGCTAGTTAGTATTAAGTGATGCGTCTAGATTCGGAGGGCATACCCAAAGAGAACAGAGATGAATTTTCGTGTTTGGTCTTGGCCATTATGCTTATAGAGTCCAACATTGTGGTGTATACCAGCTTGGTTGAGCGGACAGGAGGCTACACGGCACGGATTTGCGAGACCTAGGTGTGCTGCTTCTGGTTTGGCTGAGAGAGACGACATTGTGGTGGCTGTGCTGACCTAAAAGTTGGAGTTCAAGAACTTGGGGAACGGGAAGGGATGTAAAAGCGACAGCTTTGCAGAGATTTATAGCTTCAAAATGTTGAGATGAGTGGTAGATTTTGGGCGCCGAGGTAGAGAAATTCCTTTCTTTGATAGTTCTTGAAGTTCCGATGATGTTGATCCGCACAAAGACCTTGTCTGATGCGGAAATTCTTTGTTGTCGGATGCAAACGACTTTCTTCCAATTGCAGAAAATGGCACATGCCATGATCTTAAATGAAATCTAGAATAAATCATAGTGTTTCGTTACACCTCAAGGTCTTTTGAGCTTGCATGACCAGAAAATACCCAGGTAGGCCTTTCGCCTACCTGGTGTAGTTGGATTGACGGGGCCATCAGGTCCACGAATGCCAAAATGAGATTACGAAAAAATCTCACGAAAATGTGGAAGGATGGGTTTATATATTTCTTCGTACCTTGAACCCAGCGAATATTTGTTGATTTAAGCCGAGAAAATGCAAGACTTGAAGGCCTGAAGGTTGTTACTGATTGGCTCGCTACAATTCAGGGGTTGGTCGCTAAGCTCCAGCCTGTAAACTCAGGCGAGCCGTTGGCAATGCGCATGCAGCTTCTCATGCCAGCTTTCCAACTTCAACATTATAATCCGACGAACGAACTTTGGCACTCACGAAAGCTTCGACTCTGAATAGTAGAGACCTCGCAGATCATCCGACGAACTGGAGGCTCAGGAAATAATGTCGACGACTCCCCCTACCAGCCCCGAGACCTTCACACTATTCCCCCTCCTTCCTCTCGAAATACGGCGAATGATATGGGACATTATATTCGAACCCCGAGTTGTCTATCTGCAAGACCATTTGTTCAAGCTTGCCTTACGCCGTTCCATCCATTCAAACGCGGCAGTCGATAGGGAGGATTTCGCCCATCCAGCCCGGGGATACAAATCCTCGCCCCGAATACCAGCAACGGTCTGCCGTGAATCTCTAGCTATAGTCTCAGAACGCCGCACGAAAGCATTCGGTACCGAATTTATTCCACCAAATACTTGGTTCGACTTTCAGCGGGATATTCTCTACCTTTGCGGGTGCGACCCCTGTCATGGTGGGGATGAATATCAAGCCAAACTTTTGAGCAGCGAGACCACAAGAGTGGAACGACTTGCGGTTTTCAATCCTTTTTCGGAGAACCTTTCCACTCATATCCGCTGGCTCCGAAGAGTGTTGGAGGCATTTCCTAATGTAAAGCATCTCATGATTGTGGACAAACAACACGGCCAACAAGAAAGCGACGTGGTTATGATGGATGGAGTCCTCAACATCCAGAAAGCTATAGCAACGCTTTTGGAGACGGAAGTGATTGAACCAAGCGTCGAGGATAAGCTGGAAAAACTCCAACAGGAGCGTCGTCGAATTCTGGAATATTGTCGATCGCCACAAACGATGAACCTGATCAAAAATATATTCCTTGAAAGCCGCCCTTCAGATATGCCATTAATTGAGCGACGTACTTTTACGACGAGAGAGAACGAGAGGTCGTTTCAAAAGGCGAAGAACTACTACCGCCAGAGAAGGAATGAATACCTTGCAAGATCTTGATGGGCATAGTTTCTGAGGCTCGTGGTATGTAAGGGTATGAAAGGTATTGCTTCCGTGTCGACTCTATGCTCTAAATATTCTTACAAGTACGAATTGATTAAGAGCTACCTGAGGGTTTAGGTTTGCCTGAAACGGCAATACCGATGTTCTGGAGGGTGATAGCTAGTGAAGCCGCTTGTGATGCAATACCACTTCCCGCCATGGCGGGTGGACGTGTGAAGGTTTTGACACACCAAAAACAGTCTGGTTAGTCTCTGTTTCTCTCGAGAAAGAAGGGCCCGACCCAGGATGAATCTCACACACCTCAGGTCAGATACACAAAAGCCTTCAGAAGATTACACCCACATCCGGCGACCCTAATTTCACTTACCAACCGCGAACATCCATCTTGCTCTCGACTTCCACTCACTCACAAGCGCCGATGCGCTGAAAATAGTATTTAAAGCATGACGCACCAGGCGTGATAAATATTGTACCTACCGGTTGACGACCTTTGCAACTGCTGCAATCAACGTCATTTGGGACAAAGTTGAAAGATGAAGCATCTGAGTTGTGATATACCGCTCCATCAGTGATAAAAGATGGCTTAGTGAGAGCTACTTGTGGACATGGAGTCTGAGCATGGAGACAATGGCCAATCTGCCCAGAGCAACCATTGGGTTGGTGGGTTACATTCAATTTGGACGTCTTGACAGATAATAGTAGTAATCATTTGGTTGCTGTTGAATAAAAGAAACGTAAATCCCATAGATCGGATTTTTTTTAAATAGAAATTCGAATAATGGTGCACACTTGAGGTTCTGGTGGTTGATATAGGAAGGAAGCACGGCGGAGATGGTTTTGAGGCGGTCGTCGCGTACAGGCGCGTCTCCATCGCTTCGAGGCTGAAGCTGAGAGCGCAGGAAGTTCTGCCAATCCGGCTCGTTTCCAAACTTGACCACTTCATGCACTTGGCCTCGAAGTGAGCCACATACCGAACTCCGTATTAATTGTTTCATTCCTCCTACCTCTGCGAGATTTCGTGCCTCCAATGCCCACGATTTCAAGAGCCATACGAGTAGATCTCGTTATCTAGAACGATCACCAACGTCACCTCTCCCCTCTCACGATGAACCGCCAAAAGGACGCAGGTCAGAGCCGTGAGGGCCTCCTCCGCTCGTACAACCAGGGGGAAAGTATCCCAATGCGTAAATCCCTCGAAGAAGCGTATCGGTCGGATAGCGAAAGCGACATTGACGCTACAGAATATCTGGATCGAGACCCCCTGAACGAACACGCCCAAGCTCCTGTAGCGGCGTACGAACCTGCGAGACGCCTGCGAAATATACGCAGTGCATTTGCACGTCGGTCGAAATGCCTCCTTATCATTCTCGCGGTCCTGATAGTCTTTTGGTCCATCTTAGCTGGCGGCGGCTTTTTCGTTTATAAGAAAAGCCCGCTGGAAGGTCAATCACCGCCATGGTATCCTACACCACCTGGGGGAACAGTCAAACAATGGAGTGAGAGTTATAAAAAGGCGGCTGAGTTGGTCAAGAAGATGACGCTGCCAGAAAAAGTTAACATCACCACGGGCACGGGGTGGTCTATGGGCCTAGCTGTTGGGAATACCGCACCTGCAATAAACGTTGGGTTCCCTGGATTAGCATTGCAAGACGGTCCTTTAGGACTGAGATTTGCAGACAATGCGACGGCCTTCCCTGCTGGAATTACCGTTGGAGCCACCTGGAACAAGGAGTTGATGTACAAGAGGGGCAAGGCTCATGGCATGGAAGCAAGACTGAAGGGTATAAATGTTCTGTTAGGCCCCTGCGTAGGGCCTATCGGGAGAATGCCAGCGGGAGGGAGGAATTGGGAAGGCTTCGGTGCTGATCCCGTCCTGCAAGGAATTGCAGCTGCCCAGACGATCAAAGGCATACAAGAAGAGGGCGTGATCGCTACGATCAAGCATTTTGTTGGAAACGAACAAGAACACTTTAGGCAGAGTTGGGAATGGGGCCTGCCCAATGCCATGTCCTCCAATATAGATGATAGGACGCTACATGAGATGTACGGCTGGCCATTTCAAGATTCTATCAAAGCCGGTGTAGCATCTGTCATGTGCTCCTATCAAATGACTAACAATTCCTATACCTGCGGTAACTCAAAGTTACTGAATGGAATTTTGAAGGATGAATGGGGCTTCCAAGGGTTTGTTCAGTCAGATTGGCTTGCTCAGAGATCTGGCGTCGGCAGCGCCTTAAGTGGGTTGGATATGTCTATGCCAGGAGATGGCCTTACGTGGGCTAATGGCAAGTCTCTTTGGGGGGCAGAATTGAGCAAGGCTGTCCTGAACGGGTCTGTCCCCATGCAGAGAATCAACGACATGGTAACACGAATCGTCGCTTCTTGGTATCAACTCGGCCAAGACGACAAGTCCAAATTCGACGGCAAAGGTCCTAATTTTTCATCCTGGACAGATGATGAAATGGGTCTCATCAACCCTGGAAGTCCTGATGACAAGGATGTGAAACTTGTCAACCACTACGTTGATGTTCAAGGCACAGGAGATGATGCTCATTCAATTATTGCTCGCGAAGTTGCTACCGAGGGCACAGTGCTCGTGAAGAACGAGGGAAACATTTTGCCCTTAAGTAAGGATGGCTGGCCTGCTAATGAGAACCACGGGACAAATCTTCGGATTGGCATTTTTGGAGATGATTCAGGCGAAGGCGGAGGTCGAAATGCCTGTAAAGATCGAGGATGCAATTCCGGCACCCTTGGGTCTGGATGGGGTTCTGGTGCTGTGGAATTCCCGTACTTGATCACTCCTGCTGATGCTCTCAAGAAGGCTTTCAACAAAGATCTAGTCTACGTCACAGACTATCCGACAAATACCCCACCCTTTAAAAAGACCCCGGAGATATTGAAAGACCAAGATATCTGCATTGTCTTTGCTAACTCCGATGCGGGCGAAGGCTTTATTGCATACGATGGCATTAAAGGTGATAGAAATGACCTATTTCTACAGAAGGGCGGCGAGAAACTTGTTGAGGACGTTGCTTCTGGTTGCGGTGATGGGAAAGGGAGCACTATTGTGGTTGTTCATTCGGTTGGACCTGTGGTTATCGACAAATGGGTCAACCTCCCCGGCATCAAAGCAGTTATCATGGCCAACCTGCCTGGGCAAGAGAGCGGCAACGCGATTGCCGATATCCTCGTCGGCAACGTCAATCCTAGTGGCAAGCTCCCATATACCATCGGCAAATCTTTGGATGATTATGGCGAAGGAGCGAAGATTTTGTATTATGCCAACGGTGTAATTCCACAACAGACTTTCTCCGAGGGGTTGTACATTGACTATCGACACTTCGATAAATTCGGAGTGGAACCAACATACGAATTTGGATTTGGTCTTTCATACACCACCTTTGAGTACTCAAATCTCGTTGTCACCGAGGTCCTCCCTAAATCTTTACTTCCAGCTGCTCGCCCATCTGGTATCGCACCGCCGGAGTTCGATGACAAAATTCCTGATGCTAGTGAAGCTCTATTCCCCAAGAACTTCAGGAAGTTGAAGAAGTTCATCTACCCCTACATTGACAAGACTTCCGAAGTCAAGCACGGAAAATACCCATATCCAGAAGGCTACGATATCAAGCAGCCTCTCTCGGAAGCTGGAGGGGATGAGGGTGGGAATCCAGACTTATGGAACGTTTACGCCACCGCTTCGGTGGCCGTAAAGAACACCGGATCTGTCGACGGTAAAGAAGTTGTGCAACTGTATGTGAGTTATCCAGATGTTCAGGGAGAATTTGTCAACGTCGATTTTCCTGTGAAAGTCTTGAGACAGTTCGAGAAACCGTTCTTGAAGCCAGATGAGACTCAAACTATTGAGTTCAATCTGACCAGGAGAGACCTGAGTTATTGGGATGTGGTGAGGCAAAACTGGGTGATGCCAGACCAAGGAAAGATTACCATTAGAGTGGGTTCGAGCTCAAGGGATTTGAAGTTTACCGCGTGGTATTAGGTCCGAGTTTGAATGGAATGCCGGAATTGGCAAACAGCGAAAATAGGAGCATGGCGTTAGATTAGCTCGAAAGATATTGTATTATATAACGAACCAGGGCATCTTGCTAGAAGCCTATCTAGATCAGGAAAAATATCGATAATCCAACCGCAGGACCTACTTGCCACGAGCGAACTAGGCTCAAGTCAAGCCAATCACGCGAGGAAAGCCGTGAATCACCCGCCTTTCAGCTGCGATCGCATCGAGCATTGCGTTGTGCTCCCCGCTCATCCGCCGCTTTCTTCTCAGCCTCACACAACGACGCAACGTCTACGTTAACTGCCCTGTAAGATAAAAAAATTTATACCCAGCGAGGCTGACTCAAAAACGACCAATAGACTTGAACTTTGCTGGATTATCTGGATAGAATAAGTTGTAGTAGGTACTCTTACTGAGCCCTCGTATAAACGTTTTAATCACTCAATTCATCTGAGATATCGCAAATGGAATACCATCTGTTGCCAGTCCACCGCAGCAATGTCACTACCCCGAGGGTTCCATATGTCGCCGATGAGCTTTGGGATGGAAGTTGCTGGACGTCATACCCGGCGAAAAAAGGCAGGAGCTACTGGTTTGAGCAAGGCACATTCAAGTTTGATCTGATGGAATATTACCGCATTGAGCGGGTGAATCCGACGCCTTTGCGAGAACAAGAGTCCTTCTTCCAGACGTGGTTGTACTTCGGGCTGATTTTTGAATCTGTTGGCATCAATGCCACGGATGGGGGTCCTTCTTCATCAAATGCGAGAGACGTAATCAACAGGGTCTATCAATTGATCGTGGCCGAAAATGAAGGCGACAAATTCGTCAAACTGGATGAGGATGGTTTGAATACCTTGCGCGATGTGGGACTGTCTCAACTTCCAACAGAATTGGAGGCTCGAAAGGCTTACTGCGAACGAATGCTCGAATGCCTCTCCTGTTGTCAGGCACTATTGGCAGGTTTACCTCGAGACTTCAATTACTTGGTCAAATACTCGATCGCCTCGTTGGGAGAATTGTTCACACAGACAATGAACTACGCCCTCGAGCGCATGGAACTCCCAAGGACTTTCGGCAGAATGTGGAGTGTGGGATTCCTCAGCCAAGATGCAAAGGAAAATATGAAACGGTATGGCTGGTGTCCGAGCGATATTGCTAGAGCGGAGGCAAAATACCACTCCATTCAAACACTCTATCTCGTGCAGATGCTTGACAGATCCCTTCCACCCAGGGATCACAGTCGCTGCAATGATGAGATATGCAACACACATCAGATTAACCTAGGGAATTACCAAAACAAACACGAATCAGAGGGATGCTCTTGCGACGATCTTGTAGTGGATTCTACGAATTTGACAGACATTCTACTCCAAGAAGAGAAATACCCAATGCTTAGGTTCAAGAGAGGAGTCAGAGATTTGGACCACGATATTGTCGAGTCTGAATTCAACCAGCCTTACGTTGCAATATCTCATGTTTGGGCCGACGGTCTTGGAAATCCATTCGCCAACTCGCTTCCCAGATGTAAGCTGTATCACCTCCGAGAGCTTGTGAAAGCGGTCGTTCGAAAAGGTACGGGCAGTGGAGAGCAAGCGAACGAGAATCCATTAATATGGCTCGACACGCTGTGCTGCCCAGCGCAAGATGGTATAGGCAAGAAAACTGCCATCGAAAAAATTAGACTTGTTTATCGACGAGCGCAGTACGTCCTTGTGCTCGACGCAGGTCTCATGTCTTATGAATCCAAGTTGCAAGACTGGCCGGAGACTATGGCGCGAATGTTTACCTCTAGCTGGATGCGCCGTCTCTGGACACTTCAGGAAGGAGCGTTAGCTCAGTCTCTCTTCTTCCAGTTCGCAGATGGAGCTGTGTCTTTCAATAGTCTTTTCAGGAAGGCAATGGATATGAGGGGTTCGATGAGACATTCTGTAATTTGGGACGATTTGGTCAAAGAATACGCCGGCCTTATAGCGTTCTTTGCTTCTTCGGCGTCAGCTCCGGCAGGCGACAATCCAGAACTCAGCACTTTGGTAAGATAACTAGAAATCCACTTTTTCCTATTTTGCCCTTTTTCGAGATCCAGTGCGAGCCGAGAATGTCCCACGGCTCCTGAATCATCGATACGTGCCACTTAGAACAAGACCACTGAGGTGAAGCTAACTAGCACTTCTTTCATAGGATAGAGCTTTAATGTTCCGCAGCGTGAGTGTTGCCAACGACGAGCCTCTGTGCATTGGCACGCTCATGAGTCTTGATCTCCACGAGATTTTGCGGGTAGAGCCAAAAGAGAATCGTATGCAGAAAGTGTGGGAGCTCATCGCAATGAAAAAGGGTGGAATACCCTCGGAAATCATATTCTTTGAGGAAGAGCGCATTCAGGCTCCAGGCTGGCGATGGGCACCGAAAAGTCTACTACCAGCAAAAAGGGGACTGCAAAAAGCTGCGACTCGGCCGCTACGTTGGAAGCTGGAGAGAATAGGAATAATTGACCCACGAGGCCTGCGTGTTCAATATCCTGGTTATCGAATCGTCAAGAGAGAGGATTACGGGGATGGAAGACCGTCAAATCCCTGGCCAGGCATATCTCGCCTCTCAGAAAATTGGTTACAATTCCGGGATATAAGGACAAAGCGTTGGCAAAGGATTGCGGACAATAAGCTTGCAGTTTTGAGTATGGAATGGGCAACTGATGAACAGAGGCGTGAGTATCACGATCAAGGGTTGTTTCCGTTGCACGAATTAGCGAATACCCGCCGGTCAGTGCTCGTGATGAACCCGAGGGAGACGGCAAATGAGGCTGTCTTTGCCACAATTACCAGCGAGGAGGAAGGAATAGTTGTGAGGACTGAGCGCCAAGTCATAGTCAAGGAGCTCGACGAGGAGGACGGGTATGTTTTCGATGTCGTTGAAAAACTTGCTCTTGAACTCCGAGGTCATGAAATCACCGGTCACCATCTTGGAGTCTACCTCAAACTGATTGACAGTCAAAATGGCAGCGGGAACCTTGAAAACGTGGCCGCCGAGAGTGTGCAGTTTCAAGAATCCGTGGAGGCTCTGAAGCAGAAGATGAAAGAGCTGATGGCACATGCGGTTCAAACAGATGAACGGTTACTAGCAGCTATCAACATTTTTTGGGGTCTATCATTTGCAGAGCATTTGTGGGTTCTTATTCAGGATTTCTTCAATCATGACCTTTCGGGAGAGACATTCCAGGAAGATCAGGTGTGGTTTGTAAATTAATATCTCATTTATTTATTTATTTATAGATCTATCGATGACATCTATGACTCGTCCACGGGTGCAAATTTAGACATCTTCCTCAAAGTCAACCCATATTTCATAAAAATGAAGGGTACGGGTATTGCAACGGTCGCGACTGCTCCTAAAATCGACATTGCTGGCCCAACACCCAAATTGTGGAACATCGGCTTCGCCACCAGCGGAAAGGCTGCAGCTAAAACACTTCTCAGAAACGTGTTCGCCGAGACGGCGCTCGCGGCGTACAAGCCGTACGTATCTACAAGAAAATTTATGCATTGTTGGAAGAGAATATTGAACCCTGCGCCAATAAACGCTGCCGCAAAGACGGGAGACACCCAGAGGATGCTGGGAGCTGCTGTCCAACCGAACCAGAAGAGCCCGATTGCGAAAAGGATGGCACCAATTGCCATTGGCAGAAGCCTGCCCTCTGGCACGGGCTTGCCGTTTGCGGCATCGGATATCCTAGCATAGCGAGATTGATTCGCAAGATTGACGAAGACGGCGCAAAGGACCCCTACGAATAATCCAAGAAACGGCAAAGAGCCAACAACGGGGCCCCATCCTCGGTGCTCTTGGAAAACGATTGGGAAGACTTCCAGAGTCAGGTATAGAATGGCGTAGCAAAAAGAAGCGTAGAGAGCAATACAGAAGACCATCGGCTCAGTGAACAGCATTCGAAGGGGTCGGGAGAGATGTTTTGTGAATATCGTCTTTGGGGAAAGCTTGATTTGCTCTTGTGGGTGATAGAGCTTAGAGTTTCCTGTCTCTTTTCGGAGACGGATTGCTTTCTGTCTTCCCAATTAGCATGCGCTCCCCTGACTTCCGTCCAATGGGATTGACTGACTTTCTTGAGGATAACAGGTGCATACATTTCCGGCAAACAGAAGACACAAAGTATCAAGGTCACGAATACCCAAATGGCTTCAATATACTCTGTCCACCGCCACCCAAGTTTCGGATTGACGAGCAAAGCTGCGCCGATGATAGGACCGAGAGTTGGGCCACCAATAACTGCGACAGCATAGAAAGTGATGGCAGTTCCCTACAACAAGTTAGCATCATGTCTTGAGAAGCTAATAAGGGCTACGAATCACATCTTCGCGTCGAATAGAGGGTGACTTACTCTCGCCTTCGGGTTCCAGATATCTCCTAGAGCCGCTGAAACATTGCTCACCGGTGCGGAGCCAACCAGTCCAGCGAAAAACCGAGTTATGAAGACAGATTGTGCATTTTTGCTGGTAGCAGTGCCAATAGAAAACAGCCCGAGGCAGAAGACTGCTGGTAACAATGAAATTCTTCTTCCCCAGAGCTCTGATATGGGTGCCCAGCACAGAGGACCGAAGGCAAACCCGAGACTGTAATCTTGTGAGTGATTTTCAAGTCATAAGCCAGGAGACTTACATGTACAAGCTAACTGATAAAACTACAACTTCAGAACTCACGCCAACATAGTCTGCAATAGCATCCTGTGCGGGGGCTGTAATGCTAGATCCTAAACTTGCGCACAGCGCCAACAATCCCAGCTGCACGGTAACCCAGCTTTTATATCCATTCGACCAGTTACGCGGATTTTCTTGGTCATTGTCTCCTTCCCAGTCCACAATGTCTGAATCCAGTGCGTCTTTCTCTTTTTCCTGGGACGACAGCGCCGACTCCTCGTCGCTTGGGGGCGTAGGAGCATTCCACGCCTGGTTCGTGTTGGGCACTTGCGTTTGATTCGTTGAAACACTCAGGTTGGACATTTTCCACTATTCAACCACGAGTATATCCAAATGCCAAGCCGTTCGCCTCCGCGAGATTATATACATATCAATCAAAGGTCTGAGGGCAAAATGTAAAGCGTTAAAATGAAGTTGGGGAACAAATAAACGCCGGACTATATCGCAAGTAGTTAATGGCGAAGATCGGCATCAGAGATCGGTACGGCACGTACGGCACGAACGGCAAAATGACGTCCTTGACGAATGGAACAGATCCCACGTTGCAATCGACGAAATCCCTGCTTCTTGACAGAAATATTTCTGTTTAGAGTCATTGAACCTCAAAAATGCTTACGGATCGCGGAGATATGCGGTGTTTGAGAAGGGAATTGACCGAAGTTCAACACCGAAGACTCGCTATTTAGATGACCTTGGGGAATATATGAGCATGACTTTACGGAAGTGGTCAGCCGCTTAGTTATGTCGCAGGAACTGACTTTTTCTGCGTAAATAATCAACCTTATACCGACCTCACACCGTAGTACGGAGTCCGTACTCCGCAGCAGAAATGTCAGTATTTCGTACAGGAGCTTTTTAGAGCAAGATTCAGATTCAGCGCTTAGACCTGAGATGTTGACATATAGAATCGCAAAGCTTGGGTTGATGGCGGAAGCATTCTTCCTAAGATTTATGCTTCACTGAAAAGTTCGCAATAATGGCGGAAGCATCCTTCCCAAAGATCCGTGCTTCATTGGCAAAACGAAAAACTGCTCAGCAAAGTGGAGAGATACAACACGATCTTGAGAAACAACTCCATTATTCAAAAGGACTGTCAACAAATACATCTGTAATGATATTGGGAGGTCGAGATTCGAGATTCCGCAATTGTCATGGCATGTATCAATCACGTGACTACTTGTCCAAACCCTATCTCGGCGTGCACCTGCCAGAGGAGAGTCTGACAAGCGCTTAAAGATTTCAGTCGATTCGAGAGATTTCACCCCTTTTATCTTCGCGGCTGGAGTCTGATCCTTCCATGTCGCGGGCGCAACGTGAGACGCAACCGTCAGTCCTGAGCGTTGAAAACGTGGAAATTTGCTGGGGAAGGGACGAATCGCAAAACTGTGGCGGTCCCCAAAAAAGAAACAAAGCCAAGCAGAGAACCACCTCCGACCGAGTTCCAAACTGGATTTTCAGTTGTTCCGAAGGGGTGCAGCAACGAGACGCTTTAAATGAAGCAGCTGGAACGCACCTTGTCGAAGGCTAGCCCCTTTTGCTCTTATTTCTGTGCTACCTCAGCCGTCTTCACCAACCACCTTACGCAAAGCTTTCAATATTTTCCATTATCCTTGCAAGCAGTTAAGCATAAGTTAAAATTAGGGCTTAGCGCAAAGTTGCCAAGCTCACGATTCTCTGCAACAGTCAAACGGTCACCAATCCCTTCTCCCGCTGCATTTCTTGGTACGCTGGTGGCTTGATAACATGGGACGGAATGGAGAGATACCTTCAGCCCACGGGAATTGCCTTCCCTCTGCTGCTTCCCAAATGTTACATGTTTCCCCCCCGGTAGACTCGTTGAGTGCGAGCGTGGTAACCTGGGGGAAAGTGCCATGTGCTGTGGCTGAGCTATTTCGATGCGAGTAAATGAATTCATCTTCTCTCAAGCTTTCTGGCTCTGTTTTCCTTCTTGCTGAATATTATCCCGTGTCACCATGAAGAAATCCATTATCTGCTTTGAGATTCTTCAACTTGCTGCCGTCGTAGCTTCTGCTGCGGGCGGTACAGTCTACATCACAGACCTTCCATATTTTACCTCACTTGCTCCTTGTGCCGCATCAGCTGCGTCGTATGTTGTCCAAGGCCTCACGGATAGCAAATGCCCTCAGGGAGTAACGGCATTACAATCCTGCGCGTGTACGAAAGACCAGAATGGAGCTGCGGTACTGGCCAGTATATCAAGTAGCGTTCTATATTCTTGCTCTTCGACTGCAACCGAAGATGTAGCTTCGGCTTCTTTGGCCTTCAGTGCATACTGTAATCAAGCATCACCAGTCCCGACTCCGACCCCCAACCCACATTCAGTCACTCAATATATCACGGAATTGGCAGCTTTTGGAAATCTCGCACCATGTGCTCAGTCTGCCATCTCTCAAGCTGTGCAGTCTTTGACCTATACGAAATGCCCTCTAGACCCGTCTGCATTGCAGAGCTGTGCTTGGTACGTCTTGTTCCTATGAAGACCGTTTATCCTATGAGATCCCCGAAACACTTCCCGAAGACTTGAAATTTTGCAATACTGACTATACTTTAGTACGAAGAATCAAAATTCCCTCGCAGCGAGCGCGAGTATTAATTCCCAAGTCGCCTATTACTGCAGTACGGGGCACACAGAGGACATAAGCTCAGCTCAAGGAGTGTTTGGAGGCTACTGTGGTATGGGAGCGGGATCGACCGTATTTGCTTCGCCTTCATATCTCCCAGGGGCCGTCAGTTATTACATCACAGACATGGCGGAATATTCTTCTTTGGCTCCTTGTGCACAATCTGCGGTTTCAGAGGAGGTGCTCTCACAAACGGCGGATGCTTGTCCGACTGCGCCATTAGATTTGGTATCTTGTATCTGCGTTAAAGATCGGAATTCGCAGTCTGTTTCGAGCAGGTTGGCAAGTTCTGTTAGCTATAGCTGCAGCTCAACAGCTAGTGCGGATGTCAGTAGTGCTCTTGGGGTCTTGGACTATTACTGCAGCGCTGGAAAAGGACTGGTAACTCCTAAAGGAATTACAGCTTCAGGTATGTAACTCGTTCTTCGCATCAAGAAATCGTCACCAACGATAACATAAAGTTGCAGCACCAACAGCAGGAGCTGATGGAGGAACAAACAAAGGAACCGGAACTACAGCCCGCAAAACCTCAGGAGGCGCTGGAGCAGCAGCAACTGACTCTTCTTCTTCTGACGGCTCAACCCCTCCTTCCGACGGAACCAACAAATCCTCCGTACCCATCCCCGCAATCGTAGGCGGAGCGGCAGGAGCCCTAGCTCTAATAGCAATCCTCTTCTTCTACTTCTTCTGGCGGTACCGGCGCAACCACCTGCCCAAACCCTCCCCCACGGGACCAACCACCAACACCCACGATTTCGGCAAAGCAGAACTAGCCAACAACGAAGCAACGCCTACATTCACCAGCCAAACACCCATGATGGGACGCAACCCAAGCGTGAACACCGCGCCCGTGAGTCCAATTATCGAGGAGAAGAAGAACCCGGCGTTTGGAGTGCCGCCTGGTGCGGTGGAGATGCAGGGGCATTTGAGTAGTCCGCAGATGCAGGATGGGAGGTTGAGCCCGTATGGACGGCCTCAGGAATTACCGTACAATCAGGGGTTTCCGCAAGGACAGACGCTGCATAATGGGTATTATGAGATTCCGGGGAGCCAGCAGCATCCGGCTGAGATGCAGGTTGGGAGCCCACCGAGACCGAATATGAATGAGGGGCCGTATGAGATGGATGGGCGGTATGGTGTTCATCGGTGATGAATTTGAAAAGGTATGTGATGTGTTATTTATATGTAGATCACTGTTTGGTAATGAGGGAGTGGGTACTGTAAAAGAATTTGGATGACTTATGAGCAGGGAGTTTGGAGTCCTAATAACAGAGCCGTGTATTTGAAAATTTTGTGTTGCTGCATTAATCAAGAACTCGAATTTTTTTACAAGATATAAAGTCGAAATAAATAAATATGTCAAAACAAATCCAAGACTATTTGAAAGTCTGAAGGGAGTGATTCGAAATTTGGCATTATCACTTGCCTACGTTTTGGTCATCTTCGCCTCACGCATGTTAATTTTCATTTTTATATCTAGTATATCAAATACATACTCTGTGATCTATAACTGCGCCTTCCCCAACTTCAAATCCTCCCAATGATCCCGATGAAACTCCACATACGTATGTCCCCTCCCCTTCTCATCAATCCACAACACTCTATCTTCCGGCTTGACCTTCTCAGGATCAACACCCTCTTCCCTCAACGGCACTTTATTCTGCTTATTATTATGAATCGGCGTCATTTCCTTGACGACCCTGATGAAAACCGGAACGGCGTATTTGGGAAGGTGCGTTCGTGAATGCCTGGCAGTTATATTAGCATTCGAGCAGAAAGGTGAGGAAAGCGCGAAGTACTGCAATAACCCAGCAAAATCAAAACTTTGCTGCGCGTTAGGATCGATATACACGGCTGCGCAGCCAGCGCGTCCATCGTGAGTTGGTAATGCAACGCCATAGACGTTCGCCTCTACAACGCCGGGGTAGTTCCCCAGGACTTCTGCAACTTCAGCAGTACTGACGTTTTCGCCCTTCCATCTGAACGTATCGCCTAATCGATCCATGAAGAACCATCTCCCATCCTTAGTTCTCCGCAACGCGTCACCGCTTCTATACCACAAATCCCCCTTCTCAAACACATCTCTATCAAACTTCTTCATCGTTGCTTCGGGGTTATTATAATACCCCGAAAACTGCTTCACATCCTGCACTTGCACAATGATTTCTCCTCCCTTCTCGTACGGTTGCCTGTATGCAAAGCCGGTTTTTGGATCCCTTGCAATTGCGCCGGAAACTTGGTCTATAAGTACTGGAACGATCATATTGCGGTTGAGAAACCTGGCAATAGCGCCGTGCCAACCCACAGCTCCGGCAAGATAGTCGCCTCTGCTATAATTGAGCAGGCCAAACACACCTTCAGACGAATTGAAGAATTCAGCAACTTCAGGGACATTGAACCGTTCTCGGAATTTAATCCAGACGTCTGGTCGAAGGCCATTGCCATACATGCCACGAAGATTGTGGTCTTTGTCTAGTGGGGAAGGAGAAGCTGCTAGGAGGTAACGAGCTGTTTCGCCGACATAGGTGATCCATGTTGCTTTTGAGTCGTGGACTTCGCTCCAAAATCTTGAGGTGCTAAATTTTCGGCCGATGCAGAGCGTTATGCCTGTCATCATCATGGTCATGGCCATTACTCCGCCGGTACCATGATAATATGGCATGCAATCGTACCATCTATCGTTTGGCTCAGTTAAACCAGCACCTGCTGTTCTCTGCCTACTGTTAGCTCACATTTTCGGATGCTACAAACAGAGAACACAAACGCACAGAAGCACCAACCTAAAAAGCATTCAGAGTTAGTACGTGTTTTTGGGGATCAACTCCAGAGTTTTCGAACATATCGAGAATGAGAGTCCCGGGATCTGAGAGAAATTTCGAGGCTGAACTTCAAAAACGGCAGCAAAATAAGAAGGAGATCACACCGACTCACATAAAAGCCCCTATCAACGTTAAACGGCACACCCTTCGGCATCCCAGTCGTGCCACTAGTATAAAACATAGCCATCGGCCAATCCCCCCTAACCCCCTCCCTAAACTCATCCCCCACCCTCCCCGTACTCCCCCTCCCAATCCTCCCATTAACATCCCCATCCAACACCAAAACCTTCATGCCCCTCCCCTCAATCTCCGCCCAGCTCTCCTCTACCCTCTGTCTCAAGTCCCCCTCATCCTCAACAAGCAACAACCTCGCCCCACACACCCCCAAACAATGCAACAACGCCTTCCCCTGCAGATTATAATTAATCATCGCCGGCGCCGCGCCCACAGCCCAAAGCCCCATCCACGCAAACACAAACTCCGGACTATTCATCATGTAAAACGCCACATAGTCGTGCGGCTTCACGCCTTGTGAGAGGAAGAAGTGCGCGTATTGGTTTACGCGCAGCGAGGCTTCGGACCAGGTGTAGCAGCCGGTGCGGGACCAGATGCAGTCGCCGTGTGGCTGGGCGAGGACGGAGGATTCGAAGAAGTAGTAGAGGGATTGGCGGTTGTTTTTTACTGGGGATTTTGGTTAGTTAATTGAGAGGAGAGAGGAAGTGGGGAGGGAGGACAATACCGGCTTCAGTGTAGAGAGCGGTTGCGCGGCGGAATTTGCGGATGTCTTTGATGTCGCGGCGGAGGGCGTGTTTGGCGTCTAGATACATGCCTGCTGCGGCTGTGCCGGCTATGGCTGCTGCTGTTACTGTTTGAGGAAGCCATGTTAATTACTTGCGGTTCAATTGAGAGGTTCTGAAGCTGTGGTTGTCTTATCTGTAAACAGAAAAGTTGTTATGTACAGCTGGGCTGGAGCTTGACGAAAATGCGGGGTGCCCCGAATCTGGGGAGTTCCTCGTCGAACTTCACTCACCTAACGCCATCTTTTCCACCTACAAACCAGACCTATTACCACCAAAAGAAATAGAAGGAATAATTTATTTCAGAAGAGACCTTTCGAATTCAACTTAAAGCAACGGAAAAATTAGCCAAGATAGTGGGAAGTATCTAACCGCCGGCAATGACTGCAGCACGCCGAGGCATCTAGACTATTGAGTGCCCCGCACGATTTTATTGGTGAGACTGGGGAGAGCTCGGGGAGGACGGCCATTTCGAGTCCGTGCCAAGGTCCGTGTTACACAGATATGGGAATAGAACGTATGATTGGGTTGATGAAGAGACGTGACTGTGATGTGTAATGGTACTGTGCCGTGGGCTATAAAGGCACAATAATGAGTCCCCGAAAGCTGTGTGATTCGACAAAATATTTTGGAAGCATCGTAACATTTGTAGGATTAAGATCACTGATGAATTGAAAACTGTTGAGTTCATTTTGAGATCATATACAATTATCATTAACTTGTACTCATTACCATACAATCATACTACTCTTTTCCTTCTTGTTCCTTGTGCAAACGTTGCCTTTAGTAAACACCATCTGCAAATTGTTAGAACTGATCATAAGTCGGGGGAAAGCTACATACCTCTCCATCCAACAGGGTTCACCTCAATAATGCCTACACCACTGATGGTGTTCGCATCACTGACCTTGGTGTTCTGTCCATCAGCGGTGCTCAACACAATGTAAACCTGTCCGAGTGGCACGCCCTGTCCCTTCGAGGCATCACCAGTTGGGATCTTGTCGAACTTGAAGTCACCGCTGTTGCCGGCAGTCGTGCGGACCTTAACGTAGTAAGTATCCAGACCAGAGAACAGAACAGCGTACACGGGTGTGTCGGCCGTGATGAGCCCAGCAGCGATAGCGTTCTTCTGAGCATGTGAGAAGGTGACTGGAGAGCTGCCAGCTGTGTATGGGTACTGCGAGGGCTGGACTGTCAAGGGAGGGAAGGCCTTGAATGGGAGAGCTGGGTCGCCTGGCGCAAAACCGGTGATGAATTGAGCAGCAAGCGAGAAGACTTGGTTGAAGTCAAGAGGGGTGTCAAACGCCTTTGGGAAGGGAGATTGCTTCAATGCTACCGCTCTGATGTAGCTCGAGTGACGAGACTCGACAGTCAGGATAGATCCAGCGGCTGTGAGATAATCTTTGTTTGCAATGGCACCAGCACCACCTAGGTACGCTGACACACCAACTCCTTCAAGCACGGAGGCGAGGCCGAGGAAGGACTTTGCGTCCGTCGCTGGGAAAGCGTAAGAAGCCTCATGGACCGGTGTAGCTCCCGCGGCAGTAAGGGCAGTAGAGAGGAAAGTAACGTGGGTCTAGGGATTCTGAGTCAGTGCCCGACACCGTGAGAGGGGCAAGCTGCTTACCTGTTCATCTGCGTAGATCTCCTTCAGATTGGAGTAGAATGGGTCTGCTGCCCCAGCTGCGACGAAATCGGCCTGGAAGGAAAATGGTCAGCATGGGGAATCGACGAGTTTGGACTACGAGAACCACAACTCTAGGCGCGAGCCGGCAGGAGGGGTCAGGCCGCTGTGAATTGACTTACTTGAGAGTAATTGGCGAGTCCCTGCTGATAGAACTTCCTCTCTAGGTACTCGAGAGTAAGCGCACTATGGACGGTCAGTATGTGATTCCATGGGAATATTGGAAATTGAGGAGAAGGGCTTTCAAAGAAGACTTCGAACTGCTAGGTTTTCAAATCACTTTGAAAAGAGGGCGACTTACTAGTTCAATATTGTGGCGTCGCCGCCTGGGGGAGCATTGTAGTCCGAAGCAACTTGACGCTTCTCAAGAGGCACAGCGGCAACGAGGCCGGAGCCAGCGACCAAAGCAGAGATGATAGAAGAACGCATGATGACAGCTGTGAGAGTTCGGGAGTGTGAGAGAGAAGGAGGAGACGAGAATTAGAGCTTGCGAAGAGGGAGAATATATATCAAAGCTAAGAAGAGGGGCGCAGCAGTGAATAGAAACTAGGAGAAGTTCTTAAACTTTCCGTGCAAATAGGAAGGCCTCATCAAGGACATGTTGGAACTATCGACAGTCACTGTGACCTGGAACGACGAGCTTCCGGCCCAAGGGGCTTTTCACTACAGAATGTAGCGAGTGCGATGGAGATTGAATTTCGCCATATTCCGAAAGTAGTTAGATCAAACGCAATAACGAGGTCCCTGTGGAAATTCGAGCTCGAGTCGCTGTCATCCCAAGGCTTCGAGCTCCGTTAGTGAAAACAATGCTACTCCACGTTGAAGTAGTGACGTTGTGGCGGGCTGCTTATCCCTCAAAGAAGACTGCCAAGCATGGCGAGCTCCCGCGTCTTGGGGGGTCTCACCAATGAAATTGGCAAGAAAATCTCATGTACATTATGTACCCCTCACAGAAATTCAATCGGATAGAAACTTTTCCACTTCGAGGTCTCAGCTCACCAAGCTTAACTTTAAGCTTGTGAATAGCGTGCCAATTAGCGGCTTGTCAGCCAGGATGATCGACGGTGTCACCCACCTTTTGGCCTTGTGGCATGCGGCTTACTCGGAGGCTGCGCGATCCGACCATGAGGCGGGGATCTAGATTTCCGATCACGATTGATGATTGATCCGTTCTCAAATGTCCTGCCCGTCATTCCACTGGATGTTCCGTTAGATCGTCAATGTTAATTTGTCAAAGTTTAAGCCATAAGTGATTTCAAATATAGGCAAAAGTGATGAGGGGAAAACTGCTCAAATGTTCATTTGTACACAAGTGGTATAGTCAGACAGGAATCAAACCGCTTCTATGTATCTTCGTACCTCCCTAGATTGAAGTCAGTATAAATGAGATAATCCTCGGGATGTGCACATACCAGTCTGTTACAGCTTCATCCCATAATCGAATCTCATGTTCTCTCGTTCCGCCGTAATGTTCCACGAATTCGTCTCCAAAGACTTCTCTGGCCACACTTTCAGGCCTCATGAATCTCTCCGTGGCTTCTTTTAAACTCTTTGCAAGCCTGATGCCAGGATCAGCTTTGCCACCAACGTCTTGACCTTTGCCAAGAGGCGGTTGCTTAATCTCGAGCTTCTTTTCGACTCCTCTCCAGCCCAGTGCTAAGATTGCGGAGAGAACATAATAAGGGTTGGCATCTGCCCCTGGCACCCGAACCTCGAAGCGGGTAGCTCCTGGCTTGGAAGTTGGAGGTGCAATCAATCGAATTGAGGCCGCGCGGTGCTCAAGACCCCAAGATACAGTTACCGGTGCCCAGAAATTCTCTACCAAGCGTTTGTACGAATTGACTGTAGGCGCAACCAACGGCATTACATCTGGAAGTCCTTCAAGGAGCCCTGCTAAGAAATGTCGACCCATGTCTGACAAATTCGCAATATCCTCGTACTCAGCTTCTGTATCCTTTTTTTCACGGAAGAAGAGGTTCTTGCCATCTTTGTCCACGATTGAAATATGCATATGCCCACTGTTTCCCGGAAGACCTTGTCTTGGTTTCGCCATGAAGCATGGGGTAATTCCGTATTGCGTCGCAACTGATTTCACAACATATCTGGTAGCTGTTAGTTTGAATTTCTCAAAGTACTATGATTACTGACTTGAAAAGTCCGGCTTTGTCTGCCATTTGTTGTATCTCCCCAAAAGATAATGCTGCCTCAAACACTCCAGGACCACTCTCCGTATGCCATCCTTCTATACCGCAATTGAACTTCTCGCAAGCATCAAATATACCGTAATAATAGTCTTTGTTATGGACAGGTCGTGTCAAGCTGTATCCAAACATGCCTTCAGTCAGAGAGGGAAGGGAGTTGACTGGATTGTCTCGCAGGAAGGTAGCGGTCGAGGAATTATTTCGTTCTGAGAGTGGCCCGGTCTCGCTGGCAGGTACTTTGAATTGGAAGAATTCGTATTCCGCTGTTTATGTCAGTGAAGATCTCGAAAATCTCGCGCAATAATACCTCCAGCCATTGCACTTAGTCCTTTTGCGTGTAATTTCTCCAAGGCAGTCTTCAGCAGGCCCCGCGGGCACGCAGAAACTGGCTTGCCAGAATCCGGATCATGGAAGCTGACCAAAAAGAACGGCACATTGTCCTCCCACGGTATTCTTCTGAAACTGCTCAAATCTGGGATGGCAAGAAGATCATGGTATCCATTTTCCGCATTGCTAATCTTCAATTCCCTAAAGTATGTCTGATCGTGCATGTCCCACCCGAAAATGACAGAGCAGAACCCAAAGCCTTCTTTCGCAACGCCCAGGAACTTCTTCTTGGAGACCAACTTTCCACGCAGTATGCCGTCGACATCGATACCGGCGAGCTTGACTTTGGAGTCATTTTCAAGGAGTTTTGGCAGCGAGTCGAGGGTTATCTCAGTTTCTTTCTTGTCGGGCATTTTGGGGGAGGCTTGGAAGCTTGGAAGCTTGGAAGCTTGGACGCTCGAGGTTGGGGGTACACGAGGAGGTATTGGAGAGCTCGGAGAGCGGTAATTTGGAGGTCAAGGTGCCACGATTTCTGGAGACTATGATTTCAAAACGTGTGATTCAGCTTGCGCACTCGGAAGTCAATCTGTTGAAGATTTTGTTCTTGTCGTGCCACGCTTCACAAGCAGGGAAAGAGGAGGCAAAAGCGGAGGCACAACCGGGACCTACGATAAGAGGGGTGCGAAATGGGCTAGGATGAGCTCCCCTGGCGCAGCAACGCCAATCACTACGCTGTATTCTCAGCCCACACGCAACGCGGCGTCATCGCGAATCTAGAGTAACAGGAATATATTATTTGCATCGACGACTACTCTGGACTGGAGTACAAAAAGGAGCCGCGACCCGATGTGTAATGTAATGCAGTTGTACTTGTAACGAGATGGCCTTTGTCGCATCAGCAGCAGCGATCGGTTGTGATCAGCAATTGCAGCAATGCAGTCGTTCTTCCCCCCCAGGGTTTCCCCTCAACGAGTCGACTGGAGTTGGAGCTCCTGCTGGGGACTTTGATACCACTTTTGGATACCACTTTTGGATCGCCTTCAGGGGCATTCTCCCACTCTCCCATCACACATGACCGCGGCGCGTCATACCTGTCGTCGAGAAATGGCGGGCACGAATCCTCTTGACACATTGCCACCGTCGCACCGACGATGCGCTGAGCTGCGTGAGAGACACAACCAGTACAAATTCAGGCTGAAGACTCGTGATGCTCTTGACTACAGTGTGGAGGATGCGCTGGAGTGCTTTGATTGCCATTGCCGCGAGAACGGCGGTGTGTTCGGAGAGATGAGTCGCGTTTGTCCCCAGTTTCGGGAAAGCTACGATAAGAAAAAGGCCAGCGCTTTGGTGATGGCCACCGAGAACGGCGTTTGGCATATGGGGAAAACTGGCATGGCCCCTACACACCTTTTTCTTTGTGTCATCAATATTCAGTATTCTGCATTCTCACGCTGCAACTCCTCGCATACATTCCTCCTTCTTTTTCGACTTCATCAAAGCCTCAAGTGATTCTTATCGCATCCATCCAAGAAATCTGTGAGTTGTTTCTTCGTTCGTACTGTAGCTCGAAAAGCAGTCGTAAGCGAGCCAGGCACATCCTCCCCTTTGTTTGTCGCCGTCGCCGTCGCCGAGTCATCTATGAAGGCCAGCGCTGATTTCCTTTCCAGCTTCGTATTCAATACAACTTCAACATGTCGGAAGGCACTTCTCGCAGCAGCAGCACGGGTGTGGTGCACACCATCAACAGCTTTGCCATGGGCAGACTGCACGGCAAGAACGCCATAGTCACGGGAGCAGCTGGGTTAGTGATGAGATTCAGTCTCTCTTCCAAAGACCATGAACGACGCTTTTGAATCTGTCAAGCGGCGATTCTGGAAATGAACCATGCATGGTGAATCCGAAGGTCAGGGTCTATCCACGTGATATCACATTGCCCTTCTTGCCTTCGATTGAAACCATCTCCAAGCTATCGAGCTTCTGGGTCGACGATAGTGGGATTTGGGGCTGACCCCGGTTTTCATCACTCGAGACTTTAATTATAAACCCACATCTATGAGAAGCCCCTGCTGACAAGCTCACAGTGGCATTGGTCTGGAAACATGCATTCTCTTCGCCAAAGAAGGAGCCAATGTCCTCATGGCAGACATCTCCGGCCCAGCACTTGAAAAAGCCTCCGCAAAGCTCAAGCAACTCGTCCCCTCAGTCCACAAAGTCGAGACCCAAATCTGCGACGTCTCCAAAGAATCCGATGTCAAAGCCCTTGTCGACCACGTCGACGCTTGGGGCGGCATCGACATCATGTTCAACAACGCAGGCATCATGCACGCCGATGACGCCGATGCCATCGATACCCCCGAGAAGATCTGGGATCTCACTCAAGCCATCAATGTCAAGGGTGTCTGGTTCGGCTCTAAGCACGCTGTCATTTCCCTGCGCAAGCACAACAAGTTTAAAGGCTCCATCATCAACACTGCTTCTGTTGTTGCGCTTGTCGGTTCCGCTACGCCTCAGCTTGCTTATACGGCTAGTAAGGGTGCGGTTTTGGCTATGACTAGAGAGTTGGCGATTGTGCATGCGAGAGAGGGATTCCGGTTTAATGCTTTGTGCCCGGCGCCATTGAACACGCCACTTTTGCAGGATTGGTTGGGTGATGACAAGCCGAAGAGACATAGGCGTGAGATTCATTTTCCCAGTGGTAGATTTGGTGAGGCTATTGAGCAGGCTCAGGCGGTGCTGTTTTTGGCAAGTGATGAGTCGAGCTTTATTAATGGACAGGCGAGTTTGATATTTTTATCGAGGGTGATTCCATGCTAATAGATATAGGACTTCGTTGTGGATGGTGGTATGACAAAGGCCTATGTTACTCCTGAGGGTCCTCCGGCGGCGGCACCAAAGAACAACGCTTCGCTTTCCGAGCAAGTCGATGCTATCCGTGGCACCGGCATCCCACCATCTTCTTAAAGCCTGGATGATATCGCGTACAATTTGAACGACTTTCACGTGGATACCTTTGCGTTGAGGGATCATTGGCGGTACATTTGCGGCATATATTGCACTTGCTTCTATTGCATAACGTCCGGGCGTTTGGGAATATCAATGCGTAGATAGCTCTGCTACTAGCACAATCAAAGCGCCTTCAAATACTATGAGTCAAAAGGGGTATCAATTCTTCTAGAAATTTTCTAGCCCATGTATCCAAAGCGCCATGAATGCATACATATAAAAAAAACTATTCAGAAACCCCCCCAACCTCCTCATACCTCTCCTCCCGATTCCTATACGTCTTCTCCCCCCTAACCCACCAATAAACTAACACCAACACCAAAACCACCACGTACACCACACAGACATAATTCATATTCCCAGCTGTGACTGGCATCACAGGCGGGAAACTGTACATGATGAGCGTAAAGGCTGTCCATGCCAACAGTACCCAATTCGCCACTTTCCCCACCCAGCCCAGCCAAAACGGCCCATGCCGTATATTCTCCCGTCCGCGAATCAACAAACACACCACGGGGATGGCATAAGAGATATACAGCAACACGATACAAGCAGTAACCATACTGTTAAACGCCGTATAACTGCCCAAATATAGTAATCCCAACACAGCAACAATCAAGCAGGATGTCAGATGGGCATTGAAGGGTACATCGAGCACGGGATGAATCTTCGATAGAAATTTCGAGCCCGGTAATCCCCTATCCCGCGCAAAACTCCAGCATAGGCGTGATTGCCACGTATGAGACGCAATCTGGCATCCCAGACCCGTAATGATAATCAGACACTCCAACGCCACTGCTCCCCTCCTACTCCTCAGCGCCTGATGAAACAGTTCCAGAATCGGTACTTTGGTAGGCGTATCAAACAGAGCCGGGAGATCATTCATAGAGAAGAACATAGCAACGCTATACGTCCAACTCGTCACAAACCCAATAGCAATAGTCCCCATAATCGCAATCGGAATCATGCGTTCAGGTCTATGCACCTCCTCCGCCAAATGTGTCGCGCAATCCAGACACGCGAAGGCCCAATTTGTGTTTATGAGGCCGACGATGAAGGCGATGGGGCTGGAGGCCCAGCCGGTGTTGTTCTCGAAGTGGGCGAAGACGAAGGAGGGCGGTTCATGCGAGGGCGCGGTGCTGGGGACCGTAATGAGGATTGTGGCGAAGGAGAGGAGACTGAAGTAGAGGGTGAAGGTTGCTACTTTG
>Ga0247778_1000185_pt1 | contig 108257 bp, 124 predicted proteins | sample UWRJL049202B5_FD_179939 | JGI IMG/M metagenome (GOLD analysis project Ga0247778, IMG submission 179939) | Plant litter microbial communities from Arlington Agricultural Research Station in Wisconsin, United States - UWRJ-L049-202B-5 | ecosystem: Environmental > Terrestrial > Plant litter >... | reverse complement strand
CCCATCTCTCCCCCAACAAACAAGCAAGCAAATGCTTACAAACCGGTACATTGCCGCCTTCTCCTTTGCCATCAAAACTCATACCTCCGAATTCCCATCCCCCTTTTCCCTCTCCCTCTTCAGTATGATGGGGGATATGAGGAGGAGGATAATGGGTAGATGAAGGATAGCAAGAAAATACAAAAGCAGCACAACTGCAATTCCAAGCTCTCAAACGAACGGTGTAGACCTGTCCCTGTCCCCCCTTTGAATTTCCCGCATCTTTGAACCGTGATGGTTGTTGTGAACTCATCACTTTATACACCACATTCTGCCTCTCCTTCCCCATTTCCTTCTCTTCTTCAGCCCCCTGGAGGTGGATATCCGCTTGCGGAGGACTGACGTTCTCAGTCTCAGGCTGAGATTGAGCGTGAAGCTGAGGTTGAGATGGGAGAGAAGAGAGAACGAGACGTGTAACGAGGCCCCGGTCTAATAAATCGAGTGCTTGGAGTAACATCCCTGGTGGGAGGAGGACGTGGAGGGTTGTTAGGAGGGCGCGGTGAGATGGGGGGAGGAGTTTGAGTGGGTTCGAGGGCGGGTCGTTGGTAAGGATGTTTTGAGGGGGAGGTGGAGTTGTTGTGAGTGTGTTGATTAAAGAGGTGAGTAATTGTCGAGGGGTTGGGAGGGGTGTGGTCATTGTTGTGGTTTTGGGAGTAGATAGGATGCGTGGATGAGAGGGAGGGGTTTAAAACTCGCTTCTGGGTAGATGCTGAAAAGGAGGGGCTATCACGTGGAGTTGTCATTGGGCATTCTTCTACTTGTCTTGATTTGTTTTATTCGTTCCATCTATTGAGGGTGTTTCTTTTTTGGCTTTTCTTATAATACAACATCTATACAACTCATACCCATTCCTTGGGCTCCCTTAGCACATCCACCAGCCTTTGTTCCCTGCTGCCCTTCTCAGGTTCATACATGTATCTCCAGCTGGCAGTCAGCGGCAAGCTCATGAGAATGCTCTCCACCCTTGCACTAGGCGTATTCAACCCGAAGGCAGTCCCTCTGTCATGTACCAAATTGAACTCCACATATCTCCCCCGTCTAATTTGTTGCCACTGCTTCTCCATCTCCGTAAATGGCATATCCTTCCTCTTCTGAATAATGGGGATATAGCTTGGCAAGAAAGCCTTCAGACAGCTCTGCGCAAAAGCAAAAGTGTTCTCCTGATCCTTCTCTTGCTCATCTAGATCGTCGAAGAAAATACCTCCTATACCACGAGACTCGCTACGGTGCTTGTTGTAAAAGTACTTGTCACACCAGGCCTTGAAGCGGGGGTAATATGATTTGTCGTGCTTGTCGCAGGCTTCTTTTATCGTCTTGTGGAAATGGATGGCGTCTTCGTCGAAGAGGTAGCTAGGTGTGAGATCGGTGCCACCTCCAAACCACCATGCGTTTGAAGTTCCGTCCGGGTTCGCCGTCTCAAAGTAGCGATAGTTGAGATGGACTGTCGGGGCCATTGGGTTGATTGGGTGGAGAACCATGCTCAAGCCTGCTGCAAAGAAGTCCAGAGATTCAACGTTCGGATCGATTGCCTTATGGTTGACCCTCATCTTCTCAATGGCAGGCCTTGGTAGTGTTCCGTAGACAATACTGATGTTGACGCCCGCCTTCTCAAAAACATTTCCATCCTGAAGAACACTCGAGATCCCCCCACCTCCATTCGGCCGGGTCCATGTATCGACTTGAAATTTGCTGCCATCTATGGCCTCCAATTCCCTCACAATCTCCTTCTGCTGTTCCTTTATGAATTCCTCCATTCGTAGACGCATTGGTGAGTTCTCTGTGATGCCATTCTCGCGCTTGGCCAAGTTGTCTCGCTCTGCAATTGAGGGCGCATCGAGCTTCGTGGGTTCGTCGGTCGCCTGTAAATCATTAGTTCAAGAGTTCCTGTACACAATGGAGAGAGGCAAAACCTACCATAGAGTAAATCATAGCTCCAATAAAGACTATTCCAAATGCAAGTCTGGTCTTTGGAGCTACCACGCCCCTTGGAGCTTCACGACCACCTGGGGGTGGACGAGGGTTCGGAGGATTAATGAAGGCCCTTCTTTGCCGTAACGGAAGTTTTGTCCTTGGACTGAATCTTGGAACGTTGCGCAGACATGGTCTAAATGCAGTAAAAGAAGACATTATGAGAGTTTTAAAGAAGGAATCGCCACGACTATCGTACAACCAACATGAGACTACAATTTCCTCTGAGGAGTCGTCCGAGCAAACGGGCACAGCCGATAGAGAGGGAAAGACCGGGAGAGTCGAACGTTTATGACAGAATCCGAGGTTGATGTGTAAATGGCACGATCAATTACGGCGGCATGCTTTTTTTTGGCTGGGGCAGCTACTACAGTACAGTACTTATCGCAGGGATTCGGCAATCGGGTCAGGTACCTACGGGATATCCAGAGTACCAGTTGGATACACAAAGGCAGCTGCGGTTGTGATTCGCCATGATGGAAACAAAGAGAAAGCGCAACTGAAAATAGAATAATATACTCTACTACAGTATCACACAAATCAAAATGCATGCAAACTAATCACTTCATCTGACCGAATTATTCGCAAGACACAAGTCACTCTGCCCCAGTCATCTGCTTGTTCGGCCCCCCACGTGATACTCTGATACACTGCCACCGGTGATTCACCGCCTCCGCTAGCTCGTCACCTCCCCGCGCTGCTCTTTAGGCAGACCTTCCATCCACGCAGCGAAACCCATTACAAAGAACCTCCCTCAAGACACCAACAACCTCGACTACTCTCGCACCAGAACACAACACACACCACAAACCTCATATTCCCAACTCAACTCAATATGCGATCCAAGTTTAAGGACGAGCACCCTTTCGAGAAGCGCAAGGCTGAGGCCGAACGCATCGTAAGTACCTCCGTGTCCCCCACCAACGACGACCTCGTCGCCATCTATGGTCCATCAAACTAACCTGTGCTCTGTCTCTTGCAGCGCCAAAAATACTCTGACCGCATCCCCGTCATCTGCGAAAAGGTCGAGAAGTCAGATATTGCGACCATCGACAAGAAGAAGTACCTGGTACCCGCCGACCTGACCGTAGGCCAGTTCGTCTACGTAATCCGCAAGCGCATCAAGCTCTCGCCCGAGAAAGCGATCTTTATCTTCGTCGATGAGGTCCTGCCACCGACCGCCGCCCTTATGAGCAGCATCTACGAGGAGCACAAGGACGAGGATGGGTACGTATCTCTATTCGACTCCGGAAAGCGGGGTGGCTGGGATTGAGCTCAAGCTGACATGCATTCCTACAACAGATTCCTGTACATCTCCTACTCCGGCGAGAACACCTTCGGATCGTTCGAAGAGACGTCCTAAACTCCTGCTCGTAAATCTTATCATCGGCGTTCTGGACACTTAGGCGGCTTCTCCCTTATCGACTTGGACTTGTGCAACACATCCCCCGAATGGCAGTTTTTCCTTCATCACGGCAACACGCTTTACAGTATTCCTTGAGTCATTGAGTCGAATTAGTGGATGGATACCGAGTTAGCTTGGTAGGGAAGCATCGAGTTCTGGTTCTTTGTTTCCCTGTTCCGCGGTCTAGCAATGACAATCCTCCGCGAATACACAACGCGAGTCTTTGATCCTTCCGGCAGCGCTGTTAACAGAGAGACTGAAATAATGGGGCTAGGGACTTGGGGGGTTAGGGCTAGGTTAGGCTGCTTTTTGATCTCTTAAGGCTTGGGAATAGGTACAATACGATGCTTTCTGCCATAGACGTGATTTGATTGTTACATGCGACTGGTGAAAAACTGCGGTTTGAGGGTGATTTGATACAGCTTTTGTCTATTAATACATGCAGTACAGTAGACTGATATGCGAGCTGGAAGGCTGTTCTCCGAGCCTTCTGTCTCGAAAGCTCAAAATGTACCACTTGCTCCATATCCTCCGCGACATTCCAGAAGCCAGTCTGAGACAGACTATTTTGCTACACCCATAACTCAGAGGATCAAATGTCTGGTTCCGTACATCAAGACAAACAGCAGCCTCCAGACAATAGAAGCAGATTCCAGAATGACTGTCCATGCACCTCAAGACCGATGACTCTACATCCCAGGCCGAGTAGCTAATGTGTTTGCCTTGCAAAATCCCGAATCGCCACAGCTCCATTCATAACCGTGGGTAAATCCAACCAACAAGGCTACCGTATCCGCGAGCAGCCTTGCCTTCTTGTAGCTTCGTACTCTCTTCTATGTCGACACTAGTATGATAATCGTTCGCGTTCCCCAGCTGGCAAAACCCCATGCTCTAGCACCACGACGACCCCTCCACCATGATCTCAATCCCCTCTTCTCCGCCTGCTCGAAGCCCTTCCCTCCTCGAAGCGTGATAACATCGTCTTGTCTCCGCGAACGTCAAGCTTTCCTCCCCTCCTCCCCACCCCTCATACCCGTACCTCTCGAGAATCCCAACCTCCTAAATCCCCAACATCAGCATTCATCCCTCTTTCCCCTTCCTACTCACTCAGAGAACACTTACCTCAGCCCAGTGTCAATAGTCTGTGCCGTACTCCTCCCCTTCTCCTTCTCCTCCCGATTGATACGCATGCCGGCGGCCGAGAGCCCGATGAAGAGGGCGAAGAGGGGGTCGAGGGTGCGGGTGAGGATGTGTGTTGGTGGCATTTTATGGGGATATGGGGTTTTGGATGGGGAAGTTGGGGGATGGGATGAAAAAGAGACGCATGCGAGATGGAGCTTGAGGTAAATAGTGTCATCACATGATATATGAATTTATATGAAGGATTATGTCCGAAAGACTAGATTACGGGGGTTTGCAAGTAACCAAGAGATTTGATTTCTTTCTGGTGCTTGTAGAAGTTGCAAGTTTGGTAGTTGGGGGAGTGTCAGCTGCCGGGACTGGCACATGATAGAATCCGAGGAGCATGAGTTGAGATGGTTGCTTTTTGCTTTTTACCCTGGTGGCTTCACTTCAAAAGAATATATACAAGAAGTCCTACGATTATATGCCTCCAGCTCAATCAAACAAACGCCATTCCCGAAATCCTTTTTCTCTAGATAACCACCCATGTACACCATATCACCCGTTTGCTCTATTTCTTGCTTAAAGCAATATCGAAAGCTGGAATCAGCGTTTGGGCGAGCCAGAAGGAGAATACTAGTTTCGGTCCTGTCATGAGGAGCTGTATGGTGTTAGTCATGAAGTAAAGGGTAAGGGGAGATGGGGTGCAAGTACCTTTGGCACTAAACCCTTGAAGAAACTCGTTATTCCCTCATTCTTCATCATACTCCCAACGATCTTGAATCCGCTTTCCGGGTTCTCGAAGTTCCGGTTCTGAATTCGGGTCTTGATGACATCTAGTGGTGCGGAGACGAGGAGCGAGGCGGAGGCACCGGCGATGGAGGCGACGAAGTTTTGGAGCCAGGTTGCTTTGTTGTAGTCTGTTAGGCCGTAGACGTAGCCCTTGGTGAATGCTGATCCTCCGAAAAGCTTTTTCTGGGTTAGTTGATTGATGTCAGATGGAGTGGAGAGGACGAACAGCAAAAGATCCGGGGGCATTTCTAGCAGCGGTCCAGCCCCAACCTCTATACAGCCCGAATCCCTCATCCCGCACGATTCTTACAACACCACGCCCTCGGAAGGCTTCTGGGTTTGTTTGGCGCTTGATCTTGAGGACGTCTAGGGGGAGGAGGATAATCTCGCCGATACCGATCACACTGCATATTCATCAGCTACCAAACCATAATATTTCTCCCAGAATTCTCCCCGTACCTTCCTGCACACGAAGACATCATGGCCTTGCCAGTTTTCTTGCCAAAGGTATTCTCGAACGTCGACCCGTGGTTCTTCTCAAGGTAATCGCGGACAAAGGGTTGTCCTCCATACTTGTACACTCGTTGCAGAACCTAATTCCCCGTCAATACCATTCCCAAATCCAAATTACCCGAGCTTCTGACCTTGTATCCCGCAGCATATCCGAGACCTGGGAAGAGGGAGAAGAACTTGCGACCAGCTGGCGCGGCAGCCTTATCCTTGAAGATGACTTGGTTCAATTGAGTGGCGGAGACGATCTGATAGACAATCAGCAAGCTGCAACTTATTGCAAACCGTTTCCCTGCGACATATTCCGTACCTTTCCATGGTTGCTCATTAATCGCTTTGCAATTGTGTCGACCTTGGGCGAATTAGCTATATCCCCATCATCCAAGTCCGTTCGAGCTTACAGGATGGAAGACAGCAAGCTCAGCAATTCCAGCAGACCCTACAAAAAGTCAATCACTGTTCCCAATCAAAATTTTCAAAGCTGTGTAACGCACCTGATCCTAATAATCGTGCCAGCGTCGACTCGCTCTTGTAGTCCGACTTCGCAGACGCGGCAGCTATGGGAGACATGGCGACGACGAGGTTTGGCAACTGAGGACGGGAATGGAGGGCGGAGGAGTCGAGGACGGTCCTAGGACTTGAGGGGATTCGTGCCTTGAAAAGAATGTGGGAGATAAACTCGGTCGCAACACTTTCTCGAATTTTTTGTCGTGCTTCTCAAAAAAGTTTCTCTATGCACATGTCCGGGCGTGATGCCAGGATTCTTGCAGGGGCTCGCGCCGCTGCTCGGCAAATTAAATTTGGAGGACAAGAAGACGACTCCTTTCTCTAGCTCTGAATTTGGTAGACTACATCATTTCTTCTTGTTATTGTGCAAGTATATCTTAGATATTTATCACTTTCGTCGGATACAAAGTTGTATCAAAGAAAGTGCTTCCAAATATGTTAGGAATCATACAACGCTCGAATATCAATTGGCTGTCACCGGAGTCGGTGCAGCCTGGAAAGCCCTGCCCTCAGCCTTACCACAGCCACATCAAATGTTCTGCTTTGCATTTCCCCCCGATTTCTTCAATTCAAGCTGCTTGCAAGATCTTCTTTACTCCTCTCGTCATAGTGTGATCCAGCGACTTTTGACGAGGTTGACTCTCTGCGGCCATTCAACATGTCCCTCGAAAAGCGAAGAAGAGCCTTCCCCACATTTCCATTCTTGACCGGTAGGTTGAAAGGCAGCCTGATTGCAAATGTATATATCACTCATCATATTATCATGTGTAGCCTCAGCCTCCACCGAAAACACAGGTCCCTTTCCCAGATTGTCCCAGAGTACTCGGGATTCCCTTCTTGAGTTGGCCCGGACATTTCGCGAAATCGATCGCGCAATTTTGAGCGAGGCTCAAATCAACGAACGTTTCGAAAAGGACTCAGAAGGCTATCCATCTAAGGATTTGCTTGCCCTTTTCGAGGGGGACGTTAATACTCCGGAATACGAATCTCCCGATGAGATGTGGAAAACTTTGAGCGTCGACAGGATTGGCAAATACAATCCAATCTGGAATGAAGCCGGAGAGGCACTGCTCAAACTCCAGGCTGGCTCTGAAAACTCCCATTCTTGGGGCTGGAGTGCATCGAAATCCCGAGCCCTTCCCATCCTACATCTCTGTTCGGATGCGTGGGAAATTTATGGTTTCGAGGATGAGCTTCTTAAGCACAATTACCGAGACCTCGTGCGAGGCATTCGCGGAAAATTCAGATCACTTCACGGGTTTGTGACGGCCTACAATTTGCAACCTGCCAAGGGCCGTGAGCCGCTTTACAATCGACCACTCTATCACAAAAATCAGAAGAAGAATACTCCGGTACCCTTTAGTCAAGCCCAGCAAAATGTTCGTTCTCAAATCCTCAACCCCTTTCAATTGCTCACAATGAATCACAGCGCAACGCAACCCTGATCTCCATCGTCTTCACCGCTACCACACTTTGCCTTATTCCTTTATTCTTCGCTTCGCATCATTCAACTTCTGTCTCTGGTTCAACCCAAGACACGGACTTTTACCTCCTCATTCAAAATGCCATCATGCAACTGCTGGGCCTCTTCACAGCCATGTATCCTATTTTCGGATACAGCAGCGGACACCACTGGCGATGGGCGCGAGTATTTTTTGTCTTTGGAGGATTATGTTCCATTTCGAGTATACCATTGTATCTCTATACACCTACGATGTGGAGCGCTATTGCATCTTTCTTTGGGAGCGCTGCGCAGGCGGGAATGGCGTTGCTGCTTGCTTTGATGGTAGATTGGGGAAACACCAGGGTAAAGCAGGACTAGTTATTTTCCATTTGGAGGTTTGATCAACGGAGTTTAAATTTACTTTCCCAGCCCATACTAGGTAGAATGTCCCGTCAATGCACAGAATACCTAAATATATATTGCATATCGTCTTCCGTATCATTACAAATTACAAATTTACCTAGGCCAGAATGTGTTGTAATTCACGTCAAGTGACTGCTCAATTTCTTTTCAAACCCAAATTTAAAAAATTGTTATGATACTATGGCTCGGACTAGACACAGGACGCGGCACTGAGTATGACGGATTTTGAATATTTCACGGACCTAGCACATTCAAAATTCGTGCCGCAATTTTTGGCCACTGGGAGCATGGAAATGAAGGGTGCTCCCGCAGCTTTACCCCTTTTCGGCTTGGAACAATAGATATAGGCCCACGCTAAACTAAGCGTACCACAACTATGAACTGGCTCAGTCGATATTCAGATTTTGGAAATCGCAATTCGGACTGAGAACCCCTTCATAAGAGTGCAAACTTTCCTCTTTGCTCAACCAGGTTCCTTACTTCTACACAAACGTCTGTAAAGTTTTCGGACTCACAACTCACCACAAATAACCACATACAATTACAAACCACCACCACCACCCCAAATCCCACCAACTATCACATCAATATCATCCCTAACAGCTCATCACATACAACCACATACAACTACATATACAACCACCATCAAACCAAATCCCACCAACTATTATATAAATATCATCCCCACTAAACCACAACAATGGACCCCCGACGCAAGCGTCCCGTCCAGGACCACTACACCATCCTCGGCCTCACCACAACCTGCACACCCGCCGACATAAAAACCGCCTACCGCCGCCTCGCCCTCATACTGCACCCCGACAAAAAACCCAACGACCCAAACGCCACCGCCAAATTTCAGAAACTGCAAGAGGCGCACGAGGTGTTGAGTTACTGGCACGCGCCCGAAAATGAATGTGAGCGGAAGAGTATGGAGAATGAGAAGCAGCAGCAAGCGCAATCCACGTGGGGCCCAGACGCGCAGGAGAAGCGAAGGGAGAGAGAGAGGGAAGAGGAGAGTCAGAGCCAGAGATGGAGGGAGGATTATAAGCGGCAATCACAATTTCAATCACAGCAACCACGGATGGCGAAGGAAGAACATGAAGAGGTAAGTTTCCATTTCCATTTCCAATTCCGTCCCCACCCTACACAATACCACACCACACTAAAAACATAAACCTATGCTGACATTCACATTTACAGCAACTATACGAAGAAATCCTCGAAAAGGTCGAAAAGCTCGCACGAAACTTCCACCCCTACCTCACGACCACAGGGAAACGCCGCAAGGCAGCCAAGAAGATCGTGAAGTTCGTCATGGCCGGTCATCGCAATTGGGAGATCGATGAGTATGGCGAAGTGAGATTGAAGCAGTGGGCGCCGAAGCAGCAGCAGCAGTGGGAGTACGAGCCGACGAATGATACGGGCCGGCGTGGATGGAAGAGGGAGTATGAGAACTATCAAAGGTCTAATCATCGTCAAGATAAGGGAAAGGACAAGAGAAAAGAAACGAGAACAGAAAAGGAGGCGGGAATGAGAGAGGAGGGAAAAACGAGAAAGGAGGCAAGGAAGGAGGCCAGAGAGGAGGCCAGAGAGGAGGCGAGAAAGGAGGCGAGAAAGGATAGAAAGTCGAAGGAAAAGTCGAAGGAAAAGGTAGCAGAGGAAGTTGAGGGTCCAGCGAAATTCTACAAGGACGGGGTACATGCCTGAAAGGGGCAATACTCGCTAGAGTTTGAGATTTTAAGGATACGAACATATTGTTAAACGAGATTGTAATCACGAAACCAAAGAAACAAAATTATATCACATACGATCATATTTTCTGTCCTGTCCAGGTGTGCCCCACGAGCACACATACATGGTATCACAACAAAAGTCCCTATGCAGGAGTAAGGCAATCTGCCATCCATCACTGCTCAATAAACGCCATGTTCCAAAATGCAACAGATTTTGACGCCTTCCATGCAGAATATGCTCACAGCCGTAATATTCGTGTCAAAAGCGCCGCCGTATTTTTGGTCCGTAGAAAGAATGCCGCCCTCGCTAATAGTCCTTGAAAATGCCCACGATGTCGTCAAGTCTGCCCAGCTGTCCAAGTAACATCTCTTCTTTATCGCGAAAGGCCTCTAATTCGTTTAGTTGTGTTGGTTCAAGGTACTCCTCCGGTGGTTTGTCTCGCACGTCGGAACGCTCGGTCAATTCGAGAACAGACTTTGCTCGACGTCTCTCAACGTCAAGGCGTTGGAGAAGTCTCGACATGGCCTTGTAGGTATGGTCCAAAACCAGTGTCGAGGAGCGCTCGTTGTCGAAGAACCAGAGGAAAATGACTCGGTTATTATTTGTTCCTCGAGAAGCGTCTTTTGGAATTTCCTGAATGTCAATCCATCCTGTGAGCTGTAGCTCGGCCAACTTGGTGCGAACATCCTTCTGCTTCATTAGAGCACCGTCCTTCAATGTCTTCTCGTCAAGCTTTCCGAGTTTCCGTAGCATTCGGATCAGACGACGACCAGTCTGGCCGAACATTTCAAAGACAAGTTTGTCGATCTCTGATTCCTTCAGATGCTCAACGATTTTTGCAAAATTAACAGACCACTCGCCGTGGCCACCCATTCCGGATTTCTTGACAAAGCCATGCTGATCGTTCTCGAGTAAAAGCAAGTGATCCTTCACGTGCAAGACTCGATCGTCCTTAGTATAAAAATCATCAGCCCGGGGAAGTTTCTCCTCAAATGTGACCTTTTGACGCTTGGCGGGCTTGACGGCGGGAGCTTCGGCAAATGGATCATCCTCCACCTCAGCAACAGTGCCATTGACCATAGAAACATCTTCATCATTCACTTCCACCTTTGCCTCAAGATCCTCAGCTTTGCGCTTCTTATATGATTCAGGGCTTCCCATGATCTTTCCCAGTTCTCCAGCTTTATTCATCCCGCTGGTAGTCTTGCCGATTCCGAGAGCAACATTGACTGATTTGCTGAGCGAGGAAGCGATGTCTTTGGTCATTACAGATGGAGAGTCTGCAGTATTGCCATCCTCGTCCTTAGGCAGTTGGCACTTGTCCATCTTCTTCTCTAGCTGTTTCAGAAGCTCTGCATATATTTGGGACGTAGTCACGCCGATTCTATCTTTGACAGCCTCAACGAGTCGGAAATTGCGGAGCAAAACTGCACATTTTTCATGGTTGACACGTAGAACCAAATCAGGCTTCTTGGAAGTCAGCACACACTTTCATACTGCTTTGAGAAGCTCGAGAAACCCACGTCAAGTCTAGTACCATCATCTTCGTAGGCATGGTCGCCATTGACGCTGCCACTGCCATGTGATAGCCGTCTCCGTTTGCCAGAGCCATTAATTCCATTGGTGAGCACACCATTGGACCTCTTGCGTACCTTGGATCTCCATTCTCGATTTTCATGTTCCTGCGTTACCATGGCTTCGTCGGTTTGTGTTTGCAAAGTCTGTATGCTTTTGCCCTTCACTCCATCAGGAAAAGTTTTCAATTCATTTTTCTCCATGTCCAACCTCATGTCTGCCGGGCTTCGGAACATGCGCTCTACGACAGGCTCAATTAGACCGAGTTCAAGAAGCTCGATCAAAATCCGATCCAATTGTCCATTTGTTGCCATATTGGCCTTCGCATGTCCATTAACGCCATTGACAGTACCATGGCCATTGCTTGTCCCATTGGCGCTGTGCTGTTGCTGAGATTCGTAGGCTTCTGCGAGGTCAGAGACCTTTGTATGGCCAAGGAGAAATATATTCTGCACTACATCTCTCGCGTGTCCACCATATCTGCTTTCGACGATGTCCATGATCTTACCAGATCTGACCAACGCATATGCGGCGTCATCTCTGGGTTCGTAGTGAGTCACACCGTCGTCTTCGGTGTAGTGGTAAACGAGGTTTTGTTGGATGAGTACGGCAATGCCATGCCGTACTGATCGAGGAGGGAGTTGAGTATGTCGTGATATTGTAGATATTGGCAGTCGTCCCTTTCGAAGGAGGGTGGTGAATATCCGCTGTGATGCATGTTAGAGCTGGCCAAATTATTGCCAATTGTACTCAGCCTGGTCAAGAAATTGGATGCTGGGCCTCTGCAGAAAAATAATTCTCCAGGTGGCTCGTAAAGGCAGACATACGGAAGTTAGTTCCCCATATGTCTCGTCGACGAGCAGAGCGCAAAGCTCGACTGCGTTTTGGGACTGCGCAGAGTCAGCGTTGTGGTCCTCGAAAGGCGGAAGGCTGGACTGCTGTATGGAGCAGCAGCGACCGAGCGGTAAACTCGAAGCAACAACTTACTCGAGACATAATGTTTGCTGCTAGAGATTATCTCAGGATCTCTAGAGCTGCCACAGATACTACCGGTGCGTCATTGACGGTTTAGAAGGTTGATCAGAGCGGCTCTGTAGAAATACTGCGTAGGTAAATTATTGTTTTATGGTGGGGTACAAAAGACGAGATTCATTTTTGAACTCGACTGCACCAGAACTTTGCCTAGTCAAAAGCGGCATGGATTTTAGGTGTTCGTTTCTGTGTGGAATATCTTTAGTCCGCTACATTTCGGTGCCGCTTTTCCCTACCGCGCAGCCGGCCGGGTCTCGCTTGGTAGGCGCTAAGCTGGTAATGCGCTGAGCTCTTGCTGGAAGATTTCGGAACGTCAAAGTTAATAACCTCAAAGGAACGACCTCAATTGCCACGGCATCGTGCTCTCTCACTTCACCAATCCCTTCCGAACAATGATCTCACGGTCGGCGATTGGAAGAAATGCGCAGCTTGCCCTCCGCAGGCAATGCTGCGCCAAGTCGGCGCCCTCAAATCGACGCGGTCTCGCTGCCGTCTCCTCAGGATCAACCTCATTCTCGTACGAGACGGCCGATGTGGGCGGCGTGAAGACGGCCAGCAGAGATGTCGCAGGCCCAACTACGCGGTTGGCAGTGGTAGCTAAGGCTGGAACCAGATATCAGCCATTGCCGGGTCTGACTGTTGGACTTGAGCAATTTGCCTTCAAGGTATGTAGACTTCCGCAGTGCTCCATTCCAGCTTCTGACCTCGAAACTAACATTTTCTCCCTCTGCTAGAATACCCTCCGACGATCTGCCCTTCGAATTACAAGAGAATCCGAGCTCCTCGGCGGCCAATTGATTGCATACCATACCCGAGAGTCTCTTGTCCTCGAAGCCAGATTCCTCCGCGAAGACCTACCATACTTTACAGAACTGCTCGGTGAGGTTCTCTCGCAAACAAAATACACTGGTAAGTTTTCAATTGGACGTGGAAGATTTAGCATTGTCTGATATCCGTATAGCCCACGAGTACCATGAGGAGGTCGAAAGCATCATCAAGCTCCAGCAAAAGAAACTTCTAGGCGACGTGTCGGAGCTTGCTATCAATTCAGCACATGGCCTTGCATTCCACAGGGGTCTCGGAACGCCGCTCTTCCCATCTTCCTCGACACTATCGAAATACTTGAACGAGGGGAGCATCCGCGAGTTTGCTTCAGATGCCTATGCTAAGTCAAACATCGCGGTCGTTGCCAATGGCACTAGCCAGGCCGACTTGTCCAAGGTGGTTAGTGAATTCTTTACTCAAGTACCCGCGGCCTCAGCATCTCCCATTTCTGGCGAAGCTAGCAAATACTATGGTGGAGAGGAGCGCATTGCTCACGGTTCCGGCAACTCAATGGTTATTGCTTTCCCAGGTTCCAGCTCTTTCACCGCAGGCGGATCTTACAAGCCCGAGATTGCTGTTCTCGCAGCTCTTCTTGGTGGAAAGTCAAGCATCAAATGGTCCCCTGGTTTCTCACTCCTCGCCAAAGCTGCTTCTTCGTTCCCTGGTGCTAGCGCCCTAACAAGTCACTTTGCTTACTCTGATGCTGGTCTCTTGGCTATCCAATTTAACGGTTCCGCTCAAGCTATCCGTGGCGCCACTACTGAAGCCATTAAGTCACTGAAGAGCATTTCTGAGGGTTCCATCAGCAAGGAGGATTTCACCAAGGCTGTGGCTCTTGCTAAGTACACTGCTTTGGAGGAAGGACAGAGCCTTGATGCTGGCCTCGTTGCAACTGGTGCAGGTCTTGTTCACGGTGGCAAGCCTTTCCAGATTGATGAGATTGGAAAGAGCGTGGAGGCTGTGACTGCTGAGAAGCTGAAATCGGTAAGTTTGTTTACAGCTAAACATGTTGCCTTCACTCTTGCTAATGTGTGTATAGGCTGCCAAGGCTTTGTTGGAGGGCAAGGCGACTGTCTCGGCGGTCGGCGACTTGTATGTATTGCCATTTGCGGAGGAGATTGGTCTCAAGGTATAGATGTTTGGGAGGGCCGGGCGATGAAACGGGTTGTATCAACAGCAGCTCCACTAGAGTGTATTGTAGATAAGACGAAATTTTTTATGTTCAGAATATTTGTGACTTATTATCCAGTTCACTTATTACTCGTGAGGCCATTCGTAGCGCGGAGTTGCTCGATCCAACCGCAACCACGTCGTCTTTGAAAAACTTAATATTTTGTATTGAACCGAAGATTGGAGTTTGGAGTTATCCTACAAGAACCCGTAGCTCATCAAAAAGCTATAACAAAGTCCTTCCTTCCTCAAAAGAAAACAAAATTTTGAACGGTCACGTGCCACATCCGCCGGCAATTTTTCCGGCTCTCGCCGACGAGCTCCTTCAATTCAACGAAGCTCCAGCAAAACCACAACGTACCACCTCTACACATCCCCACCACCCATAACACACAATGGCATTCGCGTGGAAAGCATCAGGTCTCACGTACGTCCCTCTTACCCCTCTTCCCTTTCCTCGCTCTCCCCAATTGGCCTCGGGACTGACGGGCAGCTCAACCAAACAGCTACAACAAATACCTCTCGGTCGCCGCACGCGTCGTCCGCCGAAGCTTGAAGGATGATAAGCGCCTAGCTGCCGAGCGTAGAGGCGAGATGGAGCTGAGGTTTGCGAAGTGGAATGTGAGTACTTCTTGTCCCACGGATGATCGGGAATGGGGGGAGGATGGTTGGGGAAAGAGGATGAGGGCTAATTGATGGGGATGATAGAACGGCAAGCAAGGCGAGAATAAGAGTGTTGCGGATGCGAATGCTGCGAGCATGGCGGAGGCTGCTGGTACTTCTTCGTAAACTTGGGGTGGTATATGAGGGGATGGGGGTATGAGGGAAGGGGACAATGGGGAAGGAGAGGAGGGGATGGGAGGGGGAATTGTACATTTTATGCTTAGTGGAGAGGGCTTTAGATTCAGCAATTGAAGGGGTCCGATCATGAAGTTTGGCTTGTGCTTGGTGGTTGTGAAATGATGTTGCGAGTGATATTGGGTATTTGTGACGCTCCTGGGACCTCGAAAACTGTTCTATGGAGCTACTCAGAACCGAAAAGCGAGGAGTGTGCCATCGAATACTCCGAACTCCCTCAAGAACCGTACATTTGCAGTCACTAATGATTCTGTGCCGATTTTATTCAATAGTCTGATATAAGCATACACCTCCGGGCTTGATGCCTTGTTCTCGAGGAGGAAATCCAGCTATCAAAAGCTCAGAAGATGCTTACAAGCTTCCCAAACAAGTTTCCAATCACTCATTTGGATATTTTAAATCTCCCTCTTGATCCCAGACCATCCAAACAAATCTTGCACCAGACCGAACCAGCCATTCTGAAGCGAGAACTTCCAAACCGAGCATCCCAAAGAACCCTCACTCGTCTGTCACTCATCCACAACCAAGTAAAAACTTCCCCACCATGCATTCGAACGGAGTAACAGGTATCACATCAAGTTCGTGCTTCCTCCTTCAACCAGTACCTGCTCTAAATTAACATACTCCGCGCAGAGATATCAGACCTCGATTTCGACGATGAGCCACTCCACCCCTCCGCCGCCGCCTTCGCGGCCTATAACTCAGAGCCTCCTCCAGCACCCAAGCTAAAGAGCGCAGGCATAATCTCGCTGGACATCACAGAGCAGTTCACCAATGCTGCGAAACGTAAGTTTTCTCCGTTGAAAATGGAGATCACGTGCTGATTTTTGTTTTTTTTGGAAGAGCTGGAGGTGGGAGAGCTGGTTAAGGATCCGCATTTTACGTTGTTTGAGAGTGTGGGGGCTTTGGAGGTGAGTTTTCTTGAGGTTTGAGAGGGGGGATGGGGATGGAGAGAGGAGGGCTAATGTGGATGTGGTGGTAGATTATGGATCCGAAGATGGATAGTGGGTATTTGAAGCCCGGGGAGACGATGCAGGATGAGTATGATTTCGGTCAGGCCTTGCTGCCAGAGGAAATTATTGGAATTATCGATCAACTGCTATGTCATGAGGTAAGGGACTCTGTATGGAAGTTTGGGGGGTTTTTGGCTGACTTGACAGATGGCGTGGCATATGGGTCATCCGCTCGCCCAGACCATCTTCACCAGCTTGTATATTGATAGGATATTGGACCCTTGTCCTACGAGTCTCGAGCAGACGTATTTCGATAGAGGGGAAAGCTGTGATGACGAGCCTCTGACACATCAAATTCTCAGAGCGTACTGTCTAGGCCTCATAAAAACGTGTGGCTACGTCAATCAGAGGGTGAAATCGGAGCACTATTACGAGGTAAACTTTAATTAACCTTCAGTTATGCATTGAAGCTGATCATATCATAGGAAGAAGATTTTGTCACACACACTTTCAATAGAAGCTTACTCGACAACATAGACCACGAGTCAATCATCGAGCTTATCGAAGAGACCGCACAACGGCTCGGCGAATCCGACGAAGTAGGACAGGAGGCCAAAGAGGCGTTAGATTCTCGACTTGGATTCCGCGCCTCATTTCTTGGAACCGTGGAGGCAGCTGATTTGAGGACCGTCCCAGAACAGGTCAAGACACTGTGGGACGATCTCCTGAAACTGGTACCGAGTCTCAAGTCGACTACCAAGCTAGGGAAACCTGTCCCAGCTTCTTTTAGTGTCAAGATACAACGGAAGCTAGCAAGTACTGTACCACCACGCCCTATTGTTGAAATCAGCCAAGAGGCTGCTTTTGATCATTTTGAGCGGCTGTGTCGAGATGGCTCAGTTGCCGTAGAAGTTTTGACATATTTTGACAGCCATAGTCTTCTGGTAAGCGTTAATACTTATAGAGTTGCTGTATGCTAACACATCTTTCAGACCTTCGTATCTCTATTTCAAGCACGTAAACCGCAACCTTCGGTATACATTCGTACACTGTTACAGCACTACATTTTCGGGGACATGATTATACTGGGAAATATGTCCATCCGCCGGGTCCTTGATGACGACTTATCAAGCACCGTTCTCCCTGCGAACAAGCTTCTCGACCGCGCTAATGACGAGGTCGAGTTTCCAAATGATTCGCGATTCAAAATGGCCGAAAGAATGGAAGCTTTCCGTGCTCGAGCCGCAGGTTCATACTTAGATATCCTTCGAACCATATGTCAAAACAGGTGCCGTATCCGAAGAACGCTTTGCCACACCATCGCCGACTGGGAAATCCTCCAACTCGATTCCGAAGACATAGATATCCAACTCCGCGAGCTTACCAAGGAGACGCCTGTCAAAGACAAAGAAATATCGGACGAGCCCATCTACGCATTCGCCCTATCTTCATGGGCCTACTTCTACAAACTTCGCCAAATGGAATGGGTCGTCCAAATGGGTTTCGAGCTCGAAGTATACCAACCAGACGAGCTAGCAACAATGTACTTCTACCTCCAATACCTCGCCAAAACACGCAGTCGACACCTAGAGCGCATCCGAGGCTTCAACTTCCGCGCTTTCAACGCAGCTCGTCAAAACCCCGGCGCCGCTGGCGCAAAAATAGAAGAATACACCAACGCCCTCAGCTTCATCAATCTCTCGACCATGGAAGCAGCCGCGACCTATGGCTTCGCGGACTCGCTCTCCTGCCTCTTCACAGTCCTCTACCGTCTCCAATTAATCAAGCCCCCACCTCGACCCTACAGCAATGACCACAAACGCTACGAGCTACGCATGAAACCATTTCTTCTCATCGGTCTCCCCGAACTAATTCCCTTCGCCGAACTCCAACGTCTCGTGACCCAACCCCAAGAATCTACGCTCGATTTACTGAAATATGCAGCTGAGGCTGCATTGGCTGCTAAGAGAGGATTCGAGGTGCTGAGTAAGCTGAGTGCGAAAGATGCGTTTTGTAGGGGCAGTCATGAGAGTTGGGTGAAGAATGTGAAGGATTGTTTGAAGGCTTGTATCTTCACTGGCATTAGTATTGCGGCGGTTAGGAAGGCAGTTGAGAGTGGGAAGAAGGAGTTGGGGATTAGGGTTGAGATTCCGGTGGTGGGAAAGGGCTATCATGATTGGTGGGTTGTGCCTAAAGTTATTCCTGTTCCTTGAGGTTGGAAGGGGAAGTATATGGAATTTGTCTATAGATTTAGAAACTCTTTGGTATATACGAACAGCGCAAGTGAAGCTTGGAAATCTTGGATTTGTGAGTTGTTGGCACGCCCTTGCTTACATGACATGATGATGAATTTGGCAAGCACTTTACCACAGACGTCCAGTTCTGGGGCCGCATTTGTCGGACTTTCTGAAGTCCGCAAAGTCCGAATCCCATAGACGCTCAACACGCATACAAGTCACCCGTGGTAAACTTCATCTCAAAAGTTGATTCCCAACCAACTCCAAGCTTTTCTTATTTTCTATGATTTTTGATAGCAAAGCAGCTTACATTTATTTGCCAAGACAAAATGTCGTTCCTTAGTGCAATTGCAGAGCATCACTAGTACGATGAGAGATAGCTTATTCGCTGATTCGTAATATCTGCGAGCCTAAGACACTTTTGGACCGATTTACGAACTGGGCCGCAGGGCTGCAGCTGAGTGGGGTCACCTTTTTGTGGGTAGAAAGGTTGGCTATAAAGCTCATCCCAATGAAATGAAACGCCTTTCCTGTATTAATTGACAACTTTTCTACGCAACAAATTTTCCACGGCCGATAAATTCAGCAAGTCACATAGGCAAAATGGCTGACCCTGAGTATTTCGTGAAGCAGCTGCAGTTCACGAAGAAGACTTATCGAGATACGTATCCAGCCATTGATCCAACGGCTGCTTCGAGCAGTCAAGCTGGTAAGGTGGTTTTGATTACAGGAGCCAGTCAGGGAATTGGTCGTAACGTAGGGATGCACGACCCCATTTTCCAAAATTTCTAATTAAATCGTGAAGGGGTACGCCAAATCGTTTGCGAAGGCCGGGCCCAAAGGAATTTTTCTCGTCGCTCGATCAGCTGATAAGCTTGAGGCTGTCCGTCAGGAGATCCTCGCCATCAATAAAGATATCAAGGTGCTAGCCGTTCCAACTGATATTCTTAATGCCGAGTCTGTAGCAAATCTATGGGCAGCTGTCAAGGAGACCTTTGGAAAGGCCGATGTTCTGATCAACAATGCTGGTACTTTGACACCCGGTACCATAGCTGACACACCAGTCGACACCTGGTGGGCGGATTTTGTAAGCATCTCGTGAAGCCTTGGCCCCGCTGGTCATTAATCTGCTGACTTCACGAGGAAATAAACGTCCGCGGCACATTCCTCGTCTCTCAAGGGTTCCTCAAACTCTTAGGCAAAGAGAACAAAGGCTCAATCATCAATCTCACCAGTGCACTATCACATGTCGTCGTACCTGGCATGTCAGCCTACTCGCTTTCAAAGCTAGTCGACATCCAAATGCAGGCGTACATTGCGGCCGAGCATCCAAACGTAACCGCTATTACGCAACACCCGGGCATAATGAACAGTGAAATGACGCTAGATCAGTTTAAGCCTTTTGCTCTTGATACCTTTGAGTTGGTGGGAGATTTGGGTGTCTGGTTGGCGTCGGAGAAGGCGGCGTTCTTGAATGGGAGGTATATTGACTCGAATTGGAATGTGGATGAATTGGTTGCGAGGAAGGAGGAGATTGCGGAGGGAGGGAAGCTTTCGGTTGTGCTGAAAGGGGAGTTTGGAGAGAAGCAGTTCGTGTAAACTTAGGAAGTGGTGGTGGGTACCTTCCATTTTCTGGAATTTTCTGGACACAAGAATTGAGTATTCGTGTCCCAAATGTTTCACCGGACGCTGTTCGAGATGTCGTAAGGAATCAGTGCATGGAGTTCACTCGAGTGAGTAGTTCTGAGCTCAGGTGACAAAGGGGGAAGGCGCCTGTGGTTGTGGCACTTCATCCAGGTGGTAGGTAAGGCCCTTTTATATACTTGGAGGGTCTGTTCTTGTTTGGTTGAAGAGATGATCTCAGAAGGCATACTCCCTTTGGTTGTTTTCTTCGTAGACTGAAAAGCGGCGATTCATAGCTGCTGGCGATGCTTTGATCTTTGTCTTCCAAGAACTCCCAGAATTTTCGAAGGTCTTCCTCATGGTAAGCATAGCCACTTCAATGCCACTCTCTTTGCAGTATTTTTTCGATTCAGGTCCTCCAAAAGGCCTGGTAATCCTGCGGACCACCTCCCCCACTTACCAAAGCCGACCGGCTTTTTGGGTGCGGGCTACATCTAGAGTCAGATTCAGCACGTCTCCAGAGTATCTCAGGATTCTGAAGCACTTTTCGACGGCAGGCTGCAATTTAAGTGTTTTCAGGTTGGCATACGGGGAAGCAATTTGTAAAGCCTTCGGCATTTAGAATTCGATTTCGAGTTTTCTCAGGTAGTTCCGTTCGTCTTGGCCCATGGAATTCAAGCCAAAAAGAAGATCCCTCGCATCCTCGCCCGTAAACACAAATGTATTCTTGCTGTAATGTATGTCTGAAATCGTCTCAGACAACTCTAGGTCTTGAATAGGTTCTGTAAAGGTCTCGTGAAAAACTGCAGAGTCGTGCTGAGAGTGGGGAAAGGTGGAACGTGAGCTAGACAGTTGTGGCGGTGCTGATCAGATATGCGTGGCGATTACAAATCAATTCGCTTAAAAAGTACTACTCCCCTGAAATCGAACGATATTGGAAGCTCTGATCTTTAATAGGAATTCATTATCTGATTTCAAACCTTGTATTTTCTATAAGAATGGATGGTCATGGCCCATGGGCGTTGTCTTAAGGGTTCCCGCCCATATCGCGCGTCAGATAGCTTTCTTCTTCCCCGCACCCGTTCTGTGTTCATTTTCTAGTAGTCAGAGTTTCAGATTCGATGTCGAATTATGGGATATCGTAAGTATATGATTTATCTCTAGGACCCATATTTGGGCAAGGAAATTCTAATTGTTACCACTCCTTAGAAAAAATGAAGCGGCCAGTCCTTCACTCGTCTTCGTCCCACAAAATGGAGGCACCATCACAAACAAAGCGGTCAAAACACAAATTCGCAAACATGTAATGAAGGATATTGGCAAAGCTAGACGAACTCGAGTACGGCCGTTGAAGCCCATCAGTTGGGAGATCGAAGTTGAGCTCCCCAATTCGGCTGAAAATTCTGACCAGGTGGAGGAGGTTGACCCCACGAATAATAGGCAGGGGTCTGAAATCTCACCAGCTGCTCCGGTCAATCGTGTTCCTTTCAATAAAGCTGGAAGAGACTCCCAGATGTTGCTTCCAAATGTCACGACGCCAGTGTTCTCTCCCTTTGGCAACAAGCCAAACACAGAACTGCAAATGGGCGTTCAACAGCTGCAGCAGACCGGGCGTCAAAATCTTCAGTCAATATACCGCCTAGGAGGAGGTCGTATGGATCCTTTTGTTAAGTATCCCGTTGAGATGGACTATCGAGCGAAGCTTTTGATCGATCATGGTAATTCTGCTTCAGCCTGCGCATCGAGGTTTTGATTCTGATTGTGTGGCAGTATTTGATGATCGATACGGCAATACTCCTCCATTTAGAGATAGTTGGATTCCAGTTGGAATGATGGACCCAGCGTCTTTCAATCAAGTTCTCTCGAACGCATCTCTCAACCTCGCGTTTCTCAGGGAAACCGATAATCCCCCAGAGACAGTCGAGTCACTGAAGTATCACGCCCGAGCAATCCAACTAGTGAACGAGAGAATTTCCAAGACCAAAGACTCCGCCACAGACGGGACAATCGGAGCCCTAGTCGGGTTTGCCTGCCATGATGTGAGTTACCCATTCCATTAAATTGACGGCCGCTGACTAGAAAACTGAAGCATGTCTTGGGGATGCAAAAAGGATGGGAAATGCACATGAACGGAGTCAAAGAAATGATACGCCTCCGCGGTGGTATCAAAGCCATAGATTCCAATAAAGTTCTCCGCTTGATCCTTTTTTGGACCAACGTCTGCGGTGCCATCACCGGCGATGTCCACCCCTATTTCCCGGTCCCCTATCCCCTGCTCTACCCGCCTCTTTCCCCACCAACTCCTCCGTCACCGCAACTCCAACGCATCTTATCTCATATTACGCACAGACGAGAAATCTCTTCGATCCTCCAAGATCTCCTAACCTTTAACACCCACCTCGCTCAGCAAGTTCACCTCACGAATAGCGTCATCTACAGTAACGGGTATTTCGCCGCCTCGCACCTCATGCCTATCATTTACCGTCTCGCTGGTACTTCATCCGCTGAGGGAGACCCCATCTTGGAAGCCGTCCGACTTTCATGCATCCTATACACCGCCGAAATACGCCGGCTTTTCGGCATCATGGGTATATTCTGCCACACGCACATCGCAAAACTCCGCGTCTGTCTCTCCAATAACTCAGACGACTGGGGCGAGTTGCAGACTTTAAAGATATGGTGTTTGGCGATGGGTGCTATGGAAAGTCGGGGTCCTGAACGGGCTTGGTTTCTTGGAGAATTGGAAAAGGAGAGGGAAGGGACTTGGGAGGAGATGAAGGAACAGCTGAAGGGGATATTGTGGTATGAGGATGTCCATGGAACGTTGTTTGAGGAGGTTTACAATGGATTTGACGGGACTTTTGCCCAGCGATCTAGTCATTTGTTGGGAGGGAGTCGATTTGGTGGGCATAGACCTTTGAGTTATCATATTAGAGGCGCACAATCGTAGCGTAGGGTTAGCATAATTTAAAATACATTAGTAGACTAAACCCCAGAAATGTCCCCATGCGTTAAGATTTCAACCCCGAAAGTCGAGTCAAGAAGTCACGTTATGTACAGCGATTATAAACAATTAAAGTTTAGAGAACGTTTTTATTATTTTATTTTCTCCATTTCCCAACAACAAGAATGGATTACTCCATTACTCCACGTGCCAACCTACAAAAGAAACTTTTTTTTTTGTGTTTTTAGCTTACCCTCACCTCCATAGATCAGCGATCATCTGGAGGGCTTCTTGGGACTGGCTCTGGAGACGGGGCGTCCTCCCGCTCGAAGTAGTTGGTTGGTGTTGAGTTTGAGAAGTGAGCCATGGCGGTGGTTCTTGGATTGGTTCTTGTGTGTGTGTTTGTGTGAATATTGTGAGTTGATGAGGAGAAGGATTTGAGAGGATGAGCTTGCGTGGATTTATAGGAATATTCGACTTACTGTTTTATGGTCGTTTTACAGTAAGTAGCATATTAGATATGTTGTGGGGGTCTTGTTTTGAGACATGTGTCTGTTTTATTTGTGTTGTCGAAGGGAACAACCCTGAGAAGCCCGCCGAATAAGTACGACAAGCTTTTGTTCACTTGAATTCTCGAATTACCCTTCTTCTTCTCCTGCAATGATAGTTCTGCTAACTTCATGACTTCCCGGTCCTAGCAACAATCCTCCCTTTGAAGTTTTGCTGTTTCACGAACCATCGATTCAAACTCTTCAAGTCTTCGCTCTCATCACGCACAAAGTCAAACTTCCGCAACAATTGCGGCACTAGCTTGCTAATTTCCAGCAGACTAATATTCTTCCCAATGCATGTCCGACTTCCCATCCCAAATGCAAAGAAGTACTTCTCCACTTCGCCTCCCCGTCCTTGCTCTTCGATCTCAAGCCAGCGCTCTGGTCGCCAATGTTCGGCATCAGCACCAAATACAGAGATATTGCGGTGAGCTACCCATGCATTGATCCCAACGCTTGAAACTCCAGGGACGAAACGACCAGCAATCGTAGTTCCCTCGGGAGGGACAATACGTTGCATGGGAAGACCAGTGGCGGGGTGGATTCGCAGGGCCTCTTTGATGACTGCTTGGAGAAATGGTAATTCTTGGGCTTCCTTAAATGTTACAGGATCCGAAAGTCTTCCCTCTTTCGCCGCAGCGTCGATCTCGGTCTGCAAACGTTGATACGATCGTGGATGCTTCATCAAGTGGTAGAAAACGCTTGAGAGAGTTATGGCAGTTGTGTCACTTCCTGCGCCAATGTTGGACTGACAAATAGTGATCAAATCGTTTCTCGTCATCTTCTGTGGGTTATCTTCGTGTGAAAGGAGGACTTTGGTCATGATATCAGGTGGTCCCTCACGCCCCGCATTTTTTGGATCTTTCAATGCCTGTTTTCGAGTTTCAATTTGGCGTAATGTATAGTTGAAAACGTATCCGTGGCCTCCAGTCTTCGGCAAATAAGGGAAGAGATACCTGTGAATCCATGGGAAGATGCCAACAAAGGTGCTGTACGTTCCTCTCGCGTCAATAGCATCAAAGACCCCCTCTTTGTCCTCACCCATATCCAGAAACCCGAATCGATTCCCAAAAGTGATCTCCCCAATCACATCAAACGCATAACACTGTAAATAATGCTGCAAATCAATCGTTCGTCCAGCCTTGGCAATCTCACTGAACCTCTGTGTCAACATTGAGCTGCAATTGTTGACAAAAGGCTCATATCCCACAAGAGAGCTCATCGAATACCAAGACGAGAATTTCCTGCGTTGGATAGCATGTCTCTGCGGATTCATATCCGAAAACAGCGAAGCCATCTCAGGGTTCGGCGGCATCCATGCCCAGTACCACGGCGCCTGTCTCTCATATCAGCTTCAAGTCCCAAAGACCCCTTCCCCACTGACCTTTACAAAAGCATTGCCGTGCCCATAAATCGTCTTCGCAGCCTCCACATCATCAATCGAGTACTCATCCGGTGCAATCCGAACAATCGGTCCATAGTTCTTATGCAACTCGATATTTGACCTCTCGAAACTGCCTTTGTATATCTCAAAGAAGTACCAGATGCGAGTGAACCTCGCGAGAAATGGGCCGGGTATATCGCGTAGTGGATCAAGTGCGACGTAGACTGCACGAAGAACTATGTAGAGGGCGAATAACAGGAGGGAAATAGTTCCTAGTGACAGTGCGAGAAGTTCTTGTAACATTTTCGAGATGGGAAGTGACAACAGATGGAAGAGGAAGGAGTGAAGGGAAACTATCTGCGACAGGTTGGAGTTTCGCACTTATGTAGCGAAGCAAGCTACGTCCTGAAAAGCATGTTCACCTCGCATGCCGCCCGAGACCCCGAAGCATATGAGAAGATGGTTTGTGACTTCCCTAGGTAATGTACTTCGGCCTGCAGTAAAACCGAAGACACCGTAAGCGTCGCATTGACTTCGCGTTGGCTGAACAAAGTCCAGCTGTGACGCACTAGAGGTTATTGGGGCGGGGTATGTGGGGTGGTCGCGCGCTAGGTATGTGTGCCGGCAACGTGGAATTGCTTCCTGAGCCGTAATTCGGGACGAATGTATTTCCCGATGAATGCTGCCGAATATTCACTAGTAAACACGTTCATATCTATTCAAATCCTATTCAGACAACAGAAGTAACCCGATTGCAGGTTTCACTGTCTGTAAAAGAGGGGTATCAATAAAAAATCCAACCAAATCCTTTGCACCAAAACCCCTTAGATCAGGTGTACATCCAGCCAAGCTCACTGAAATCACAAAAACCAAATGCCGAATACACTCATAAATCATTACCGCGTTCGGAAACCCCAATATCCAAAATTATAACGCACTTCGCCAAGTATATCTTTGATTTTCAGATTGAGCAGTCTGGTGTCTGTTCAAAGATACTTCTCGTGCAGCCTGCGTTCTCTTCAAATCTCGTAATTTATCATTTGCGTAGAGCTGGTCGACTTGAGCTCTTCCGGTGGGTGAGTCGAAGTGATAGAGGGGCTCGAGGGTAGGTGTGCTCCGTTGCATAAAGATGTAGCGTTTGATCCACCACCTGTGAGAAAATGAGTATTCGTGCGATATTCTGGAGTATGAGAAGACTTACGGCAAAGCTTTTGTAGTCTGGTAATGCATGTGCGTTCTGGTGGGCACAGCAAATATATAGTCGAGCTCTTCCAAAGTACGCTGCTTCGTTTCCGGGACCCACAGAAAAATCATTATAAACGCGATGACAGTAATTCCGGCATAGAAAGCAAAAGTACCCTGTAAATAGCAGGTTAGAAAAGCACATAATGCTTTGAGGTAAATATTTCTTACAAGAATACCCATCGCATCTTTCATTCTTGGGAGTGTGATGCCAAGAATCGCAGCCCACAGCAGATTGATCGCAACAGAAAATCCCATGCCCACTTCACGATGCGAAAGCGGAAATACCTCTGCCGAATACGTGAAAGGAACAGGGCCTTCTCCGGGACTGTAAAAGGCCGTGAAGACGTAAACGAAAAAGGCCATCATTCCAAGGTGTGCTTTTCTGGCTTTGATGAGAGAGCTAAGTCCAATAGCTAGTAAGCTCCATGCCATATTTGGGAACGTAAAAAGAAGCAGACTTCGTCGTCCGTAAGTATCGATGGTCCAGATGGCAGGCCAGGCAAAAATGAAGTTCAAGAGCCCGAAGCCGAAGCTTGCGATCAAGGCTTGTTTGTCACTGGCACCAGCGTCTTTGAAAACAAAGGACGAATAGAAAGCAATAACATTGATCCCGCACATCTGTTGGGCCATCATAACGACAAAGGCAGCGAGAGTTGCTCGACGCAGCCGGGGAATAGTAAAGAGCTCTATGAACCGCTTCGCATAGGTGTTTCGTCCGATGATCTCGGCTTCCAGCACTAATTGTGAGTGGATGTAGTAGAGATCGCGCGCAGCTTGGATAGGTTTGTTGCGGAGGCGGAGAAGTGATTGGTATGCTTCTCGATATAGTCCCTTTTTCATGTACCAGCGAGGAGACTCGGGACAGAAGTATACCCCTATGACCAAGGGTACTGCAGGTATGAATGCAGATCCGAGTTGAAGTCTCCAGGCCATGGGACCAACGTCGGCCACCACGAGATTGGCACAAAAACCTAGAAATATTCCGAACGCGTTCCACATTTGCCAACTCATCACCACTACATCAAGTTAGTCTCCGATTTGCGAATCGCCATCGGGGAACGTACATGATCCACGTATTGCAGCAGGTGAGTTTTCGGCAGCGTATATAGGTACCGTGCTAGCCTTGGCTCCCATGCCTATGCCCAGCAGAAGCCGACAGACGAATAGCTGAGGCCATGTTCTTGAGAATGCTGATCCAATAACACTCCAAACGCAGAAATTCCCAGACACGAAGATTGTCCCCCGTCGACCAAAGAAGCCATTCAGAGGATCCGAAAGCCAGCATCCCAAAAAAGCTGAGCCGAGGTACGGTGCAGCGTTTATCAACCCGAGGAGAAAGGTTGAGCGAGTTGAAGCATCTGCAATGCCGAAGTACTCAGGGAAAAGTAAATTTGCTCCATTAGAGCCTGCATAGTGTTAGCTTTAAATCTTCCATTTTGCTTTTATTGAAGACTCTTGGAGGACCCCAAATGTCTCCACTTGAGGCGAGAAGAAAGAAAGGAATAGGGGTTGAATTAGACACCTGAGAAATCTTCCTTGATAGCTCGCTTGCCATACGCATCTAGGCTCCACGAGCTTCAAACAACCTAAGGGCCATCCAGCTGACTTAACACTATAAACAACGTAAATTCCCGTACCTGTTTGGTCCCATCCTTGGACCGCAGCTCCAACTGAGCAGCATATGATGGTGAAGTATAACGGCCTTGGCTGCTTCCATTTATGTAAAACTTCATTCCTAAGGCACTCCACCTCATCATCCTCAAGCGCTTCTGCACCCTCAATATCTTCGTAATTCGTCGGGTCCCTGGCGACAAGAGCACCCTTTCTGAGGAGAGGGAGGATATCTTTAAGGTCTCGTGTCTTCGCGAAGTCTTCCACGTCGCGTAGTAGGATTGATTGAGGAATTCCCGCAAGGGGATTTTGGATCCTGTGGCTGAGGGTTAAAAAGCTGATAGCAGAGCTTGGAAAAGACGCACTTTGCTTCTAAATTCAAGTTTAAATTGACATGTTTGGGTTGCGACTCCATAATCTGGGAGCCTCTATACTTTTCTCCATCTTGGAATCTGCATGGTGTCAGCCTAATCATAAAACGGTCCAAAACGAGGCTGGCAGACCTGTCATGCGAAGGGTCCTCAACATGGGAGGTGTAGATCCTAGGATCGGCCATATTAGCATCTGGAGGTGATACGTTGTGTATAGATGAGGATTATACGACGAATCCAGCACCCGGGAGGTGGGGACTGCTAGCTTCATATACACCAGGTTACCATGCAAAGATCCGTGGCCAGTCTAGACTGCCCGTGTGGTGCTTGCTTATCGTCGTACAAAGGGGACTTCGTGTATGGCCAGCCTTGTTTAATGGGATGCAAGGACTGCGCCCCAGCCACTGGAAGGAAAAGCGGTTGCGGAAGGCGGGGTCCCAATCGGAAGCCTGGAGAACGGCCGTGACATCCCTGACGCCTCACCCTGCGAATAATCGAGATCGGAAAAAACAATCAAAATGTTCCACGAAATCGTTGATTTAGTCTGGTATCTTGGCAGACAGCCAATGTTTTATCATTGGCGCCATATATCGCGCTTGCTGCGGATCGGGTGAGCCCTCACAGTTTCAAGGTTCCTTTCGCGTTCGCATCGTCCAGTTTTGCAAGCTCCCCCACCAAATTGATCTGCAGCCCGCTTCGTACCAGCCTCACTCTAGGCATGCTCAGCCGGGGCCGGGATGGCACTTCCCCACGTACAAATGGCATACTAATGATGCAGAAGACGATGCTGAGCCTCCACCGATGTTCCGGAAAGGCAAAATCTAATATTTCACTGTTAGAGTTCCATCCCGTTGGTCGGCTGCGAATTGTAGAATCGCGAATTCGAGGTTTGGCCGGTGCTTACAGCAGCCTCCCAACACTCTAGAATTATGGAACCCTTGTAGCCCATGGACTGCAGTCCGCCTATCATTCGAGTCTCCGAAGCCCAATTCCCAGATGGTGCATGAGCAAATAATTGCAAAATTACAAAAGTCGGTGTACTCGCAAAGCTCTTCTCATACACCTGAATATTGATTCGACACCACCAATGCTTCAAGAATATTTCTCTTAAGCTTGCCAACTGTCCCATCATGTTCGCGGATCTGCTGTCGAAGATCTAGATATTTCTTTTTCCACGACTCTTCAGATGGCTCCAAACCATTATCCACTACTACGGGTTCATTTCCGTGTTGGACAGTGGCCCTTATGGTGAAGGCACCTTCAATGGAGCCGAATCTCATCTTCCAGTGGCATTCGTAGTGTGCGATTGAACCTTGATCAAGTCTCGTCATCCGCAGTCGATTCATCAGCGGTCCACCTGCAAGGGCTGATAAATTGATCAAAAACGTTTCGGGACTGCTCGATTCGGCTCGCAGATTTTTGATAACTTGCTTGCATATCTTGTTTGCTTCGTCGATGTTGCATTTCTCGATACTCTGTCCTGATGCATCGTACCAGTCGGCCGCCAGGATTTCACATATGAAATGGCTCTCTAAGGTATCCATATTCGTGCGGTCGGCATCCTCATTCTGCTGAAACGCGATACTGACGAAATGTTGCAGATTCGGGTCATGGCTAGCGGGTGTATTGAAATACTCCATGAGGGGTGTCAGATGGGAGCTAGTCATTGTCCCAGATTGGATTTCCGAATCGCTCTCCCCATTTACTAGAACGACGGGCGGGGGAGGTGGAGGAGGCGTTGCTAATCTCACCGTACCACCTTGTCGCTGTGGGACTTGGAGTGATAATCGACTCGGCCTGCCATTTCCATTCAAAGCTGGGGGGTTCGGCTGACTCGTTGGTACGGCTGGCGGGAAGAAATGAGGGACGTCCTGATCGCCGACTATAGGAGTGGCTGTCGGTGTGTTATCCCGAAGATTGATGGTCGGTACATCTTTCGACCCCGGATTCGCTGGAAATGTCGAAAACGGCCCATCGGTTACAGAGCGATTGCTTGGGGGTCGACCTCTCAATTTCCCTGAGGATGTTCCCCCACTACTCGGCCACGCAGATGATACCGCTGGGCCATGTCGACGCCGAGATCGACTCTTGTTAGGCGTGATGGCTGATGGAGGTTCATTCGAGTCATTCCATAATTGACCTCGATTGGTCGGGGTCATAGCAGATTGCGGGTACGCCGACAGCGGAGTCTGAGCACTGTCTGGGCCGCTCCAGCGAAAGCTACCAGATAATGAGCTTCTCATCTCTGTCGCAGACCATGGCATCATCCGGTCTTGGAAAGCTTGATTGAAGCCGGGATGGGCTGATGCTGGTGTGGCGCTATCCGGTATCATAGATCTGGCGCTCATGAATTCGTCAGATAAAGTCGGCGAATCTAAGCGGGGACGCTGCGCTGGTGATCTTCCACTGTCTTCTTCGTTCTCTCTATCTTCTGCTTTCCGCCGGCCACGTTTCGGTTTCGTTTCCGGTAGCAACGCGCGAAGTGCTAAGTCTTCCTCTGCTACAACTCCATCTCGACCAAAATCTGAAGCCGGTTCGTGCGCCGATGGAACTTGAGTCCAATAAATATGAGGCTTGCTCAACAGATATTCGAAGAATGCATCAACATGCATTGCATGCATCCAGCGCTACATAGATTTAGCAATCGTTCCATTCCTTGGATCGTAAAGCCTGAAGACAGCTCTCGATAACGTCTGCATTCAAAAAGAGTGGCGGGACAAAAAAAGAAGAAAAAAAGGCGGCACTGAACATTGCGGATTTTGAATATTCCACTCGGCGTGGCACATCCAGAATGAGTGCCGCTCCTTCTGTCCACCAGGAGAGTGGTAAGTTGCAATGAATGACGGCCATACCTTGAGTCTCACGGCATATTGTTGGACCTGCAAAGTATTAGAGTCAGCATTGCGCCATCAGGAAAAATATTGAGGAACCTGAATATATGTATACCTTCTGAGCGGACTGTCTTTTGTCAAAATCCGGGGGTTCAACACCCAAATCAATAGCAAGTTGCGCCCAAGTTTTGATCTCCTTCTGTTCCAGTTTTGTGATGAGCTCGAAAAGTTTGAAGGTGCTGAAAGCTTTGCCGTCACTTCTGGGCGGAGCCCTAAAAGTTTTCCTGAGCTCTGTTGTATCTGTGTCCAATGCTATCGCTGGATTGCAGTACATGATAAAGTTGACATATGTATCGTCAAACGTCTCGTCCGTAACCTCTCGGCTTGGTAAATTTCGATGCTCCATCGTGGGGGTCTGAAGGTCTTCAGACACTTCTGATATCTGCCGAAGGGGCGTTGAATTGTTTGAGTGGATCCTAGACTGGTGAGAATTCAGAGCTTGAAGCGGAGCGTATTGCCGTTCTAGTCGGCGTTTTTGAGCTTCAGGAATAATGTGCGGGGGCATAACGGAGACCGTATTCTAAGTCCATAGAGATGTATACCAGATATTTCAGGATAAGAAAGAAACAAATACATTCGTTGAATAAAAAAAAGAATACAATCTTCGCTTCAAACTCCGCACCACGCCGCTGAATATATGAGGCTGAGAAGCAGCGACGACCACGAATCTCTCCTGCCTCGGACGCAACGGGATTGTTTACACAAAAGTCAATAGATATACGCCAGTAAGACAACAGAGTCAATATCCTCAAGAAGGAGTGAGTAGGGGGTAGGTTGTGAGAATGGTAGCAAATAGGGCTGTTTCTGTCCAAAATGACCATAAAAGGAGGAGGTTGAAGACCTAATTATAGCACAATTCGAAGGCCTTGGCACTCACGTGTCATTCTCATTCTCCTGGTGCGCTCGAAAAAATCAAAACAGATTTTGAATGTCCCAGACTATGTCGAATATTAAAAATCCGATATTCAATAACGCCGCTTTTCCTGTCCATGGCGAGCATAAGTTCAAAAGGTTTGATACTCACGTGCTCTGTTGATGTTGATGTTCTCCCCACATTCTTCATGCGCCCGCTTGCCTCGGCAGAAACAACGATCATCGGGAGTCGGAAATGGGGTTGATATGCGCGACTGCCAGGACGGTTATAACTCCTTTTTCTGTTCCCACATAACTTGAATGCTTTTGGTCTTTGAAATAAAATAGGATTTTACTTCTAATTCCGCGAAAATGGCGCCATCAACAGCAGCACAGCAGTCCGATAATGTCGCCCATGCCTTGAGTGGTGCAGGAGGGGGCATCTTGTCCATGGCCCTGACGTACGCGTGAACCCCTTTCTTCCAGTCCCTATACTAAATACATGCGCAAGATATCCCCTCATTACCCTCTCAACCCGCGCACAAGTCGAATCCAAACGCGCCGACTCGGGCTTCCTCGATGCTGTGAAGCGCATTGTCCAGCGAGAAGGAGTAAATGGTCTATATGCAGGCTTGGACTCAGCACTCTTTGGCATAAGCGTCACCAACTTCGTCTACTACTACTGGTACGAATGGACCCGCGCGGGCTTCGAGACGGCCGCTGTGAAGGCTGGGAGAGCCTCGAAGAAGCTCACGACTATCGAATCTATGATTGCGGGAGCTATTGCGGGTTCGGCAACTGTCTTGCTCACAAACCCCATCTGGGTCGTCAATACGCGGATGACTACAAGGAAGAAGAATAAAGAGTCGGATGAGAGCCTGTTGCCCGGGGCGAAGCCTGCAAAGGCACCCACAACTGTGGGAACACTCTTGGCTTTGCTCAAGGAGGAGGGTCCACAGGCCCTGTTCTCTGGCGTTGTGCCAGCTTTGGTGTTGGTTGTCAACCCAATTTTGCAATATACCATCTTCGAGCAGTTGAAGAACATCTTGGAGAAGAAGAGGAGGGTCACGCCAACCATAGCGTTCCTGCTTGGTGCGTTGGGGAAGTTGTTCGCTACGAGCATCACCTACCCATACATCACAGTCAAGAGCCGCATGCATGTTGCTGGACGGGATGGTGGAAAGGAGAACATGGGACAAGCTATGAAGAGAATCATTAGGGAGGAGGGCACCGTTGGCCTTTACAAGGGTAAGTTATCATTTTCAGGTACCGCAAATCGACCTCAACTAACAACAACTGCAGGTATTGGCCCCAAAGTTACTCAAAGCGTCCTCACAGCAGCATTCTTGTTCGCCTTCAAGGATGTCCTCTACGAACAAACAGTCAAGCTTCGCAGAAAGATCCCTGCAAAGGTCTGAAGCCTGAAGCCCTTAAGATGTGGCAGACGAGGGGATGCTGGAGATATTTCAGGTGATGTATGAAATGATTTGGCTATGCATAGGACCTGGCAAGCATTTAGTGGGAGGCGTTACTTTACCAAAGGACGGATAAGGGCGGAATGGAAATGGATTGGGGTAAAATGGGGGTTCACGAAAAGACACCCAAGTTGTATATCAAGCAGAGCGGAAATGTATATACCTTTTTTTCATAGAATGTTACAAATTGACAATCAAATTTCCCAGAGCTGTTCTCCACTCTATAGGTTTCTTACAAGCAAGGATGTGCCTTAAAAGATTGATGGTCATTTGCAAATACACTGCTTACGGCGGCGGACCATTGTGCACAAAGCAGCAACAGCACAGATCTCATGGCTTGTGGCAAACCTTCTATTCCGTTTCCACACCTGGCCGTTGTGATATGAATCAAAATCCCCTCAATACCATTTGCCTGTCACTGTCAGAGACCTTATGAGGTTGAGACGGAGCAAGATCGTAGTCTGAAAAGACCCCTCCCCTTACACCCAGCCCAGAACTTGAGCCCAAACTGACCACTAGCCCACAGATTGAAAAGATATCCCAGGGCGATAATTAATCGGCACTCTTCAGCTCTTTGCCCTAGTGTCACCTAATAATTCGTCAACCCGAAAAACTTTTGCCTCATCAAACATATCCAATTCCGTCCTGTGATACCCCTTCTGATTAGCCACAACCCGTTTCCCCGTACCACTTTCCTCAAAATCACAATTAAAGTGCGTATGTTCAAACGCCCAGAAAGATCCGTCACAAACGCAGATCGTGCCTGAGCAACATCCTTCATATGTTCAGGGTGATTAGCAGCCTCCAGTATCGTTGGACCGTAATGAGTGAAGACCACAATCCTACGATGCGGTTCCTCCTGCTCTATCTGCTCAACTTGCTCATTCAGCCACCGTAGATCGGATTCATGAGCATCATTATGAGAGTCAACGGACCAATTTTCCATCTCGGAGAAGTCAGAGCAGAAAAGTGCTACTGATTGTCGCTGCTCGTCGGAGATGCGGGAGAAAAGTGCGCAGCCTAGCACGGTCACCGAAGCAGATGAGTCGAATCTAGTCTGATCCAAAAATACAAATTGGCCAACAATATTTGAGCCTGGTGTTGAGCGCAGCTCTTCCATCTTGGTAGCAAAAATACGCAGGGTTGTAAGGGCTGTCTGCCGGTTTGCTCTGTATGGTTCGTGGTTTCCCAGGAGGTAGAATACGATTTGGAAGTTATGGAGTTGTTCTTCAAGGAATGTGAAGAGTCGACTGTCGAGTATGTTTCCGATGTCTCCAAGAAGAGCTAGGTATGGACATTGTGGTTGGATTTTGAAGTCTGTGTATGATGGTCGCGCTTGGGGAGTTTCGAGGTGGAGATCGGACATGAGTTGGAATCTTACTAAATCCATTGAAACGGGATCTATATGAATGGTTATTTGGATGATTATTTAAATCCGGTCAAATTCTGTTCAGTAACTGAAATCAACTTCACTGCTAAGACACCGTCGTCAAGGCCGCTCTAAAATACCTTTCTTATATGGCTTCGGTATAAAGGTTCATTCCTTGATCTCCTGACTTCTTAGAACATGATACAGATGTCGATTCGTGGTCGTAAAACTCTGCTCTTTGGGCTTTGCAGCAGTAATACTATAATGAATTTCTTGGTGCTCGGCTTTGAGTTTCTCGGCAAAACCCGGCGTCTTGACTGGCTAGCAGTAGTTTATCAGACAACCAACTTTAAGCGCAAATCCCATTGGATCCACGTAATACCGCGAGGTAATATTGAGCTGTGAGTTGGCGGAAGAAAGTCTTGGACGCTAGTTTCCATCTCATAGTACCAGTCTCCAGGTTTGTGTAACACCACACCAGTTGAAGCCGGCGCCTGGGAGTGAAGCATCCAGATCGCTCGCTCGCTGAACTCGGGATCGTTTCGAACTTGTCCTCGGGTGGCGTTTCCTAGTGGCCGCTTTTTAGAAGCGTGTTTGCTGCCGTGCGTGGACTTTCTACCAGCAGGTGGAGATTCCAAATTTGCGTATTACTGCCGTGAAGCAAATTACATTGAGAATTACTGCTCGGCAAGGATCATGAAAACCACCATAGGACATATGGATAATCTCTTAATTCCTACGGGGCCAACTTCGTGTCTGTAGAATGGCTGGTGGGATGAAAGATGCGCCGTATGGGATTGCAGAGACACTCAACGCCTAGTCCGAGTAATCGTACGTCAAGGAACAGCAGTACGGATCTTCGACGGAGCATGAGTATTAATAGCACTAACCATGGAAATTAGATTCTGATGATTGCGGAACAGTATTTTTTGGTATTGAACAGACCTTAACCTCAATATTGACTTCTTTCGCAAAGTGTGGGTGAATTGCTGGCTTATCGAAATGTTTGCCCTACTTGGTTCGCGACACTCTCAACTCCCACTCTCTACAACGAGAACCCTGAAGTACTTGAGCTTAGTCCAGCCAACGTCGATCTAAAGATCGCGGCACCAACGCGGGAAATGAACGCGAAGAATCTCATCAAGCAAGGTGAGCAACCTCCGATCCCCTCCCCATCTCAGCTGACACGAGTACCTAGAAACACATCTCCGCCTCGAAACCCTACCATCTGAGATACACCTCCGCATCTTTGATTTCCTCGATCCCGAGACTTCCGCTTGCCTGGGCCTCACCTGCAAGAAATTCCATCCTCTCTTCTTCGCTCGTCATGCTAAAGCACCACTTCACCGATGTTGCGAAAACTGCGATGCTACCCTGGAGCCTCCACCCAAATATACTTGTCCAGGGACGTGCAAAAATTGGCTTCTCCATCATTGCCACTCCTGCAAGTCGGGAGTGAGCCCGGGGAGGGATCTCTTTGTTTTACTGCGGGATTGGGTGCCGGCGAACTTGAAGTTTGCAACAGGTGAAAAGGGGTACATGTGCTGTCAATTCCTCACGAAGGAAAAAACGAGAAGATTGTAACACTACGGGCTAAGGGACTATCTAGCGAAGAGGACCTGAGTGAGGAGCAAATCAGGATCTTGATGACTACTGAGCCTCATGCTCGGCTCAATGTGCTTCGTAACATGATCGTAGCTAGGATTTTAGAACGGACTCGGGTAATGGGTATACCATAGAGATGCGTAGGGTTACCACGAGGAAATGATACTTGCTAGAGGCATCAAAGAGTGGCTAAATAGAGTTCAGTTTGAGGCATCCTTCTCCTTTCTAGAGGTATGAATTTGTGCGCTTCTATAGCTGAGTTTCCGCATCACAGCGTTCCTCTTGTGCTTTTCGAACCGGGAATTACAACTTTCTTAACCGCAAGACATTTTCGAAAGGCGAGATGAGAAGATCTTTTCAGGCGAGTGTGCTCAGCTATGGGAGCAGATATGACACACCCTGGAACTCGCACTAAGGTTATGCACTCTACTCTTTCTTGGTCATGTTTTACATCTATGTTCTGGACTCCTGGAGACTTTTATACTTAGCACCTTGCCGGGCACGAACTCTAGCCATCATCGATTATTTCTGCACCGTCATCATCATAGAGAAATCATCCAATCGCCGCCAGTCTTTCCATTTCTCTCCAGCTCTTTCAAGCATCACCACTCACCAGACCGCATCTTTTGAACCCGTTTTGTACGAGGGGGAAATAACCGCACAATATTTGAAACCTGAACTCGACATGTAGAAGTGCCTATCAATTCGCTGAAGGTGAGAAGCAACGAAATGCCGTCTTGATACAAGCGTGGCAGGTTTGTCGCCTCGCCTGGTGTTTGAATACCATTTGTAACGATAAAAGACCGTTCAGGGTGCTGCGAATAAAAGAACTTGGTTACTTCGGATTTCATTGCGTCTTTCATCGACGCCGTTGCGACCATCAGTCGCGGGTGTCGGATGAAAAACTCGGCGAGTTCAGATACTGTTCGCTGGAGTGCCTTTGTCATTGAACAATTCTCGCTCCTCAATGCGATATTCGATTTCATCTCCTCGGGATTAGCGTCCTCCCCCTGGGAGTCTAAGTCCAGCTCCTTAGCGATTTTACCACGGAAAGCAATCTGAAGATATGACGCATCCAATGGCCTCAGAGTCCCATCATGATTGGCATTGCGACCCTCAGTCTGGGAAACCCAGCCTCGGCCCAGCTGTCCATCCAGTTTTACTTCCTTAGTGGGTGATCCGCCATTGCCGTCGACACTTCCATTTGAATGCCTGCCCTCTACTTCGACCACGCTATTTAGTTTACACATCCCCTGAGTATGCGCATCGAAGTTATGAATCATTGCAGAAGAGTAGTCGTGGATTTCAGCAACGTCAAATTTAGCAATTTGTACGACTGCACGATCAATCAGAATAGCTGCAGGCAAGATCGAAGTCATTACAACAGGCGATAGCTTTGTCAATGCATTGTTATTGGCCAGTGTCCATTTGAAAAGTGTGGAGAGCGTCAAATCGGTCTCGTCCTGGGAAAAGGAACATCTACTGCCAATTGGATCTTGCTGAAGACGGTTGAGATACAGTTCTGCCTCGATCCAGGACGCAATGAGGAGCCATCGAGGTTCCTTTATGGTTAAGTTTCGATCAATGGAAGCCGCAAACCCTGGAAGAGTGGGCACTCTACAAAACATTTTACTCCGATTCCCGAGCTGGGGACTTCTGGTGGAGCTATTTTGCGCAGACGTGACATAAGCAGAAGCCAGATATGGAGACCTGTAAGTCACTTTCTCAATCCACAGATACTCGGAACTGGATGGCTCGTGGTCAAGAAAGGAGCGTGCTCTTTGGATTGCCGAGAAAAGCTGGGGCTGAAAAAATATAGCCCAGGGAAAGGAGAGCAGGGCCTTTAATGTCAAAGTAGCGTAGCTGCTTTCTTCCACAGGTCCAATGCATCCCCAGGAACCATTCAGTTTTTGCTTTCGAAGCGTTTGTACAAGACATTGGAGTGCCACGAGCAGGACTTCGTCTCGAATTAAAGATTCTGGTAACGCGGGTAGATTGCCCCTATCCCACTCCTCAAACAGTTTGGAAAATGCCCCAGCCATGAGCATCGCTGGATAATACGGAGAAAGATTCTAAACTCGTCAGTACGAAGACGTCATAGTCAAAGCAAGGTAACAAACCCATTTGTCACTGAGGATGCCGTTGGCGCTAAACCAGCTCCTGCATATAAAGCGGGTGATTTTCTCGATGACTATACTCTTCCCTTGAAAGTCTGATTTGTCATACAGAAGCGCTAACAAGCCATTGCAATTTGCGCTAAGACTTGGATCCCGCTCGAAGTCGTACGTTTTGAGACAGTTTTCCGATTCGAACCGAGCTACAATCTGTTGCGAGTAACCTTTATGCCCCAACAAACTGTAGATAATGGATCCCTTTGCACTATCATCCATGTCTGGAGATATACCTGGAGCTAGTCTAAAGTAAGCTACTGGCAATGTATGGCAACGATATACATACCAAATCCAACTAGACCTCCCGTTTCCCTCCTTGTGCTTTCCAAGATGTCAACAACCTTCTGGCTCTGGGGATCGTCTTGTTCAAAAGGCCAGACACCTGATTCCAACAGCGTAGAAACAACCTTCACTCGTGTTAGCCATTGTTTCTGGTCGCAGTATGCCCCAATACGTACCCATGTGAGTTCGAAAAATGTCGACGGGTAAGCACTTGGAACAGCACCAGAAGACTTCCCAGCACCGTTGGAGATTGTCAGACGGAGATAAGCTTCTGCTTCATCATCCCAAACAGATGATCCGAGAAGGTACGCCGCTGTTGAAGATGGCGACGCCATCATGCCTCCACCAACTTTATGATGAACCACTCGATCAAAATCGAAATCAGGCTTTCCATGGAATGCTTCCAGAGAGTGGAGGAGAGTTAGTGGGGTTTCACCATACAGCATCTCAGGACCAATCTTGCTAAGCTTCTTGTTGCGAATACTCATTAATATGGCCCGATCAGGAAAGTAGAGAGGGCCCTGCTCTTTCTCCAAGAGATCCAAAAGCGCAGGCGCCAATATCTCAAACCCGACAGCTTTGCAGTCAGCGATTCGCCAGGCAGAAAGGAGATCTGACAGTGCAGTAGAGCCCGATGTTATTCTGCTTTGAATATCATCTTTTGTATACCATCGCGCTAGTTGGTGTGGAGATCGTAGATGTTGATATAGACAAAATAAAGCCGCCATCGTGGAAAGAATACAGTCCTCTGAGCCGTCTATCCTTTTGCATTCAGCATGAGCCGGCCATGCTCCATTGAGATGTTGGGCGTCAAGAACATATGCGAATGATGACGGGAATAACCATTGTGCGACGCCCGAGACAGTCTTACTGACACACGCAATCCACGCGGTATCGTAAATGGAAGCAGCCATGGTTCCCAAGCCCCACGAAGGATGATAGCTCTCCAAGAATCTAACCACCCATGCTTCAATAAGATCATGGGAATGCAAAATGGAGTTCATGATAACTAGGTCGAGTACGAGAGATGGGTTTGGCTTTGGTAGAAAGTATGTGGAGGGAGCCTTGTGAAAATCAGAGCTAAGGAGCAGTGTGTGTGCATTATTTATATTCGCAGAAAGCCTAGGAGCAACCCTTGAACCAACAGGCCATGTCATAGTGCAGAGTTGGTAACTGCAAGGGTGGCGAAGAGAGGAAGTTCGTAGAGATTCCATCGCTATAACCACTCAGATTTTATGATGGATAAACTCGAGGTTCGTATTCAGGATCCCGTACTAACTTAATACCTTAATTTCCACATGTTTTACGAATATAATCAGCACATCAGTTGTATAGAACAAATGCTAGCCTATCATTTTGCAAATTTGCAGCAATCTCCAACTACTGAGTATCTAATAAACCCCCATCGACAAAAGTCATAAAAGGAAAGGGAAGGAGAGAGGAAAGGATGACTTTCATGAGAGGAAGTGAGTTTGGGTCAAAAAGCAAAGAACAAAATCAGCAAGCATCTCTACTGCAGCCAATTTAAAAAGGCATTCCGCGGTTACATCTATGCTCCAGAATTGTGAAGGGCTTTATACTCAACCCCTTCCCTAGCACGAACTCTGACCATCATCGATTGTTTCTGCACCATCATCATCATAGGGAAATCATCAAATTCGACATGCATGCCGTCCTCTTCGGCTAGATCAAAGGCCCACAGGAGCCTAGTGATGATTAGGCGCATCTCAAGCCACGCCAGTGGTTTACCGAGACAGCTATGGAATCCGACACTGAATGGCTTACTTGCAGTGAGTCTATCAGCGTCGAATTCAGAGGAACGTTCTCCCTGTGGAAGCCAACGCTCTGGGATAAAATTGTCTGGTTTATGGAAGTACTTCTCGGATCGATTGACAGCGAAAATTCGGACGCCCAATCTTGTCTGCGCAGACCAGTGTCAGTAGGAAAACCTCAACAGATCTGACTTTCTAGGGCTTACCCCTCCAGGAAGAAATGTTCCCGCGTACTCGTCTCCGCCTGGCGGGACCATGCGGGGCATTCCGGAAGGAACAGGATGACAAATGCGAAGTCCCTCAAGTATAACGGCGTCAAGATAGAGATGGTCGGGCTTATTGACCGCGGTGACAGTAATTGCATCCTCAGACTTGTACTTTTCACGAATCTCGCGAGTAAGGCGGTTCAAGATATTCTTGTTCCTGGGCATGAGAAGATGATTGAATATACCTGTCAGCGCTGTGGCGCTAGTTTCCGAGCCGCCGACAATGATGAAGTTAAAGGTTGACATTATCTCTTCCCTGGACATGTTTTCGAAACTGATCTATGTTAGAGAAAGGGGCGGTGACATGATCTCATGGAGTGATACTGACTTTGGATTATTCTTCATAAAAGGGGTCATGAAATCTGGTCGCTCCGATCTTGAGTCAAGTCGACGATTGATCCGGTCATTGGCATATTTCTGGTGGAGCCGTTGTCCTTCAATGACACTTGCAGGGATCAGTTTCTCAAAGATAAACTGCATGGTTGGCCAGTATCGAGGAGCAGCAGCGATAGTCATCGACTTGAGATAGTTATAGAGCGTACGGACCCAATCATGGTACTGGCCATTTGCAAGACAGCCGAAGGACTCTCCGAAAGCCAAATCTCCAATCTATTGCCTTCTTGTTAGTTCCTCTCGGTTGAGAATTATCTTGGAAAAGATCAGGATACTTACCACATCCATTGTGAAGAAGTTGAGCCAGTCAGTCAGATTGAACAGAGCTCCCTTGCCACCGTTCTCTGGAATGGTAGCAGCACGATGAAACTGGCTGACGAACATGTCGGCATGACCCTCGACGAGAGTCGCCTGAGAGCTCAAGGACTCTTCGGTGAAGGAAGTGCTCACAAGACCACGAACACGGGCGTGGAACTTGACGTTGCTAGTCGTAATGAGGTTGTCTGCTTGACCTTCCGGCGCCACAGCGAAAGCGGGGTCGCGAAGAGCACGTTTATGGCCTTTTCTCCATGAATATATATCATTCCATGCTTCTTCATTGGCGAAGGATATCTCATCGGGCGCCATGCGGACAACGTCGCCATACTGTTCATGAAGCTGACGTTGGCGCTTGATCAAGCTCCCATGAAGGAGGTTAACAACAAAAGGGAGTCGAGATATCGCCCACAATTTGGGGCCAGGAAATCTGGCCAAGGGATGGAAACATAAATTGTAGATGATGGTGAATAGTGGATAGGCCAGCAAAGTGAGTAAAGCAGCAGCGGTTTGTAGGGTGACGCTCTGCCGCAAAGCTTCATAAAAACCCCCAAAGACAGCCATCGTAATCTACTTAGAATGGCATGCTAAAGAAAATCTTTGAGGACATGCGTGAGCGTTCTAGGTGGCGGATGAAGGGGAAACAAGAAGGGTGTGCAGGCATGGAGCACCTGGCACTTTCTTCATTAGCATTTCGTTTACTGTACAGTACTGGCTGCCTTGGGGCAGCCTCCGAAGGCACAGTCGGATACAACACTCCTTTAGGCATGCTCATTAATTCAAATGATGTAACTACGAGGGTCTTTTCTATCGATGTTGGTGGCAATCTGCATGTGACTATAACCAACTGCATGGCATATATTGAACCAACAAACATATGCCGATCCCTCTCTTCTCCTCCGTTGCTCTGGAGTGACGGCTATCGCATCGTGGCTCAGTTCCAACACAGCGTTCTTGAGAAAGCATAAATCCTTGTTGGAGCGGCAGTTATTGTGCTGCAGATAATTCTTTGGTGTGCAATTATTCCGATGCGGTTGGGTTTCAATAAATGCAATGCAGTTGGGTTTTGGGATGCAGTTGGCGTCCTCCGGACCGTTAGCACCCACCCGGCTCTAGCCAATGAACAAGCCGGTGTTCGTAGTGCATCAAATGCATGACGGAATTGGATCGGCCCGGAGTTGTTGGCACCTATTTCCCGACCAACGTCCGCCACGGTGCCACCTGCATGAAGAATTCTAGAATCAACAAGTTCCAGGGTCTAGGAGCCTGAATTTATAACACGCATTCACTAAAACTATATTAGGAACAATAGTGTAAACAAAGTTCCAATATCTACATAATACCTAATATAAACTCTATTCAAGAAATTAGAAGTTAGCCGAGGAAATAATATATTGTAAACTTGATAAAATGTATTTAATTTCTGGATTGTACTATATTATTATAATAATATATCAATAAATTATAGAATATAAAAAAAGAAATTTTCAAGTTAATTTTTTCGCCAAAATAATTTCTTTATAATTAGATTTAAAAAAAAAGGCAAAAAATATGTTACTAAATAAGAATTTATTATAATAATCTTTATAAAATTCTAGTAGATTTTGTTTTTAATATTTTCTATATAATTTCCAATCTGTAGGATGCAGAGGCGAATAATAGATGAATATTGAATATTTCTACATTTGCCTCTACAAACTCCAAAGAAATTGTAAAATAATCCAACTAGAATAATTATTAATTGAATTAAACTAAATTTTATTAGCCGCATCTATTCTTTAAATAGATTGTATTTTTTATATATCTTCTAAACACTTCTGCAATTATATTGTAATATGTTATTATATAATAATTAAATAAATTATAATTTATAATAATTTTAATTGAACTGAATTTATTTAATTAATTACTAATTGTTGTATTATATTGCATATTATATTATAGATATATTTGTATTTAATATAAATACAAATACAATTAAATTAAAATTTGGTGAAATATAATTCCTGGGATCGGCTAACAATAGTTCGCATTGGATAAAAAAAACAATTTCTCTAAACCACCCAGAGTACAATTTTAACTGCACTCACCCCAGATTGTATAATTTCTTATTTTACAAAAAAAAAAAGATTTATATTGAAATAATTTCAAAAGATACAGTATAAAGTAATTCAAGTTATAACTATTTAATAATTATATTATTATATTATATAAATAATGTATATATAGTATTAAAAAAGATGGCATATAATTTTCTCTTATATACAATCCTAAAAGTAATATACTGTTTCTTCCTTAGTTAAAACCCCTAATATTATATACGAATTTCCCATTTTATATTTCATCTGCTTCTTTCCTTCATACACTCATAAGATTCTACAGATCTTCTCAGTTCTCATCTATCCAGTTCATCTTTCTTGATCTATCGACAGCCAATATGGGGCAATGGGTCATTCCTTCTGATAATCATGAGGGCAAAATTATGATGGGGTTCCTCATCTTCTTCCTAATCATTGATTTCTTCCTTGTCATTCTACGCATTATCGCACGCGTCTTCCAGGGAGTCAAGTTTTTGTCTCTAAGTGATTGGTTCTTAATCGCAGGTTTTGTGCGTATTATCCCCATCGATTTTGAGACCGATACTTACACTTTCAAAAGCTGTTCAACATCGGTCTGGTTGTAATAGTATGGGCATGTGAGTATACGCAATGTTCGTTAGGATAAGCTCCTCATTGATTGTTTCCGCTAGGTTTCTCCCATGGCTATGGCCTCGATATCTCAAAATATACTTTGGCGGATGCACAGATGGCCTCAGCGGTATTAATTTCTTAGCTATGCAAATAGTCTTTATTTTTCTAATGAGAAGAGCAGCTGTTCGTCGCGATTGATATTATATGGAACGGTTCCACTACTTTCGTTCGAATATCAATGCTGTTATTCTACCGCCAGATTTGTGCACCAGCGAAGGCCTTCGGCCGTACATGTCTAGCGATGGTATTGTTAAACGGTGTTAATTTTATTGTCATCATCCTTACAACTTGTCTCATCTGTGCACCTATCTCTTACATTTATGTTCGAGAAGGGTCTGGACGTTGCGGAGATCTGAGGGCTTTTGAGACATACACCGCTGTCTCCGCTATGATATTGGATGCCGCAACAGTTGCAGTACCTATGCCCCAACTCTGGAAACTACAGATGCACGCTTCGCATAAGATTGGAATCAGCAGTGTTCTTGGTCTTGGTCTCCTGTGCGTTACAACACTATATCTTGGATGTAAAAGCATGCTAACTTAAGCAGGATTTGCGCCCTCACAATTATCCGTTTGATCGCCTCGTATGTTTACTTGCCCGACAACATCACCAAGCAATCCGCTCTCGTGGTCTTCATAACTGGTCTTGAGCCGGCAATTGGAATCTTCATTGCCGGTCTGACGTTTGTTCCGTACATGTGGAAGCGTGCAGGAGGGTCTAAGGCTCTTTCCTCTCTCACCGGTGGAAAAACAGCCAGCGCATCCCATCCGACGAGTGGCTCAAAGGGCCAATACTTGAAACAGACTTTCTCACGCTCTGACGACTCTGAGGCTGCTATTCTACGCGGAGATGCAATGGGTGTGGGGTTTACCCCAAGCTACGGAGACGACACTCCACGAACATACATTGGCGCTTCCGGAAGTGGCGAGTCTTGGTTAAGGACTTCCAACAATGCAAACAGAGGTCCGGGTAGCATCTACGTTATGAAGGATTTTACAGTAAGGGTCGAGGAAGGCAATGGTCGTTCTCGCCAAAAGACGTAAATTATTTCGGTGGGAGCATCCAGTATGGCATAGGGAACCAGGATTCAGATATTCTGGTTGCCGATCTAGTCGATGAAAGCCTTTCACACGGTTGAAAAGCAGCAGGGCGTATGGCATACAGATGAATAATACTTTTACTGTTGAATTTCCCACTATTAACCTGCAAGGATCTCCTTAAGGGCGACAGTAGCCAAACTTATCCCCATCCTTTGTGACTGAGGAGCTCGAGACAAAACTTCCTTTCTTATGTTTGAGCCTCCCGGAGAAAAGAACCCCCCCAGCCTTGAAACACGATTGAACTTGCTAAATTCTGCAGAAGGCAAAATGCAGACCGTTTGTGTAGGCATCGTAATTGTCTGGCTGCGACAATAGACGTACGTTGATATAAAAGACCCGGTAGTTTTGCGATGCGGCTTCTCCTTTTCGGACTTTACTGATCAGGTCCCTCAGTTTTCCACAACCACTTGCCTAGCCTTTAGACGAGATCATGGTCCAGTGTTCAGGCCTATCTAAGTCCCAGTAACCGTACCGGCACCGCATCACATCAGTTTTGTTCCGGGACTTTAAAACAACTAGCAATAGTTTGGATACGTCTGAGCCTTCGGGAATATTCAGTTTTTAAGATATTTGCTTACAGGTTGCTTTTGACTAGGCGGAGGGAATTTCTAGGACACCGATAGCCCAGAGTCTTTATATATCTAGTACTCTGACATCAAAGGTTTTTATTTGACATTATTTGTAACATCTCGTGTGAGGTACATATCAGAGAACACCTCTCCTGATCGAAAATACACCCTCATGCATGACGCAATGAGCGCTGCTTCAGAAGTATTTTCCGCTGAAAGGCTCGCATAGAACTTCTCTGCCATAATGTTGGCCATGAGACGCTCATGCTTGGCTACTTCAAGCAGTTCAGCCTTCAAGTCATGGTAAATCTTTTGGTACTGCTCATCTGACCCCCCTTCTTCTACGTCCACCCAAAACTCGGGGAAATTAACGCTGTTCAAATTGCACTCGTCCGCGTCTCTCGACAATGACCCATAATCGTTGTACATGCGGCAGTAAGCCGCCACGTGAATATTAGTCTCGTGCGCGACCATTCGCTGCATGATACTGGACCAACCTTCATGGCCTTTCCGAGCCCAGCTTCCCATATAGCACGCGGCCATGGCGAGGCTTACAGGGGCAGAGATATGTCCACCACCTACGGTGTGCGTCCACGTCGTGTATGCTGTACGCGCCTTTTGAAAGCGGACAATCCGGCTACCGGGGTTGCGTTGCATCAGCGTGCGCCCCTGTTGGGCCGCGAGGGCGGCGCTGTCCTCGACTTGGTGGACATGGTAGAGGAGGTACTTCTTGATTTCAGAGCGAAACTCCTGCATATCAACAGCTGTTGCATTCGACAGCGGATCCCAGTTGGTCACCCAAGAAGCCCATGCGTGCAGCACTGAAACAGCTTCTTGGACTCGTGGTGTGAGCGCTAACCATTCTGAGTCCAGATACCTAGTAGATTCGACATGAGATAGTTGAGGTGTTTTAATTACTGAGAGGCTCGGGTCGGGGTCTGGGTGGATACTTTCGAGCTGAGCCTTGAATGCTTTGAGCTCCGACGGCGAGAAATATATAACGTTGGCCTCCATAAACTCATCTACTAGGAATATGAACATTGACCAGAGCATGATATCGAAAAGCCATTGCGGAGGAACACATCGCTCAAAGTATGTGCTTTGGAACGTGAACGGTGGAGGAATGTATTCGAGATATTTGTTTTTCTCCTCAGCGAGGGTTTGGGGAAAGATATCCGTACGCATCGCCTTGAGCATTGCAGTATAGAATGATGCTTCGAGAATTGATAATTTGATCGAAATCAAAGATTCCCCGTTCATAAAGTCAGCACTAGCAAAGTAACCACAGAACTTAGAGAGCTTCGTCGCAATGCCCGAGTTATTGGATATCGCCTGCTCATCGAGCATAGATCTTGGCCCCGCTGATGATTCTACTGCCGCCAGCACGTAGTATTTTTTAACAGAAGACAGGTTGTTGTACTGGCTTCCGTCAATGCTCAATGATTTTCGTCGATCATCTAAAGCTTCCTGAATATCATCTCCGAGCAGGTCGAAGAAGGGAATACCCTGATAGGCTAGAAGCGCAAGAGCCTCATATGCTTTGACTTCGAGAACTCCATCACAATATCCTTTGGTGAGATGCTCTTGCCGAACCAGAATCCGAGATGCCATTTGTACGAGAATGACGGGTGCCTGTTGTTGCATCACCTGGCTCGCGGTTGTAGGAACTTCCAAACTCCCATTTGAGACCAATAGCTTGAGCTTAAGGTACGCTTGTGCAAAGGACATGATAGAGTAGGCTTCTGGGGTGTTCTATTGAAAATCAGCGTTGATCTGCCAAGGTTTTCAGCTGTGTCTACCTCGCTATAAACCACCGACCCTGACCACCACGACCCGCTGAGACTTCGCAGTAACTCGAAAACAATTTCAACTCGAGGTTCTAGGTCCTCAGTAGTAAGTGCCAGTCTCAGGGCATCGCATCGAGTATCGAAAGGGGCATTTAGGATAGTGCCATCCTCGATTGCGCTTACAATTGCAGCGTGGCTGACACCGGCAGTCGGTACACTATTCAAGTGCGAGAAAGCATTTTGCTCGAACATTGGTGCGTCTAGATAGCATTAATTTTAAATCATTTTCGAATAAGTTACGTTTTCTTACATATACTAATTGATGGTCGAGTAGTTGGCCGCTGTATTGAATATACTGCACGAGAGACTCGGACAGATAGAGAACCTGCCTGTTGACATCGTTGGCCAAAAATATAGGGATCTAAAATACAGTGTATCCTTCGCCTTCCTACTGTCCGAGACCTTTGGGCACCGCATGCGCCAGTGCATCTCCTTGAACTTACTGCATGGAGAATATTTTTGGGATCTAAAATACGATATATACAAATGCCCAAAACAATATATCTTCTGAGTCGATAAATATTAAAACCCAACTTGACAGTAAAATATGAAAAATCGTTAATATAGGGAATTTGTATAAACACAAATGTATTATTTATTTTTTTCGATAATTAATCAAAATAACATTTGATTGATATTAACCTAAATAGTATTTGGAAATATTTTTTCAATTGTTTTTATTAAATATATATATTAAAGTTTTTTAAATCTTCTTTTTGAAATTTATTTGATAATTTAGTAATAAATAATTAAAAAATAAATTTTATAAAATTATTTCAAGTTTCTATTTCAAATTTATTAAAATAATAAGAATAATATTATAAATTAAATATTAATAGTAGGGGAATATTCAATATCATTTTTGCAAATTTTAATATAATTGAAAAATAATCTGGCTTGAATAAACTAATAATTAAAAGAATTGTAGTTTATAATAATTTTAATTGAACTATTAAATTTATTTAACTTATATTAATTTAATATTGAGGTCCTAATATTTTTTATTTTTTTTAAAAATATTTATTTAATTAATATTTATTTGATTATTTATATTTTGTTCAATTTCTTTTTCAAAAAATATTTGATTCCAGATATTATACCTAAGTAATTAGGCGACCAATTAAACCAGTCTACTGCCCTATATTATTCAATCTCTCACACTAATAATTTGGCTAGAGGCGTATTATATTTAGGTGGCAACAAATAATTATTAATAGCAACACTCCAACAGGCGGTGATAATTCCAACCGAGAACCAACTGGCGGTGCCGAATTTCAAAACAATCCTGCCGCAGCAATCACCAACATAACGTGGGGCAGGAGATTAATCCCGCAAAAACCCAACACTCGGAATTTCTAATGATTATCAGCCGATCGAATGCAACGTACCCATTCGGCCTCACACACTCGGCCTTTTCTTTCTTTCTCTTTCTCTTCGTTTTCTCGTTAAATTTCAAAAGCTTCTTGTTGAATTCGTCACTAAGTCAATAACCTTTCGAGGGCCCAGATGACTTACACCAATTCCAGCACCATTCCCGAAAAGGCCGAATCCAACGAAGATCAACATGTAGCGACCGAGTATCCTACTGGCTTCAGGCTAGTTGTCATTATGACTTCCCTTATGCTCGGAACTTTTTTGATGGCACTTGACAGCACCATCATTTCAGTCGCGACGCCACGTATCTCTACTGAATTCCACGCTCTTGATGATGTTGGTTGGTATGGAGCTGCGTACGGCATGACCTTGTGTGCCTTTACGCCCATACTTTCCAGCTTCTACAAACACTTTCATCCCAAGATCGTCTATCTGGTCGTCATAATCATCTTCGAAGGTTGGGAGCTGCCTTCCCATCTCATTACTACTCTATACGTGGTTGTTCACATACTGACGCTTTAAATTTTGCAGTTGGATCCGTCGTCTGCGCTGTCGCACCATCGTCCCCAGCTTTCATAGTGGGCAGAGCAATTGCTGGTATTGGTGCTGCTGGTTTGCTTCAAGGTGCTTTCGGAATCCTCACCTATGTTTGCAATCTTGTACTACGCCCCCTCTTCTTGGCCATCGTTGTTAGCCTCTTTGGTCTTATGTCCGCTATCGGGCCTTTAATTGGAGGAGCGTTCACGCAAAACGTTACATGGCGGTGGTGCTTCTATATGTATGAACACTATAGAAATCGTGCTTTGTTGGAGGCTGACCATGACCTTTCGCAGTAACCTCCCGATCGGTGGTGCCGTCTTTGTTCTTGTCGCTCTCTTCATGAAGCTAGCAGGAGTAGACCCTGCCCCACGTCAGCTTCCCCTGAAAGAAAAGCTTCGACGTCTCGATGCCATCGGAGTGATACTACTCCTTGCATCTGTTGTCTGCTTGTTTCTAGCGCTACAGCTTGGAGGAAATCAAGTTCCGTGGAGCGACTCAAAACCCATTGGCTTATTTGTTGGCTTCGGTATACTCGGCATTCTCTTTGCCTTGTGGCAATGGAAAGCTGGCGACAATGCCACCATTCCCGTCCGATTCTTTCAGAATCGCACTGTGATCTGGGGTTCCTTGTATCTTTTTTGGGACAATATGGCGAATTATATCGTGAGTGCCGCGAATCGGGCGGAATACTAGCCTGGACTAATTCTGTATGTCATAGGCGATCTATTACATGCCCTTCTTCTTTCAAGCAGGTGAGGGCTCTGATCCAATTCGCAGTGGTGTGCAATATATTTCCCTGGCAGCTCCTCTCATGATCGGTCTCCTTGCTGGGGGCGGCATCACCACAGCATCTGGGCAATATATGCCAGTGATCCTGTTCGCACAAGTCCTTGCAGCAATTGGCTCTGGGCTTCTGACAACCATTAGCACTAGCACTACCACAGCTCAATGGGCCGTATACATGGCGCTCACCGGGGCAGGACTGGGTCTCGGCGTCAACGTACCACACATCGCTATCCAAGCTGTGTTTGAAAATGACAATGATATATTTGTTGCCAACGGTATTGCCAGTTTCTTTGGCCAGCTGGGAGGATCGATTGGTGTTCCTGCCGCAAATGCAGTGCTTGTTGCTGGGCTCCGCAAGCAAATCTCCAAACTTGCGCCTGGAATCGACCCCGATAACGTCATTACGGTGGGCGCCTTGAATTTGGAAACCTTGACGGCATCTGCCTCTGTACTACATGGTCTGCGGCAGGCTTGGTCTTTCGCCGTAGCTGATGTGAATATTCTTCTAGTCACGATCATCTGCATCTCAGTCCCGACAGCATTAGGTATGAAATGGTTGAACGTTAAGAAAATTTCCGAAGGGCGCGAAGCGGAGGTGAAGGCCAAGTTCAATGGTGACCATGATGTGAAGAAGCAAAACAAGGAGTGAATTTTACATGTATCTTCATAGCTGCCGTGGTATATATATTCTCAGAACACAAAGCATTTGTATTTATAGCTTTTGACGATATCAAATCGTTTTTTTCTATATCCAATTTTTTTTTTCGGTTTGGCCTGCAACCCCATTGAAGGGCCCTCCTAAATTTTCTGTTAAAAGAAATTTTTTTGCTGCTGTCGCATAGATTATTAAGTAACGCTATGTAGAAGAGTTTCAGACGGAGCCAGTCACTCTTTCACACGAATTTCGATGTGCGGACACTTGCTAAAGATTAGGAGATACGGCGGAGAGGTAAGCCTCGAAGTCTCCGCTGCTCTAGTATATTCTCAAAAATTCGTTGACCATCTATCACCAGTCTGCCTAGGCCTCACACGAAAGCCTCCTGTCCCCCTTTCCCCGCACGCCGCGCTAAGCCCTCATACGAAGGCGCGAAACATGTGGAAAAGCCATCCGGTTCTCAGGAGAGGCCTACTTGGGTAGCATTGAGCAATATGAGAGTAAGGACAGTTGGTCAGATTAGCAGTTTAGCTAGAAAATCTGCAGATTCATACATTGAAGTCCAAAGATCGGATTTCTAGCTTGATAATAGAGGGAAGTCTCTCGGCGGTCTCATGGCGGGTATTTACCTATATGGCGGATATTTGAAACTAACCAATGATGATGATGTTTGCCAATGCGTTTTTCATAAGTGAATCAAAGCCGAGAAGGGGAGGCTGTGGCGAACTTGATGTAAAGCAATTGCTGAGTTAATAGCTTTTTTGAGAATTCTAAGCCTTTCTATTCTCAACCAACCTTCCCAAATTTCTCCATAAACTCCACGCACGACAACTTCCGCAACACAAATACCGAAAATCACGGAAAATCCTACGGGCCAAGGAGCTACATCAGCCACTTCCAAAGAAAAGATAGGTTAGCTATATAGCCTAGAAGTGAGCCTTCGGATATTTGCAATCTGCTTTGCAAAACTCCCTGACGATATCCATCTCCAAGTCTTCGACCGCCTCGAAAATTATCCCGAAGCTTCTGCTTGTCTTGGCTTAACCTGCAAGCTATTCTACCCTATGTTTACTGCTCGTCATAAAAAAGCCAAACTACTACGCAAATGCACCCAGTGTGGATATGATATGGGGGGTTCAACGGGCCTACTAGACGGCTTCTTTGGGCCAGAGTATTGGGGATTTAGGTTCACGGGCGTGGCGAAGATATTGCGAGGAGTGTGGTGCTTTCTTTCACGATGAGAGCCGCGTTGTGGTTCCGAGGGCCATAAAGACGGATTCAAGTCGCTCAAGGGCTTATTATGGGGTGGATGGATGCCGAACAGTCTGATCTACTGTAGTCCGCCCGATATGTTTCTTACTTTCGAGAGGGGAAAAGAGATCCTAGAGAAGTTTCCAGAAGGTGAGAGGGAATCTCTGACTTTCGAAATTCAACTGAAGAGTGCGAGAATCCGCTACCTGCTGAACCAAACACCGACATAATTCAAGGGTGGACTGGCTCGGGATGCAACCCTCTATCCATAGCCATAAACACCAAACTTCAATTGTAACATATTTAATCTTCTACATAGTTCCATGGCTACCTTTTAGTAGTCTATACAAGTTTTCATATAGTTCTACTTTCCCCACACAGAACACAAACAAGCCCCATTCTTCAAACCGGCGAGCTCGAGGGATAATTACCCTAGCTCTACGCAAAGATACAGAGAATCATTGAAGAACCGATCCATTCATATCAGAAGCCAGGAACAAGAGTATCATGTACAAAGTCTTGACCTTGATGACAAAAATCAAGTTGGTCTTCACTGGAAAAGCTATTAGTCAACGTCGAATTTCGCCCAGACGCGTCAACCGGACAGCGAAAACCAAGCTTTCACAAAAATAGAATTTTGGTAGATCCACTGCGATGACCCGTCACTTTTGAGTGTCACTTTTAAAACAATGTCATTGTAGCACAGGAGCTAGCATGCTAACTCCTGTGCTTTAGTGGAAGCCGAATTCTGCCGCCTCAACCTCCTTGACTCTGCTCAAGAGCCCCGCCTCATCAGTTTGTCTCGGAATGATAAGCACTTCTATTCAATCTATCGAGAGCTTCACAACAGCATTGGTCGGAAGAAAATTTGATCGGTGCTAGGCGCCAGTGCATTTGGGTCGATTGGGTGCCATCCTCCGTGGTCTCTTTTGCTGAATTGGAAACATCTCCATTTGGTTCCTCAGTGTCAGGGACACGATTTTGTAACACGAGAGAGAGCAGAGGAACTGGGCTACTCCAATAGGTGCTTGAGAATGCAGAATGTGCCCAGGTAACCATAAGCCAGAAGCGTGGTGCTGGTGGTGTCAAGCTGTTAGGAGAGGAGACTGCATTTGGTCGATACGATAGGTTCAGAATGCTTGCGTAAGCGGGCCTTTGAAACAGGGCTTGGTAATGTTATAGGGTAGTTGTGTCGAATTTCGAGTATCTTCAAGCTTTCCAGCAATGCTGAAAATCAGAGAGGTGGAAAGGTTGCCCAACGCAGGTGTTTATTGAGTGCATATTTAGAGAAGTTTAGAATGTGATGTATATCTTTAGTCCATTGCTACTGATTCTTGGCCCAAAAATTCTGTCATTCTGGTTAAAACTCGACATCTGAAAGTGTGTTCGTGGGTGGTCCTAAGCGGACCCACTTGTCCTGTTCGATGGAAAAGGGGGTTTAAGGGAGGATCCGTCTTGCTTTGGGTTCCACGATTAAAAAGACACTAGCCTAATAATCTGATATCATAATTTGGAAAATTCTCCTTCTCAGTTCAAATTATCCAGAAAATTCAGCCTGGGTTTCTGCAGCGAGCTGCTGGTTCAAATATTTCGTCGCGATGCCCTTCCTCCGTCGCATTCGTTTGCCCTTCTTCACAACATCTGATCCCACACGAATCAAAAATTCGAAGCCTAAAAATAACCACCAAATGAAGCCTTCCAAAAGCCGGCAGTCTAATATGGAAACTTATCAGACGTTCCATACCTTCCTCGGGCAGATGTCGAAGAACACATCAAAGCAAATTACAGATCGGTCCGATCCTGGAGGAGACGGCACCCTTTGCAAAGCAGCAACTCACGCCGGATATGTCGCGCCTCGTCTTACCGAGCTACCCTCGGAGCTCATCTACAAAATTTTCGAACATCTGATCTGTCCAGCCGACGTCCTGTGCCTGGGTCTATCCAGTCCCGAGCTGTACCCATTCGTCCAAAAGCTTCTTAAGCCCACGGAACGGGATTTGTACGCAATATCATTTTACGGTCAGCCGCTTTATCGACAGTTGAGGGATTGGATGGGACCAAATTACGTTTTCTCTGGATATCTCGACCATGGAAAGATGTTTGTTCCGCGAGAAAAGCTAGCTGGACTATATGCAGCATACACCTATTGCTGCGGGCCTGACGATAAGAAGCCACGTCCGCCACCAAATCAGCTGAGGAGAGTCAAAAATGTAAACACCAATTCGCATTGGGCTGATGAGGAAAGACAAAAGTGGGAAGCCGAGTTCTTGCTCCATACCTGCTCAGTAGGGTTAATTGACGGATCCATTGCAAATTGACACCAGGTGTTTATAGAGGAGACCTGAATAAATGAAGACTTAGTCCTTTTATCCTTGACCAAAGTTTGATAGTCTGTAAATATCGATTGAAGATTTCGTCACCCAATATTCTTTTATGGCCGTTTTGATTGATGCGAGTGTTATAAAAAGTGGCAATGAAATCGATCCCTTCGACTTGTGCATAGGCTTTCAAAGCCTTTAAGTCCCTATTTCCACTTCTAGGAGAGTTTATCCTCTTTGACGTGATAACAAGAAAGTAACCCCTTCGATTTGCGATCCGCACCCGATTAGGCACTCTAAGCGACAGGAGATAAATTACCAACTGCTGCCAACATCAAAAACATCGACACCAACTTCCCCGTCAATCAGCTTTCTGTTGAAAACCCAAAATGGAGCTTCTCAATCTCTCGAATGAGATGCTAGACGCTATTTTTGCTCATATCCCATTTGACGTCTTCTATCCACGTACAATCTACGGTGTCATGCTCACTTGCCGCCGTCTCTTCGATATCGCCATGCCGCTTTTGTACAGCAGACTTGCTTTCAATTTTAAAAATACTGGCGACAAAATGGTTCCCTATTCCTCCAACCCGTTCAATAAATACGATAAAATGCTCGAAGTGCACCCCCAACGAGCATCCTGGGCTGTGTTGGCTTCCTTCACTTACTCCTGGACTCGACACGACCTATGGGACAATTTAGCCAGCATTCTTCCTAAACTCTCACTACTTCAGACTCTGAAGATCGGGGCGGGCTTAGGTCATATAGATCCTTTCCATGACGCTATTGGCCTTGGTATAAATGACTGCGATCGGCAAACTATCATTGATGGCCGAGACTCCAAGTTCATCCAGTTGCTGAAAAGATGTAATCATTTGCACTCACTTCATACCGTCTGCTTGATGGATCGTTGTATTACACTGCAGGAAGCCCGAGCGTTTTTTGCGTTGCCTAACATTCGAGTTTTGGAAATGAGAATTCTCGATGAGATATATTCGTCGTTCGATGAGGATCTCACTCTTCCAGAGCCATCGAAACTCGCTGTATTCAAACTCGTTTCCGAAATGCTACCAAGCAATAGAACAGCGAAGAGATTATTTCAGGGTTTGAGCTCCCTGAAGGACGTATATTGGTCGACAGAAGAGACTCAGCCGCTGTACTTTTTTAGTTTCCCTTGGCCACCACCCCAGGATCACACATGGAGCCCTAAAGATATCGAACAAGCAATTTACCCATGTAGAAACACTCTTTCACGTCTACAGCTTTACAACAATATCCCTTGGCAAAATATTATTTTACCAAACATCGATTTCCACGAATTTTCTGCCTTAACGGATTTGAAGTTGTCTGCCAGGCTTCTATTTACCATGTCTCTGGCTTCTGATCTTCGTGGGAGAAGAAAAGGAAACAGATATGACTTCGCGAAAAGACTTCCTAGAAATATCGAGCAACTAGAGTTATGAATGTCACATGAGAAGGAATCGCAAGGGAAGCTGACTTTAAGTACAGATTCGTTTTCACAAGGAAGAAAGTATACTAGATCGCCAATTTGAACAGCCTGAAGGTTATGAATGGCTGTTAGAGCTACCAAGTTACAAGAGGATCTACTGCCCCAAACTGAGGCGCGTTGCCGTTGTGGAAGATCCACGGGAAGATTGTTCGCATCAAATGGATTGGAGAATCCCCGAGCATCTACAAGTTGAGTATTTTGCAGCAAGCATTACTCTTTCTGCAATTTTAAGGGCACTGCCACTTAAACTTTCGCAAAACCGGGCCGAATAAATAAGCATTGGTGGTAATTATTCAATTTATCCGCCCTTGATACCGCCAAACCGCGACTCCAACAACAAACACCGGAGTAATACACTTCAATCACCCCAACACCACAACAAGCCATCTGATCCAGAAGATAAAGCAATCCAGTCCAGTGACCCAACTCCCCTCGTTGACATGCGGAAAAGGCCCTTTCGGGACCTCCTTCCCCAAGAACCGACAAAGTGACTCCCACCCATCCCGCGCATGAAATTCCAGGACTTTACGTCCCGCAGCTGCAGCTGCTTTTCGAACATGAGAATTGTGGGCTGCGGGTCCATCTCCTCAGCCCCGTGAGAGGGTCTCATCTTGGGATATGGCTTTTGGAAATCCTGGATCTGACATCTTGAAGATGATTTGCAAGATCTTGAGCAATGAGCTGTAAATAATTAAAGACTGCTAAGCCGATTTGCGACAAACAAATGTATGGAATTTGAAACAGGAGCATTTCTTGTCAGAAGAAGATGCAGATATAGGAGAGGTGCTGTCGGACCTGTAGGAGACATGCTGGTTGCAGAAAAATAAAAATAAAGTTGGTAGATGTTAGCATTTCACTCTACACCAATAGCACAGAGGAATTTTGAGAGGTAGACAGAACACCTATAGTAAATGGCTGTTCTTTCTCAACGAAAGTGAGATGCGTAAGAATATTTTCCCCACTCTCAAGCTATACCCGACTCGCTCACTTGCTTACGGGGTATTTGGTTACTATGTGTTTACCCAGAGACGAAAAATCACGGCAGCTGTAGATCGTGAAAAGTAAGAGTAAATCCAACAAAGAAAAAGGAACTGCGGCAGAAATGGCGAGCAGAGAAATGGCTGCAGAATCACTCTTCTGGCCAGAAGCACAGCAGTCGATCGAGATTGTGACTTGCAAAAGAATCGGAGCATCTCCATGCTCCGATAATGACATCGTCTGATGTGCCTACTTTCGAAGCCATACTGATGCCTCAGAATCACTCAGTAAATTCTCTGTCTGATTTGAAAGCTGTTGAAATGCTAGCCGTGGTGAAAGGGATAGACTTGATGCGAGAGGCTAGATCGGGAAGCGTCCCTCGAACCTTCTGGTTTCCGTTTGAACCCATGCGTCTGATGAAGCTGCAACTAGTATCCGGTTTATTCCCTGGTGCCTGTGACGAAAGCTACAAATTCTCATACCCCGTTAATTCGAGACGTATGCAAAAGTATGTCATCAATAATCTGAGTTGAGATGTTCCTCGAGAACCTTCGGTTAGAGACTGTACGATTCCTACCTGCTTGGGCAAACCGCTCAGAAACATTTTCGCTTCTATACCTAACGGGGTAACTCTGTTTAAGTCAACAAAGGGAAAGAATGCACACGACACTAGTACGTTTTCCCCTCCTGAGATCGACGCTATCAACATCGACAAGAGCATCCACGGCTGGGGACCCCATACCTCTCTTATATTGGAGCAAGCTCTTGGCTCTAGTTCTGTTGACAATCACATGTCATGACATGCTCTCAACAGAAGCTCTCCCTCCAGAGACATGGCCACCTCCGTACCTGACAGCCACCAGCTCGATTCTCGGCTTACTGAAAGAAACCAACCCGAGGTTAGAGAAAGAACCAAACTCGTAATATAGCTTCCTACTGGTGCTCGGACAGGAAAGAGGCGTTCTCTTCCCTGAGGATTTTCGAATAGAAGCAGGGAGGTATACCCGAGCTCAATATGTCGTGCAGGAAGATTTCGGAAGCGAAAGTTGGGGCGAAAGACATGTGCAAAAGCCAAGGGTTCGTTTGCAAGAGGTGTGTACAGTAAGACAAGGAGAATGGGTAGAACTTTTACCCCTGAATCTTGCCACTCCTCATTCGGGACAACGCATTGCGGTCTTGGATTTGAAGCGCACCCCTAAGGAGACTGCTGGTTATATGCAACGCGGATTACTCAAAGGAGGCGATTTATATCCGAAGTAATTGCGATACTACCCCTCCAAAGAGACGACGTTGAGTCAACCAGCAATTTAAGATTGATCGACGAGCGAGACGCCGGCAAGCAATCGCCGCAATTTGACATGTCATATCTGGAAATAAGGAAGGCAGGGTCTGGTCCCGGTTGCCGGAAATGGATATCTCGCTTGGCTGAGGAGGTGGCATGGCATGGCCTGATATCCTGCTGATGGAGGGGTAGAAATAGGTGAGGGGTACTGTGAGCTGAGTTGGCCGCGGGAAAGGCTTGGGGGATGAAATAGGAGAGGATATCGCGCTCTCGGCGCCAATTCCAGCTTACATAGCGCCGTAGGATTGGTATGCAAAGATGTGGAATTGAAAAATAGACGGGTGGAGAATAGAAGTGGATGTTATGCTTCCGCCTGCCGTGAGGTTATCGCGCACGGTGCATACCCATACAGTAACACATCCCAGGGCGATCGGAGGTACTTCCGATACAGTGGTTGGCCCATGGACCCTATGTACGCTGCTTGTACCTTGTACCTATTCTGAGATACATGCAAGCCTAATCGGGTAATAAGTTGGAGATCAACGATGAGTGGTGTAAGAAATGCCTTTCATCCAAAGGACGATGCGTGTGGGAAACACGAGGCGGCGTTCTCTCGGCTTGCAGTTGCAGTTTGCATCTTCGCGGCCAAGGATGGCGCAAAGAAGGTGTGCCGAGATGTTCCGTTAATGCGGACTTGTTGAAGTTGAGGGTGTGGTCAGGGATATCTATACCCGGACGTTGCTGGAGCGAGAAGGCGGTAGCATATCCTGTGTGTATGCTCGCAGCAGAGATAACAGCGTTGCACACTTTTCGCAGCCTGATGCACAATCGGTCCTTGAGATAAGAAAGAAGTACAGCCTGGTGAATTGAATTACAATATGCAGTGATTCAAGGCATTGCATGGGCAAAGTAATGTAGGTGCCGTCACATGAACCAGCCCGCCTGAGATAAGGATTCAATTGAGGTAGACAACTTCTGTAACACAACATTAAAACGGTCATGCATTTTCCCCTCTGGTAAGGTAATTCGATACCGTTGGCCGTTGTGAGGAGCTGTTAACCAATTGTGGCTGCATTGTCTGGTTTCTAGACTGTCATTGGTAATCTGGGCCGTATGCAGTCTCCTCACCGCCAAGGATATCCGGCACAACTTCCTACCTCCCCAGAGCCGTACATTGTTTAAAAACATTGGCGCCATGCACGAATCTGCAGGGCTGCCAAAAACAGGTTTATTTTAGATGATCGGATAGATTGTTGAATCCTTGCCGGTTCCACATCCCACGCGGCTGGTTGCGAAGTGTGGCTGGAACCCTCGAGGTCCAATCATTGCAGCCACCTACCTTATCGACAAGTACAGAATACCATACCTAAATTGCTATAACGCAGGCGATCTAGGCTAAAATTCCCATTAATGAGGTTGCAAGAACCCTGGAAATAAGTACTTTGTCTTTGAAGTGATGAGTTGTTCACTCATGGCTTGACGTCCCGGGAGGTCCTAGGAAAACCTTTTTAAAAACAGGAATATCTTTAGAATCCCGTCAATGATGGCCATTAATCCATCGATTGCACACAATCTCTAGTGGGTAAGTCTCGATGCACGCATCTCCCCTTTCAGGCCCTGCTTTCAAGGATTTAGACGAGCGCGGCACTTTCAGGGTGAGGGCCGAAGAGCGCCTTGCTTCCCCTTCGAATGCTATTGGCGCTGGCTGTTATATGAGCAACGTTATGCCTGGGAAGAGTGGAGAGCTTATCCAGACAAACTTCTCGAGAGCAACGAACGGCAGCCGCATGCTGAACCTGCCTGGCATTTCTCGTTTCCATCTAGCCGCCTTGGAATTTCACAAAAGAACGTCCGAGTTGACGCACAGCATGAGATTGATAGCAAACAAAAGTGGGGTTGAGACTGAAGGCCGATGAAGCCTTGAGAAGACAGTTCGCTTGAGGGAAAGGAAAGCTCCGACGCCTTACAGCTCCAGGATCATTCAACGCCCTATACATCTATCTGCTGGGAGGAAAGGCGTTGCCGTCGCCTTGGGGCATTTCCCTCTTCATTGAAGCTCCAAATTGTAGGCAGGACGAGATCCAAAAAATGCGCTCGAATCGACAATGAATGTTTGAAGGTATGAATGTGTAGATTCTCGATGTCGTACTGGTGAAAGGAACTCGGAAAGTACTGTAGAGCAAACATCAGGAAAAGATAGTATCACTATCTCCTCCAATTCAAAAGCTGACGTCGGAATCAATTCTAAGCCGCGATTCAGCCACAAATTGGCTAGCCATAAACAGAGCTTCTGTTTCTTGAGTTCCCGTTTCATAGCTCGTCTCGAATTGCGCCTCGTCGACGTCTAAAGCTAGATTCTTGGGGAGGGCAATTGGGTTTCGCTTGGATTTTGAACGGCCCAACGACGGCAAACGTCATCTTGATCGATATACTGCCAGAAATGGCCCGATGATTGTTATCAGACGTTGGCACATGGCTCTACGGCCTAGGTGCAGTCCAAAGATAGCGACATGAGGTCTTTCCTGTGCTTGAATGGTGGGATCTATAAGGAGTCATGCCAATCTCCCGCAGTAAGACTACCCTTTGATCCACCTTGAATAATAGCTCCGACTCTTTAAGATCTTGCGGAGGTATAAAAGAAGCGCCGAATAGGAAAGTGGGCCTATGCGATAATTTGTCGCAGCTAGCGCGGAGGAGGGAACTATCTCGTGCTCCAGAATTTCCAAATTTTGGAAACTCAGGAACTTTTGACTTCTCGACAACAAGGTAGTGAGATAATGTGAGTTTATGAGAAGACTTTCTCGTGTCAAAAATGTGTATCATAAAACCTTGGGAGAGAATCCGGCTTTCCGATCAATTGCGAAACTCTTGTGAAAAAGTTGCATATCCTTGGATCTTTAAATGGACCTAGTCACGTAAACCAAGGGAGACTTTCTTCTAGGTTCATGCATCACTTGAGCTAAGAGTCCAAAGGGCATAGCTAGAGAAGAAAGTGCAGCCAAGGGTGTGGCGTCAGCCGCGTATGACTACTAAAAAAATGGAACTTCGAAACTGGGTCGTTCAAACGTTCGCACTTTTTGAAGCGCGGAGAAAGTACGTGGTAGGACTAGAGATCGGACCTTCGCGGCATCAATCAGGATTTGGGTGTCGAATTCGCTCACATCAGAGTTTTTGACCGCCCATGCTGCATTCGATGATGAAAGTATATTTCCAGGCCGTGCCGTTTCTTGATGTAAAATTTGAAGGCTTTGATATCAAAGCGAGGATACGATGTTGACGAACCCCCACAGTGATCCTAGACGGCTTACTCTTTTGTGCCACTTTCAATGGAGACTTTGAGTGGCTGAAGAGGAGTTTATGAATGGGTGAGAGGAAGAAAAAGGTGGGGGTTGCGGATCGGCTGTTCGGATCATCGCAAGCCACGATGGCCAAAGGGCCAGACCGCTATGGATGAGTGGGGTCCTGGTTGCGGGCGGGGAACAGCTTTTGTGGACGTAGAACTGGTGAACGAACAGCAGGGCTTCGCCTACGCAGCCCAGAGCTTGGTGATCTGCTTCCCTGGTTGCGGCACTGCAAGTTGCAACCTCCTTGAGCCCCTTCCAAGGAGATGCTGGCCAGTTGAGTGCGCTGTATTCGAAGGATATGAGTAGCTTCATGCATTCTGCGAGACTGCTGCAGCAGTGGAGCACTGATATCTCGTAATGCGAAGACTCTTCTGCCAGTTCTAAGGCGAGGAGGCGAGGCCGATTTCTATTCATCTGATTCTTCTCTCTGCACAACAAGTGGTGAAGTTCATTCACCGTCGTGATTCGCTCGTCGTTTACGTCCACGCTGTATGTACGCTGTGCAGTCAAGGCACGATGTGCCTATCAGCGGTGCAGACGCAGGGAGGGCTCCCCCAACATCTCGTTTGAGTATTCCACTCCACGCTCCATGCTCTCCGCAATTTTGGCAGAAACACAGCAAACGGCAGGGCTCTTTGGCTTTGTGGCGCAACGAGCTCTCTGACAATAAAGCACGCCTGCGTATGCGCAGTGGAACGTGATCAGGATCGAAATCAGGGCCAGGACGGTAAACAATGCAGGCCGGCGCCGCAATATAATATAATTGTGCGTAGTGTTAATACCGGTATTGGTAATTCGAGAAGATTGCGCCCAAGGGAGGATGTCTGTAGTTTGTCACCCTCCAACCATTATGATTAACCGCAAGGCGAATAATGGGAGGAAGAGACTTTGTACGTCGTCGTCGTAATCCGAGAGTCGTAAATAATAATGGGGCTTCGATGAAGAAAATTCATCTTCGCCTCCCAACGACATCCCTGATTCTTTTGCCTTTGGCTAACCCGGACTCGTCCGTATGGAGTCGTGGAGTCGTGGGCCAGAACCAGAGAAAGCAAAATCTAAAATCTCTTGCGTCCCAAAGCCAGACTATCCGGCTTGTTAGCGTGACTTAACGCCTTGTCCTCCGCGAATCCTGCAGTGCCCTGCCCTTGGTGCCCTTGGTGCCCTTGCCCGTCGCCTTTACCCCAACACACTAGAGGGAGATTTGCTGCGTTGCATCTTATTACTCCTGTAACCTCCTCCCTACCTCCCTTCTCTCGTCATAACCATAATAATAACCATTGACGTCGGCTGCAGCAACAATTCAATTCCGTATATCGTCCAGTATAATAATATCCCTCGAGCATCGGTATCGACATCTCCGCCAAAATCCGTTTGGAAGACTCGAAGGCATTGATTGCATCGATCCTGCCCTCGCCGTCACCGCCTCCCCGATCCTCCTAGTTTCGACGCGTTCAAAAGACTGGAATATTCTTGATGATAGAGTCGATTAGGGTGTTTCATTGTTGGGCGCGTGTGTGTGGGAATTTGGCCTGGGAAAGTCGACTAGCAGAGTTAAACCGAGGAGGAAAGCAGCTTCTTGACGTTTGGTCCCAGAGACCTTAAATCCTGCCTCGCCTTCCACCACCGAAGAACGCTTCTGCCATTTTCTACAGAAATGGCCGTAGTGCTCAACTCGGAAGAGAGTAGCTACTTCTCAGCAAGCCCGCTTCGTCGATCCCATTCACAGCCCAAGTTCGTCACACAATCGTACTCGAAATCCCCGCAGCGGTCGAAAAGCAACAGCAGCTTCAATACCATAATTTCACCCACTAGTTCCGCAAATTCCTCCGCACCCTCCTCCCCAAGAACAGTACCTGCGGATTCTATAGCCCCTTCTTTCTCATCGACGCCCGCGAGTAGCTTGTCCCTCGACGCGAACTGTGACGACGAGACCGACGAGGATCAAATAGTGTTCCCCTCATACGACGACGTAGGATATTACGGACAAGTCGAAGACCTGGAACCCCCAGCGAGTCCACGTACAGGTGATTCTTACACTGTCTCACCAACTTCCGTCTCCACTTCGACGAATGTATCGAGACCCGATTCCCCAGACTCGGTAGAACATGCCGAAGACGACACAGCAGTGAGAATACAGCCGTCACGGCATGTGGATTACTTATCGCACAATTGGAAGGAAGAAGAAATCTGGTCGTCTTGGAAACACATCGTATCGAAGCGAAAAGCGTATAATAACAGTGCAAGACTGGAAAATGCGTCATGGCGGACGTGGGCGAAATCGAAGAACAAATTAAAAACTGTTTCTCCAGAAACCCTCAATTGGTAAGCATGGGCAATCTCTACACGCAGAAGACACTTTGTACATTTACTAACAAAAGCACAGGTTGAAGGATTGTGACGTTACTTGGTTATACGGACCATTACAGACCGGATCAGACAAGTCGTTATGTATGCCTTCGTCATCTCCAGCGAGCAGTAGTCGGTTGTCAAAGTCAAATTCGTTTTTGAACAAGAAGCCAATTTTGAAGAAGCGGAGTATGTCGGAAATAATGCTTCAGAGGTCACTTTCGTCTTCCTCGCTCTTGAAACAAGCTGCAGCGGCAGTTCAGGCACAACAATCCGTGCCAGGCGGTATTGGACGGCCGATGATGGGACGAGCGACCTCAAATTACGCCCAGCCGTTTTCATCAAGACGAATGAGCAGAGAAAATACGAGCCGGCTCTCATCACTTATTTCCTCAGGCCTATCTTCTCCTAGTACGGGAGAGAAGAAGCACATTCACTTCAACGAACAGGTGGAGCAATGTATAGCTTTGGATATGAAAGGTGAAGACGATGACGAGTCGGAGGCCTACGCAGTCCATGACTATGATGATAGCGATTCTGATGACGGGGCAATCATGATGAAGGGCAGCAATTCGACTCGAAAACTACCCCCTCTGGGCAAAAAATCGACATCACGGCAGAGTTTCAGCACTGAAAACAAAACCATTGCCATGCTACCATCTACAACATTAAAATACAGAGAGGATACCCCGGAGCCACCGGAAACAGCTATGAAACATAGTAATGGATTTTGGAATGGCAGCAAACTATCTCCATCTCCCTCACAAGAGACATTGAGGCCGTCAAAACCCTCTACGAGGTTGTTACTTGGGGATGAGGAGGAGGACGATGAAGATATGGATTGGCAACCTCCAAGTGCATTTGCGAACCGGAAAGACAGCATTGCAGCGACACAAGAACGATTCCAAAACCTCCACACGTCTGGATCCTCGTCGAGTCTCACGGGCGAGCCTTCAGGAATGAGAAGGACACCATCAGGCATGTTTATGCCGTACGAGGAGGACGAAGACGATGCTGTATCAGAGGGGCTTTTCGGCAAGGTGGTTGATACTGTAAATACGGCAAAGGATATTGCCCACGTAATATGGAACGTGGGCTGGAGACGGTGATCGTCTGAAGGATTTACTTAATCGTATAGTGATACTATACAACGGCCTCGACCCATTAATGACAGCATTTACAAGGCGTACACGGGTTGGTCAACTGTTACATAATACTACCACGACTGCAAACCACAGTCGGGATCTTGGGGGATAGGATACTGGCGTCAATGGGGGCTCGGGCCTGTTTGGAATATTTGGGATTCGGACGTTTGAGTTGTATTTTGGGCAAGGCTTCATAAACGGATGGGAACCTCACCGGGATTTTGGGCTACCTAGATACGATGCTTTTGTTTGAAGCAAACCTCGCGGAACGACATTTACGGCCGGAGATGTAGGGAGCAGTGGATGAAGAGATTAGGGAGGGCAATCAGGTCCATTGACTGATTGATCAGGGGTAGTTGGCGACAAAAAAGCACATAGACCAATGCCACAAGAAAAATATTCAAATTCGTGTTCACGATGTACAATGTTAGACTCGAGATCGCATCATCGGATCGGATCGTGCCTGCTTGTCTCACGTTCCACTGCATGCTTCGTGATACCTTGAGGCATAAGATCGATACAAACCCCGCATTACAACACTCCACAATAAGGTTATTATCTATCTGCAGCTTGATCTGACCACTTCCCCTCACTCCGAAAGCCAGCAACACATGTGTCTCACCTCACTTCATACAGTAAGAAAGCTTCAACCCCTCACACACATAGAAGCCCCTTCCCTGTATATGACACCACACCACACCACACCCACACCCGCAGCGGAGAGCCGGAAAGTGGAACCTCAGCCCAGATGCGCGATGTAGTGCAGATGCAGCTCGCTTCCCTTGTGCTCGTAACCATACTTTCTGCTTATTGTTTCATTATTTAGAGCTGGGGCTGGAGCGGGGTAGGACCAAATTCGAAGAGACACGGTTGCAATTTCTTGACGTCTGTTACTGTGTAGGAAATCAATTTTGTCTAGATCACGAGGTTAGGAAAGTTTCGTTTTTTTAGGGGTCGTGAGGATGGGTTTAGGGGATGATGTTTGATGGGAGTGGTAGGCTAGCTAATTACAGTGTTGGTTTGGAGAACGATGCTAATCCGGGGAACTTAGGTTGTTCTAGGGGATGTCATGGGCGAGGGGTATGACGTTGATATTTTGGGGCTTGGATCGCGATAACTTGGGAGCGAGCGGGCGTTTCCGGATTCTGGCCTGGTGAGGAGAATCGTATCATATCTAAGTGCCCTCTTTTCTTCTTTCCGAGGGTATTCGGGGAATTTTCTTCCTTGCAAAGTTTATTTGTATTTTCGGGTTGTTTCCAGCTTGGTGCTTGATGACGAAGAAAGAGCTTACGAGATTGATGTGAATCATATTTATCCAAACTCTGAGTCTCTGAGTCTCTGACTCGGTAGAAGGTTCGATAAGGTTTGATTTTATGACGCTAAGTTTGAGGTCTTGAGTTTGAACGGTGGAGAGCTGTTGTGGGTGTAGGGATTAGGGGTCCAGCAATGGGCGGGGCGGGGAGGGGCTGCCAAGGATGTGGTTTGGAGTGAGTGATTGGGCTTGAAGCCGAGGTAGGGAGGGCTAGGAGAAGATTATGGGTGTGAATGTGAATGTGTTAGTAGTGAGTAGACATTCGAGAAAGAATGTTCGAGGTCGGGCTGGTCCAGAATAGGTGTGATTGAGTTCTGGAAGTCATGGTTCCGAGGGAGTTCGAGAACTGGTTGTTGCCTTTGAGTTGAAAGGTATTCTTACTATTAGTTACTGGTTTTGGTTTTCTGGTTTGAGTTTTGTCCTTTGTTTAGTATCTCGTGGTTCTTTTCTTAGTTGTGGCTGGTGCAGGACTGAAGTTGAACCCTAGGGCTGAAGATTCATGAGCTACTGTCTTGACTTCTCGCCGGCAAAACCAAACATCAGTGGCAGGGACAAGGGACATTTTCAATGTTCTTCTCTAGGTAATTGGCTCCAAGTGAAGCTAATGTTTGCAAAATTGACTTTCCTAGGAGTCCACCTGTACACAGAGCGTAAGATGATTCTTATCAATAAATCATCTAGGTGATGAAGTGTTCTGTGGTGTGATATTCTACTTGTTCTGTCCACATACTCACAGAGGGCGATTGAAGAAGTCAGCCGAGCCATCTCGTAACTCTCAGAATTGACCATGTACGTAAGCTTCGCCGAATCTTTCTTCTGCTAGTGGGCCACCTCGTCTCCTTTCCGCATGTGCAAACCGATTCTTTCTTGTGCTTCGTATACATTTTCATGTCTGTCCTCAACGCCTCTCATACTTCTTCCGTCATGATGGGATGTTATGGTACTGTCTAGCGCAGCTCGTCAGAAAGCTGAAAGTTTCTCGGGACGAGATGAGAAGTAATTGAGGGTAATTTTATGGTGGATACGGCTACCTGTCCTGCGATCAGGAAGGAAGCAGAACTGAAAGCAGTGAATGGGTTGTCGTCAACATCGTTAATCTTTAAATTAACGACATTCCCGTGCTTCCTGTTGGATGGCGGAAAGTGGATCGCTCGCTTAAAATAAGGGGGAGTATATACCCACCCGAGCTTCTTTGAATTATTCCACCTTTGAAGGGAGTACATCTTAATTCAAAGAAGTGAATTATTTTTGTGAGTTGCTAAGTTCGTGATAAGATTCCAAAATATTATCTCACTACCATCAAAACTAGCAAGCTACCTAGGTATATGGGCAAGAAGCAGAAACGAATATTTCCTCACTGCGCTTCTCCAACTTCTACTCCCAGTCCCAAATAACCAACTCAGCGGCACGCTCCGCAATTCCATATACAGCTGTCTGAATATGCCCACTCACAGCCAACGGAATAATACTAGCATCCACGACCCTCAACCCCTCGACCCCATAAACCTTCAACTCACTGCTCACAACTCCACCATCTTTCTCCGGCAGCATCGAACAAGTCCCAATCGGATGATCAAAACTACTGAATATAGTGCGCACATAATTCCCCCATTCCTCATCACTTTGAACCGCCGCTCCTGGTTCATACTCGGAAGTCCAGAGGTCTGCCAGGGGCGGGGTTGATGCTATTTGACGAATATATTTGGCGACGGCGAGCAAGGCCGCGAATTCGACGGGGGAAGAAAGGTAATTAGGGTTAAGAATAGGAGGAACAGAGATGTTTACTGAAGATATGTGAATGCTGCCTCTAGAGAAGGGATGCATAATGCCACCAGAAATGGCGAACATCTCGGCCCCGTAAAGTGGGTCTGAGGGTTTTGGATATCCTTTTGCGCCACCGTATCCATTTGAGAGGATAAGTTCCAGCTGGGGGACAGAATTGTCGGAGAGGTGTTGTAATTGTTTCCTCAATGTAATCGATGAGGAATTGTTCACGGATTGCTGCGCCAGGGAAAGGATGTTTGCGGAAAGATTGCCGGAGACAGAGGCCCAGGGCATGAAGGCGAACGCACCTGCCGTAGCATCGTACTCAGATGTTTCATTGGCATACCAAAGTGCCAGCTGTTCGGCAGCATATGTGGCGTTGTAGGTGAGACGATCGAATGACAGAATTCCTGGCCGAAGAATAAAAGATGCCTGAACGCGGACGTGATCTTGGTGATTCTCGCCCACACCGGGCAAGTTGTAAAGCGTTTCGATGCCTGCCTTAGTAAGAATCTCACGATTTCCGATTCCAGAATGCTCAAGTAACCCAGGAGACTGGAACGCTCCAGTACAGAGAATTACTTCCTTGGTTGTCCTAAAAGTTGTCCCGTCTTCTAATGTTATACCGACAGCCTTTTTGTGTTCATTGATATTGATTTTGGCAACGCGGGTTTCCAGCTTTAGGAAAATATTGTCATTCGCATGCTCCAGGAATCTGGTGCTATACGACCTCGAATAGTCCTCTTCCCGAAGGTTGGTCGGTTGACGAGCTACACCTATTGGATTGCCATTCAAGGATTCAAGATTTGCTTCCAAGCTTAATCTCTCCATCGCAGGTATGAAAGCGGCGGCGGCTTCTGGTCGAAGTCGATTGATAAGCGTTTGAATGATCCCACCTTTCGCCACACCCTCAGATCCATAATCTGGCGACGAAGTGAAATTCTCAACACTGAGCATACTCCGATACATGTTTTCCCAGTTCCATCCCGGATTTCCCAATTCTTCCCAAGCGTCATAATCAGCTTTGCTTCCTCGATCCCACGCCATGAGATTCAAAGCGGAAGAGCCTCCCAGCACGTGTCCACGTGGCAGGTGAAAAGTTCGATTCGCCACGTGAGTTTGAGGTACTGTGGTGAAGTTCCAATCATATTTGGACCCGAATGTTGAGCCTCTTTTGCCCGGAATATTAATTCCGGGCTCGTTGCGACCATCTGGACCTGCTTCTATCACAAGAATGCAGTCATCCGCGAACTTCTGGCTCAGGCGAGTTGCAAGGGTCAACCCAGCGGTGCCTCCGCCCACGATGATCTGTATACTTCTGTTAGCGTGACTCTAGATATAAAGGTTCAAGTGCTGGGTATACAAAGTCATAACTTGTTTGGTTGCTGCACTCATATGAAGTTCGTGGCGGGCGATGGCTTTCGGCTCCAATAGCTGAAGATGTTGATAGAAAATATGCGATGCACGTTTGAAAAAACCCCAATTGACTAAAGTTAAAGAGTCGCGCCATATCTGCTGCTTTTAACAGGGAGGAAAACAGGCTGAGAGAGATGACCGAGCAGAGGATATGCGAAAAGTATATAACTAGGATAGCGGAAGAAGCTCATGGTGAGCAGCTACAGGAGCTTACTCTAATCTTTGATAATCCGTCTGGTTTTAGTAATCAAAAGCGAGCAACATGTTTAGGAATCGCGGGAAATTTTGATTGGAAGCAAATAGTTCCACATAAGCAATAGAAGGCACACGGCTGCATCTGTCACAATAGCCGAATCCAACCAAGGTGCCAGTATGGTTTCACCGCCTTCACAAATTTGTAAAGGATGTTCGCACAGTCTCTAGCATAACGGACCGAGATTGAATCGTCCACACAAAATCGAATATCCCCAAATCGAAATGACAATAGGCGACTTTGAGTTGACTACCCCACAATTCACGATGTTGAACGGATTCGGAGCTTGGTCCAGAGAATGAATATCCTCATGAGTATTCATATCTTGATTAGCTATGACCTACATGAATGAAAAGCTCCTTCCCATCATTACTCAACTCAGGAATCAAGAATATCCCGCGAACCCAAATGGTCTCCAAGCACCTTTCTACCACACCCTGCATCCTTTTGAATTCTTTGCAGTCGTTTGTATCAAAACAAGGCACCTGAAGTATGATAGCTACTTGAAATTGCTCTGTGAGAATACGAAGAGCTTCATTTCGTCTCTGCTCAGGAGAAACGTCTCCGCGATCCAAGAAGTTGACAAGAAGGTAGTCTTGAATCCGAAGGCACATCGCTTCGGCCGTGATTGCGACCCTGCTCAAAGTCCTTTCGGATATTGTTGGAACCCTTGATTGTACAAATGATGCATCGTAAAGGTCATCTGGGAAACTCGTATTTGCAGGAACTGGGGAGAGATACCGACTAGCTGGATTGGCTGGTGGGAACGGGCCCGGTACATAACTCTGTAACTGTACGATACGAGGTTCTGGTGCAACAACTGTATGGACATAACTTCCACCTGGAGTGAGACCTCCTATACAAGAATCGTTGCGCCAAGGGAGACAATTATGGTGCTGGTAGCGGCGGACAACCGGTATCTGCATAATGACTCCATGAGATTGATCCATTTGGCGTCCCCGGTTCACCAAGAAGTTTTGCACATCGTTTCTCTGACCATGATGGGCCCTGAACTCCCCGGCTGAGGTTGGATTTAACGGTGTGCTACCTGCGTTCACCATTGTTGACTTGTCCACGAAGCCAGAAAACATTTCAAATGCTGTCTAGATTCCCGTTAGCATCTCATTCCGGGGAAGGAAATTTGCAGTTACCTCATAGCTTGGTGGCTGCCATTGACCACTGCTGATATAGTCTTTGGTATTCTGAATTGACTCAAAGAACCCTCGATCGACGGCACCATGTGCCACCATCAGCTGCACAACCTCTTCAGCTCGCTGGCGAAGTATCGTCGCCAGTCTTCTTTCACTTCCAGCACCCTTCCTATTTTTCATTGCCTCTCTCTCCCGTTTGCGACAAGTTTCCATCCATTCTTTCGCATTTCTCAGTGGCGAGAATCCGAGCGACAGATTGACATTCTGGCCAGCCTCAATCAGAGCACGGCAGATCTCCAAATTGCCATTTGCACAAGCCATCCGCAAAGCGGTAGAGCCGAGGCTATCAATTTTGTTCAAACAAGATTTGTCAGCAAGCTGGCTCAATATGTACTTGGCTGTTTCTCCCAAGCGATACCCGGCTGTGTATGAAGACCAATGATTCATTGAAAGACCATAGAGGAGATTACCCCCTGCACCGGGCCAGCCCCAAAATGTTACATGTCCGAATCCAAGACGTGGGATTTCTTCAAGCATAAACTTGAGACGGGATATCGGAAGATCGGGCCAGTTTTGGAGCAAACTTTGTGTTACGGTCAAGCCACCCAGCCAGCCCAAAAGGTAATCCTTATTGGCTCCATGCTCCAAAAATATAATCGCAAGATTATACAAACCCATCGATACTGCGATTGCGAACGGAGTCCAGGCTGCTTCTGTATCCTTTGATGCGCCGTCCACGGCACAGCCCATCGCGAGTAGTCTTCGAACAAACTTTGGATTCCTTTGGCGGACGAAGCAACACACTTGAAGCAATTTCCATTTCTTGGCGCCGTGTTCGGAGTTTGGACTTAGAACTCCGTTTTCGATCAGTATTTCGAATATAGTAGAGACGCTCAATCCCAATGAAAGAATGGCAGCATCAAAGTCGTTGTCATTCAATATCTCGTTATGATGCCGAAGATTTAGCCGTTTAAATAGGTATTGTAAAAGTAGGTCGTTATTCAGTGGCACAGATAATTCGTATAGCCCCTTCAGATCCTCTTCCGAAGGTGTATAAACCGCTAACATAATATCCATGGTACGCTCGAATGCTCTCGGCAGGTCGCTATCTCCATGGCGAAGTCGACGGGCTAAATGCGTCATACGATTTTCCGCTGCGCACATGAGAGCCGTTTTCCAATCACATTGAACTCTTGTGATGTCAGGTAAGCTTGTGATCCATGTCTTGAGAACACACAGCACATCGTAGAAGTGCATACTGGCAGCAAGGACCAAAGCGTAATTCAGGTCTGCCACTTTTGGGCCATCGTCCACTTGAATAAGTGCTCGAAGCGCCGGAATGTTACGATACCAAATTGCCCAATGCAAGGGCGTGCCTGTAACCCTCCCAAAGTTGAAGTCCAGTTCCTGGCCTTCCCAGGCATCGATAACTGCGCCGTTTGCAAGAAGCAGCTCGAGGATATCTTGTATCTGGTTTTCGTCTTGAAAGGAGACTATCCAGTGCAATGGAGAGACCGCTCCTTCCTCAACAGGAAATGCAGATACTCCAGTGTCTAGTAGCCATTTGCAGCCTGTATAGTCTCCTTGGCGACAACATCTCAAGAGTTCGGCTTGTTGTCCAAGGTCAGTGAGATCAGGCTCAATGATTAAAGTCGACTGTATAATTTGTCGATAAACTTCCGGATTCTGAGCACGAAAACTTTCAAGAGCGTAGTACGACCCATTCAAAGTCGGAACCTTAGGCCAATTTATGTCCAAAGACTGAGCACTCTTGCCATGCAACTCATGGTAGCGAAATACAATTGCCTGGGCTTGAGGAAGCCCGAGATGGCACAGCCGGGTCAGAATTTGACAACATTCATCTGCGTTCTTGTGGAGAAGCTGAAACTGAGGCCAAGATGCGAATTGAAATAAAAGCCAGCCTGCTTGGATTGAAGCCGGGAAGGTGCCGCTGAATAGTGCCTCAAGGCCGGTTACCAGGGAGTGAAGGACTGCGGGCTTCAGGGCGAGGAGAGGGAGTCTTACCCCAGTCGCATTATCCAGCTAACAGATCCAGTATCAGCATTAGGTTCAAGCGTGACTAGTATATTCTAGGCCGGTGCTGAGCGAGTCCCAACTCTCTAGTAAGTGGAAGGATTAGACCTACCTCTTCCAAGACCAAAGTTGGCTCCTCCATAGCCCAGTGTATGTCACTAGCTTCCGAACTGCAATCATTACAGGGATTAGTAAATGTAAGACTTATGCATTAAACATTGATCGAGACGTACCTAGGTGACGCGACTTTCTGGCCACGACTAAGCACCTCGATTGCCATCCCCAGATGCCGACTACTGGATTCCCTGCAAAGTGTCGCCTCGACCACTTGCTGAAAAAAAGGATGGCTCCCACCATTTCTCATAGTCTGCAAAACCAACTTATCAAAACAGCCCTGAGATTTCGCCCACGTCACTACTTCATTCAACGTCTCAGGAGCCCGTAAACCCATCCTTATCGCCGTGGGGGGAATCAACGACCACGGACTTGGATGGCCGATCAACACCCTCCACACCGTCAAGCCAAACGAATACACATCCGTCTGTCTGAGTCCCTCGACTGATAACGCACTGCCCATCTCTGGTGCGCTCCACAGGAAAGTACCGCCAGGTAATCTGTGTCTGTCACTCTCAGAATTCGGGTTGATTAAGGAGAGACCGAAATCTGCTAGCTTGGCTATGTATGTGCGTTGCGCATGGCGGCAGATGAGGACATTTTCCGACTTGACATCGCCGTGGATGATGTTGCACTGGTGAAGAGCCTGGATACCACGCGCCACGTCTAGCAGTAAGATTCTGGCTAGCTCGGTGTCGATGCTGATGTCTTGCTGCAATGTATCTAGCGTACCGTACTCCGCGTACTCCATCAACAGCACCGGCCAGGCAACGGTATAATCATCGTAGTCCTCTTGGAAATCCAACCCGAACAAACTGATGATATTCTCACAAGTTCTTAAGTTGGGATGTAACAACACTCTCAGCTCTTGGAGTGTGGTGCTATAATATTCTGTTCTGAATGCAGGAGAAGCGGTGCCTGCATTTGAGGTAAAATTTGGAGTCTTGAGACAGTAGATTTCTGGGTTGATTGCCCGTCCGTCTATGGGTTTGAAGCTTGCACGGTCCTCGGGATCGATGGGGTGGGCGAAGACGGCGAAGTGGTGTCCTGTGCCGAGGATGGGGCATTTGGGCGAGAACGCAACATCGTGGAGGATGGTGACATTGGTGATGAAGCTTTTGTAAGGCTGGGGACTCTCATTGCGCTTGGTATGCAGAAGCAACGTGCTGAGAATTCTGACGAATGGGGGTAGCTCGTCGACTCTTGTAAGTCTTGCAGGTGCTGGTGTGTTTGGATGGCCTGGGATCTCGTTGCCAGGAGGAAGAAGAAGTTGCGTTGGACGTGAGACTAAAGGATCAGGATAATTGAGCCCAAAAGAATTAACAAATCCTCCAAATGAGAACACCTGCTGTGCCATTCTGTCTCTCCGGCTAGAAACCTCGAGCGGAGTCGGTCCAAAGGGTACCTACTGTATCGAATGCAACTACTGCGGATATAAGCGCTAAAATATCCTACGAAAGATAATCGTCGACAAACAAGAAGGGCGAATTTCCGAATGGGGCGGCAAGGCTGCATTATATATTAGCAGTGTTGCCATTTCCGTAGCGGCAACAGCCGTCCAGCCTCGAGCGCCATGGGATAGAAGCCACCACCCGCATTGGGAAACAAACCCCTGTTGTTTCAGCTTGATCGGCGATCATGTCCACAGCCTTTGTAGACTATAAATGTTCCTAGCGAAGGGGATGTAGAATTTATAGTCTTAGCGCTTTAAATTGTAGAATTGTTAGCTAGAAATTGCCATAGAGAAATCTTCAAACGCGACATTCACGTAGCACATTTACAACCTCCCAGAGCAAGCCTTGCCGCACATTCTCCTTGTAGCTCATGCTACCGTACTCATTTGGATTGAAACCATCAAGCCTCTCGAAACTTCCCTCTAAACACTTTCTCACAGCGTTCATGTAATTTTCACCCATCGATACGCCTATACCTGGAATTACTTTCTGCGAAAGAGCCTTGGGGAGATCAAAATCGGACGCTGCGCTTGGACGGTAAAGGTTCCGGATTGGTTGCCAAGTACCGATTTCTAGAAGCACTATGCCTAAGCTGTATATATCGTAGATGGCTCGATATCTTTGAATCACTCTTCCTCCGAGGCCTTGCACATCTTTGTGGCGGTAGGTCGCTAACTCATCAATCGGAGCAGTGAGCGAGGAGTCTGTTGCAGGACCATCGGGACGCGACAATGCGAAGCCCGTAAAATACGGAGTCTCGAGAGACACTGGACGATGAGCAACACCTGGAATAGCGGGACGCGAGTTTTTACGAAAGAGAAGAACATTGCGGGAGCAGATGCTTTTGTGTAGCCATCCAGTGGTATGAAGGGCATGAACGGACTCAGCCAGATGGTAAGCAAGGCGAAATCGGTCACCAAGGTAGGGTACGTCTTTTGGATAGTCTGCCATCACTTCCAGGAGCGACATTGGCGCCGGATCTCGCCCCGAGTTGTAGTCGTTGGGAAGCCGGAACGTAATCCCAAATCGAGGTGCTGAGTTGTCGATGAAATAGCCAAGACAGTCGAAAACTCGAAATGAATCTGAACGTGGCTTTTCTTTCAGCATCTTCACCAATCCTTCCACACGAGCTTGCCAGTCGACCCTAGATTCTTGCCCTCCTCTCAAGTCATATTCCCTCCATTCTACTAGGAGAAAGGACTGTCCTGATAGAGGATCTACCTGTCTTGGTCGAGCCCAAGAACGAAGATGTGGTGCTGTATTTTTGATGAGATTTTGACCAGGAAATTCTAACCGTTGCGCATCGATGGAGAAATATGGGGTCACAGGTCGGAGAGAACCCGAACTCTCCAACTGTTCTCGGTTGGCGGCAGTGAAAGACGCTGAAATGAATTGTTGTATTTCACCACTATGAGGAATCGGGAGTCCCTGAGGGCCTCCAATGGGATTTCCTCCAGCTCCATTAATGAGAGTATCCGCAAGGGTTTGAGCCGTGATTGTATCCCCAACCCAGGGGCCACCTGGCACAGGAAGCATGTTGAAAAGAACATCGACCAGGGTCTTGAGCTGTTGAGTCAATTCTGCAAATCTGCCTTGGTCCCTCACTACCCATTGCACTTTTCGAAGTAGGGTGCTGCTCGTATGGAGAGCAGTGACCATATTCTGCTGCCTCCGAGATTCTCGCCTGATGATGGAAAGATCCGAGGGCTGAATGTCGCCAACCTGCTGCATTCCATATTTAGTTGCTAGTTTGTCTTTATCCTCTAGAAGCGAAGTAATCTGAACGAGTGCGTTGACGATGTCCTCGCGGATTCTTTCTGGCATCGGGTCGAGATCAAGGCCTCCAGGGGTGCAGGCCCTGTGGCACATGCCCCAGAAGAGATATCGACTCTCTTGTAATTTGAACTGCCAGTATTGGGCTCCGTATGAGCTTCCCATGTTTCTCACGTCCGAAATGGTGGTGTAGGCCATGACCCCGCTGCTGAACAGCTGCGCAGGAAACGTCAGGCTGGCCATGAGCACGCCGGATACGCTGATTGGATCTGTCATTTTTCAAGTAGAAAAGGAAATATTGACTTAAGCCGTTGAAACAGTGTCTGAGAGGTTCAATGTCCAGAATGTGCTAACTCTTAAACTCTTCTCGCCTTCAGATTGACTTTCGGCGAGCGATGATGTGTACAATCTTGCAACCCAGCGTGCCGTGGCCTAATTATTGGAAATAATCAATTCGGCTAGCAAAGGCAGCCACACGGGCTGAGTTGGTCAATGTTTCAGCCATTCCAGCCTCAGAATAGCAATTGGTGTAACCTGGGCCTGAAATTGATCAATGCAAAGATTGCCCCCCAGCATCACAGCTGTCCGGGAGACAGAACGGAAGTCCAAATCGCATGGTGGAATGTTGCGAAAGACTCGATAAACTCATGGCGCTCATATTGAGAATGAGTGCCATCGATCTAGCTCCTGTGAAGTCGTTTGATGATGGATGTTGATTCAAAAAAAATGCGAGGTTGAAGAAGAGCCATGACAGTCTAACCTCATTTGGTCATCAACCCCGCCACTGTCTCGCTTAGCGTTCAGGGGAGTGGGATCTTGAGAGGCGTACGTATTTGATTGTGACAGCCTGGAGATGGCATTGATAGTCTCTTTTACACAGCTAATATTCCATTGTTCTAAGGAGTAACATGATTATGGATAGTTCTAGCTTGAGGAAGCAGTAGCCTCAACGTTCGGCTTTCTCTTTCCATTGGAGAAAGTCCGGCTCGCGCTCCCGCAGAACTTGGGATCCCTAAAGTTTCTTCTGTTGTCTCTGTCGCCACTCGTCCTCTAGAATCGAGTGAAAAACAATATCATGCCACCCACCATCAAACCACAAAGCTTCCCTCTCGGCCCCCTCATATACAAAGCCCAACCGCTCATACAATCTTTTCGCTCCGGTATTGTATGAGGCAGATGTTATCCCTACACGATGCAAGCCCCCATACTTAAATGCCCAATCGAGAATCCACTCTATTGCTTCAGATCCATACCCTTTCCGCTGGTGCTCCTCCTTAAGCTGAATACCCAATTCAGCTTTGCGGTGGTGTTTTCTATCTTTGTCGGGTTCGGGATGTAAATTTATTCTCCCAATGGGTTTTCCCACTCCGCCGTCTTCAGAAAGACAAATCAAGACAGCTAAGAAGAATTCGTTGCGGTGTTCAGCGGCAGCTCTGGCGCTTGAGGCTCTGCTCACCGGCTTGAACATCGAGAATTCGTTGTTTGCGCGGGATCGCGACTCGAGACGGAGAGAATGAATGAATGCATCGTCTTCTTCATTTTCTTCCATGGCACGGTAGGTCAGCCGAGCCGATTTAAAAGCGTTGGCCATGTTTGATGTCCTTGGAAACAAGGTCGAGAAAGCAAATTTGAGTTTATATTAGGACCGAATCAAGGACAATTAGAAGTGTGAATTTCTGATTTATAATTCTGCTTTCGTCAACAGATCATGAATTGCTACGATTCATCTTCCTTTCATTTGTGTTAGGACAAGTTCAAGGGATGTGTTGGCCATGTACGCCCGGTGGGCTCTGACTCATTTATTCACCCCACCATTTTGTTGCCTGCTGCTTCATCGACGCCCTGTTATATTGCCACAAGGTTGTGATGTGCTTCTCACATCCCTACCTAGGCATTAAACAATCGGACATCATTTTAGAATAGCTAAAGATATTTAGATTTCAAGGTCCCCTTCTTCAAAGAAGATAGCATTAAATTGGCGGAGGGGTCTTGAAGCTGGTCGGCTGCCTCGCTTGACATTCAGGGGAAGTGGTTTTCAAGAATTGAGCCATGTCAGGAACGTCAAGCGCATAAAAGAGTAGATATGATTATTACACCAGAAATTAGAAGTGCAGCGAGTTGTTTTTTCTTTGCAAACAGGATGATCTTTTCATAGTCACAAAGTCTATTGCAGTTTTGCCCACTTAAGTTACATCGAGGTTTCCTTACTGCGGCTTGCATATTACCAGCTTTCTAGAAGACAGACACGGGATTAAGTGACTAGGCACAGATAGCGACAATGAGTCAAATACTAGTGTATGGATTAACAGTGCCATGAAATATTCTTAATCAAAGCCAGGTCAGGTGATCCATCATGCATCCGTACCTAGCAACGTATGCATGCTCAGCCTCAACGGGGCTGGGGTTTCTCTTCTCATTCTCCATTCTCCACCCTTCTTTCCTTCGCTATTCCATCAACCTTTCTTGGCCCTGTCAAGCATCCATTAATCTTCGTCGGCACCTGCGCTCACAGCCGTAGAAACTGCGGGGTAAGTAGCCTGAAAATTGGCGATTGACACCCCGGTGATTTAGCGATGGAACGCTAAATTGTAACGTTCATAGGCTTCCAAGGTTTTGATATTCGATAGCAAGCTGGTGCACGGACGTGGTAGGATAACTTATTCAAGCATCATCTGAATGGTGTACAAAGACCTTCAGATACTGATGATCCTAGCCTGTCTTGCATTTTCTAAAGTTCCCGTGCGCGGCCTTGCACGCCCCGTCCACAAGAATGTCAGATCCACTCTCGGTAACCGCTGGAGTTGCAGGCATATTATCTTTTGGGATTCAGGTCTGCAATGGAGTCACACAGTATTATGAGCACTGGAAAAGCTACGACGAAGATGTAAAGACCACATACGAAATGATCGGTCAGTTGAGTGGGACCTTCAACCTTGTTAACAGAAAAGTGGAGTCAAGCCTGCTCAAGCGCAGGCCAGCTGTCTCCCAAGTCCTTACCAGTATCAAATTATGCGAAAATGGCATCCTCGCTCTCGAGAAGCGATTGCAGAAAATCAAGGCTACAGAGCCAAATCTTGGTACTACAAAGAGAGATGTGGCGGTTGGCGAATTGAAAAAACAGGGGAAACGCCTCTTGTACCCGTTCAAGCAAGGTACACTTGGTAAATTGAAAGATGTCGTCGGAGAGTTGAGGGATAATCTTGCACCAGCACTTACTCTGCTTGGTCTAGATGTTGGGGAAGAAGCTTTGGTGGAACTCCGAGCCGTGAGAGCGGAGAATCAAGCTTGGAGATCAGAAGAACGAGCCCAACAAGTTTTGAATTGGCTCTCGCCGCTTGAATTTGGTAGTCGGCAGCAGGAAATACTGGGGAAGAGATGCGGCAAGACCGCGGGTTGGATACTGGAGGATGAGAGATTTGTCCAGTGGAGTGAGTCTGCTGATGCGCCGAAAGGACTTTGGTGTCAGGGGAAGAGTAGGTGCATTCTATCATTACGAGCTCGAGCCATTGGCTAATGGCACCAGTGGGAAGTGGGAAATCCGTCACCACTTCTGTCGTGATCGATCATCTCCAGACAAAGCATGCGGAGAGGGTCGCCTACCTTTACTGTGATTGGCAAGATAGTGAAGCTCAAAATATCGAACATCTCACCGGCAGTCTCCTGAAACAGATTGTTGGGGCTTCCTCGGATATGCCCCCAATAATTGACGAGGCATTCGCACAACACAAAAAGGGAAAAACACCCCTGACGCTTTCTGAAAGCATCGATCTACTTCGAAATATATGCATGCTGGTTGGGGAAACCTATATCGCCATAGATGCTTTAGACGAGTGCAATTTTGGGAGGGGTTTCGAGAGTTCTAAGATGGTACAGTTGGAAAACATACTGGTGGACTTACTTGATCATTCTTCCTGCGACCTTCGGATCTTCATCACGAGCCGATTCGGGCCAAGTATCACGGCGAAGAGCCTGGTAAAGGAAGTAGAAATCCGAGCAATGGCAATGGATCTGAAAGAATTTGTCATGTCTAGCTTGAAAACGAAAGATCTTGGCTCCCCTTGGGCTAGTCCAGAGCTAGAATCTAAGATCCAAAATGACCCGCAGCTGCTACAGCAAATTTGTGAGGAATGTATGGCCCAGTCGGATGAGATGTAAGTCAGCCCTTCAAATCTTGAACTACAGAGACTAAAGTATGTCAGGTTCTTACTGCTGAAGTTGCATATCACCCACTTAAAACGTCAGGTCAATATGAGGCAATTTAGAAACGCCTTGAAAGAACTCCCCTCGAACTTGAATGCTAGCATCGACACCTCTTTGAAGCGACTTCAATCCCAGCCGCCTCATCTACGAGAAATTGGGACTCGTGTTCTCGTATGGGTAGCGTACGCGAAAAGACCATTGACAATCTCAGAACTGCAGCATGCTCTAGCTGTTGAGGTTGATGACGAGGAATTCTTCGAAGATGGAATTTCTCCAGAGCATGTCCTGACAGCTAGCTGTGCTGGCCTCGTAGCTTTGGATCCCAATACTAAAGTTGTGCGGTTCATCAACATGTCCATCAGAGAGTATCTGTCTCAAATGGACATTCCTCTGCAATTGGACCCTGAACTGTACATTCTTAGAATATGTACTAGATACCTCCGATTCTGCGAGTACGAAATCCTGCCCATTGAACTGGGACCTGACGATACCACGAACACCGTCGGCATACAAAATCAAAAAATTATGGATGATCGATTCACAGCATTTCCCTTGCTCAGATATGCAGCAAAATACTGGGCGGCGTATGCAAAAGATGGATTTGAAAGTAAAGCACTGGAAACGATTGTGGACCTCATTTGGGATAAGCAGAGAGCGAATTTCCTGTTTGCAGCCTTTTATGCAGCGTCATCTTACTCCCTTGAAAGCTGCCCTTCATGGGTGACTGGCTTTCACTTGGCAGCCTTCTTTGGGTTACCACTGGCACTAAGCACTCTGTTCAGAAGGATGGAAAAAGAAGAAGGCGTAGAGAGGCATTCAATCCTTGACCAGGGTGATTCATCTAGCCGAACTCCCTTACTCCTCGCGGTATCTCGTGGGAATACTGATATTGTCCAAATGCTGTTAATGAATAAAGCAAATGTGACAGGGAGGGCCCGCATGGCAAGCCATTGGCAGGAGACCTCAAAATGGTGGTACCCGACTTGGGCACGAGACGATTACTCTGTTGAGGCACTGGAAGTAGCCGCAGAGGAGGGCCACAAAGATATCGTGACCTTGCTGCTTGCGCACGGCGCGAAGCTCGGCGGTGATACCGGTGTATACGGTGGAGCATTAGAAGCTGCAGTCTTCAAAGGCCATGAAGAGATTGTGCATTTACTTCTGGAAGCTGGGGCAAGAATTCAAGTGACGGTACTCCAATCTGCCGTTTATGCCGGAAACATCAAGATTATGAGGTATCTTTTGACTAGTCTACTCGAACAGGCAAGAAAAGCAGATAAAGAGGCCGGACTTGGCGATGAGAGTGACACAGCGGTTATGACGGATCATCCATACCCCAACGAGAACGAATTATGGTCAAGAAAGAGAATACAGCTCGCATTATACGCGGCGTCATTGGCTGGAAGAATTTCCATCGCTAAATTACTGTTCGAGTACGGTGCAGACGTCAATGCTGAGACCAAAGGATTTCACTGCACGGCACTGGCAGCAGCTTGCGCACATGGTCATGACAAAATGGTCTTGATGCTCTTAGAAGAAGGAGCAGATGTGAATCATATTCTGCCAGAGCAAAAAGAACCAGACCGCATGACCCCACGGAGTAGGTGGAGACTTAGGCAAAGTGGGAGCAAATCTGGAAGACATGGAACAGCGTTGCAGGCTGCTTCTTACGCTGGTAACGCCACAAGTGTTGAACTTCTCCTTTTCCGTGGTGCAGATCCTAATACTGTCGCTGGCTATTACGGAACAGCACTTCAAGCTGCGGCATTTGGTGGAGACTTGAAAGTGGTTGAAACACTTCTGCAACACGGCGCTGAAGTTAACACATCATTGGGAGTGTATGGAAATCCACTTCAAGCAGCATTGCTAAACGGGAGCGAAGTAATTGTACAAAAACTATTGGAATCTGGAGCCGACGTCAACGCGGAGGGTGGCCGGTGGGCATTTCCTATCATCGCAGCAGCGCGGACCGGGATAGTCTCGAACCTCAAAATGTTGATCAACGCAAATGCAAATTTGAATGCAACATCAAAGTCCATTGGGACTGCTCTATATGCTGCAGTAACAACCCAGCCAGTATTGGAAGCCTGGAAGACCCCTGCCCCTCCATTTAATCGAGAACCACTGACGACTGAATTTGACGACTTCATATCGTTCGCACAGAAAACCCGAGCAGTCGGAGCCCAGCAAGCGCCCCATATATTCGGGAACTTTTTGACATTCGCGGCGAAGGAGATTTTCCTCGACAACGATTCGCTTCCACAATTGAGTGTTGTGCCCGATACTCAAGGGCTCCTTGACTGTGCCAAAGTATTGCTAGAAGCAAAAGCCGATCCGAACATAAAAGGTGGAGAGTACGGCACTCCACTTCTCGGTGCAGTTGCGATTGGCAACTTGAAAGCAGTCAAACTCCTTACACGAGCCGGAGCTGATGTTTCATTCCAATTCTTAAGAGAAGAAGATGCCAGTCCAAGGCCAAATGTAAAGTTATGGAAAGATTGGAGTGAATATGACTCGGAGAGTCGAACTGAAGATGAACCAGAGGGTCGAAGTGGAGTTGAATCGGATGATCCGCCGCGGATGAAAGATCGAAAACATCGCAGCAGCTACTATTATTTCAGGCATGTCGAGCCAAGAACACCCTTGGCTATGGCAACTCGAGATGGAAACTCCGGTATTGCTCGAGCGCTCATTGATGCTGGGGCTAATCCGAACGAAGAGTCTTATTTACATGGTGATACGTTATTGCACCACTGTGGCAGTGAGGACGTTATGCAGCTTCTCATAGAGGAAGGGGTCGCAGTGGAAAAATCAAACCGCTGGGGGTTGACACCGCTCCATGTAGCAGCCTGGAAATGTTCCCTATCGATGGTCAGAACACTTCTGTCTTGCGGAGGCAGTGTCACTTCCTTGACATTGGATGGTCGAACTCCGCTTCACTTTGTTGCGTCGGCTGACCATTGGGGCTGGCATGACAATGAAAAGTCTAAAGAAATTGACGCCCTTCTCAGCGCAGGAGCAAATATCGATGCGAGGACCAAATATAATCACACACCTCTCTGCCTTACCCATCAGCAAGATACAGAAACAATCATGCAACTTCTCAAGGAAGACCCGAGTATCGTAACTCGGAACAAGTGGCTTAATATCGTCATATCGCGGAGTGAATGGGCAAAGCTCTCGTACCTCGAACTGATCCGGTGGCTTCTAGAGAACGGCGCGGACGCCAATCAAGGATCTGACATTGAGTCCAAACTGGAGCCGGTTCCAGAATTGGTGGCTCAGAAGTTATTCGGAGAGCCGAATCTGAAAACCCCAGAAATGGGGCAAGAATCTTCCCATATTCTATTTGGCACTCATGACGAAAATAGTATATCCGAGCCCGTGGTTGGAGAGGATGAAGTTATTATTAAAACCGGGGCCCGGTCGTTTTATAGGAAGTTTGGTGACATTGGCGGATCGGAAAGGTTGGAAACCTGCAACCCACTCCTCAAACTAGCTGGCGAGGGACCAGACGAACCAGAACGATTGGAACTACTTATCAAAGCCAACATTGAGCTTTCAATCTTTGGAAAGAATGCACTGTTGCTGGCAGTGCAAAGAGGAAATCTGCAGATAGCAAGAAAACTACTCTACTCTGGCGTAAATATCAGTAGGACTGACATGGAAGCCGCTATGTATACAGCATTGTTACATCTCTACGTAGGCTGGAGCCAAAAGGACAGTGTAACATTGGGGAACTTGAAGAAGTATTTTGAAATTGAAATTGAAAGGAAAAATTGGCTGGAGTTACTAGAAATGGCTAAAGCCTAACTTTGCTCGAGACATTAGATAGACATGAAAGGCCCCATCAGCTTTCAGGACCGATGTACAAATCACTTCTGCCACTTGTCACACTCGCGACTACGTCCAAAAAACCTTATATTAATCTTCCTATATACAAAGCCCATGCAATCAATGCCCACCACCCACCCTATCCACAACATCCCTCCCCATACCCCTAACACAAACAACCACCAACCCCCCCAACACAACAGCAGCCAAAAACAACCCCAGCACCTCTACTGCCAACCTCACCTTCCTCCTCCGCCTCTCCCTAAATTCCTCCCATCCCCATCCCCGTTCCCCTTGCGCAAGCAACCCCTCATCCATTGCTTCCCCCCGTTCAGGTATCGAGGACCGTCTCCACCAGGAATGGGAGGTACGCGGCGAGATTGAGGGCGGGGAACGGGAATCTCGGGGGCTGGAGTGGAAGGGCGAGGGAAGGTTTAGGAAGTCGTTGTGGTGGTCGAGGGATGTTGTTAGGCGCGGGTTGGGGTTTGAGGAGCTGGAGGGCATTTGGGAGGGAGGTTGATAGTTTCTTTGGTGAAATAAAAAGATCGGAATATTATTGCAAGTGCCAGTGAGAAGAGGCGTAATGATAGTCGTATTCGAGAGCTATTGTATCCTCGCTTTAAAAAAGACCACTAAGAGGCTTAAGTTAGCAGCGAGATATTGAATTTCGAGATCGTGGTGTAAGGCACAAACGAGCCTTCTCAGGTGAATGAAGAGACAAGACTTCTTTGTTTGATATTTGAAAACTATACGGATCTGGGTATCAATATCAACGAGAATGAAAACTGAAAATTTGGAAACAAAGAATACGTCCTTGCAAACTCCTTTTTAGTATTGTAGACATGCCCCTCACCACGTATATTCAAGTCTGAGACGCACTAGCCTCATCAACTCCTCGCCCATTCTTCTCGTTTCGCTTCCAAAAACTCCCCCTTCTCCATCCATCGCGTCTCTAGCCATTTTGCCAACCCCGCGTCATCTTCTGGAAGTTCGTCCAGGGGGAATCTCCTCACATCTACGTGGAATTTATATCCCCGCTTTCCACTCAAATCTCCGCAGCTGAGGGATTCCCATATTGTCGGCGCAGAGTGGAATTTATGGTGGTGTTCGTACGCGATTGTCATGTCATAGACAGCTTTCATATGGTCTGCCTTTCTTAAATGTTGTACAGTCGTTACAAAGCCCTTCGTGCGCGGGTAGAGGAGGTGCTTCGGGATGGGTCGATCGTTCTCTTTGCACCACGCCTTCGTTTCCTCGTATTTCTTCGGGGTGAATCGCGTGGACTCGCTGAAGCTTATGAGCCCTGTAGCAGTCAGTAGCTGTCTATTTCGCGGGGAGTTTGCGCTTACATGTAGGCCATTTCTTCACCACGACGCCTGAGAAAACCCTGTCCAACTCTGCCTTGTCTTTCAACCAGTTCCTACTTACCATTGGCATCCCCATCCCCCAAATGCCCCAGCCCAGCAATGGGACCCATCGGAGCTCTATCTTTGCAAACCACCGACACCTTCCCAGCATGCCAGCGCGGACTGCCAAGGCCTGGATCATGTAGAAATCTGTCCAGCTCACATGGTTTGATATAACGATGGCAGACTCGCCCTCGGGCAGCACGTCACCGGACATGGTGATCTTGCCGCCGTTGAAAACCTCGAATATGCATTGGATCCAATTCCAGCATGTGAAGGCGACGAAGGATGAGGCATTGTACACCCAGTTGGGGAAAAAATAGCTGACGGGTAGGAGGGCTGAGATAATCAGGTCCATGAGAATCAGCTCGAGAAGCCATGGTAAAATAATCAGTATCCCCCGCAGGGTTGTGAGTACATCGGCGATCGCCATGAGTTATTTAGGGAGGAGGTGGTTAATTACGAAAAGTGAGGTTGAAAGAGGGGTCCAGCTGGCGGTAGAGCAAGACCTCGATGCGGTGACAGCGGCAAGATGCCCCCCACTATTCAATGCAAGTCGCCCAGTACGGTCACCCAACGCCGGGTTCCTGTCTTACGGTACCTACTCTTACAGAATGTGGCTCGCACGGGGCACGGGATCCTACCTTTTTGGGGGGGGGGCTTTGCCGACTCTCACAGGGCAAGCTGCGCGAGGGTTCAGGCCAAAAGAACTGAATTTCAGCCTTCGCACGAATTCGCAGCAATGACGGCGTGCTGGTTGGAGGCCTGATGTGAGATACACCACGAGTCCACGATCTTTTTAACACATGACTTGAAAGTTATACACTATAGCCGGGTATTGCGAAGCGTCGACTGAGTCGACTGAGGCTCTGAACCTTATTCTAAGTTTTTAATAAGGGACGCGGCAGATTGACTTGACAGACCAGGTTACCGGTGGTTGAAAAAGGAAACAGCGGATCCACGACTTCCCGACGACTACGACTACCTCACTCAGCATCACGCTTCTTCAGCTTCTGGACAGTGGACCGACGAGAAAGATTATTTCTTCGCATTGCTATTTCGTTTCGGCGTCATCTCGACGATAATTTTGTTCTGAGCCGTTACGTGGCTATCGTGGCTGCTACTCCTGCTTATCTATTTGTCTAGTTTTACAAAGCATCTCCTGAGGAATAGCTGGAGAACGGCATCCGGGCGCTCCAGCGGCTGGAATCTGGATCTGCTCATTCTGCCATCTGCACTGCCCGCCCGCTTGAATCCATTTCGCCTTAACCGACCGTTAACATCAACTACTTTATACGCGCTATCCCTCGATCTGGACTGATCAATTACAACAATTGATCCTCGTACATTTCTGCAGCATACCAGTGATTGCACCAGAGATACCTCCCAACGGTCAATTCCTGCACGCCCGACCACCTACGGACGTTCCAGCACACGATAGCGCACTCGATCCCTGTAGCGATCCGCAGAGCTCTGGGAGTAACGTAGACCACCGCTCATCGCACAAATTCCAAATACTTTTCAGTCCCCGACTCCCCGGACGCGACAACAAGTACTCGCACAGCAATTCTCCACCAACCCGCATCCCCCAGCATCTGCTAGATACTCCCAAGGGCCATCTGTTTGGGTACGTCATGCGCCCCCATCTGATAATGCTGTCTTGCTGCGATGCAAGTCAGGGCTACATCCTGTCGTCAGCTAGCATGCATCGCACCGTCGTGAAACATCATGAAATGGCAAGGCTAATTGGCGACCGAACAGTTCAAACGACTTCCGTGCACAACCCCTTCCCGAGCTCCAGTCTGCTCACCAAAGCCTGCAGCCATGTCTTTACCATCCCCAGTCGACCAATACGGTAACAAGATGAGTGTGAGCGGATATGGAAGCAGTGGCCAGTCAGACAGCGGCAGAGGGAATACCGGTAGTCCCCTCTCCATGAGCCTGGGTTTCTTGAAGAACTTGACGGAGAAGAAAAGTACTCGCGGTAAGTGGTTACAGCTTGCCAGGGCCATGATGGTGCTGACAATTAATCAGTCGATGGCCAACCACCAAAGAGGAGAGGGCCCAAACCCGACAGCAAACCTGCCCTGACTAGGAGGCAGGAACTGAATCGCCAGGCCCAGCGGTAAGTAGTGTGCCCCCACGTAGTCGTGTAATTCTAATGTAGGATAGGACACACCGGGAAAGAAAGGAGCTATATATCAAAGCTCTGGAGCAAGAAGTTCTTCGGTTAAAGGAAAATTTCAGCACGGTATCGCGAAACAAAGATAGCTTGGCCGAGGAAAACCGTCAATTGAAGGCACTGCTTGCCCAGCACGGCATCCCATGGACTGGCAGCGGTGGTGTTGAGGACCTGAACCTCCAACCTAGCGCTGGCTATACATCAAGTGGCAGCATATCCGGGTCCTATGCCGCGGGCTCCCAAACATACAGCCCTCCTCCACCGACGACGTCGTCAAATTCAAATCCTCAATATTCAAGTTCGTCACCTACGACTTTTGGAATGAATGGCTTGAATGGCCGTAGCATGGCGCAACAGCAAGTCCAGCCAGGCGTTGATTATGATCAAGCTGGCATTGATTTCGTCTTAACGTACGCCGATCCTTCAAGAGCCTATATGTCGCCTCCCCCGCACTAGCTGACGCCGACAACGCCACAGGCTCGAACGACCATGCATGGATCACTTGCAATTCCTCGTCGAGAGAGCTAGTGAGCCGGAGGGTGACTTTTGTGGTCATGCTCTCATGGCCTCATGCCCTCCAGCCCCAGAACCCGAAGCCGAAGTCCCGTTTGGACATGGCCCAAGACAAAATGGAAGTGCCCAGAAAACTTGGGATCTGTCGAAATCAGATCTATCAAACTTGCTTGACTTGAGTAAAAGACTGAATTTGGATGGAGAGATCACGCCGGTGATGGCGTGGGGAATGGTGCTAGGCCACCCCAGATTTGGAGATTTAAGATTCGAAGACTTTGAGAGGATGTCACAGGAACTGAAGGGCAAGATAAGGTGTTACGGGTAAGTTGTCCCTGTCGAATGTTCTGCCAACCCCCTGCTGACCATCTCTAGCTTCGGAGCCGTACTGGAGGAATTTGAGGTCCGAGACGCGTTAGCAAACGTGCTAAACACGAAGGCGGAGATTGACATGATTTATTGATGAGCCACTTGTTGGAGTTTGCGGAGAGATGGAATGAAGATTTTATTAGTAATCATTTTTGGACTTTGGAACAGTTCGAAAAGTAGATGTGTATTCCATTCATGAGTTACGTCTTGATATGTACGTCAAATTGGAGCTATTATGGGTCATTCGAATTAAAATGAAAGTGCAAGCTGTTGTCTAGTAATTGAATATTGAAGCATGGAATTGCTATATAGTATTAATTCATTTTGCTGAAAGTCGTGATGGACAGAAAAAGCGGCACTAATTATTGCCATTGGATGTCTCAGCCGGTGTGGCACATTCAGAATTACAGGAGAAAGGGTCGAAGTCGAGGGTCGAAGTCGAAATTCAACGCAGTCACGTGTGACGGAGCGAGGCAGGGATGTTGCCCCGCTACATCCACAAATCGAAATAATTAACCACTTCGCGGGCGCATCGAACGAAATTCCAAACTCAACCCCAACACCAGCAATCATGGCGCCTGTATCTCTTTCAGACATTATTGCGGCCCTCCCGTCAGAGGACTCATGGGGTCCTCCAACATCAACAGAAACGACCTTGAATGGCGTCCCTTACGCTCCCTACTCGAAAGGCGACAAACTGGGTCGAATGGCAGATTGGACGACTGAGGGCAAGGATGGGCGAGACGGCAGAGGTGGGAGGCAGCAATACCAAAGAAACTACAGAGGTCTGTTCTTATGCCTCAAAATTTACAATACCATACTCCTGGTGGACAAAAAAAGCGGCACTAATTCTGAATGTGTCACGGCGAGTGGGATATTCAAAATGGCGATAATTAGTGCCGCTTTTTCTGTCCACCGCGAGCCATATATTTGCTTGGAGGGGAATATGCCGCGGGGGAATGATGCTGACTTTTGGGATAGATCAACAAGTCTACGGCGCCGGGACTTCTTCGCTCTTCGCTGTTCAGGTGGCTGAAGATGAGTCTTCCTTCTCCGTTGTTAGCAATACGCGCGACTCGACCAAGACAAGATTTGGCCGTGGAGGAAACTTCGCTCGAGGACGTGGCCAGCGTGGTGGCAGAGCCGATACGCGAGGTGGACGCGGACAGTTCCAGAGAGTTGGAGGACGAGGCGGCCAGCAAGGCTATAACAACTATGACAACAGAGGAGGTAGAGGTGGTGCGCGTGGAGGTCGACGATTCGGCTGGAAGGACTATGACAAGCCACAGCGCAATAGAGATGCGTCTGTCAACATTAAGCCTGACTGGAAAATGTTGGAGGAGATTGATTTCAACCGTCTTGCTAAGTTGAACCTGGATACCGACGATGGAGAAGACCTCGATGGCTACGGTTTCCTCTACTACTACGATCGATCCTACGACAAGCAATCTGTCAAGACTGCAGAGCGCAAACTCAATGTTGTTGACCGTGCAGCATACAATGTCACTACTTCCTCCGACCCTGTCATCCAAGAACTCGCCGAGAAAGACGAAGCCACTATCTTTGCAACGGATAGTATTCTTTCAATGCTTATGTGCTCGCCTCGATCCGTCTACCCTTGGGATATTGTTATTGTTCGACAAGGCAACAAGGTCTTCCTGGACAAGAGAGACAATGCTACTCTGGACATGGTCACTGTCAATGAAAACGCAGCTGATGCGCCAATGGATGCGTCTGAGGGCAGCAAGGACGCCATTAATCAACCAAGTGCGCTGGCTGAAGAAGCTACGTACATTAACCACAACTTTGCAAACCAAGTTATGATGGAGAACGAAAACCAGAAGGTTGAGATGGCCCACGAAAATCCGTTCTACAACCCTGCCGAGGAGACCGAACCAGCTGCCAGCAAGGCCTACAAATACCGCCGCTTCGACCTTTCGCTCAATGACGAGGATCCAGTTCACTTGGTTGTCCGAACAGAGATTGATGCAGTCCAGAAGAATGCTATCAGTGGTGAAGATCAATTCATCACGATTAAAGCGCTGAATGAGTTCGACCACAAGGCTCAAGGTAGTGGCGGGGCCTTGGACTGGAGAACCAAATTGGTCAGCCAACGTGGTGCTGTCGTTGCTACAGAAATGAAGAACAACAGCTGCAAGCTTGCCAGATGGACCGTTCAAAGTATCATGGCTCGTGCTGATGTCATGAAGCTTGGGTATGTTCATTCTCCTTTGCAAATGAACCTTTACTGATATTCTTAGATTCGTCTCGCGTGCCAACCCAAAAACAAACGATAAGCACGTTATTCTTGGTGTTGTTGGCTGGAAGCCAAGAGACTTCGCATCGCAAATGAACCTGAGCTTGTCAAATGGTTGGGGTATTGTTCGTACTATCGCCGACATGTGTCTCAAGCGCGAGGAGGGCAAGTATGTCTTGGTCAAGGATCCCAACAAGCAAATCTTGAGACTTTATGAGGTTCCTGCTGGATCTTTCGAGGATGATGGAGAGGGAGAGGCTATTGAGGAGGTCGAAGAGGCTGATGAGTAAATTCGGTGTGTATGAAAAAGCATTGATCACGAAAAGGGGCTTTTACTTTTTGGGCTATGGAGTTAAGATGCATGCTTAGACGGCCGCATGATTCTCAAGCCTTGAGGCCTTGATGAAAATAAATACTCTTGCAATTCCCATCTGACGTGTTGTTGCTGCGAATGACTTGCCTTTTAATTCACCGTTCATGCCTTCCATTTTTGAGAGCTTACAAACTGCTGATTTAACAACAATCGGCCATTTTCCGTATATTCTACATCTGTTGGTCACACAATAATCAGCCCAAACCCAACAATTGGCCGCCTCACCTGCAGCCACCCATTCACAGCCACGCGGCTACCCCTCTATATCAACCTCACTTCATATCCCACGAATTCCGTTTTCTTCTCAAAATATACGCTCTCAGGATGGGCAGATCTGCTACCAACAGAAATAGTTCGCCTCCGCCGCCCCCATACACGTCGTTCAATGAACGCACTGGCCTCCTCGATCCCGAAAATGTCACGCCTCAGCCTCGCCGTAGGCACCAGTCAACATGCAAGAAATTAATTACCGTTCTAGCTGCATTGCTGGCTGCCATTGCGGTGCTGAGTATTGTTCGCTTTATGTTCTCTCAGTCTTTTCGACAAAAGCCAGCGGTTATTCCTCCTCCGCCTCCGGTTCCCGTAGTGAGGATAGCTGTCGTAGGTTTGTGACCTTCCAACTACTACTGACTTCTTTGGGATACTGATTATTTCTATTTGATGACAGGAGCCGGACCGGCTGGAATCAGCACAGTATCTACACTGGCGCGTCAATTTGCCAGTAAAAAGGATGTCAAGCTTAATATTACGGTCTTTGAGCGAAATACGCAAATAGGTGGACGAATGGCACCGTCGATCAGCCAAGGAGCATTCAGTGTAAAGATCCATGCGGAGGATATAGCTGGTGGTTGTCTGGGCCATAATCGCATCTTACGCAAACGAGCGCAAAAATATCTGGATATCGATTTCGGACTAGACGGAGACGGCACCGTCATCACGGGAAGAAAAGATGGCGTTGGGTTTTGGGATGGGACGAATGTGAAAACCGAGATGACGAGGCCGAGATCGAGTATTGGATGGGGACTGTGGATGAAGTTGGTGTGGAAGTTCGGGGCTAGCTTTTGGAGGGCTGGGGATTTGCCGACGGGTACGATGAAAGGCTGGGTGAGCTTGGTGAATCTGAGGACTACGAAGAAGGGGCATGTGTTTGAGAATATGGAAACGTGGGCTAGTGAAGCGGCTATGAGTGGTGCGGTCAGTTTGAGTGCGGTAGACAGATTGGATAAGAATGGCGTCGAAGGCGATTATGTGAGGGATGTATTGAGAGCCCAGGTTAAGAGACAGACTGGAGGGGAAGTTGAGGAATTAAGTGACCTGGCGCTTTCTATGGCATTAGAAAGGGAAGATGGAGGTCTTTGTGTTGAAGGCAATGGTGGCAGGATGGTCGATGTCTTGGAGAGGTTCCTGGACGAAAGCAAAGCCGAGCTGAGACTCGATACTAAGGTCCTCGGCTTGAAGAGAGACTTGATACAGGAAGGGAAAGAAGCTTGGATTCTGAAGTACAGTGGTCCACGGTCCAAAGAATTGAGCTACGAAGCTTTCGACAAAGTCATCATCGCCGCACCTTGGAACACGAGTACACTTTTAGACGCCGGCAGCACCGAACCAGAAGATATCCTCTACCATCCCATTCATCTAACGCTCGTTTCTTCAAAGACAAAACCAATCCCGTCTAAGTTATATGGCGATGGTATTTCACAACTCCTCTATATTCTGCCAACCAACAAGTCACCGCTTCTCGAGGGCATCCACGAAATCACGTACCTCCGAGATGTCTATCACCCGTCTCCTTCTTCAATAAATTCCACCTCCTTATATCGTATTCTCTCCTCCAAACCAATCGGCCCTGAAGTACTAGGAAGGTTTTTCGATGCAGTAGCGGAATTGCATACAGAGAGAATTGAGCACGCTTACCCGGTACTATATCCTAGGAGCGATGGGTTCCCGAGCTTTAAGCCGAATGAGGATTTGTGGTGGGCGGGCGCCATGGAAGCGGTGGGGAGTGAGGTTGATGCGGCTTGGGTTGCGGGAGAGAATGCTGCGGATATGGTTGGGCGTGATATTGAGGGTGGTCTGGTTGGCTGAGAAAGCTGCAATGGCACGAAGAGGACTCGGATACTGTTTTCTAGGGATGATATATTACCAACTGTATTAAATATTTATAATTCGTAGCTGCAGTCATGCCACTACCCCCACAAAGTCGATGTAAACAAAAAAACAAAAAAGAAATTGCAAAAAGAAATATGCAAGTAAACGATACTGCTGCTAGAAATGAGTTGACTCATCCTCATCGGTCACATCAGAAGCTGGAAGCAAAATTGAATATAGAACTAGCTGCTAGAAATGGGCATTTCCCCATCCTAATCGGTCACATCTGAGAGGTAGAACTATGCGATGAAATGGAGGAGGCTTGCTAGTGCTCCAGCATTCATGTGTTTGTTTAGTTTGGGTGGTTTGGGTTATTTTGGTATATATGGGTGAGAGGGGGGAGGCGAAGTTACGCCGATGTTGGGGGGTTGATTGGGTTGGTGACGTTATAAGACCGGATTGAGGGGAGCTGTTGTGGGATTCTTGTAACCAACGAATACTTCAACGTTTACGTTCGGATGTTAGGAAATTTTGAATTTAAATTGGTGGAGAAGATATTTATCAAAGATCAGAATTATTTCTTCGTGTTAGAAGGAAGTTATCTTAATTTTCAACGCAGACTTATTCAAGTGTCAGTGGTTGTCATCAGTCTCGCTTATTGAATCAGGGCCCCTATTCTTCAAATCTGGTACACTAAACACTCTATCCATATCGTCATTTCAACATTCCAAGAATCACCAAACAGCGCGTGATCTATGCCTGTCATGAAATTAATTCACATTCCCTTCATCGTCCAATATCCATGTTCAACTTTCAACATGGCACCAAGCTTGGTCGCCAGTCTCCTGGACAGCATCGACAACAGCCCCGCGCTAGGCGTTCCTCCGCCTTCTGCTATGGAGTCAAGATCGTGGGTGGATCATTTACGCACGACAGATTCGATTTCACCTCGACTTTGCGACAAGTTGAGCAAAAAATCAATACCGCGATATAAACATGTCAGAACTTTTCGATTCAGCCCGGATCGCCCATCCTCGCTGTCGAAGACCATCGAGCAACCATCCACACAAGTTGATTACCTAGACGCTCTTCCAATCGAGATACTTCAAATGATTGAAACGAACTTGTCCCGTGCCCAGAAAGGCGCACTGGTGCTGTGCTCGAAATCCATATTCTCAAAACTAGGCGGCGACAAAGTTCTGGAAAAGTTGAAATGTGGACTCCCCGAGGTATTTGCCTGGAACGGACGCGCAACAGGCATGTGTCTGGAACACCAAATTGATACTTCCAGACGGATGGCCAAGCGTATGGACTTTCTAGCACTGCTTCTCAAAGACTTCCAGCAACCCATGAAACTCTGTCGATTCTGCCAGAAACTGCATAAGCCGGAGGAGAAAGTCAAATGGCCTACGGATGTGGAGAAATCAGAGTACTCGAATAGAGGTGCTGCGCTAGCTTATGGTATCCCGCATGCACATATGCAGAAGGCGATTGGATGTTGGATGATTTTCAGACCGCTTCCGCAGGCGGAGATAGATGGGTATTTGCAGAGCTGGAATGTGGTGCTAGATGGGGGGTATGAGAGAAGTTTTATGGGGTATGTGGTTGATGGGCAGTACTTCCTGAGGACAGAGCATGTGATAAGTGTCCCTGAGCCTATCACTTCGGAACCGCCAGATACATTTCGCAATATCAATCTCTGCAGCATTACGCATTGTGCGAGCTTGCTGCGGGTCCGTGAGGCGAGGCTTAGAGAACGACTCAGATGTCGTCTCAGACATGAAGTTAAGAACGAGGATACTTGCGAGGCGTGTTCGGGAGTTAAACGCTGTGATGAATGCTATACTGATTCCGAGATTGAGTTGAGGGAAAGCGAAATGGGGAGTGGGGTGAGGAAATTGGTTCTTACGACGTGGCAGGTGTTTGGCGTTGGCGTCACGCCGTTTCAGAGCAAGTTTGCTAAGACGAGGGATGAGGACGGGAATCGGCGGCTGAGGTTATTTCGGGCTGGATGTATTAAGGAGATTTTTGACACTGCTCGCGAGGAGGCAATGGAAGGTCAAGACGATAGCTCGGCTGGTAGAATTTCATAGAATGGCTTTGGGTCTCGATGAGGAGATGCAGAATTATATGACATAGCCATGTATGAGTTAACGTTTAACCTAAAGTCTGATAATTTATCATGAATTTTCATTTTCTTACCTTGCAATCGAACATTTGAGAAGTCCACGTTTCTCCCGTCGAGCAAGTCTACCACGCATTCAGCGAGCCCCTTTTCGCTGCAGGACTGGGGCATCTTCATGAGCTCAGAGAAAGATCAATATAGCCTGAGACCCTAAGCAAGATAAGGTTGGGTGGTTCTATCTTGGAGAGAGTCTCTCATCAATCTCATTGTCAACCCATCCTTGGGCATGAACCTCGTTGCCACAGCTTGTCGTGCAGCTATCTCAAGAGATGTTCACAGCATCATACACCTGCTACTGTTTTGCATTCTTCATACCACAGAGGTGCAGTGAGGCTAGACAAAAGGAGATCAAAATCAAAGGGTATTTATTTTAGTATTCTAATATCCAAATGCTTTTATCTGACCGGTAAGACTTTTCCAGCGCACCATAGATACAAGAAATCGTATGCAAAAAATTGCTCAGCCGTCCATTCGCTGGCTCTGATCACTGCGATGGATAATCAGCCTAGTCTGTAGTAATAAGAGTTTTCCCCGCCTACCGAGACCAAAGTACTCACCTAGCTCTTGGGTGCCTGTTGTCCACTCTCTACCTGCTTGCCTGCTCGCTGGTTCTGCACCAGACGCAACAAATTCCGGAGCAATACGGCGATAGTGACCTTGCCGATAGCGGGGATGTAAATGCTGGCCTTCTCTTTCACAGCCGGAGAATCGAAGTTCTTCTCACTGCTGAAGTTGACGCATACAGCTCCGTCTCTAACTAGACTTAAGTCCACCTTGTACTTGTCGCCTGGAACGCCGCTGATGACAACATCGCTAACCGGTAGACAGTCTTTGAGTGTGAAGCTCTCATCCTGAACTTGGACTTCGTGGTGCTTCTTCTTGATCCCTTGGCCCCGAGTGAAGATCTGGACGCCGTCAAGATCAACTGAAAAGACCTTTGCGCCATCGTTGGCAAGAAGCGCTGCGAGGGGACGGCCGACGACTTCACTGCGGTTGATGACCGTGATTGTCTTGCCAAAGAGGCGGTTTCCGTATGGAAGGATGGAGTTGTAGATTTGTAGGTACTCGAGAACTTTGACGACCGCAAGGGGTGTGCAGGGTAAGATTGATTTGAGGGTGTTTGTGGGTGGGTCGAGAAATCGGATGTTTTGATACATGTTGAAGACGTATCTATGTGACAGGCCTTCGACGTCCTTCTCTAAGGCAACGATTTGTTGGATGTATCGATCTTGACCTGAGGGACGGGGAAATATTGGGTAGTAGACGATTATGCCGTGGACTGTGGAATCTGTGTTGGCTGCTAGGATATGTTCTTCAATTTCTTCTTTGGTGACTGTTCGGAGATCAAATTCGAAGCCACTGAGGATTTTGTCAGCTTCCTATTTGTAGATATCCAAGACATAAATTTGCACCTAGGGTAGAGAACTAGGCTTGGCAAAAGCAAGAGAGATATCACGCCGTCCTGCGGAAAGTCTACAATCCTCAATCGGGTGACACCGCTCTCACATATAAGATCGACTTCGGTTTCCTTCATTGCTTCCAAATTTTTATGGAATGAAACGCGTCTGATTGTGAAGATAAATCAAGATTACGACACGTTCTAAGCAGATAAAAATGGTCTGGCAATCTTGCAATAACTCAAAATGACAAACTCAAGGTGGTAGTAGTCAGAGGCTCATCCAGCCACGACACCTTTAAACACAACCAAATGATAGCAAACTATAGTCAAAATTACAATAACTTACTTCTCTCTGCATGTCTTCGCTGACCAGTCCGCATACATTTTGGCTGCTGGATCATTATTGGCTAAGAACCCCACCAATTTGGGCTTGAAGTCGAGCTTGGAGAGTCCATCTGCCACCTCTCCAAGTAGTCCTTTTGCAATTGTCCCAGCCAAGAATACTTTGCAGTTGCTTGTTGATTCTGTGGACGCCATTGTAGAGGCTGTGTGGATTTATTTTTATTTTTCAATTTTATTTTTTGGATTCGTGGAGACGGTTGAATGCGAGAGGGGAATTCACTCGTCCGTAGAGACCTCCTAGTTGATAATTCTTCGAGCAATGTGCTTCTCGATCTTCAGAGATTCGGACAGAGTTTGGTAGGTGCCAAAAAGAATCAAAATAATTTATGCAAGGGACACATTTGCTGCAAAAAATTTCCGCGATAAGATAAGAGGAGGGGCAAAATTTTTGAGGGGCACCATAATTCGCTTGACGACCCGAAACCGGAAACGCTCCCGCGGAAATGGGGCGGTGAGGCGGCAGAATCATTTTCTCATATCAACCTCCTCATCATCTCCGCTTTTGTTTGCTTCAACCTCATTCCACGATATCTTGAATTTGCTGCAATCGAACTTATACAATCTTTGCTTCTTACTTCTGGGAAATAATCGAAGTATTCACGGTCCTGCTTGACGTTTACTTGGGGGCTACGGGCTTGCCTACTGCCGGCAGTCGGCTGGTTTTGTTGTAAGTTGCTTTTTCTTTTCTGGCTGGGACTTCGTTCTCTCCTCAGGGTGATATTATGGAAGGAAAAAATATGAGAACATTAATATCGGATGGAAACTAGTCTCTCTTGAAAGTATGTCCAAAATATCCACGTCATCTTGGAACCGGCTCTCAAGTCGGGGATCACAAATCCCTTGCTGTCGCTTCACTACCATGCTTCACATGTCGGTGACTTTTGATACTTTCGAGAACCCAGCTTAGTTCAAGAATCCAATATTCACCTTCTCCATGTTCATTCATAATCTATCGTCATCCATCCTCCGATCAAGATCCATCTCATTTCCGGACACTTTTGCCGCAGTAGAACCTTCTGCTATCATCTTTGTCATGACTGCAGTCGCTAATAAATTATATCTTAGCAGTTTTATTTCAGGTATTTAATTGGACGTCTTCAAAATTGTACAATATGGCGGAGAAGACGGTCCAAGACTGGATGGCCGCTCAGTCAATCGAGGGGCAAGCTCTTGAAGAAGGTGCAATTGCTGGAGACTTGGCGAACCGTAAGAGGAATTAACGAATCACAGAGGAACCTTTGCTGATCCAAGTAGGCATTGACTCTCGTCAATTGACGCTCTCCAATGTCATCACAGGTCTGGGGCCTTTTTTGGGACCAGAAGAAGATCTCACTATTGTTGCTCGAGGTAATTTTGCCCGAAACCAACGAGTTTCTTATACTAACTCTATAGCTCTGGCGTTATTACCTGCGGTCTTGAAAAATATGCGGGAAGAACCTCCATCGAGACAAGATGGTACGTTTCTTCCACCAATTGATTTCTTTCATTAACCAGATCAGTTCACGTTCTCGTGGAGTATCTCTGTGCGAGACTCAAAAATGAGGAAAGCATTCCAACCTATCATGCTGGTCTCAAAGAGGTTGGTGATTCGTTGTCAACTTTGGCGAGTTGGAAAACCTTTCCACCGGGAGACGCTGCATTGGTTGCAAGCTCGGTCTTTGCCCTAGTTCGAGGCCAAAGCAATGTTTTCATTTCACAGAAGCCAGATTCACGACTGGTTCACTACAGCCTCGTTTCTTCCCTATCTGATAAATTCAAACGGCAATTAGAGCGGGATCTCGGGGTTCCCACACTGATTACAGGGATTGCTGACTTGGCGGAGCTCGAGAAGAATCCGTCTTGCCTGAAGGTTTTATTTCAGCTCTATGCTCATATCAGTCAAAATTGGGACCTTCAAGCGGCCGAAAGCAGTAAGCTTTGGGAGCTGTTCGTGCGATACTACCCAATTACTCTGGGAGGCACCGCTCTAGATCCAAACAAACCATCGCCAGAGGAATTAAAAGATCTCCTTCTGAAGTGCTTCATATCTAGTGACAGGTATGCTGAAGATGCGTTCAACCTCCTTCTGAGCAACTTAGACACCGATCAGGCTGCGAATAAGAAGGTGAGTGATTCATCTGAATATATTTTCTGCGCCTGCTAATATGAGGCAGCAAGAGATCATGTCTACAATTTACGAATGCGCCACGTCATATTCGAGTCCGACGCTTCTCAAGCACGCTCCAGAGATCTGGTCTGCGATAAAATACGAGATTTGGAACGGAGAAAGCGAAGACTTCATCATTGAGTCCCTACGGATCCTCCGTGGTCTCTTCTCTTCCCTTGGGAAAAAAGCTGGGGAGTCGGATGACAATGCGCCTACGAATTTTGTCTCGGATACTTCGAATGAGATATATGACAAGATGTCCGACAATAGACAATTCTTGAGGAGTTGTGGGAGAATATTGCGGGCGATAAGCTCAAGCTCGAGCTACATTTTCTATCTAGTGACGAAGACCATCTTACCAAAGTTGGACGTCCTCGCACAGACGGTGGAGCTACCTTCGGAGAAGAAATCGCTTCTGAGCGTTTACAACAATATTCTACAGGCGCGACTAGATCTAGAAGATCCAAAGCTCCAATTAGCGTCAACAGGTGGCGAGAAGCCTGAAGTCGCTACAACTGAAGCGTTCCTCAAATTTCGACAAAGCATCGTCGATATTTACTTTGGCGCCATGTCAAAAGTAGAACATGGTTCAAGTACCGATACAATCTTCGGCACTGCTGCAATGGAGGGCTTAGTCCTTTTGACAAAGGTACCCGATTTTCTGTCCCCAGCCGAGAAGGCCATGGTGCTTGAAAAGATTGATGGCGTTCTTTTGAGCACAAACCGCGAGCAAGAGTCGCATGGGGCAGCTCTTCGTGCTATCGAGGACATGTCAAGCCGCGACCCGACGATATTCAAAGACTTAACGTTGCCGAATTTTATGAAACTCTTCCCCAAGAAACTGTCCACTGAGAAGGAGAAGCGAACTAGCCAGGTCACCGAAATAGTCGACTTACTTCAAGATTTGATTCTTGTATCTTGCAGCAGCGTCACTGGGCGCAGCGAGGCTCCAACTCCTGGATTTAGACAGCGCAACTTCGATGCTTGCATGGAGAGTCTTCTTCAACTCTGGCAAAATCTCGTCGGTCAAGGAGGTCAGCTTCAATACGCTAACGCGATTCTCGCTGCTATTGTCCGGGGTTTGGAATTGTTTGATTCCGCCATCAACAGTCTTACTCTTACAGCAGATAACATGGGGGTTGGTCGGTATTCTCATGTGGTATTACCACTGTTTACTCAAGCTGTCGAAAGGAAGCACGACACAAAACGAGACTCGCTTTTTGTTGGACTAAGAGAAAGTCAAAGCTTGGACGAAACCTCCATTCATCTCATTGGAAAGATCGCCACCATAGCATTGCGCTCCGAGTCTGCTCACCTAAAAGGAGAAGACAACTTCCTATTGGCATGGAATCAGGAGTATAATTCCTCTGCTATCTGGTCGCTGTTTTGTCCAGTCGCCGAAAAAAATACAATTTCCCAAGAGGATCTTCGTTCCGGGCCGGAAGACAAATGTCTAGTTAATTTTCTGTCCGTCTCTCTGCTCGCTGGAATTCAACCGAAGGTAAATCGTCCCTTGCCTTCATATAAATCATTGCATACTGACACCTTCAAAGGACAAGGCCAAGTCAAAGATCCAAATTGGAGACACTGCTTTGGCGATGCTTCTGAACGCCATAAGTACCGAAAATACATCCTCTAAGCTGGCACGCACGTCCATGTTATGGTTTTTGCAGCTGCTAGTCAACAAATTCGGCGCTCTTGATGAACCTCTCACAAACGAGTCACGCACCCTAGTACAAGTAATGGTAGACCTAGTCGAAGACTTCCCCTCAAAGCCAGAAGAAGAAGTCGACAACATCTACCGCACCCTAGCCTACTTCACCGCCGCAACCATCGCAGCCCACAAGCCGCAATCCGCTACACTACTAGATCTCATGATAAACGGCATCTCCAATCCCCGCAACGGCCGCAAAGTAGCCCAAAGTTTCCGCGTCCTCCTCGCGCCCTCAGAGCTCATGAACGAAGACAACTTCTGCTTCGTCCGTCGTCTGCGCAAACAGCGTGTTTTCTCCATCGCTGCCACACCACTCATGGATCTCTGGCGCTCATCCGAAAGCAAAGAAGGGAAAGAAAACGCACTGCTGGCTCTCGCGGGTCTGCTGGCGTTTATGGAACCCGCGACGCTGAAAGATAGTGTTGATTCGCTGTTGCCTGTTATTCTTGAGGGCACGAATGTGCAGAATGATGATTGGGCGAAACATGCTTTCATCCAGGCAATCTTAACGCTGCTTCCTCTCTGTCCTGATCTTTTTGAGAACCATCTCGATAGTCTGATTAACCGTATGACGGATCGTACGCACAATACGCTTGATTCGCCATCTGACAGCTCTGTTCGGTGCCGTGCTGCGGCGCTGGATGTGCTGGCTTTGCTGGTGCAGCATGTCTCGCCTGCTATGCTTGTTCGGCGCAAGTTTAAGCTGATGAGTGAGCTGGATGTGGCGTTGGATGATTGCTCTAGTACTGTGAGGAGTAGGGCTGATAAGTGCAAGATGGCTTGGTTTAATCTGGTTGATTAGAAGTCTTTTTAGAGGCATAGCGTGGAGTTGGGTGCATTGTGGGTGTTTCATGGGGTATTGGAGAGTTGGAGCTGATACATAGATAGGAGACAAATAGATGGAGACTGTTGACCTTGTCACTGATATGCCTATTCTCAGAAACACTATGAATAGCCAAAGGCCCTCGAGCCTCTTTAAACGCTGTCATCGTAGTAATGCAAGAATACTCCTTGTAACAGGAAGCCCAAACGCCTGGCAATCCTCCCTTTGATGCACTTTTATTCCCATCCCCGGCAAGCACCTTCCAACAAAAGCCTAAGCCTTCTTTCCTCTCTTCTTTCCCTTTCCCGGTGTTGCCGTACTCGAGCTCGTCCCATTAGTCTCCGCCACGTCCGTACCTGCACTCTCCGCCAACAAACTCGCCCACTTCTCATCCATCGACCTATTATCCACAACCTTCTCCTTCTCCTTCTTCGGCACCGCGTTCTTCGGATCCGCCTTTCCAATCACCGGCACGCTACCCGCCAACATCCGCTGAAACGGCTTCGTGATAAACGCACCCTTCTCATCAAACCACTCCCTGAACTCCCTCTTCACCTCCTTGACTACTTTCTTCCCATCCTTGCCCTGCGTCGTAACAGTCAACTTGTACACAGGCTTGAATTTGTCCGTCTTGCTCTGAATCGTAATCTTCTCGCCCGTCGTCTTGTGTGTGCCGACATACACGGTGCCCTTTTCTACGCCCCAGATCCAGAATGTGAGGGCGCCGTTCAGGATACTGTATAGGACTACAGCGCCTAATGTGTAGAATTTGGTGGATTCAAAGCCCCAGGTGTAGTCCCAGTAGAAGGTCGCAGCGCAGATGGCAAAGGCAGTGTAGCCCAGGGCTAGACGGATATCGGTGAGGGTGTGGGATTGGACGAAGGAAAGGGAATTGAGGTATGCTGGAAGGGCATCGTCGGAGGTGTTTTTGAGGTCTGATAGTTGTTAGCTACTTGTTCACTTGCAACATTGAAAGCGTTTTAAGATATTCAAAGAAATATACACACCAGCCAGCGAATGTACTGAGATTTTCTCCTGAGAAGCCATCTTTGCGGATTATGTTGAGTGCGCAAAGGATTGGGATTGAGGACAGCTTTAAGTCGCGTGTGTTGAGAGATGGGGAACGTGTCTTGAACAGAATCTCGGGAAGAGCCGAATTTAGCGACCAGCCATCCGTGCCTTCCCAACGACGACAGGTGAAGCTTGACAACCACCAGAACCTCCTTGTTTTCTTGCCCGCGACGAATTCGAGAAAACAACAGCAACGATGGCGCAAGTTCCGGTGCAGACGATCCATAGGGATCCCCAGCTATTGTGAGCCTTCAATGATGGAAAATGGGGGAGAATGTGCTGATGACAGGGTTTTAGCTACTGGATATTGATCCCTATCACGGTGGTCATGGTGAGCACTCTAGACCTCAATAATAGCTACCCATAGCTAACCAAAGCTTCACAGATCTTAACAGGAGTCCTCCGCCACTATGCGACAGTTCTTATGGCCACAACCCCCAAGAAGCAAGAGCTACCCGCGCTCCGCGAACAACGTTCCCTTTTACGCGGTATCAACCTCCGCGCGAACGCGAACGCCATCTCCGGCCCTGCCTTCCAAGCACGAAAAGATTATCTTGTCACATCATATGAGAGCGGCGCGTTTTTGAAAGAGCCAGATAAGAAGGGCCAGGCAGCTCCAAATCCGATGACGGATCCAGCAGCTATGGAGGGTATGATGGGTATGATGAAGGGAAATATGGCTATGATTGTGCCGCAGACGTTGATTATGGGGTGGATTAATGCGTTTTTCAGTGGATTTGTCATTAGTGAGTCTTCCAGGTTGAGGTTGAAGGGATGATGCTGATGAGTGCAGTCCGATTGCCATTCCCCTTGACGATTAAGTTCAAGAGTATGTTGCAGGCTGGCGTAGCTACGAAGGACATGGACCCGCAATGGATGTCGTCCATTTCGTGGTATGTGTTGTGTATTTTTGGACTCCAGTCGGTGTTCAATTACCTGCTAGGAAGTGACAATGGTGAGCGTTCTGTTTCTTTTACTGAGAAAATCATTAACGGTTTCCAGCTGCCAGTCAAATGGCACAACAGATGGGTCAGATGGGTCCAGGAGCTGGAGCACAAATGTTTGGTCCGGGTGTGGATCCCGACAAGCAGTTCAAGGGCGAGGCCGAGAATTTAGCTGTTTTGGCTCATCAATATACGCTGGAGGGTGTTGAGGATAGACTCTTGCAGACGGTGAAGGTGTGATGTGTAAGTATTCGTAATAGCTGTCTGTAATTTATAGGTTTCGGGCCAGACTATCAAAAGTAAATCCAGCGCGTTCTTTTTTTTTGGTTGCATCTCGACTGTAATTTACTTTTGATATGTGTACTTCCTGTTTCCTCTTTCCTGTATTAAAATACTTTGCTGCGCGTGTTAATTGTGAGACTTTTCATTGATTGTTGGCATTTCTCGTTCTGATTTCTCGCGCCTGACTGGTGATATTGCACCAAATGGTGCTTCGTGGTACCCCAACTATTTATACTCCAAATCTGTCAGCCTTCAAAATGGTAAACTGACGAGAACACAAGAACATTCATCCCTTGGGTTTTATATTTTAATTAACAAGAGCTCCTAGGAGCCCCCTGATATCTATTCACTTCACTTCCAGGGCATGAGCTATCAGTGAATCTGCATCTTCGGATTCTTTCTTACCCTCACCAGATGTTCGCTCATCACAACACTCTGTCAATACCAAGTCCACCTCATCTCCCTATCCTAGCTGCTCATTTCAACAGTCTTTACAACGGCACGTAAACATAAAATATCAGCGAACCTCAAGGATCAGCGGACTTACGCCATTCTCTACCTCGATATCTGCCCTCCTGAATCCTACCTGCCTCGATGATCGAGATCGAATTCGAATAATTATCAACAGTACGAGCTCAATCCCACGCAGTGCGATCGCAACACGACGAACATCAATACCACGACCTTCATCCGCATTCATCTTTCAGCGCGAGAAGGCCTTATCTGGCAAGCAGTCACATTCGTCACCCTCGTCCTCAATTGCCATCATTCATATCATTCACCGCTATCTCCGAGATCTGAAACCAAGTTCACCATGGCATCCGAAACCGAACAGCGCCCTTTCAAGAAAGCGCGCCTCTTTGGGTAAGTCTCGGCGTGTCTCTAATAGAAGAGTCTCAAAGCTGAAGTCACATACAGCTCTCTGGAGCAGATTCTTACCATCATTGTCGGCGAGGAGTACGATTCGGCAGCCTTCTCGGTTCATCAAGATGTGCTGTGTGATGCTAGCCCTTTCTTCAAGGCTGCTTGCAAACCCGAATGGATGACACCTGACGAACGAACCATCAAACTCCCTGAGGATGACCCGGTTGCCGTTCAGGCAATGATTTACTGGATGTATCACAATGAAATTTGCATACCAGAAGGACTAGTTTCGGAATCAGATACAGATCACCTCGAAAACGACGGCATGCGGACTGCATGGGGTCTTTTCGTAAGGCTGTTCATCCTTGGTCAGAAATATCAGATCGCAGGGCTTCGGAATGATGCTATCGACGGCATCTTAGAGTTGCGCAAGGGCTTTTGCCTTCCTCTCGGTATCGTGCCTTACGCATATCGCAACACTACACCTGGATCATCACTTCGCTACCTTATTCTCAGCATTGCGAGATATGAGCTGGAATCAGAAAATTTCGAAAAGTGGGAAACTCCTTTATGCGTTGAATTCATCTTTGACTTCGCGAGGGCATGCTTGAGGGATAAGAATTATCTCGATCGGGAAGAGGAAAACCGCGCCGACCTACAAGAGTGCTTCTGCGCCGCTTTTCACAAACATCCCTTAGGAAACACCCAATCTCCATGTGTAAAGCTTAAGCAATTTATTAGGAACCGAAAGTCCAACAGCAGCGATTGATTCATAGCATCTAAGCTACAGAAACTCACGACTCCGTCTTTACTTTCACTCTCCCGGGTACTTCGGCGTTCTAGTAAGCAGTTGGTCATCCGCTCGGAATCAAGCTGCTTGAGGCTCGCATCTCTTTCCATTTATGGATCTTTATTTTAAGTATTGACGTCTTGCTATTAACCTCAACATTAATCTCTGAATCTCAAGCCGGCCTAATTTCTCCGTATGTATACCTGCAACTAACCTTTTAAAGTTACTGACCAAATTTCTTTCAGACACCCCCAGGCCGTACTCAAGTCGACGTGGACGCATCTGGCGTTGGGCATTTCTACTATGGCTTGTCACCAATGGCCTTTCCCCGGTATCTAGCTTACACCTCAGAATTTCTTAGAACTCATGGCATATTCTCACGCATCGCACATACACATTTCACTCTTTCCACTCAGATGCATATCTTAAGATAGAAATATATTTGGTCTTCGTCCCCCCCATGAAAATCATGAATTCCCGCCAGTAATACAAATTTAGTAAATGCCTGTAATACCCCTTCCATTCCCAAATCATGCCTGAAGTGCAGAATTCCCTACCGCAAATCGGATTGAGAACTCTCGTCCTTCTTTGCGCCAGGCCCAAGTCATCATCACTCCAGTAATCTGGGAGCCGAATAAGACATAAGTGGGGAAATTCAAGACGCGGGGTGCTCCTCCTCACTTTCTTCTTCGATCCAAGGTTTCTTCAGTTTCTTGCATTTCCCTGAATTGGCTTCGTCGTGGGTGTGAAACTCTTGGCAGAAATCATTCTTGGGATTTTGGAGCACCAAATCGATCTCCTTGCTATTGATATACGGCGAGCCTCTCTTCACAGCAAAAACATCAATGACATCGAGCCAAAATTTCTGACAATTAGCTGTGTGAAATTCTGAGAATTCAGTTTCCCATGATGCCAACCTAACCAGCAGACATCGGAAAGGCGACAGGTCGTAGAGAGTGTTGGTATAGATATAGGGCACAACACGAAGGTCGAGGTAGTCATGAGGCCAATCCAACATAGCATCAATTGCGTCGTTTTGAAGTTTCGGGATGTGATATTTCTCGCCAAGTACGAAGAGCTTTGCAAAGAGTCCCTGTGCTGTATTCATCACACCCTCCTCGCCACCGTGGTCGTCCTCGTCATTGTAAATTCGATTGGCAATGTAAATCTCATCATGATACATCCAATATATCATTGCCTGGATAGCATCCCTAAATCACAAATCAGAACTGGATCTTCTAAGACGGCCCAGGAAATATGCGGCCCTAGTGAAGCCAGCTTGAAGTGTGGTATGCAGAAACTCACTTGTCGTCCTCGGGAAGTTTGATAACTCGATCATCAGGCTTCATCCATTCCGGCTTGCAGGCCGCCTCGAAGAAGGGACTAGCTTTAGAAAGTATGTTCTGGTGGATCGTGAACGTGGCTTCTTCCTTGTCGCCAACCACGAGTGTGACGATGTGTTCAAGAGACCTTCACCTTTTAATATTTGATGCAATAGATTCGGTTGTGGGGGGGGGGGGAAACCACTTACCCAAAGAGACGAGCTTTCTTGTGAGGACGCTCCTCGATCTTGGGAGCCATCTTGAAGGTTGATGAGCGTTCAATGTGGATTGAGGGTCGATGGAATGAGAGTT
>Ga0247778_1000184_pt1 | contig 108287 bp, 97 predicted proteins | sample UWRJL049202B5_FD_179939 | JGI IMG/M metagenome (GOLD analysis project Ga0247778, IMG submission 179939) | Plant litter microbial communities from Arlington Agricultural Research Station in Wisconsin, United States - UWRJ-L049-202B-5 | ecosystem: Environmental > Terrestrial > Plant litter >... | reverse complement strand
TAATATTAAAAATAGAAAATAAATGAAATAAATGAAATAAATGAAATAAATGAAATAAATGAAATAAATGAAATAAATGAAATAAATGAAATAAATATTTTTTAAAATATTTATATAAAATTAAATTTATAATATGATACAGTAAATACTGTATATATATATATATTAAGAGATAATAGCGCCGTAGGAGCAGGAGGTGAGGTTATTTACATATGGGTGCCTGAGGCACCGAGGCAGCCACGTCAGTACGTACAACAATATATATAAAATTAATTAATTCGGTTTAGAAAAAATATTATATAATAAAAGAGACTTGTATTACCTAATAAATGATTAGAATACTCTATAAAAAGTGATTATTAGAATATTATTTTTTGTAGAGGTGGAACCATTTATATATTTAAGAGGTGATTTATAATTTATCTAATTAATATAATTAACGTTTATTCCTACGTGCCGAGACGTATCTTATAAGAAGACAAAACTTAGGTACTTCGAGTTCAAGTAATTAGAAATATATAACCATGTAAAAATTTCTATTTATTTCTATTTCAATTGTATTATATATTATTCCTAAATATTCCTAATTATTAATTCCGAAAATTATAACTATGTCGCCGCCGCCAAATTAATTTTATAAAGGCCTTCCTTTGATACTACAATATACCCCCTTGATTCGCAATATTATAATCAAATTTTTTTTATATTTTAAATTTACAAAACAATTAGATATAAATATTCCGGTTTAATTATAATATTAAAATTATATTCCTAGTGTAGTAGTAGCCATAGCGGGCTATTTCATACACTATCGCTATATAGGCTAATACCTCCTCCAATTAAGCGATCAAAGATCCTGGTCAGCGGCGGTGTAGTTATAGTAATCTCGGTAAGATTGTACGAAAGGGGTTACTAGTGGGTCTCGCCACCAACCCTGTTTCTGCCTTAACATATAAGGAAACTGGTGGAGAAAACCCTAGAACTTCAGACTGTGGATTGGAAGAATTACCTTATTGCTGTACAAGGGGTGGCGAAACCCACTGGCAACCCCCTTTCGTAATAAAATTGTGGCTGTGGCAGAACGGAAGACCCCGCGTCCCGGCATCCGAAGCAAAAAGTCCTTCTTTCAGCGACCTTGGATGCCCTCATAACAGCCATGTCCCTATAAACAACACCTAACTTCCGTCCCTACGTCGGGAGACGCACCTTGTGACGAGACAAACCATCGATACTTTGAATTCAATGGATTCTAAATTTGTGGATCCATAGAAACGGCAAGCGACACGAGGCTCTGGCATTTCAACCTCACTTTCATCACAGCAACTCCTACGAGATTCTTGAGAATTACGTGCTCTCGTAACGTATCGAGTTTTAAGATCCATTTGAGGTCTCAGTACAAGATCAACAAACTGATATTAGCTAGAGTGGGATTTCAAGATCCACTTTATAAGTCTCAAATGCGTAAGCGCCGGAAGGCGTATCATATGCCCACGCAAAAGACGCGGGTCGGTCTATCCCTATGTATTCCCCAGCACTATATAAAGCTAATATCAGTGTTGGGCAAGCCAGGAAGTACGTGGCCAGACTTATGCCGCCAGCTTCATCTTTTGTAAACAAAGCATAAAGGATGCCTGCCACAATACTTAATATGATACAGAGAAAGAGGATAATCATAATCGTTCTAATAATCGTTACTAAGACGTCAGAAATTTCCTTACTGTTAAGAGTAGTCTAAGAGCTTCTTACCGACTATTGGGCACTTCAAAGAGTTCAACATCAATACTCCAATCTTCGCCTACTGGCTTTATCAAGGAGCTGAGGTTATCCAACCAGGGACAGTGCATTCTCCCTCGGCCATCTACAAGCTCATAAGGATGACGTAAACGATTTACGAAGCTGCTGATATTACTCTCATCCTTATAGGGCTCGACACCTTCTTGCGCTGTTACTTCCCACTCTTTGGGACCGTTCTCATGCTTAACATATGTTAGTAAAAGCTCGTAAAGCGCGCGTAATAAAACTTGGAAGGGGGGGGGGGGGTTATTTTTGAAAATCCGCTTAGCCACTTTGCATACCTTTTGGTAATATTGCCACTACCCAATTCGGTTAATAAAAAGTCCTTCTGTGTAAATATAGTATACATATTACATACTCTGATAAACTTTGCAAAGCCGATCTGACGCAGTGGAAGAATACGACTCGTAGCAAAGTAGTTGCTGTAGGAGTTCTTCATTTTGTTGACAAGCCATTCATCGCTGTCTCCGTCAGAGGGGACATCGACTGCAATGTCGTCAATAAGAAGCTTCCCTTTTCGGAAACACACAAACTGAAGCCGGCAAAACCTGAAATGGTTAGTCAAAAGCTTCTTATAAGTAAGTTCTTACGACCTGAGGCGTTCTCCCCTACTGTGGCGTTCTACCCTCCTAGTGTGACGTTCTCCCTCCTCAACTTTAGATAATTCCTTAATCGTACGATATCTCTTTGGCTCCGGCAAGGAAGTATGACTTTCATTCTTGCGGTACAGATCTAACAGTGACTTGAGAACCTGAAGTCCCCCATCACGTTGCATATAGAAATTTGCGTAGTCAACTCGGTCTGGCCAGACGGGAGACGTGTGGGCCGAGTTATGGTAATGGTGAGGGTGATGGGGATGGGCCTCGATTGACTCTGAGCTTCCCTGGAGATATTGAACGGCTCGAGAAAGAATAGAAAGCATACTCTCCATTGAAAGATGTAATAAAGGAGGAAAATGACGGAGGAATAATTCTAAGCGCATGATAGAAATCTAGACGGATTACTACTATAGCTAGTTTCTAGCACTATGACATGTGCGATTTATAAAATCATGCCATAATCTCCTGATACTAAAAGTTCAGTCCATGTTCGGATTAAAGTTACATAACTGTGGCGGATGACGTGAACTCACCTGATAAATTGAATTGTTACTAATTACCCAATCAAGCTCAACTGATCCTAGCAGAGTAAAACAAGGTCAAAATTAGTCTAGCTAGCGTTAATCAGTCAATACCACAAGGGCCAGTATACGATCATCTGATTTCTGGAAGTGTTTTGTGACATGACGATACCTTGCAAAAAGGCTCGTGATCAAGAACGGGAGATTCTCAGTGTGGTAACCTGAGGCAAAAAGGAAAACACGTTTCAATACTAATGCTAATTATGCTATCAACTGGAGATCAGGTGACAAAGGTGTTACTCAACGACCAATATTACTGCGTTAATCGGCAACGAGTATTTCCAGGCAAATTTCGTTTGCTGTAGACCCCACTGTCCATATTATCCCGCCGTCGCAATGGTGATGTAGAAGAAGACGAGGTGGCGAAGCTCTAATGCCCAGACACCAGTATACTGCCACCTACTGATAGAATATTCAAGAAACTTGTTCTACGCCACACACGTGATTAGGTCTGAGAATTGTGGCTAGTAAAATATAGTATGTCTAGGCGTGAACATAGTAAATTTATCTAGTTAGGCCTAATATATATTACTAAGCACTGAAATATATAAGTTAGACCCTCTTGTTATACTAGTTTAATTATCGGATTATATTCTTTTCTTCTTTAAATATCTTCAAATTTTAGAATTATATAATTTCGTGATTGAATCTTTCTTCAAGTACTCCAAAATTCGAAAAGATTTTTATAATCGCGATTAAATAAATGAGATAATAGAAACGGCGATCAATAGTATAATTGAAATAATTAATAATATAATTAATTATACTTTTTTTATTATTATTAAATAATATTTTTAAGGAGAAATAGATAAAAAAAGTAATATATTAATATTAATTTTATAAATTGATTAAGAAAAAAATTATGATTCTAAATTATAAATTCGTCTTATAATAGAATGCGTCTTAAGACATAGAAATAGACGTTAATTGATAAGATTTATTATATTAAAAAGGGAGTAAGGTATATTTCACCTTGAATAATTTAATTACATACTAAGTTACTACTTTCTTTAGAAGAACGTCTTATAAATCTCTAATTCAGCTAATAGAGGTTTTCACAAGTTTTATATCAATAGGTTAATAAGATATTCCTTTACGTCAAAAGAAAATTAATAATAAGAAAAAATAGTAAAACGATATATTGGATAAGTAAAATAAATAAAATATTGGCAAAAATAAAATTATATTTTATAATTATATTATAAATAAAAATTTCCGATTTCAAATACCTGAGGTTAATATTCGAAAAATATTTAAAAAATAATTTATTTATAATATTCGAGAAATATTTATAATCGAGAAAATTATAAATAAATAACTAAAAGATTATATATTGCGATATATAAATAGCTGTAATCCTCGTGTAATCCAAATAAGGACTAGTATAGTCCATTGTTATATAGATTAAAATCTTTAATATTTAGATATATTATGTAGTGGGTGATCAGGTGATTCATTAGGACCCCCACAAAGTATCGGATTAGTGGGATTCTCGGCTAATCCTAGGATTATGTCAGAATCCTAATGGATTTCCATCCTCGTTGGGATTGGTGCGATTAGCCGAGATTCTTAGGATTAGCAATTTTTGTTCAAATTAGCAACTTTTTTTCAGATTCTTAGGATTAGCAAGTGTCCCGTGCACCCAAATGTCCACCTGCACTAAATTTAGGTGCAAGGGTACCAGATCCTGCACGATCAGCTTTCCATTATGCAGCCAATATTGAATATTGATATTTACTAAGTCCAAACTTCAATAATATTACATATAATACATTAAATAATACACCAAATAATACTATATTAATATAGCACAAGTATATATACGCATAAATTTTTAAAAAAAATTCGATACAATTAAAAATATTTATATTAGCATGAATGACCATAATATAAAGGCTTAAGCAAATTTATTATATGGTCCGTGCATTAATTAAAAAATTTAAAAAAAATTTAAAAAATTTAAAATTAAATTTTATTACTATTAATAAAAAGTTTCTATTTATAGAAATTAATTATTAAGACTAGCAAAAAAAATTCCTAATCGGGTTAGATTTTTAAAAAAATTAAGATTCTTAAGTGAGAATTGCTAATCCTGCTAATCTGGTCAGATTCTTGGCTAATCGCGGGAAACTCGCGAATCTGCTAAGCCGATTTTTTCCGGAAAATGTGAAGGTGCTGATGTTGGCTCGATCATGTGATTTAACTAGTTTCCTGAGATCTTGCATATAAATGCCAGATCTCTCTTTCCGTAGAAAGAACAACCAATATAAGATTCTTTTTCCTTATTATTAAGTTCAAACCACTATTAAAAAGAATACGGTATACTCTTCTTATTATTTGGCCTTTTCAATTAGAACCTTTATATTTTTCGGAAAAAATCGGCTTAGCAGATTCGCAGGAATCCCGCGATTAGCCGAGAATCTAGTCAGATTTTTAAAATTAACAATTTTTATTTAAGAATTTTAATTTTTTTAAAAATTTAATCCGATTAAAATTAGATTAGGAATTTTTTTTGCTAATAAAAAGGCCAAATAATAAGAAGAGTATATCATATCCTTTCTAATAATAATTTGAATTTAATAGTGAGAAAAAAGAATTATATATTAGTTATTCTTTTTATTAAAAGAGAGATCTTATATTTATATATAAGATCCCAGAAAACTAGTTAAATCATATAATAAAGTCTATCATCTAATCATCCACTACACTAATTTTAATAATATTAATAATCAATTTCTATAAATAGAAACTTCTATTAATAATAATAAATTTCTATAAATAGAAACTTCTATTAATAATAATAAATTTTTAATAATGTTTTTAATTAATATATACATTATATAATAGATTTATTTAAGTCCTTATATTATAATTATTTATATTAATATAAATATTTTTAGTTGCATCGAATTTTTTTTTTTTAAAATTTATATATATATATATTCGTATTGTATAAATATAATATTATTTAATATATTATATAATATAATAAATAATTATATTATTAAAATTCGGATTTAATAAATATTGATATTTAATATTAATTGTATAATAGAAAACCGATTATATAGGATTTGATATTTTTATATTTAAATTTAATATAAATAGATATTTGAATATATAAAATATTTATTAATTCCAAGATTTTGAAAAAAAATTATTAATTTTAATAAAAATAAAAATCTATTAGGATTAGCTGAAAATCCCATTAATCCGACACTTTATAAGAGTCTTAATATATTATAATAAATTATAAATTCGGATTCGTAATCTAGGAAAGTTAAAAAAATTTTAACTTTAATATTAATTATTCGTATTATAATAATATATAGAATTAATATTACCCGAAGTATAACGATTACTATTGTACTATCTTAGTATGTTCATTAGGTTTATATCTAAGGTTCTTTGCAGGAAGTAGCCACAATATTAATATAATTGTTATAAATATAAGAATACTAATATATTGAAATATTATTTAAATTGAATATGAAATTTTTACCTAATAAATAAAAATCTAGTTTTATATAAAATCTTAAAATCCTAAGATTTATTATATAATCGTAATTATCGAATTTCAAAACTAAAATATTTATAATTCTTGATTCGTAATATTATTTTATTTTTATTGTAGTATATTTTTATATTTAAATATATTTTAAAAAATATCGATAATTATTTATAATTTTTTTTATTATAAATAACAAAATTTATAAACGATTAATTTTTTCTTATAAAATCGCATCTTTTAAAATTGAAATTATATTTTATTTTTTATATACGAAAATTAAGAAATCGTATATAATATCGAATAATACCGATTCGATTTATTATATTAAATATATTCGTCTTAGAAAAAAATATAATATAAAAATATTTATAATTTATAATTAAAAAATATTAGAAGTAATTAAGAATAAAATCGAAAAACAAAAACGATAAATTCGTTAAATAATAATCAAAATTATTAATCGTCTAGATCGTTTTATATATTAGTATAAATTTTTAAAAAAATATAAAGCCGAAATATTCTGTTATAATTTGAAGAATATAAATAAGCTGGAGAAGATAAAAGTATAGGAGGTAGCGGAGAAAGAAACAAAGGTTTCTATTATTTATTTTTCTATTTTTTTTCCCGTAAACAATTTTTATAATTTTCATTAATCGATAAATTATTATTTATTTTCGATAATTCTTTCTTTATTAATCTAGTTTTATATAATTTTTTATTAGATTTTAATATTTTTCGAATATATCGAAACAATTAATTTATTTAATAGATTCTTAGATATTCTTTAAATATAAATATTTTTTTTATTTAATTAAATATTTAATTCGTTTTTTAATAATCTATATCGGTAAAATTTTTCACATATCGCTGAAAAGTCAACTTGTTACTAATATCGCCAGTTTATCACTGATTTATTACTAATATTATTAAAATATATTATCATGTAGATTGAAGGGAAAATAGATTTATGGATTTTAGAAAATAGGTTGAAAATAAGGATATATTAAGGTCTGAAGAATCTAACTAGGTGGGTAGTAGTCCTTATATACAAGGACTGCTCTTTAAGCGTTTAGACGAGGCTGGGCCCATGGTGCAGGCGCTACGAGTGTTATAGTACACCTTGCTGTGATAGATTAGTACGATTAGCCGAGGTTCTTAGGATTTTTAATTTTTTTTTCAGATTCTTAGGATTAGCAAGTGTCCTGTGCACCCAAATGTCCATCTACATCAAATTTAAGTGCAAAGGTACCAGATCCTGCACGATCGGCTTTTTATTATATAACCAATATTGAATATCAATATTTACTAAGTCCAAACTTCAATAATATTATATATAATACATTAAATAATACTATATATATATAGCACGAATATACGCGCATATAAACTTTTTAAAAAAATTCGATACAGCTAAAAATATTTATACTAGTGTGGATGACCATAATATAAGGGCTTAAACGAGTTTGTTATATAGTTTATATATTAATTAAAAAATTTAAAATTAAATTTTATTACTATTAATAAAAAGTTTCTATTTATTGTAATAGGTGATCTGATGATGGGCTTGATCATGTGATTTAGCTAGTTTCCTGAGATCTTGTATATAAATACAAAATCTCTCTTTTTATAAAAAGGAGAACTAATATAAGATTCTTTTTCCTTATTATTAAATTCAAACTACTATTAGAAAAAATATAGTATACTCTTCTTATTATTTGGCCTTTTCATTATTCTTACCTGGAAATTATTACTATATATTATCTTATCTCCTCGTTTAGAGTCCACTAAAGGATTATTAGTAGTCAAGTTTAATTTAATTATAATTTATTAGTGAATAAGGTATAAATTATCAAAAATTGGGCCGATTTATTAAAAAATTATTTTGAGGGTATAATAATTTTGTTTTAATTTTTCCTTTTCAATATTATTATTATATTGGACAAAAACTGATTTTGTTAAAAAAAATATATATATTCTTAGTTATTTCAATTTGATTGAAATAAAAATGGATTTTTTTAAAAAAAATAATTAAAATTTTCATTTATATTATAAAAAATCTTAACACTTATAACAATAAGTATTTGCGAAAGAACAGTAAGTTCTTGAGTATCATATAGAGCTAATAAGCCCACTACGGCAGGCACCGCGGTACCATTCACTAGAGCCAGCCCTTCCTTTGCGCCAAGGCTCTGTGCCGTCTTTGGGGTTGCACCAACTTCGAAGTCAAGGGTCTCCTTCCCGTCTTACGTCCCCTTCCCGTCTTACGTCCCTCTCGCCTTCCCCTCCCGCCTTCCCCCCTGGTCTAATCGAGATGATGGCGTTCCCTTCCTCTCATTCCTTCTCAGGCAGACTTGAAAGTTGAAAGCGATTGCGGCATTATCTTCGATCAGCTGGAAACGCCAGGAGCGGTGAAGGAGGGGTAGCTTCCATTTCGGGGGTTTTCAAGCGACGGCATAACATAAGCTCAACACAAGTCGGGCGGCGACACAACGTCCACGACAGAACTCGGACAAATACAGAGTCTTCTTCCTCTGGATTTCTCATTACTAGTCTCCTGGGCCGGTTGTTCTTCGATGCTTGACTAATTATTAATTAAATTTAACGTGAGTGCATAGCGAACCGGCAAACATAGCAAACCGGCAAAAATTCCGAGACCACCTCACAAAAATCATAATAACTCAACCAAAATATATTAGATCAATTTTATTTAATCAAAAATATTTTCTTCAAAAATTTTTATTATAAATTAACAAATATGCGTATTATAGTCTATTATATTGCAGTTGCTATAATATCGCATGTGTATTTCTTCCCTCGCCTGACGACTACCCCCTCCCTACATTTCTTACTTCAATTGGTCCACAATATTCCTTTTATTTATTAAAATCTGAGTTTTCTATAAATTGAATAATCCTCCTGTCTGCAAATATAATTTTTTATAATTATAATATTTATTTAGGATTTTATTTATTTTTCAAAAATCCCGGTTCTCCGTCTATAATAATATTAATTAATATATTACTTTGGATATATTTTTATTAAATTGGTCGATAATATTCAAAATTGATATAAGGAAATTATTTTGATATTATATAACTCGATTTTTAATAAAAAAATTCTAAGAAATAATTTATATTAGATTACTTGGGGTTTGAAAAATCTATAATTAGATAGTACTTAAATAGAAGTTTTGGAGCATTGGAGTCTATAATTTGAAATCAAGGGCCGAGATTATTCTCTCTAGGTCAAAAAGGACAAATCCAGCCCTTTTAAAATTTCCCTTAATATTGCTTTCCGTTAGAAACTTCCAGAATACAATTTGAAATACAGGAATAAAATTTTTCTTAATTATATAAATATATTATTACCGTATCAAATACTTAATTTGCCGATTATAAAATTTTTTTAAAAGCCCGAAACAACCGATATCAAAAAGTTGGAAAATATAAAATAAATAAAAAAGTATATAAAAAATAATAATATTATATTTTTTGCAATACTCCTCGAATTTATCCGAATAATGATTTTCGTGCCCGTCGAGGACCAGGAGACGATAAATATTCAATTTTCGGGGGGATGTAAATTCTTCAAAATGACGAATCTAATCTATAGCCAATTTATTCGTAGTCCAGCCATTTTGAGAAATTCTAGTCCTCCAACGGGGTGGGAATTTAATTTCATTGTACCAGGAATCGAGATAATTTTTCCTTATAATAATAATAAATAATAAGATTATATAATTTATAAAATTAACAATCTGAACAATTGTAACTTATTCCCGATTATTAGATTATATTTTTTTTATTTTTGCCCATCCGTCAAAATTTATCACAATTATTCCCGTTGAAATAATATTTATTATAAATCCGATTTTGTTAAAATTATAAATATTCTTATCGCAAATCCGATATTTCGCAATTATATTATATATAAACTCAAACCAATCTTGAATTATATTTAGATTTTCGTATTTAATCCTCTAATAATTATATTTTTATTAAAAATATGTCCGGAATTTTAATTATTATTATACGAAATTTCCAGTCTATTATAATCCGATATATTCTCTATTATATATTGCAATAATATAATTTATTATATCTTCTATAATATATAATCTAAGAAAAAATTTTTTTGTAACTAGATTAAAAATATATTTAATAAAAATGGTTTTTTTTAGATTTATTATTTTCCAAAAATTGGCTAAGATAATATATCAAGGAAATATATTATATAATTTTTTGCCTAATTTATAATAATTTATTTTATAAATTTTAGATATAATATATATTTTAAATTTTGAATCATTTTTTAAAATTTGAATAATAAGATTTAATTGATTTTTATCGTTTTTTTGAGATATATTGGGATTGATTAAAAAATGATATTTAAAATAGGAAAATAAAAGTTTTAGGAATTTTTGCCGGTTCGCTATGTTTGCCGGTTCGCTATACACTCACGTTAATTAAAAATAATTTTATTTGATTTTTATTTGATATTTAATTAAAAATAAAATATTTATTAATTTTAAATAGATTTATTATAATAAAATTCAAGAACTTATTTTAGAGATTCTAATTTTTATTAATATTAAAAATATTATAGATTTATATTTTTTATCGATAATATTATAAATAAACTTAAATTTTTATTATTATCTAAATCAATTTCTCGGAAAATATAATTATTATATATTATATTAATGATTTTCATTACATTATTAATTATTATTAGTTTTTGTTATAACTATAATTAAAAAATATATAAATAAACAATAATTTTATATTATAAAATTTTAGATAAAATTATAAAAATCGAACCAAAATATATTAAAAATTATATTAATCTTAGATCTAATAATAATTGTAATAGAACCATTATTATAAATAATTAATTACTCAATTTTCGGAATATAAAAAATGAAAATAATTATACAATAAGTTTTTAAATAAAAAAATAAAAAAATCGGATTTTTTGGTCAGAAATATATTTTATTATTATTTTATTTTATAAAATATATATATATAAATATCATAGAATCTTTTGAATTTTTTTATAAAAAAACTATATTAATATGATTTTGATATTTTTTAAATAAAATTTTAAGATTTTTAAAAAATTATACAAATAATAAATAATATAATCGACCGAAGAAAATATAATTATATATTTATATTTCTGATTATATTTTATATAATAATTTCTTTATTTAAGAAAAATAATATATTCGTTAAAAAAGTAATTTATAAATATATTAGTAATATAATTTTAATAAAAATAATATATAAAAAAAATTGTCAAAAAGAATTTAAAATTAATAAAAAAAGAATTCAGAAATAACAAAATTAATAAAAAAAATTAAATAAAATATTAAAAAAAGAATTTTTATAATAATGAAAATAATTAATATCAATTTAATATTTATAAAATATTTAAATTAAATTTTATTTTAATTATTCAAAATTTCAAAATTTATTAAACGAAAATAACGAAAAATAATAATAGAAATCAAACGATTAGAATTTGAAAAAAGAATAAATGAAGTTCTTTAAATTAAAAAAAACAAAAAAAACGAATAATAATTACAAATATTATATTAATTAATATTAAAAAACCAAAAAGATTATATATTTAATTTATGATTTATTTGATAATTAAAAAAAATAATAAAAAATAATTTATTAAATTTATTTTAATTTATGATAATTATTTCTATTATTAATAATGAATATTTTATTTATCATTACGAAATTTAAATTTATATTTAAATTTAAATAATCAATTATATATGATAATATTAAAATTATTTATTGTAGTAATACAAAGGTAGAAGATATTTTAAGATTTTTCTACTAATTGATTAAATGGATTTTTCTTTTATATAAAAATACAAAATACTTCTAATAGAACAAAAAATAATTAACAAATAATATATTTTCTTTAATCTAAAACTCGAATTATTATTTGAAAAAATGTAGTATACTCTTTTTTTGTTCTAGCCCCTCTATTATTATTCTATTTTAGAATTTAGAATCAATTAATAAAATATATTAAAAAAAACTATTAAAATAAAATTAAAAGTCTTATTCTAAATTATATAAACAAAAGATTAATTATAATTAAATTCTTCTTGGTTATATATATTTACTTTATAGTTAAAGTTCTTTTTAATTTAATAAAGTCTATACCCTTACTTTCATACCTGTTATAATTTAATATAAATAAAACTTTTTTTTTTTTAAAAACAATGAATATTCAAATTATCTGATAAATTTTTTTTTGATTTTAGTATATTATCTTAAAATAATTTTTATAAGTTTTAGGTGCTAATAATATAAATAAATTTCATAAAAAAAAAGAAAATATATCTTAATATAAATTTTTTTAAGATAATTTCTAAAAATAATTATAGTTTTGAATCTAATAAGATTTTATCTGAATATTCTGAAATATATAATATATTCTATTCCTTGTAATATAAATAAACATGAAGGTAGTAATATAATAGCCGGCTAGCTTATTAATTGCTTCTGATAGATACTTTATATTTAACACTAAATAATAGTATCTAATATATTTTAGAGTATATACTTGGAACCAAACTTATTTGATGAGAAGGATCTTTTAAAATGAAGGCCAGAAAATCTGAGGGCAATTGATTAAATATTTATAATAATAAAAAAAAAATATATAATTTAATATCAGGTTTTTTCTCGCAAGCCGCGAATAGCAAGTAGAGGGCCGATTATATTTGGTCAATTGATTTTAGGATAAATAAGTCTTTTAGCCCTCTTAAGTATAATAGTACTTTGAGATTAATCAATAAATAAAAATAATCTAAGATTAATAGTAATTTGAATATTATATTATCCCTGGTCCTAGTGTAAAGGCATATATAGATACAAACATAATATGAAGGAAGAGTAACATAATGAATATTGCCTAAAGAACTAAATGCCTAGCTATAAGAAGCCTTATATGCATATGGTCACGTGCCTATGAACCACGTGCCATGCCCCTTTTGCACTGCTGCACTAGTGCGTTTGAGGAAGGGCCAAGACTTATGAGGCTGAACTAGCGCTGAAGGACGCATATAAATACCCCCCCCTCAAACCCAACCTCCGATTTCAATCCAAAATCACGCAAACGTCTCGGCGAATCCGCTCTGATGTCTACCGCGATCAAGCCTTTCATAGGTGCCTGGAGGAACTACTCGAATGGGGTGTTGACACTAACTCTCAACGAAAAGAATGCCGGCATCTTGTCCGCTGCCTTGATTATTTTCACCGGCTTCGTCGCGTCCCAGGCGTGGAGCATTACTAAATTCATTATTCACCAAAGCCGAGCGGCAGGACATGTCCGGGATGGATATTACCATCAGCAACAAGCCGCCCTACGGAATAGTAACAGCCATACGCAGGCATTATGGCTGGCTTTGAGACTTGCTCTGGGATGGCGTCGACTTCTGGGATTCTCGAACGCCTTTTGGAGATCCTTGATCATTCTGACGGTGTCTCTTATCTCGTTGGTGGGCTGGTCCGTTACGCAGCTCTTTGTGTCACGGATCTGGACAGCGGCTGGGGATGAGGTTTTGATTGCCAACAATGTGTGTGGCACACTTTACCCTAATCTTTCCCTGACGGCAGAGAGCACTCAGATTTGGAACGTCTACTATAAAGATCGACTAGAATCGGCTTCGACGTATGAAAGACAGTGCTATTCCCAGCAGCCAGACCCATTGGAATGTACTCAGCTGCCTGTACCTCGTCTCAACTGGACTGTTGACGACGCAGCTTGCCCGTTTGCTGACACTGGACTCTGTATCAAGACAAATTCCACGCCGATGAAAATGGACAGTGGATATATTAACTCCAATACCCACCTCGGTGTTAATGCTAAGTTGGAGGACACTATAGAGTATCGCAAGGTCGCGACTTGTTCCCCGATACAATCGAACTACGTCGATACCAGAGACGAAGTGCTTCAGTACTATTATGGCTATAATTTCGTCTTCGACTCAGAGCAAACTTTCAACTACTCGGTCAACTATCTCTCGCTCATAGATGGCTACAGGATAATGTAGGCTCCACTCTTATTGACCCGGTGTTATCCTCTATCTAATGGCGCATGCAGGACATACTCCTACGACCCGGCGAATAAGACGCCATACTGGCGACCCAACTCTACAATGTTCGACCGATCTGATGCCGGGATGTCAATCTTCTTCCTTACGACGGACAATATAACTTACTTTCAACCCGTGTACGACATGTGGTTTTTGACCGACCCCGAGCCAAGCGCCAACTACACGCTCAACGGGCAATCTGTCCCAATATATCTACGTTTCCGGCCCGTTACCATTCTAGCCTGCGTGGAAGAGCACGAACTTTGCAACCCTACCCTATCTGGGAGCGCCCGCTGTTCCAAGTTCACGCCAGCCGTCTACAATACCGGGCATTTCACAACTCTCCAGTTCAACCCAAGCCAAAATGCCACGGCAATCAGACTGGGGGTATCCATACTAAACACCGATCTAAGCAACATCGCCTGGATGCTCAGCCAGCCGATCCTCGCATCCAAGACCATTCTCGGCAGCACCCAGTACGGGCAGCTCCCCAAAAACCAATGGCGGAGCGAGGTTGGCCGGTGGTTCTCTATCTCCCTGAACGTTATCCAGACCGGCTTAGTCGAGTTTGTCACGGGGCCGTCGAATTCGAGACTGACACAGTACGTAACGAAGATTGACGGCACTGATGCTGCCGCAGACTGCAAGCAGCAGCGTATTCGCAACGTTGCTGGTGTTCGCAATTTCAATATCGTCGCGGTTGTGATAGTTGTTGCCCTGGGACTTGTCATGATTGTAGTAGGACTGAGCATTGACACTATAATTGGATGGGTCGAGAACAGGCTCAAACGTGGGTATAAACGCCACTTGAGCTGGACACTTGACGGCATCTTTCAACAGCAGCGTCTCGTGTTAGAGGCTGCCGGGGTTGGGGGATGGACCCACATTAACACGGATATACCGACAACAGTAAAGCAGTCCTTTTCACCCGCGACTAGGGAGCGACTTTCTCTCGATTCTAATTGCGTCTATAGCGACTGAGTGAAATTCAAACTACCCCGTTGTTACTCTATGTGGGAAGAAAGGGGGTGCATAATAGTTTGGTATTCTTGACAGGTTCGAAGACTGAATACATTGACTGAACTATTCTTCGTCGTATGGACAGATCTCCATGCTCTGAAACGAGGTGAAAAGGTTTAACTTACTTCGGCGCTGGCGGGGGCTCCGGTGCGCCGCTTTAGTGCACCCCGTACCACCAGCCAAAGTAACCCCCACCCACGTGCAACTTCCACGTGAGGCTCTCTAACTCTTTTCTCTCCTATAGATTAAGAGACTATGGATTTTGTAATTGAAAGTATTGTAAGGAGGATACAACCATCATATGGAGGGAGTTCAATCGGTCGTAGAATTGACTAAAGAACAAGGGCCTAGCTACAGGAAACGCCTTATATGCATGTGGTCACGTGTCTGCGAACCACGTGCCACACCCCCTTTTCCGCTACTACAACATAATCCTAGGATTAGCCGAGAATCCCACCAATCCGATACTTTGTGGGGGTCCTAATGCAGTAATAGTAATAACAATCTAGCGACAACCCAATAATTACAATAATTACAATAATATTAATAATTAGTTATATTATATAATTATTTTTAAACTTTTTTTTTAAACTTTTTAAATCTTTTAAATATTATTGTTATTATTATATTAATATATTAATATATATATATATAATAAAAACAAAATCTAAAATTAAATTTAATATTATTTAATTTTTTTGTAAAATTTTTATAATATACAAATTTCATCGAGATTTATAAAAAAATTATATATTTTTAAATATTTAATATATAAAATATTAAATTTTATTAAAAAGGTTATAATTTTTTAAATTTTGGAATTAATATAAAAATAAAAATATATTTGAATTATTTTAAAATAGAATAATATTATTAATTAAAAATTAAATTTTTTTTTTTAATAATATTAATAATATTAATAATAATCTAACAATAAATTCACAATATTAATAATAGATAATTAATTTAGCAACGCCAGAATATTTTACCAATGAAAATATTTAAGCTATTTGGATGAATTATTTAAATTATTTATATAGTTCAAATAAATTGATTAAACCGAGGGTGAATTGAGGATGATTAGCGCTTAAATAAGAATAGCAAGTTTATTAACTGAATACAATGGAGAAGAAAGGGAAAATTAATTGATAATACCTGTGTATATATTATCAGACTACAAGCCTAAGTTGTAAGATATACTGAGCTTTGTAAATCTCTTTACAATTGTATCATATCCAACATCAAGACCACAATGTTGATCCACTAGTCAGCTGTTGTTAACGATGTTAATCTACAGCGTCGGCTCCGCCGCAACCCTCGTCAAACCATCACGCTTTGCCCCTCTGACACAGACCGGCCCAATCGTCGGCGACGTCGTGCAAACTGCAGTGCGTGTCGTTGGCGTTGGAGTTTCCACAATCTGCCCAGTGGGTCGTACGCCAACGGTAATATCCGCATTGCCAGTCCCTTGCTAGCCCTCAACCACGATGAACGTATTGCCAATAGTGCCCAATGGCAAGCCAGCAGCAGCCCAAGCTTTGACATGGTTGTTAAAAGTGATGGTACCACCACGGCGATTTGTCCGCCTGACAGAGAAGTACTGGCGAAGATTGCCATTATACTTGGACCACAGCTCGTACTGAGCGCCGTCGCTTGTGGTGTAGCCGTAGAAGGACTGTGCAGGGTTGTCTGAAGGGTTGTGTGCGGCAAAGCAATCCATAACGTAGAATTCGACGGTCGGATTGCTGGAGAAGCCATATAATGCCAAGTACGAGTTACCTGTCGGATTATATTTGGCGGTATAGTTAACGACACTGGTGAGATAGGTCAGTTGAATAGTAAATAGTCTTTTGCCTGCACTCACAGATTCTTGCTCCCTGAGTAGCCCTTTCCAGAGACAAAATTGCCACCGGCTCCAAGCACCCAGTCTAAAGTGAAGCGCCCTGCAGCAAGAGATGTGTAGTTATAATCCGTAGTGGATGCGCCATTGCTCCAATTCTGAATTTTGAACTGTTGGCCGTGGACGAGCGAAGAGACGACGCCTAGGGCAGTTAAAATGGAGGTGAATGAGACCATGATGAGATCTAATGTGTAATATAGAGATGAAGGAGCGAGATACAATTTCTTTTCTACTTATAGTTTATCAATGCTAACGTTTTCGCCAGTACACGGCACGGACATCGCCAGTACACGACACGGACATCGCCAGTACACGGCACGGACAACGCCAGTACACGGCACGGACAACATGTTAAGCATCATGACATCTGTGGTTGAATGTATTCGTCCAAAAATTAGAATATGATAAGCGTCGTGACATCGGCGGTGTTGTATAATCCTAGAGTAAATACCTGAATACAACTCTGTAGTACATTAGCACTACTGCAGGTCATTGGGACAGCTGAAATGAACACCAAAACCCATGTGCGAAGGATCAAATCTTACAAGGATCAAATCTATGTTACTCCAAGAAGCCATTGCTTGTGATAAAATCAATAATGTCAAAGCTTTAAAGTGGATAACGAACCAATGGGTTAACCTACATTATGCCAGTGTCAATATATTGTGCATGTGCATGAAGCAGTGTAATCCTGTTCTGCAGTTCCATGTGCAGTAGTGTAACCTCTCGAAAGGGCATACGAAGTAAATCCATCAGATTTACGAAAGAGGCTGATGCATGGCCTCCTTTTTGGGCAGGTGGGGTCGCCGTATTTGTTTACGGAGTATTAAGCCGCCGGTCCGGTCTTCCTAGGGGATGACTGATTGAGACACGGCTGGAGAAAACCGAATGAAAACTCATAATAATCGGGCGATTGAGCACCGATGATATGTTCAGTACAAGCTCTGCAGGATTTGTATAAATCAAATGCGATTTTTTTCCTATCGCGAAGTTACGAGATTTGTCCCACCTGCAGATGAAATGAATATTTGGTGAGAGTTCCTGTTTTCTCGCCCATTCGTTATTTCCTGTAGGTGGAGGAGAGGTCGATGTGGTATGAGAAACCCGCTACGACAACAGAAGGGTTGAGATCAGCAGATGAATGGTTAGGGAACATATTTGAAAATTTGGTATTACAGTCAATATAGTCAATATCTCATACGAAAGCGGGGAGTTTATTAGATCATCAAAATGATTCGAGACGAAACGATACAAGCAATTACCAGCTCCTAGACAGTAACAACGGGAACAAGGCATGCTGGCCGAGACGATCGTTCTATAGAGAGATCGAAATTCCGTATGCAAATAAGAGCCTGACTAGCTCTGGCTTTTGCTCTTTTTCACATCTACTTCTTAACTTCTTTAGTTACAACTAAATATACCTTGCAAATCAGCATATCCCTGTCCAGACCCTCATTGAGCTACATAATCTCATCAACACTAGAAATAACCTCGACAAGCAGATCTCCACCCCGTGAATTGCCTCTAACGCTAGACAACGTACGCTGCCTTTCATTTGCAATAGCTAATCTTGAAGCTTTTCAAGAGCTTCATTCTCTTTTTCGACCATCTAGAATTGAGCCAAGTTATGTAAATCATGTAAAGACATAATGGCTTGGATTTTCTTCTGGGCAGATGTCATATTATTTTGCAGAACAGTTAGGTTAAGAGCATTGGCCTATGCGAACGTCTGGTACCGGTAAATCTCGGTAGAGCTCTCCAATTGTCCCGCAAGCATGAAACTAACACAACCAAACGAAGCAAGCATGTGCTCCAATAGCAGTAGATCAAAAAGCCTCCAGGAAGCCTTCAGATCCTTTGGTGTACAAACTACGATGATTGGTAGACGTAGTTTTCTCTACCTTCGAACTCATAAAGGGCCAGAGCTCGGACCATTAGTGCCAAACTAGGACATGAATTATGATTTCTGTCATGTTCTCTCTTTCGGGAAGATCCACGCTTTGCGTAGTCACACTCTGGCTAGAGGCAATGCCAAGACTCCATGCGCTGATCATCTGGTACAGCTGGGGAAATATAAGTTGATAATCAAAAAGCCCCACACATTTTAGAGACTAACCACGAAGCTCACCTTGAAAGGCCGGAAAATCTCGTTCTCGAGAAACTGCTGCTGGAGAAGGTGTGGTGTGACCAGGTGCTCAGCCTCTTGTCCGTCTGAATCTAGGAAGCCAACTGGCCCCCACGCAGGAGTGTGTGTGCTGGCCACACCACCCTATTTGTTCTTGTCTTCTCTTCAGATTCCCTTCAACCATCCCATTATTATCCTTGAACCCATCCGCTCATGCTATTGAAACCCTAAGCTAGCAAAGCATATGAGGCTCATCCGTGGTATTGAATATTCTGAAGTTGGGACAAGTTTCAGGGGAAGCTTCTGGGGTCGTTAGCGAAGGTGCTGGCAGGCTTGATACACTAACCTCAGAGCCTAATTTCACACGATCACCAAAAACTGCTTCCTCTTCACTTTAATGAAAAATCTCCAAACGTGCTGATTTATCTCGGAGAATGCGTGCGCCAGCTTCGCAGACAGTACAGATGGCAAGGCTCCTGTATTTTCTTGATCTTAATCTGTTTTTCACGCGTACAAATGACGGAATGGTTTAGCTAGGACAGCCTCGTCCTGTTCGCCGCATTAAAGTCATGGTTTCTCAATCATTCAATATTCTTCGCGTGTCATTCTTAGAGTAGAGCTGAAGTTTCTCTAGATAGTCGAATATGCTGCATCAACCCCAATTCACGTGACGCCCATCTCCGTTGCGAAGTACCTCGCAGTACAGCAGGGAACATTTGATTTGCTCCTCGACACTTGCTTAGCAAAACGAAGCTCGAAGCTCTCAAGAAGATGAGGAGTTCACGAAAGAAGAAATCCAGGTACTACTCACAAGTGTGATCATGTGGGAGTCAAGTGCACTGAGCCTCAATATTCGCGCAAGGCTGCGCCGCATTCGTGGCTTTAACATGCCCCGATTTCGGAAATCGATAATGTGCATTATGGCACCTCGTCCCAACTAATTTAGGTTGTCAAGCTGAAACTAGTCCCGAATCTTTCTTTTAGTACAACCACATTCCCTTCAAACTAGACATTCAGCTGTGTCTCATGTGGGGGCGCCAGTGACGAACTTCTATTTGTTATCTTCCCCTCAATTTTTGAGATGACGTCCTTTTATATTCAACCACCAAACTGCCAAGAAAATACCCAGGACCTCCTATAGAGGGTCTCCGGCATCGACACGCATCGCTGGAATTGGCTTCATCACCCACCTGTACCACACGAGCCAGTACTTCAAGTGGCAGCCTACCACACTATGCGACGATTACCCCAAAGACAGAGCTTAGGAAGACCAGCGGCGAGTTGGGTCTTGATGACCCACGATTTATAGGACATGCAATGATAGGAGAGCGTAACCCTAGTGTGCCGGCTACTAGCAAGTTGCAAATGTCAAACTTCTCGCCTTTAAACGATGCTAATTCTGTCTACTCAAGGGATCGAGCATACCTGCAATATAGACTACACCCTCTCAATCGACGGTTCATTCTACAGCTGCTACCCTAAAAGCACCAATGTGTGCTCCTTCGCAACGGTCTGCAACGGGAGATTTGCTGAGCTATTTCCTGGCGGCATAACGTCCAGATGGTACGCAATGCCTCCAGTGGAAGACTGGAGGACTAATAAACTGACTATGGATTCAGTTTATCGCAATGCTGTATGGCATCTGTATACACAGCATTGACCAACAATTCCCCATTGGTTCACGTCGGCTGTGGAGACATACAATACAAGGTTTTTAGAAATGCTGATACCAACCTTCTCAACACCAAAGGAATTTGCATTAAGGCTCAATGATGAAATGATGGTTCTCAGCCTTGATCTGGCTGGACGTGTCAATAGTGTAGTCCTAGCTTCTTCTCTGCGCAACTATTACAAGCCCCTACTCTCTCGAAAACCTTTGTAAGTAAACAATCCGCATCGTATCTATTTAGTTACCCTTCCTACCCAAAATGCAACCCATTTTTATTATATGTGCTATAAATATTCTCAAAAGGTTGCCATCTCCAAGTCAACGCCCCATCATCTCTACTACAAAACGATTAGATTCAGTTGTAGAGTCAAGGACTTTGCCTTTGTGGTAACCTTCCCGTATCTGCAAGTAGTCCTGCTTACTGTTTAATATCCCCCCCTCTTGTTCTTTCGAGGCAGTATTTTTCTCCAATATGTTTAAAAAGGCGTGTCTCGATGTCTTCCGGTAATATATTCTTCGGGAAAGGATAGGCAGTTTTGCCAGATCTGTATTAGCACTAGTCGTATATTTCAAGCAAGCTATTGCTTTACTTATAATCTCTACCGTAGATAGTGGCCACGATGCATAATCCCTAGATCTGTACGTAGTGTGTTGCTATATGAGGCTTACTAGAGTGAAGCCCTGAAAAGGCTTGCCATGGCATAAAGCTCTATACATGTAGCTACTCCCCTCTATTATAGTTGAGTTTTTAACCATTATAAACAACATAGTGTATCGACCATGCTTGCATATAATCAAAGCTACGTCGATGCTATCGAATTCCCCCAATTCATAAGCTTTCTTAATCAAAATATCTTTTCTCCTGTTAACCTCTCGTTCGTTCTTTTTCTTCTATTCTCTTTGTCATTTTGTTTGACGTTTGTGGTATCTATTGATACTAGAAGGTGATCTGTCCAGGTCAATTTTAATGCAATTCAAGTACTAAGCCTGAGGCATTTGAGAGTTGTCTGTTCTAGACCGTATTTTGTCGGAGACCCACTATTCTGATAGTTGACTTAAGGACTTTCGTATCAGTGGTCTACAGGGACATAGGGGCCGATTTTGAGTCCATGGTTTGATGGCATAACATGGACCAAATCGATCCCCTCCAAACCGAAGTGGTGGGGGGCCACATTTGAAACCGCGATTCTCTAAATTTCAGCCGATGGCTTTGATTGCACAATAAGGGGCGTAAATCGGCCCCAAGTGGTAGGGAGCCAGATTTGGACCCCCTTGATTCTAAAAATAGGCTGAACTCTATAAGCCCCTTTATAGTGCCACTTGTCCTCACGATATGCGATTTCACTTAGTGCATATTCTTTTCATAAGACTGTGATGGCACGTAAGTGACATAGGCACGGATAAGTCGGGTGTGACGTGATGTCCGGAATTCCTAGAAGAATACCTTTGTACGAGGATCTAAAGCTAAGGAGAGAAGAAGAGAAGAGAGACAGAGAGACGATGAGTGTCGTATATACACAACGGGCTGTCACATGCATCGCTTCCTGCGACAGGCTCGGGGAGTTTCAGGGGCTTGTGAGGGGAGTGTCAGGTGACGATATAGAATCATAACATGCGCTGTCTGTGTGTAAGGATTTGAGTCAAGGTATGTATTAATTCTAGATACAAGACAAAGCGCGAGGAATTAAAAGGAAGCCTGGGGGTTCCTTCCGCTTTTAAAGAATCTAAACAAGATCCCGTGATGTCTGAAAACGTGTTCAACGCATCATCCCGTGACATCTTGGGGGAGCATAGTTTCTATGAGAAATTTCCTAGACGCTGTGCTCTTCCAAGAGATTTTTCACGGGATCCGTGATCTCCCAAGAAATGTCTTGCAAGAAGTTTCTCCAAGGGAAAGCGCTTTGCACGGGATTCCGGCGTTGGGAATAGAGCAAAATTTGGCTCCTTATAGCTGCTCCGCTAGCGATAGTTCGACCCATTTTTAGCCAGGATATGAATGCTAAAAACATCCTTAATAAAATAGAACCAACGATGTTCTAACCACTGTCAGTCAGGTCATTAGCATCAAAATATTTCGGTCTGAGGCTGGCGCATCCGTTTCCCAGCGTCTAGGAAGCCGAATTTTGCTATATTCCCAACGCCAGCGTTAGCCAACCGACGGCAAAACGGATGCGCTAGCGTCAAGGATCCAATTTCTGCTCCCTTCTCAACGCCGGCGTTCCTTCATCGCCATCTCAATAGATGCGCCAGCATCGAAAGCCGAATTTTGCTCCATTCCCAACGCCAGCGCCTTGGGACCCAATTCGGCCTCTCAAGCACGATCTCCCAGACGGGCAAAATAAGCTTACTTCGAAACTATTTTTAGATTCGGAGTACTACAATTGCGACTACATCGGTTTAAAACAATACACCTTGAAGTGGTTACATCTAAAGTAGGATACCTTAATATACTACAAGATCGCATATATGCCTTGTTCACACTTCAAGCTAAAGTAGTCCGAATTATAGTAGTGCAATTCGGACTGCTTTGGCTTGAAGTACACAAATTTAGCCTAGTAAAACTTAGAGTAAGCTGGAAATTTTGCACTAAAACCCAAACTACTCCGGCTAATAAGATAAAAATCCAGAGCATTCCTGCAGTTTGTATATTACAAACACCATATGGCCTGAGGACTTTAGGCGCAGTTAGGATTAGCCCACACCAGAACCTCAGGCAATAGTCACGAGCAATGTCAATCACGTGACTCACCACCTGACCCCTTAGGGATCCATAAGGAGGCTCATGTAACAGCACAAGAGGGATTAGGAGAGAATTATATTATCAATTTATAACTAGAGTACAAATCTAAGGAGAGAATCTTGAGATCGAGAATCAGAAAGTGGTTTTGTAGTTCACTTGGATGCGACGTACATGTATCACGTGGTTCGTCTGTTACATGCTTACATCTCTCCAGCGCTGTAACAGACACAGGAGCGACATCCTGATAAGCTTATAAAGGTAGCTGTGCTACAGGTAATAGCATCTGCAAAATTCTATACATAATAACATGGAAACTATAACCGATTCGCGAGGGAGTCAGAAGAGGATCCCCTGAGCATAATCCAGCTGACGCATCAGTGTGCTCAGGACTCAGGGCTCAGCTCAGGTTAGAGCAGCGGCCGCTCAGGTCCAAAGACGGAAATGGACTTTGGTGAGGTCAAGATTCGGTGCAGATCATATAGGTAAGAAGAGAAGAAGAAGTGCTTCACAGGAAGCTGCTGGCCCTGTATAGGCTGTGAGTGAAGCGTGGCAGTCAGATTGGACTCCACATCATGGTGTACAGGCTGACTGAGGGCGTGCTTAGGCTCTGCTTGGGCATACTCAGACTCAGCTTTGATCAGGCACGCTTACCCTCGGCTCAGATTAAAGCGGCCGCTGCTCACATCCAAATCGGAACAATAATTATTGTAATGATATTTGGCTGTTCATACATATTTCGAAGACAGGATCTTAGTGAAGTTCTACTCAAAACTTTGATGTACGGAGTACCGAGTCCTATTATGCGTTTTAGAATGGTGCAGCGCATCCTCTTGGGGGGTGAGAAGGGGGAGGGGGTTTCAGCTTGGACCTCTAATTGTTACCGTGTCTAGTTACCTGACAAGGTCAAATTTGTTCCAATTTTCCGCAGATGAGCCTGCTCCAATTCACTATGGCGTGAATGATTATCACTGGCCACTGCAACTTTAAACCAAACTTTCTCCATACATATACACACGTCAACATACTCATGACCAAAGCGCTCCCAAGCATCTCTCTTCTCGAGTCGAACAGCTAGATCTGTAAGTTCTAACTTCGCATGTTTGTTCGAGCCATAATCCAATGGTGCAAAGTGCAGAATGTTTCTGAGCTTTCGTTCTTACGCTGATTCAATTGGATAGATCTCGATCTCTCTATCCTCTCGACGTCGAACAAGCCATGTAGTTGTCATAACCGTCGCTGGTAGGTATTGAGTTCAGCTGGTATTCAATATTCTAACTCTCCTGTTAATAGGTTACAGCTGTCCCTCCGTTCGTCTCTTGAAGTCCCGATATCCCGGCTGTTGCCTTTGCCGCAACCACTATGATTGTGGTATTTAACTGTGAGTCTAAACCAGAATTCGAGGATTTCAGGCTAACACATCGGGCCACAGATGAAAAACAAGAACTTGCTCGCTGGAATCGAAGCAGGCGATGTGAAGTACCTTTGCCGCGATCTTGGGCGCGACGCACGCACTGTCGTTTTGGACTGCCGCCTCGTCCGCGACGGACTTTACGAGACACCACTACTCTCTGATATGCCGTACTCCCAGCGTGGATCCAAAGAGAGCAGAGTCGTCTTAGCAACTTTGTCTACTTGCCGAATATTCGCAAAGCGCAACTTGCAGGCTGTGTTGCCTATGTGGCCTGATGTGGAGCACTTATTCGGAAGCGTGCGAAACAGCGTCCCATCTGCGAAGCTAATTATACGCTGCCATTCACTAATTATGAATTCGGAACTTGAGGCCCGACACGATTGGCAGATATGTATGCATACTCTGTCACGCACTATGTCGCTCAGGTGGTCGGGCTGTGTGATATGCCGGAGTATTCACCATTGACGCAAATCCACCAGAATTTCGAGACCTGAAAATCATCCTGAAGCAAACTCTACTCGATTGATCCAAGGTGGGGAGGAGATGCTACTAGATCTCATAAAAAACGCAGTGACCGACATTCTGGCCGCCGCAGATCTTGTTGTGACAATGGGAGGATGTGCAAGGGGGCAAAAATGGATCACCGATGCCATGGAGGTTTCTGAGATGGTCGTTTTAGAAGGCAACACTCTAAGCATCTTGTGGCTGTCAGATCAGGCCAAGGTTTCGAAAGGTTTAATCTGGGATGTTGAGAGGGCCGGGCGCGTTCAGTGAGTGTGAATGAGAAAGGTAGTTAGTTACTCAGTGAGATGGTAGAGATCTCGAATGATATCGTCTCCTCTCTGAATATCTCACACAAACTGAGACATTCAAAAGGACATAAGCTGGAACCTCATGATAGCATACATATCCTCTCTGATTATCTCACGCGGGATGGGACATTCGCAAGGAGAAAGCGAATCTTGAGAACTTTTAGCTATCTCTCTAGCTGTCTCACGCTGTGTGATATATTCAAAATTAATGCCGCGAGACTCTCGAATCACTCGACCGCTTCAGCCTCTGGTTCAATTTATGACTCATGATCAGATTTCAGATTCACACCAGTCCTCCCCATCATCCACATCCCCATCGTTACCATATCCATCTCCTTCTAAACTCTCGGCATTCATTTCACCCAGCTGACCGAAAGGTTTTCTGCGAGGTTCCTGTCCTTTGGGCTAGCCCCCAATTCAAGACGCTCGCCGTAAGTAATCTCGGCAACCGCGTTCACTTGGACCTTAGCTGCCTTCAAGCTTTCGGTCGCCTTGATATAGATCTCTTCTTCCGCCGCGGCGTGAAAGGTGACAATTGGTCTACGGCGCGGATTACAGTATGATGGAACTGTAGTACTATTTGCTACTCGATCTTTGCAAGCGCACGGTCTGGCTATACCGAAGGAGCTTCTATACCAACGGGGAGCTGGCGGACAGGTAAGCTGTTTTGGAGGCTGGCGATCTTTGAATCTTGCGGAGTTGGAGCAATTACCCCGCCAGCACCCTGCTGGCGCTTGAGGTCCTGACCTCTCGATACGGACGCCTGGCGAACAAGCAAATGGTATCGCTTGTCGGGGAGGCTTTCGAAATGATCTCTGCCAACCAACCTTGGTCATCTTTCCGCTTCTTCCGAGTCTTTGATCTCGCCCGGTTGGCGGCATTGTATGGCAAATTTCTACCAAGTCGCCTTCCTTGAAGCACCGCTGTAAGAGCAGTTTCCATCGGTCATGATTCAGACTCAAGAAAACGTAGTACTCTATATCACTACCGGGCTTCACCCTAACCTATCACAATATCCGCTTCGCCATACGAAGCTTTTTGAAAACTGGCAATAAGTATGCAATATCGTAGATGGACCCAAATGCCGAAGAGATCGCCCACTCCTCCATCGAACTAAACATCTCGAGGGCCGGCAGGCGAAGAGGGAGTCCGCAGAAATTTGGTAGGTCGGGTGAGTTGGCCTCGATGATTTTCATATCCCATCTGATACTGTGGGATATTAGTGTTGCAACTTTATATGCGGATTCAAACTTACCTTTTGATCCCCCAAACGTCCCGCCATTCCGTCATTGGCAGCTTGAAGCCTTTCAGGGCAAACGCTCTTGCTATTGCCCGAAGGTTTGAGTCCGCGGCGCTGAAGGTTAGGACCTCAAACTCTCCTCGCTCCAGGAGGCGGTCCAAGGCCGTGTAAAAGGCCCCCTCATCTGCTATACCCAGCTTTCCCGCCCATCGGTAGCAGAGCAGTTCTGGCTTTTCTCCTGGGTGCAATGCGAGTTTCACCGCCGTGATGCGACCCTTCGCTCGGGACGTGTCCACTTTCTTGCTGAGTCTTTCGATCTCCGCCGCAGACAAGTGGTGGTATTCCATGGTGAACGTGTCCGCCATGAACCTGAAGTCCATCACAAGCCTGTCTAAAGGACCATTGACTGAATAGTAGATCTTTGGGACGCCTCGCTTCCTAGAAACGCTCAGGCTGAATGCCACATACGGATTGCCCTTGTTCCCGTAGATCAGTGAGACCTCGATTTCTTCATGGCTCTTGATATCGAAATCTCCTATGAGACCGTTGCCGTAGGTTGGAGATTCTTCCCCCAGCACCAGGATTAATTTCGGCCCGAAATTTTCGGGCGATGATCTCTGGCTGAGTCGCACATCACTATGCCATGAGTTTCCGTACCGATCTGGATTTCGTATAGACGTGAGGTATTTAACGTCGGCCAGTCCTCACTAATCCTATCATAAGTCAGCGCCATTCTGTCTGCCACAGATTCAAACTCACAAGTTCCGAGCATCTGAATTCATGGCCATTGAAGATAATAAAAATGCAGATGGCAGTGGAGTGCTGCCACTTCTTCCTCTTTGTCACTCTTCTATCTGCCTCTGGAGCTTTCGCGGTTGCTGGTGGTCGAGAGTAGGCTGCGCTTCGGGGAAGATGTTAAACGTGGCAGCAGAGTTGTGCCACTTCCTTCTTCTGGTCGATCTTCTTTCCTCTGGAGCTTGCTCGGTTGTTGGTGACTGGGACTGATATTCTGCCCCGGCTGGGCGGGATCGGTGTTTGCGGATACAGGAGCAGAATGTCGTTGTGGGTGGTGGTGCTTGAGTTGAAGCATCCCAAGACGTGGATTGCTGATAATATGAAATTTCGAGTCGAAAGACTTTTCAAATTTACTGTTGTGGGCCTTATTTTCATTTCTCCTTCCACCGCCTCTGGAAGGGGCAGCTGTTTAGAGCCGATTTCAATCAAAATATACGAAAGCGATATTTGACGTTCGCCACGACAAATGAATTAATAATACAGGACCCTAATCTAACAAAGAGAATTCAGTACAATCCTTATCGTCCCAAGTTAGTTTTCCCTTCCCTTTTCATTTCCTATAAAAATACAGACAAGAAATTACTTTTTTCCAACCCCCAAAACCGCGTCTCAATGTAGAGAATTTGAAAACAAGTTGAACCGATATTTCTGAAGGCAACCAAAATATTCAAGCCAGGTGGATTTTAGCAAGGTCTTGTTGTTTCAAGGCATCATCCCAACCCCGCCCAGTCATGAGGTGGGGAGCAACCGCTGGGCTTACCAGCTTGCTTGTTTCTGATGTAGTCCGGAGAAGTAGTGGCATTCGAACACCGCTGATAAGAGCTAAGTTATCACCGGGCTTGATTGTATCACAAGCTATACCGAAGTCAATAAGAACGTAATTGGTATTGTTTTTTCGGTTCTTGGAACGTGATTGTCCTTCATTGGCTATCCTTCCGCGGTGGTGTGCTCTTTGTCTTGGATCCTCCCTATAGCTATTTGCGTGAAGTTGGAGTGAAGTGCAGAAGAACACTTTCCGACCTCTCGCTAAAGCATTGCATACTGCGATATGTGTCTTCAATGCCGTAGCCCTAAGTTTGAGGAATGAAAGGAGCAAGGCTGGCTCACTATGTTTAAATCTCATTAAATGACCAGCCCATGCTTTGACATCTTCACTCTTGAGCCTCTCTAGCCCGTAGTTGTCGTTTTCTGACAGCATGGTTAACATATTGGTGATATACCGAGCCTCGAACCATTTGGTACGAGATTCATCTGTTCCTAGTAATATGGATATCTGGTTGTCGAAATCGCTACGTCTTGATTCTGCTATGTATCTCAAAAAGCTTGTCATGGTTCTCAGATTTGTAAGGTGCTTGGCTGACTCCTCAGGCTGGTATGTCTCAGATGTCTCTCGTAGCCGATAGACTTGGCGGACCTTGCCGTATCTAAATATACCACTGACTGTGAGTACAGTCTTGTGTGTATTATCCCAGTTGAATACACTTTGAGAGCCTGGGGTGGCATCCGCTGGGTGGCCTAAATAGAGTGGCTGGCTTGCCCATATTGGATCGATTGCGGCGGACCAGTCTGGTGCCCATGACGGGCCATCATCAAAATGGCTGGCGGCGGCGGGTATGAGTAAGGCCAATGACCCTGTCACCTCGATGATGTTCGTCGAAAGTTCGGTATGAATCTCGACTAAAGAGCGTGTTGCGTCCGGTAGCCTTAATTTTAATTTTGAAAGACATTGTAGAACCGCATGCACAGCAAATGCCTTGTCCTTTACCTCGGTGCACTTCCTTGTGCAGAGGCTTTTGACTAGATTAAGTGTCGTGTCTCTTGGTGGATATACTGGCCCTGTAGCTCTCTTTGCCAGATATCTTAAACAGCATTTTGAAGATATAGAGACAAGAACAAGAAGACTGAATACGACAGGCATGGCAAACAGCCAAACTTCCCTGTGGCAGGTACCTCTTGCTGACTGCAAGATATCCTGTGCGTGTTCAAGATCCTCCAACCCAAGGTCTGCGCTCTTGCACGTATGGATGCAAGTAGGTGTTGTAACATCCCGGCAAGCTTGCAGACAAGCTGTAAGTGATCCCATGGTTTTATCAGAAGCTACGAGCAGTGCATGCAAACTCTCGTCAACAGGATGGCTGTAGTTGAAGTCCGTCCAAATACCAAACAACTCTACGTAAGCTGTGAGCGCAGCAAATGAAGAGCTGACAAGGAAAAGTCTCCAGAAGAAACGCTTTATGTTGTTCGCGACTTCGGCGACGTCAATGACAGAGTCTCGATATCGCATTAAAGGGGTTGCTCGTATATTTTGAACGTGAGGCAACTGAAATCTGGACGGAAGACTGTTGTCTCTTGGCGCGGCTTGGGAGCTCTGGAGGCTGTCACGGCCGAGAACCAATTCAGTCCATGATCCCAGGACACTATTGAGACGAGGTTGCAGGCGGCCACAAACTCCCGAGTATTGTAGAAAGATAATGCCTCTTTCTATCGCAGACCATTGAAGTTGCATATTGCCGAGAACAAGGATGGGATTAGAGGCAAGTAAAATCTCCTGGTAGGTCCACATTCGTTGAATCCAAAGGTTATCAAGGAGGGCCATAAGATCACCGAGTAATACTCGACCGGATCTAAGATCTATAGTCGTCAATTGAGGAAATAGGGGTTGCTTGCACGATTGACTCACCCTCCGCAAATGATGAGGATTCTTGTACCCGTCCAAGTCGACCAAAAGCAAAGGCGCGAGCAGCTTTGCGTATTTCGAGATGACGATCCTTGATGGAAGCAGATTCTAGGTCCTGTCGAAAATAGTGCTGGAATCCAGCGTCTTGGATGAAATTGAGAGCTCGTTTGCTATGACTGTTGCCAATCCCCATCCATACATAGACTATTGAAGCCTTCGAATATATACTGCCCATCAATCGAACTTGGTTCAATTTCTCCTCCTGATTCGCTTGGTCGATACAAATGGCGTCTATCCAGATGGTGAAAGATCCCAGGCGCTCGCGGAGGTGTTTCAAAGCATCATGTCCATTTCGGGTCAAAGACAATGCCTGCCCACCACATGAAATAACATCGCGCTTCTCTTCGGTGTCGATGTTCCATACATAGCTTAACGTAGCAAAGGCAGCGTGGTCGGCATCGAGGTCTATAACACTAAGGTCACACGACACAGCCTTGCTCAAATCTTTGTCTGAGTGGACCTGGAGGAGGCGGATGGTCCTGCGCTCCTGGGACAATGGCGCAGAATGGTAAACACTTTCCATCGGAACTCTGTCTGGGTTAATCTTGGGTGAGATGTTTTACAGAGGAAAAAGTCCCCTTTTCTAGGCCCGTGTCTAGCATGCTTTATTTTGTTGAAATGATAACCAACGTAAATGTTTAATTACGCTCCCACGCCTCTAGGCTTAACCTCTAAAGGTCACCGAGATGCTGGTAAAAAGTCTTAATCTTCTAGCGCTCCGACCTTTTAAAGCTCGCTAAACAGCCCTATTACCCTGACCGTATCTCGGATTCTCGTAAAAAGTTGCGGCTTCAGGGAAGTGCACTTGATCCGGGAAGAAGAGCGGGTTCCCCGGGCTGACGAAGTAGAAGCTAACCATCTTAGCGAGTGACCGCGAGGTTATCCCTGCGACAGTTCACGGGCTCCCAACGAAGTGGATTCCGCATCGCGGCTGTGGTTTGGCATTGAGGACTCGAGTGATAACGTTCTACTCGCTATATTCTAGCGGATACTCGCTGTACATTTAGGCTTCCTCACCTTGAAATTCGCTATTCTCACAGGGCATTTCCGCCAGACGTCGTGAGTGTCTTTCTGGTCCGTGCACGCACCCCTGAACTGTCGTCGGGATAGTGACCAAAGCGCTGTAATCTCGATTATTTTGCACTGTTACACAAGCCAATTTTATATGTCTCATCTATTACAGCTTCAACAATGAATTTGGAATTTTGTATTTTTATTGTATCTAAATGCGCAATCAGGCTCGAATTCATTGGAACATCTACGTTCTACGGCGCGATAATAGTACAATAGTATAAAATTGAGTGCTATGCGTTAAAAACACCCCGGAATCTTTCGGACTTGAAAGAGATGACAAACATCAGTGGCTCAGATCGACCACTTGGGGCTGCTCAGGGGCTTTTCGGGTGCTCCCCTAGCGTTGGGTCGGTGGCTGAGCCGGGAGTGAGCCGGGAGTGAGCCGAGGGCTGTGCAGGGAGAATATGTGTTCCGTGAAGGAGTGGTAGTGTCTTCGCCTAGGTACTTTAGCGTGCAGCGCTCGCCACACAAGTTAGTATGAGAACTGCTGCAGCTCTAAGTACTCCTGCAGCAGCAGATGCATTGAGAGACAGACTACAGCTCACGGTCTGTCCTTTTATTGCTATCTAATAGAGCTTATTTTTTACCGTGCTTCCTGCCTCCTACTTTGCCCTCCTACCCTGCCCTCCCTCCTGCTCTTCCTCCTGCCCTACCTCCTGCCCTGCCTCCTGCTTTACCCTGTTTCTTACTCCATCTTTTGCTTTGTCTATTTTATCTACCTAGGCAGAATTTCTGGGTGTGCAGAAGGCGGGCATAGGAGGGAGTAAGGTGGCGTCGGTGGGGGGTCCTAGAGTGAGGTTGTAAGTGAGATATTGGGAGTGTAAGAAGTTACAAAATTTTAGAGGACGCGACAATATAATAACACCAGGCTGCACTAAATTTTGGTGGGGACTGGTGGTGGGGCGTTGTAGCTAGTTGTACCCACTTTCTCACATTTTCACACTACCATTCCTTCACGGAACATATGTTTTCTTTACCTGGTAAGACGGGGGTTGTTTTCATTACTTGGTCTAGTATCGCACATCATTTGAGCCCAGACAGCCTAGAGACCCCCTCTTCGGGCACTTTGTGCAGTTCCCTAGAAAACAGTCTTCTGAAAATAATACTATAAAAGAAATAAGAACCGATCTCAGAAGGAACCTCACTTCGAGAACCTTGAGATCCTTTATGAGTACGTTCCTTGGCGGGAAGGTGTCTAGCGACGTACTAGTTCGAAATTAGTTAAATTTCCCATGACCTTAAGTTGTTTCTAACTTAACACTTCTGTTTGAAGTAGGTAGATGAGTAGCTTATCAAATTTCAGGGATCGTGACATAGGAATTTGCCTTCATTCTCTCATTTGAGCAGTATACGAAATAGCTTTGTATTCGTTTTTTGTTTTGCTGTTTCAGCATTAGCCACACTGCCTGTGATAAGAAGATCCAACATCCTTTGAAGTGGGTAACTATTCAAGATGAAGTATAATATTCCAAGGACTAACCTTAACCATGGTACAGTACCTCAACGGCAGCTTAACCCTGCTGGGTTCCTAGGGTTTCTAGGGTTCCTACCCTTAGGTTCAGGATCTACTGATCTCAAAATCTGGCTTAAGGACCTGCACCGAATAATTATTCAAGAAAATTTTATTCAGCGTTGATCGATTAACGTGAGTAGGTAGAGCCCGTGTGGGTCGGATCCAAGAGGTGGGCCTAAGAATTATGGCACTACGGGGCGCAGCTTGCATAAGGCCACCCCACTCTTGGAGTCTTACCGACTCATCTTCATGCATTTAGGCAAAATAATAAAGAAAAGGCCAATAGATATGCAAGATTTTATGTTGTGAAACTGTTGCACGACCGTTAGATTGCTATTCATAGAAGCAGAGGCACCAGCTGAACTGCAGTAAGCTTTCATATGTGACTCCGCATTCTGTTCACAGTGCCCTATTTCTTTCTCGCTTCCTAATGTCCTTTTGCAAGCTTTTCTGATCAGATGGTGCTGCGTCATGGAGACTTTCGCAGGAATTTTCCCTTACCCTCCACTTTCCGCTCATCCTAAGTCATGCCGCCTGGTTACTCTTCTTCCTGGCGAGTTCGATAATCCGATAAGCTGTGTCTTATCCGTCGTTAACGGTGATATGTGTCATGTGTATGAGGCATTATCATACGTATGGGGCAATCCAAGACAAACTACTCCAATCACGCTCAATGGACTAGACTTCCCAGTCACAACTTCATTGTCAACTGCACTAAGATATTTGCGTCACCACACCATCCCGCGTGTGCTGTGGGTTGATGCCATTTGTATCAATCAAAGAGATGTCCACGAGCGAACAGATCAGATTCCGAAAATGATGAACATCTACAAATCTGCTTTCCGTACCGTCATCTGGCTCGGAGAAGAGGTGGAAGCTGGCCTTATCCAGGGTCCAGATACACTCTCTGTGAATGAGATATTCAGGGGCTTAGAAAGGATGGTAACTCAACACCACACTAACGACATTGGAGAGCTCTTTCCAGGCAGAAATGAGTTTATTGTAGGGAAATCATTGATCGGATTCTATGGTAGACCTTGGTTCAGAAGAAGATAGGTAATTCAGGAATTCGCCATGTCCGACGGCAAATTTGGAAGGTCTTACTTTCTTTGTGGCAAGCAATCCGTCCACATCTCTGCACCTATCCTAGCATATATACACTTTGGCAGACTGAGAACTGTACTAGGAGGCGAAGGATTTACCCCAATAATGGAGAATTTACGAAGAATGTTTGAGTGTTCGGCCTTGGGTGATTCGGAGCCCTCAACAAATACAATCGAGCTTGCCGACCGCATCTTTAGAATCATGATTTTAACTGATGCTGCCTTCGATGCCACTGATATCCGAGATCATTTGTTCTCAATGCTTGGAATTGTCAACAGCTCGGATCTTATCTCTCAAGTCCCCCTCGTCCGTCCAGACTATACAAAGCCAGCGAAACAGGTACTTACAGATCTGGCTAAGTTTTTGTTAGAGCAGCGCCAGTTATTAGACGTCTTTTACGGTTACCACGATCCGGCTTGTGGTACTCCATCCTGGGTACCAACGTGGGGCGGTCTGAACAGTGGCTCAGGGGTGTACAACGGACATCGGTATCGGCATCTGAAGGACTATATGGAACAAGAGTGTCTACAAAAGTCTAAAATATCATTCTCCGACGATGGTCAGACTTTGTTTACCTTTGGTGTGGTGGTGGATCAAATCGACTTGGTGGTTGCTAGTGATTCAGATGAAATCAAAGATTTGGGATTCGACAAAGCAGCCTGGAGAGATTTTATACAACTGTGGGAAGGCCAAATCTTTTCGTATTTGAGAGAAATTGAAGCGCTCGGGACCAAGTTCGACGACTCACCTTTGGAGATGTGGAGAGACGTGTTATTCCACACCTGTTTGGACAGAGAACAAGAGACTGTTTTCAATGATAAAATAGTCTACGAGTATCTCATGGGTCGCTTCCGCTCTTATTGGCTTCAATTGAACCACCAACTTGTTGAGGAGTCTTTGAGGGACATATGCCAAGAAATGTCTGAAATGGACGCCGATGTGCTTCTTGAAGAAATGGACCTACCTCTCGGAGGCTTTTTATGGAAGGCAAGATGGAACTTTGTCCAAATGTCGGCATTTACGTCGTCAACAGGTTATTTAGGGGCCACAGATGGTGGGTACGACCTACAGCAAGGGGATTTGCTATGCCTTTTCTCTGGACTGGTTGTGCCTTTCATTATCCGGCAGAGTGAGATTAAGGATAAGTTTGAGCTTGTGGGACCTTGTTATGTCTATGGGTTGATGAAACCAGAAGAACAGTCCTCTGTGGTCTCTCAAGGCTGTATGAAACAGTTTGCAATTGTATGAATGAAGCGTTGTCTTGTTATATTACCCACTTTATATTTCTTGAAACTCTACGGGACAGAAAAGTCACAGCTATTCAAGCTGGTTTTAGGAAGGGTGTTGCCTCCGTTTGCATTACAGAGTATCTACCCCACCCGTCTCGACTATTCCTGTATTCTCAACATACTCTGGTTTGAAATCCAAGACGGTACTGGTGTTTCTGTGCTATATATATTGAGTCTTTGCAAACATCACCTCTTCGTTCGTGGAATGATGCTGACTGAAATTTCTAAATACCACCAATTTCAAAACTGGAGTACAACAAATGTACAGCTACAAAGCTTTCCCAAGCCCGATTCAATTCAGACGTTGTTGGTATCACAGGGATAGTCACTATACTGTAGTGGTGAGGGTAAAGGGGTAGTGATATTGTAGTTATTGATGTTGTGTAGACAAGAGGGTTTACTAGCTAAAGGGGGAGAATATATTGAGCATCATGGTCATGTGACCATAGCGTTCCAACGCTACAAACAGACGTCTTTTCCTTCTATTCGACGTCACTCACTTCCGGATCTTTCTTCAGAGAATTCTTTTGGTGTATCCCGTATGTAGGCTTCTGCCTGGGTTGGCCTAGGAAAGCTACTTTTATCATAGTCTTTGTCAAACACGGCTTCATCTCTGCCTCGGAAAGCTCTTCGCACTCAGCCCAATGAGGACTCCGGAAACTCGTGTGCATTGCCGGCAGTCTACGCAAAATATCAAGGCCTTGCGCCCATATGCTGCTCAGCAGATACATCTCCTCTAAAGACACAGACGCGAATAGGTATTTCGACGGTCAAAAATCGTTCTAGTTTTTCGAGATGCAGTGGAATCGCGTAGAACTAAACGTATTCTAGGTTTGGCCATGGGCGCAGGTTGATAACAGAGCCTAGGCTGAATGGTGGTCGACTCTCTTCGTCCCACAAAAAAGTGAAGTCAAGGCCCATTTCATGAATACTCTCGGTGTCTAGGAGCACGGTCAAGAGTTCTCTTAAGTTGTCCACTTCGCCCATCTCTCGCAACTCCGAGAACCTTGCACCTATTCTAAAGTCAAGTTCTTCCAATCCTTGTACCGCAGCCGTAAGATGCTGTCGCTCGTCCTCATTTGGTGCCAGAATAGTGCAATAAGTTTCAGGAGGATAAACTTGAATCGTGAGTCTTGTAACAAAGACTCCCGATTTGTAAGCAGCTAAAGGTAATTGGATAATCAGTTCGACTGGAGGCTGCCCTAGTTGGTGCTGTCTAGCCTCCTCCTAGGTAATTGGAAATATAGTTGATTTGATGATGGCTCCAGAGCATCGAAAGCAATGTTGCTACGGTCGCTGCCGTCGCTGCGCAGGGTGACCTCTCAAAATTTTACCGATGGATTTTGGATAAAGTTTGAATAAATAAGTTGATAAAACCAGAGAGGTACTAACGACTACGACTAACTTCTTGGGCGCTTCCCTTCCTAGCTTGAAAGTCAGAGATTAAAGAGTTGAGCTGCGCTAAGATTTGCTTGTCGAGAGAAATACAAGTATGTATCTGGATCTGTCTCTATTAAAGACCGACGAAGTTGTTATGCCTTGCATTGTTGGGCTTTCCAGGTTTGCCCGCCTTCAACTTCCAGAATTAAAGAAGAAAATCTGTAGGCGATGGCGTTGTATCTGGTGAAGAAGAAGGATAAGACTCCTGTTGCTCACGGTCCGGCGTGATGAACGTCGTGAGGAAAAGTGCGACTCCCATGGCTGCGACTAGGCTACCATTTAATGTATTTATTGAAAGGTAAAATATCTGCTAGAATAGAGGGAAGCGCGCCAAGTTCTTGAGGAAAGGTTGAAGAAATCAAAATTTGAGGAATTGCTGAGGATTCTTTACTTTGTCTGCAGGGAAATGAGAAATTGAGACGAAAGGGAAAAAAGGGGTTGCGACGTTAAGCGAGGATTCTTTCAGGGGGCTTGGGTGCCCGGTTATCCAGGCAACAATAGAGGTGGCAAATTTTTCAAGCCCGACGGGAGGCTGGCTCTCCATCACCAACACAACACATGTTTGATGCCGCAATGTGACACTGGGAATGCAAGGCATTCTTTCGTCTCGCAAAACTGGATGTGGTATATCTCGATCATTTATGAACGTTATGAAAAGGATGCGGGCCGGTAATCCGGCGATCGGACAGAAAGGGCCAATTTCCAGAGTATCAGATCAAGTGAATCTGAGATCTCTGCAGAAATGTTGGAACAAGTCACGCTCATGCACAGATTTGAGGCTCTCTGACATCATTTGACATCATATTCCAATATCCAACACTCTCGAACGCATTCGATCGCGGCAAGGTACGTGATTCCAAGACAGGATGAGGTGTGTTGCTCCTTCAGGCTCTTTGAGGCTGCTGAACCTTGGCAAAATTCCATTCCAAGTCAGATGCACCGCCACATCCTGCTTCCGGTCAGCCACAGGTGTGCAGAAGATCTACAGAGCTACGACTCCGATTGGTCCGCCCTACAGCCACAGCCAATTCGGGAGCTATCATGACGTTCAGCCACAGGCTATGACGATTGAAGAATTGGCACAAACGCGGCCCCAGTCAAACTAAGGGGTTTTTTCCCGCCCTCGTGAAACCTGACTACCAATGAAACGTCTAACACACATCCAGTAAGCTTGGCTGCCAGTCACAAAACCTGGCAGGACAAGGAACCCTGACAGGGGACCTGCGGGGTTGCACATGAAGCTCTACGAGGTATGACGACGCTGCCCCTCGTGGCTGACCGTTTTGGGAACATGCAGATGTTTTGTTTGTACCTCTAAATTACGCTATGGGAAATTCAATTTCTGCGGTGTTTGAGAAAACCGGTTTCTTTAAGGCTACGTAGACTGCGTAGAACCTGGCAGCTAGCTGGAATCAATATATAAAGATGTCTTCTTGAGTTGCCAGTACATTTCTTCTTCATCGACCACAATTCAAGAACTTCACAAACCAAACCAACTTATCAAAATACCCAAAAACCCAACCAAAACTTCCAATCAACAAACCTTCAATATGTCTGGTGCAATCAACAAAGTCAAGGACGCGCTCCACCTTAACAAGGACCATTCCACAACCACCACCCATTCTACTACCCACACCACTGGCGCTCACACCACCGGTACTCATGGCACCGCTGAGGGCGTAGCTGGTCCCCACAGCTCTCGCACCGCGAATGCTGCTGATCCTAGAGTTGACTCTGATCTTGACCACTCGAGAAACGCTGGCATCGCCAACACTTCTCACACCACTGGTGGTTATACAGGTACCGGAACTGGCGTCACTGGCACTGGTTACTCTACGAGCACCAATGCTGGGCCACACAACGTAAGTGCTCATTCTTAGCCTCGACCTCAGAATAACTCTGTCGACTTCACTCCCGCTCAAGAACTATGCTAATTATTCTTCACCGTACAGTCAAACATGGCCAACAAATTAGATCCTCGCGTAGACAGCGATCTTTCAGGATCCCACCCGGGAGCCCACACTACTGGAACTCACACAACTGGAAGTGGGTACACCGGCCAGCACACAACCAACACCCACGGTGCCGGAACAGGTACTCACTTGGGCAACACCCCAGGTCACCACACTGGTACCACCGGCGGCATTTCCTCCTCCACAAACGCAGGCCCCCATGACGTGAGTCTCACTTCCCTTGGTGAAGTTGGCGAAGCGAGTCTTGACTCCATTCACAACTCGCCCAAATCATTCTAAACACCATATCTAACAATTTTGACAGTCAAACATGGCCAACAAGGTCGATCCTAGAGTGGACAGCGATCTTGACGGACGTGGCAACAGACACGGAGCCAACACTGGAGGTGTCTTTGGAGCATCAGGAAGCCATGCAACTGCCGGCTCAGGCACTGCCCAGAACACTGCTGGTCCCCACAACTCCGATATGCTCAACAAGATCGATCCTGTGCGTTCCTTCCATCCCCTGACTCCATTGGCCATTGCTAACACCTTTCCAGCGCGTCGACTCTGACAGAGATGGATCCAAGACCGTCGGAGGCAACAAGACTCACGCGTAAGCGCTTATTCTATAGGTGAATCTCACCAGCATCCCCCCTCCACTCTTCAGACTTCCCATCCGTCTTCCAAGAACCCCACACTAACGCATTATCCAGAGGCACAACAACAACACACCGTGATGTCCGCGACGCAGCGCAAGTCCCACCTTCAGTCTTCGCAGCCCATCAAGGCGAGCCCCAAATCTTGCACGATGATCATGCACATGATCGTGTGAGACGCCATTCCGTTGTGTCTCATCAGGAGAAGCTTTCCGGTGTATGAGAATTTTCCCTTTTACGAAATTTAGCGACCAAATACCCGAAGAGCTACCATGCAATCGGAACGCTTTCTTCAACTTTTCTTTGGTCATTTGGGATAGGATGAGATGTACGATATCATGAACTACGGTATGATGCCATGCGATGCGATGGGGTTTAGGTAGCATAGTCAATGAAAAAATTGACCCAATCTTTTTTGGAACATTATGAATTGTGACGTGAATAGCCTCTCTTATTAGATTATTTCAACACCAATCGCTTGTTTTATGGCCATTCGCTCTTACTTTTATTTAAGTACGATCTCGAACACCGCGCACGTGACGGCTTAGTACTTGTTGTAACATCGGAGGAATGGTTCGCCGCATTCTGCCTCGAGCTCTCAGCTCTGCCTTGCCAGCTAAGCCACACAACCATGGCTTTATGCTTCAATCCGCCGAGTCCAAAACATTTTACGACACATCTACACCTGTACATTCGAACGCGATCTTTCTGGAAAAATGTCCTTCGGATTCGCAATCGGCGACTTCATCGCCGCCGGTGAACTTGCACGCAGACTATGGACAGAAATTTATTTGGTCGCTCGTGCTGCCCCAGAAGAGCTCAGATCGCTGTCAGCGGAGCTTAGCGTTTTCGGTCAATCGATCGAGCTTCTTATCAAGCAGGCAGGAGACCCAGACTCAATTTTAACTCAGGCAGGAGAAGACCGAGTCCATCTTGTCAACACAATGATTTCCTCCGCAAATGATACCCTGTCGAAGCTCGAGGCTTTCGCAAAGAAACACCAGCTTGTGGGTAACAAAACTCAGTCGAAATTTCGCAGGGGACTTAACAAATTGCGTTATACCAGCGACGCTTCTACCATCAACAGCCTGAGATCAAAGGTACTTCTCTACCACAGTATATAAATGTATTCTACTGAATTAACAAAGCTGGTCTATCACAACGGGGTACTCAATCTTCTTCTGACGTCTATTGGAAACTCCTCCCTAGAGAGAATGGAGACCGAGAATCATAGGATTGCAGCGAACGTGATTGAAATCAAACAGCAAATATCATCATCATTTCGTGTGCCTATAGCCACAGGTGACACGGCTCATATAGACAAGGACATGCAATTAGAAATATCGCGGATATTTTTGGAGAAGGTTGAAGTCGAAAGACCTTGGTATTCGTTTGGCATCGATGTGTGGATACAAGCTGGAAAGTGGTGGCTACAGAAGGTAAGTATCTCTCTCCATCACAATTTTCTCCAATTCGGTTGTCTAAAATCAATGTGCAATTTATTGAAAGATTTCAGGCACAATTCAGCCTCCAAAGAGGATCGGTCGAGAGCGGAATTGATCTTCAAGCATACACGAACTTGCTCAAAGCATCTTGGATCCTGACGGATATTATCCAAGATCATCCCCAGCGGACATTTCTTGACAAGGGGAGCCAACAACTGGAGCTCATGGCTATTTCAAATGTTCGTCCCCTTTAATACCTCTTACTAAATGAATTATTTCTGACTTTTATACAGACGATAAAAACCGAATTAGAAAGGCATTCCCAAACGGCATCCCAAACACCGAATCTGGAAGAAATTAGAGCCTGTGATACGACAATATGGGTCATTACCCCCATAGGTACACTCAATCTTAGTAAGATGCAGCAAACCACTGCACCAGACTGTGAAATACTCTGTGAGAGGTATGAACCCTAGCTACTCGGTTTCAAGACGTAATCTGATTAGTGGACAGATATGGACTATACTTCTCAGACGAGACGGTGAAGACAGAGTGTCGTTTTACGCTCCTATTGCAAAAGACAAATGATCGAAATATCATTTATCTTACAGCCAAAACAGCTTCTGAGACAGATGTTCTTTCATACCATGAAGTATGTAAACACAAATTCGTGTAAGTCGCACTCACTACCAGATCCTCATAATTTACTGGCTCACTATATGATTCAACAATGCTGACGTAGAAGGAAGGTATCCCCGAGATATTCCAAGGAAACATCTGGACAGAGAAGAATTGTACGGCTTAACAATAGATCTTGTTGACTCCCAAGGTAATTTCCACAGACATTCCATATGGTTCAATAGTCTCGAGGGTTCGTAGACCAATTTCTCTCCCAGTTTATGCCATGGAATACTAATAAATTCTAGACGCATTTATATTCCAGAACCACGTAGACGGGGCTCTCCATTACCTAAAATGGTTCCGCCACGGCCCCTGCACCCCACCTTCAATCCACAACATCGCCTTACTCAAGCTTCTCGGACGTCTAACCATCCGCCGCATGGGCTCTAAGGTCGACACAACTCCGTTCAGCTCCACAGACGAAGAAAAATTATATATCGAGCTTTTCACCCAAGAGCGAAAGTACATCCAGCCCCAGCCGGAAACTCCTCTCTGGGTTACGACTATGAAACTTCTGCAGCAGTACACAGATCATGGGCCACGCAGCCACTGGCGCGATCTCCGCAGTGTACGAAACAGAGCTGGTATTACACACCAATGGTACGCGGTACAAATGATGCGACTCGAAGGGCTCCGAGCCGCAATAGCACTCTTACGAAGTGAGGGTGCAGACGTGCCCAGTATTCTCCCCGAATTCCTCTTTGCGGCTAGTGTACAAAAGAACTTCAACCTTATTGACGAAATACTCAGTGTCGCCTCCGCCGAAGGCTTAGAGTTGGATCCAGACGATATTGTGGCGAGGTTTAATTGTGCTGACTTGGTTGTCACCTGTCAATTTCACAAGCGGGCTTTCTGGGACCCAGGACTCCGAGTCCTCTTTGTACATGATGCTAGATTCCTAGACCAGGAGTTCAGGAATCAGTATGCTGATCTTTCGGCAATTCAAAGAAGTATGGAGTGGCCCGTGTTTTTGAGTATACCTGGAAATATGGGCCGCCGCATCCCTGAATCGCAATGCTACTTATGTAGCAGATACCCCTGCCATCCTGCCGCAGAATTCCAAGATGGGGACGAACTTCCTGTGATTCTTCCTCAGTTTCCATGATTTATTCATGGTGGGACGGACTTTCCAATGTTTAATAATGTAACACAAGCCCAAATGAGCAGGAATTCCACTTCATCATCCGTTGTTTTGTCCTTTCTTTAGCCATGTCAAGGCCACTTTGAACGTGAGGACCCGCTGCTTCTAGTTCTTATGGGTTGGAAGTCGCATACGAGCACCTTAATCGAAGGTGAACTTAAGAAATCATTGTCCCAGGCAGTTTGACGGGTAGAGATTATGTTTTCCTGGTTGATCAACTAGGTGGTGTATAGTACAGCACCTCGCGGTTCCATCCTACACGAGAAAAATAAACATCGGCCTGTAAACATTAATGATGTGACGACACTATTTCTTTTTTCTTTTGATAATACCGACCCTCCGACCGTTCTTCTGTTGTAATCTCTCTCAGTATATAAAAGGCGTTTTCTTAGGTCATAATGTCCCTGGGGTATTGTTGAAAATTTGGTCGCGACATAAGCGTGACTACTGTATAATTCCGTTCCCTCGCCAGCGTTGTATTGTTTTACATTTATAGGTTAATCGTTGCTTCAAAATCACAGATCTTCCTCATTTTGCCCCGTCCAAAATTGATGTTTTATTAATATTACTTCAACTAGCCTCCCATAATTCAAAACGCCCGTCACATAGTAACGAATCCTCAAACGCTTTTACTTTCTTACCAGTCTATCTCTTCTTCGAGCTGTCCCAAAATAGCTCTGCGGAATGCCCATTTATGTCTAAGCATTCGTATCCACCAAGGGAACTGATACCCAGTTCTAGGATTGAGTTCAGAAACTCTGGTGCGTGCAGGACAGCTTATAGAAAGCGGCTTTCCCGGAGACCAGTCCTGTACATGTCCCCATTCCTCCAAGCACGCCGAGCTATATACATGGCCACAGCCTGATAACTTTACAGGATATTCTTTCTCGGTGCTTGCGGTGCGCACATAATTCCACCATTTTTTGACGGATACCCATCGAGCAAGTTGAGGCTTTTGGGGATCATCCTTCGGGTATTCATCTAGACAGATCGGGCAGACAGAATCATCTGGATTCTGGACTGGGATCATGATTGTCTCTAGACCTGGAACAATCCTCAGCCCATTTACAATCTCATCCTCCTCATCTCGAAGCCGCTGCTTCAATAGCCCGTTACGGATCTGCGAGTACAAGACGATTTGTGCATAATCCGGATCCGGGTCGCGGTCTTCAAAGAAACAAGCCTATATATCTGCATGAAGATGATACTCTACATTCTTCAACCAGATGAACTCTTCGTGATCGATCGGATCGGAGTATGGGTGTGTGTCGTCAGGGGGTGGGTAAATGTATACCGCGCCATTGGAAGGGTCGGTCCAGGCGTTTCGGCCGTCGTTGAAGATTTGGCGGGATCTTTTGATATCCATATCATCGGTTGGGTAGATATGATTCAGCCTTACTTTTGGCAAGTCTTTGCTTAGGAAGCAGGACGAGCAGAATCGGGCCACGGCGTGGGGGATGGTTTCTTCTGTACAGGTTTCAACTGAACAGGGGAATTTCTGCGTCAATGCTGGCTCTGGGTGGCCGCAGGGTCTGAAGTGGATAGCGTGTGTTCTATACATGGTAGCGAGAAGCTGTAAGTAATTGGGTATTATGATCGTTTGGTCTGTGGTTTAGTAGATTCATGCGTGGGAGATTCGGCAATTCTAGTTTTAGTTTAGAGGAGAAATCATCAATTTGTATTAAATATATTCTCTCCATACGCTGTTCCGAAGCAATTTCAACTGTTCAGCGTAGAGGTTTTGACTTGGTCTAATTTTTTGACTAAGGAGTATTCCATTTTTCTATTGTAGCCCACGTAAACTCATTGTTCAGCAACACACTATTGTTCACTTACACAAATATCCCTCATGAAATATTGTTCAGCTTGTTTAATAATACGTGGAAATTTGGGAAAAGCAAGGGGGGAAGGGAGATTGAGGAACACTGGTGGTCTACCCAATTATTCGACATTTCCTCGGGGTTTGATTGCACTCACCCCAGATTGTGGGGTTAAGTAGGGTTAGGATTGAATGGAAAGGTAAGTATTGATAAATTAAGATTCTTACCCGGGCCCCCTGATCAGAAGTTATTCGTGTATTTAATAAGACAGAGAACAGCATTTCACTGTTTTAGATTCAAAATATCTCAATCAAGATTTGCCACAGACTATGAACAAAGATTCAGCGCCAGGCTATTGACCCTGGTTAACCCCCAAAAGATGACTATCGCGAGATACCACCATAGAAGCAGGCGTTAGAGTTTGTAAATAAGCTCACTTCTGCCTAATCGGGCCTTACTACATAGTCTCAGACTCGCACAGCAAGTAAATTGAATAACCATAATAATAATAATAATAATAATAATAATAATAATAATAATAATAATAATAATAATAATAATAATAACAAATATTCAGCTACTCATTAGAGAAGTACTAAAGTAGCTGATGACGCCGACGTTGGTAGCTTTGAGTCGGGCGAGAAGACAGACAGAGAAGACATGATGACTGCGCTTGAGCGTCTGTTGCCGTACAGCATCATCTATATCCCCGAACTGCATCATGATCACTCGGTATTGGCAGCAAATTCGCACCCCTGGTTAGAACGAAAGGGTTCTACCTCCCTCCCCAACTATTACCCAAGTTATCTCAAGATCTTATAATCTTATTATTGCAAAGTGAACCACCTGTCATCTAGCTCTCTGACCTCTGTGGGAGCACCCAAATAGGAATCTCCTATTAAACGAAAGGTTTGTGAATCAAGATCTAATTGTGAACCAAGATTCAATATACCCGTTCTCTTATAATCACGCCGCATTTGTTTCACTCTCGACGCCACACTTGTCGTAACGCGACGCAAAACAAAGCAAGTCCAATTCCCAGTGACGTCCACAATGATATCGCCACCTTCTGCAGATGCTGGTGCTATGCCAAAATGGCCAGTGTGAGTCGTGATACAACATCGACCACCCATAGTCAGGCGTAGAAGTAAAACAACTTGATGAGTTCCTCTTCGTCAAAACGTTGATACAATACCATTTCAGAAGACGAGCGATCTGGAGCTCTGACAAGCGCACGTATTTGACCTGTGTTTGAGGTGGTCTTTTTTCTCAAGGTTCGAAGGAATCTCGACTTCGAACTCAGGCCAGAGATTGCAGACGCCAAACCTCCTCTCGGACGTCTAGCTGGCGTTTCTGTAAGCGTTGGAATCATGTACGTTTCATCCGTGGCTCGAGATGGCCTAGTCTCAATGATTCTGGAAGACGCATTATCCCGTGATGACTGGAGAACCTTTCTGATATTGTCAAGCCTTGGCTCTGAGGTAATCTCCAAGGCAACTGGAGCACGCAGGATACCAGAAGAGAAGGTGGTATTGTTCTCTGAGTGATGCTTTTTCACTGGACTCGTAAGATTTTCACCAGTTTGCGCAACGTCGAAAACCACATCATCATCAAAGACTTGATCCGACATATCAATCGATGTACTTTCGTCTACCCGGCCAGCGGTAATGAGCGTCAAAAAGTCGCCATATGTGCCCGCAGGTACAGTCTCCGTATATAGTTTCCACCATTTAGGTACGAGTTCCACCAATTCCTGGATGGACGGATCAGACGACAAAACCGGCCCTCTGCGATAAATTGCACCAAATGTTGATGCTCGGATGGTGATTTTAGTTGTGACGCGCCGCGAAGGGGCGGGACCCAAAAGGTCCCATTTTTCTTCTTCGATGTAGGGCTTTCCAGGGATGTTCTGTTGGAGATACAGAGGAAAGTATTGACGGTCTACTCCCCAGTCAGGCACCCAGGAAATACATGTGGCCTTGGATGCAAATGCGCCCGCACAGCTGAGGATTGCCGGGAGATTTTTAACATCTCTAAGCAGGACTCTGTGGGCAAACTCTCGGAAACACCAGTTGCTATTCATATGGACATAAGAAACTGGAATGAGATCAGCGAAGTCACCACAGAGTCCAACAAGAGAATTGAGTTTGTCGACGGCTCTGGAACATGCGGCCTCATGAAGGACTACGAGAAGCCCAAGGAAGCTGGCTGGACTTTGAACAGGGCCGTATATCCGGAGTCGGTGGATCAACCGGAGTCGCTCAATGACCCCATATTCAAGTCCGCTGGCACTTTTCCAGATGGAATAGATTTCGCGAAGAGCATGGTAGAACTGGACAAAGTCCATTTGTACCTTACCACACTGAACGGTGACATGCCGCCCGAGAACAACTTCTTGGAGAGGCCATCGACGATGAAACCAAGTTCGGCCAAGGAAATCCTGGATTCCTCGTAGTACATCAGGTTTGGGGTTGATGACTAACAAGTGTCGTTGGAGACGGTCGTTAAACTCCTGGTCACGCATTGACCGAAGAATTCGGATCACAGATTCTCCAGAACCATTGTCCTCCCCTAGCCAGACAATGACGCGATCCGCTTCTTGGTATATCTTGCCCATTGACTTCACCTGCGCAGCCTTTTCACTGCTATTTTCCTGATCTATACAAACGGAGTCGATCCAAAATGCCCGAGAATATGAAGTCTGGCGGAAGCGCCGCAGCATATCCTGAATATTTTGACTGATGTGTAGAACGCGGTTATCACACAAAAGTTCATGCATCGGCTCTTGCTCCTCCCAGGCATACGAGATTGCGGTGTAATTGTATCCATACATGTTGTCGACTTGTTCACAAGCTCGCGTTGAGTAACGATAGGTTTTCCTGAGAGCAGGGTAATCCGTAGTGGTGTCGACGCGGAGGATCTCAGAAATATTTCTGGTCCTTCGTAAAGTGTCGAGGAACCGCTTCTGCGTAGACTGCCACTGGCTTTTTGCGGATCTGCAATGAACTCTTCTTTGCTCGAGGTTGAGGGAACGAATTTTTTCGGGTAGCCAAAGTCTATGCACGAGACTGCATTTCAAGGGAGAGTCGTATTGAGCGGCAGGTTCGAGGATAATGATGCGTCTATCTCGATCATCTTCAAGTGGACGATAGTGATACTGGCGAGAATGGTGGAGTATATCTTGACAATCTTCTTGTGGTAATCTGGTGGGCATGATCAACAATTGTCCAGCGAGGCCCCCAGCCTTATCCCTCGATGTCACAAACTGCGTGGCGCGCGTATATTAAAGGTGACTGGATCCGCAAGCCTATCCCCACCACTCGTAACAACGAATGAAGACAATATACAAGGAATTTTTTATATTATTTGGGATGCCGAAGAGTCGATTGAAAGGATGGGAATGATGGGGGGTAGTCATTCGTGCGGGTACTGGGCTAGATTGAGATTGAAGCGCTAGAGTAGCCTCGGACGACGAGCTGAAACTATTAATAGCGACAGATATCTTGGCAGCACGCAAAACAAAGCTTGACCAATAGGTAGAACTTATATATTTGATTTGAAATTGGGGGATATAATCATGGGATGATCCAATCTAGCATTTGCACTGTTCAATTTGCGATCTGTCAGAAGGCAAGGTTCTTTGGATTTGGAGTCTGGCTTAGCGCGCAGAACATGCTTAATACCCCGTCAACGCTATTCAAATGTTTATATTTATGCGTTTTCAAATGACCCAAGATCGTATGCCCGTATCATCGTCCTTGGCCAGCCGTTCTGAAAAGAATGAAGCCGGCTTAGATATGTAATGACAAATACGGCTGTGACGACAACATCGCAACGCTAGCGAGGCCATCCAAAGCTCAATGATTCTTTAATGAACACGCAGACTGCCTTTGAATATACCTAGGTACCCAACAACACAGAATATCCATCGAATCTAGTCAAAATCAATTTAGCGAATGCTCCTTGCACCATGAATGGAAGAAGATCTCCTAGCACAACAGTCTTCGTATACCAGCCGATGAAGGATATAGTTTACTAGCAAAGACGAAAATTACTTGCCAGGATCGAGAAATGAAGGAAGGATGATTAGTCAGTTTAGGGGTCGCACCCTTTTGAGTCCTTTTTGAAGCCAACAAAGTGCATATGCGCCAGGAGAACCCCAGAAAAGACGCCATGATTCGAGATACGCGTGTTGACATTTAGAAAGTCCACCCCATAATTAGAATGCTGGTCCTTGTGCAGCAGATTTCAATACTCGAAATACCCCAAGTGTTGGGGGCAAAAAGACCGATACGCAAGTGTGAATGAAGTTTCCAAATAAAAGTTATGTATAGGAGAGGAGAGCGACAACCGCATTTGACGTAAATACGTAGGACTGTGGCACAGAGAATGACTCCTTGCTGTACAGCATCTGAGGGGCACGGAGTTAGGGACGTCGGTCCGCCAAGCTAACCTTGATGAGGTAGAAATTCGTACTGAAGAATTTTGTGATACTTACTTCGATTTCATCCGACCAATGTAAGATAATTGAGCCTGACGAGTCTGTACCATTTCAATACTTTGAGTTCTCCCGTCCCGTTGAAATGAAATCACAGCATATTTTAGGGCCGGACTCTGGCGGTCAATCGAAGTACGATTTAATCCCCGCGAGCCTCCAAGCGGGGTAGACTTGGCAGGGGAACATGACTGACATCAGCCTGCCTTCCAATTAGATTGTGGTAAGATCTTACATCCCAATTCTGCCCCGTGACACTGACCCGCGTCCCTGGACCTGATAGGCGGAAACTTTCTTGTTTAATATAAACTTAGGTCTATGACGCTAATTCCTTTCCCGTTCCTGATGACAAATTATATATCCTTGACGAAATCGAGCCCTGTAATAGGTCAGTACCATAGCAAATTCGGGAATGTGACTCAAATTCTCTCAATTTACCTCTTGGGGCTCCCGTACGGAAATTAATTCTGTATTTGGTACCGAAAAATTCAGTAGACATCTTAAGGATTGGGCATTTTATCGGATATACAGTCGGAGCCGGGACGTCTCAATCTGCATCTGTAATTCCGAGCGCTCTATTATAATTGACAGATAAACCCGACATTTGCTTTGGTTTGTATCACGTATTTCTTATAGGTCGATTTATTTCCACTTCCGTCCGCTTAAGCCCAAGTCAGGATGGCGCTTTCCCTTTTCAATGGCTCGATATCGGCCTCGGCATGCTCTGCTTCAACAATACCCCATCCCGATTTGTTCGGCGCCAAATTCTCGTCACTCGAAGCCACTCTTGTGTCTAACTATTCACAAGATGTACCGTATGAGTTTTATATTAATCATGGGAATGTCAATACCACGAACCTGAACTTTTGCAACGTTTCAGTCACTTACACCCACCCTGGAGAAAACGACGTCGTCAATGTTGAAGTCTGGCTGCCAACAGACAAATGGAATGGCCGAATCCAAGCCAGTGGCGGTGATGGCTGGGGAGCTGGGCTTACGCCCCTCGCCTTTAAAACTATGGCTGGAGCAATTTCCGAGGGATATGCGACATTGTCGACCGACGCTGGACTACAAACAACCAATAATCCATCAGTTGACGTGAATGCATGGGCCCTTGCCAGTCCTGGAGACGTGAACCTCTACCTCCTTCAGAATCTCGCCACCGTATCACTGAACGATGCTGCAATCATCGGCAAGAGCGTGGTGAAGAGCTTTTATGGGCAGCCGGCCAAGTACTCTTACTTCACCGGATGCTCTCAAGGCGGTCGTCAAGGATATGCGCTTGCTCAGAGGTACCCGGATGCGTATGACGGGATTGCTGCATCTGCACCGGCTGTCAACTGGGATGAGTTGATCACGCACATGTATAGCCCACCGCAATTCATGCACGAGCGTGGACAAGCACCACGTCAATGCGAGCTCAATGCCATTACAGCGGCCGCAATTAAAGCTTGCGATGGTGATGACGGCGTTGTTGACAAAATAGTATCGTACCCCGAGAAATGTGCATTCGATGCAAAGACTCTCGTGGGCACAACTATAAATTGCACCGAAACTGGGGGAAGCATTACGATATCTTCTCTCGCGGCAGAAGTAGCAACGGTGGTTTGGGGGGGTCTCGAGAGGCCAGATAACAAATCAACCTATTATCCCGGCTTGAGCAAAGATGCCCCTTTCTTTGGGCTTGCCAACACCACCTGCACCACAGATGGCAATTGTACTTCGGTACCATTCAGTGTGGCCGAGGATGTAAGCGCTCGTTGGTTCCTTGGTATTTTGCTGTCTGGCAGCGAAAATTTGCCTCGAATATTCCAGATTTCCACTTCATAAATACTTGCGGAAGCAATTGCTGACTTTTGCTTCTCCAGTGGATCAAACTTTTCGTGTTGAAGGATCCAAAAGCCAATGTTTCGAAGCTCACACGAAAAGAGTATGACAGAATATTCCATGATTCAGTTCAGCAGTATGCCTCAATCATTGGAACGAGTGACCCGGACCTTGCAGGGTTTCGGGATCGTGGGGGAAAGTTGGTGAGCTTCCATGGCCTGGTAAATCCCCAATTCCTTCCCACCCCCACCCCCCTCCCCCAAGACTGGTAGTAGCTGATTACAAGCAGTCTGACCCCGCTATTGCTCCTCGTGGAACAGGGAAGTACTATGATAAAGTGACAGCCATAGATTCGAGCGTCCATGACTACTACCGGTTGTTCTATGCCCCCGGAGTATCGCATTGCGAAGGGGGGATTGGACCTTACCCAAGTACCTTGTTTGATAACGTGGTAAAATGGGTTGAGCAGGGCATTGCACCCGATACTGTGAATGCGACAAGTCCGCCGGACACCGAGGGGAAGACATTCAGTCGGCCTTTGTGCCCTTATCCTAAGCAGCAGTACTATAAGGGAAGCGGAGACATATTCTCCGGAGAGAATTTTAGTTGCAAATGATTCAAAGGGTTTGGATGCAACTTTGCTCTTGGGTTATATAGATATCCAATCCCCACCTAATTCGAAAAGCTGGCTTTGATACAAAAAATGCAGTAAATTCAAGCCAATTAGACGGGAGTACAAATTCGCTGTCTGTGGGAGGGCCTCCGCTCGGTGACATAGGTGGTTTGGTTGACGTTGTTTGAAATACGTTAGATAGCCACTGGAGCCGCCTTGGGTGATGGAATAAAAGCATAGATGGTAGTATACACATTGCTACAGTTTGCTCTTCGTCTTCTCTTGCTCTCTGTGCTCCTGCGCCATTCGTAGAAGCGAATAAAGACTCTGAAGTCTGGGCATCTCCAGCCCATGCTCTCTTGCGATTCGAATGGGATTGCCAAGAATGACTTCTAACTCCATTCTGCTTCCTTTCTCCCAGTCCAATAACATGCTGGGCTTGCTACCACTTGTATTCTTCTGCGTACTCTTCAATATTGCTTCTGGGGTCGCGAATTCCTTCGGCAGTGGGGTACCTAGCACTTTTGGCGCTGTTTCAAGGACCTCATCCATCACGCCTTTCAGATGTCTATAGAGCTCTGGATCTGTAGACATCGCGTTGTTGGTGGTTCCGCCGGAGAGCACGGCAGAGGGGTTCATGCTTGCGTTGATTGCAATCTTGTGCCACCTTACCATCTGTAGCTTTGCATGGGTATATTCCTCTGCATCTGCGATCCCACCTGCCTGTAATAATCCTACAAATTCCTTATTTCGGTCAATCGCCGTCTGCTGTATCTTACTGCTCGCCGTAGCGTCCGTACTGCCGGGCAGATAAGGCCCAATGCTGATCCTCGTCCACCTGTTATGCTTGATGACTCCGGGCTCCGTCTGCGCCGCGCTTGTAATAGTAACAGCACTCAGTATTATCGCAGCTGGGAATCTCCTCGCATATGGCTCCTCGACTCCCAGCCCGTTCTGCACCAGCACAATAGACGTGTACCCCTCCTTCAACAGCCCCTGGAGAATCTCTGAATCATCGCTAACATCCGGCAGAGCCTTCGTGCTCACTAACACATAATCCCATACGATATTGGCGCCAACGGCTTCTTTCGGACTCGCAAAGGTTCGGTAGGGAGTGAAGGTGTAGGAGCCGTACTTCGGAGAGGAGATAGAGAAGCCCTTGTTGGCTACGGCTTTATAATTTGACCTGCAAATCACGGAGACTTGGACGTTGGGGACTTGCGCGAGGCGTGAGGCGTAGAATGCGCCTATGGCACCGGCGCCAACAATGAGGATATTGATGGCCATAATTGAGGTAGCATTTCTGAGATGTTGGGATGGTTGATGTGAAGTGAGGTTGTGGCAAGCCGAGGTAACGCGGGGTAGCTCGAAAAACAGGGGTGGGAATAGTAACAAAGTCATCAGCCTCCGACAAATTTCCAACAAGGACATTTTCTTCCTCCTTACTTGATTTTTCTCATACAGTCCTGCAGGATCTTTTTTTATCACCCTCGTATATTCATGGAATAAAGCAACGCTTTTTTATCTCTTCAAAACTTTCTCAGTAGAGTCTTCTCAAGTTGCCTTTGCTTACCGTCCTCATTTTCTTAACGTATGATAAAATCTTTCATGGAACTTAGATGAAGCATATTTTGTATTGAGGAAAAAGACAATTAATGAATGGAGTAGTTGGAGTTTCACAGATAGCCTGCCTGTATTAAATATGAGGATCACGTAGTTCATGCTCCAGCCGTATCAGAGAATGTCACCCCAGCCAACAAGCCTTGGGCGTCTGCATAATTGTACAGCGCTGCATCATCAAAACTAGCGCTGACAGCAGTGTTTATCCCCTAAATCCCAAGCCTGGAAGTCCAGCTGCAGGAAACGACGACGCGATAACGCAACTTGGGTCTCATTTCATGCACACAACAATTGCGTACAAGTTAGTACGTCTTTTATCTCCAAGAGTCATCATAATGCCCCTACTATCCCTGAAATTGCTTCTTTCGCCATGGCTGGCGTGTGCAGAAGCAGATCAGTGTATCCAAGTATGGATGACTCTGGACCTTCCCGCGATCGCGAAGGATAGCATTCTTCTTTACCACATCTTGGCTCGAGGGCCTATCAAAACAATGCAATACCTCAGACGATATCAAAGTCCAGGATTCTCTTGGCCCGGTCCGAATTTATTCTCGCGACTCAAATGGCCAACGCCAGCGCGAATTCTTCGCTCATCGGAGCCTTCCTCCAGGGAAGCTAGTCGTTGAGTGTGTAGCCACGCCTTGGAATCCCACAGCAACAAGTCCATGCCCTCAAATTGCCCTCGAAAGGGATGGAGGAGGGCTTACGGCAGCCGGGATGTCCTTCATTCATAACCCTGCTATTGATGGAATCATGAATATCGATGTGGAGTGGAACTTGTCATCGACTCCTTCAGGTACTCGGGCAGCATGCTCATTGGGCGAAGGAAAGAAAATCACCACTCAAGCAGAAGCCGCTGTTCTAGACGAATGTTTCTTTGCAGTTGGCAGCCTGCGGAGTTACCCCTCGGGAGAAGCTGGGGAACTTTGGTATGTATTGTTTAGAGAATCCACCTTTTAATGCCCCAGCTCCTGGCCGAAAGATGGAAAGTTGTTTCCCAGAATGACAGCGTTCTTCCAAGATCCCGACCCGATATATCGAATCTTCATCAGGCGTAATATTCAAAAACGCATTTCGGGACGAGGTATTCATCGTGGCTTCGTTTTTGCATGGATATCCGTAGTCCCTCGAGATGAGGATGAACTCGAAGATTTTCTCATGCATGAGGCAGTCCACAATTGGCCACGACTTGGGTTCTCTGCGGGCGGGCCCATACCCGAAGAGCTCGCTGATAGCTGGTTCAACGAGGGAATTGCAGAGTACTACTCCCTTATACTGCCGTATCGATTTGGCATCTTCTTAGAGCAGGAAATCATCCGCAGGCTGAATATTCGCATCTCTGGATACTACACCAATCCTGACCGAGCCGTGAAGAACAAAGACATTCAAAATAGATTCTGAAAAAGTGGTCATGTCAATCGAATACCGTTCCAGCGAGGTTTCATGTTTTTCATGAAGCTCGCCTACCATTTGAGGAAACAGAAAGTACGCTCCCTGGACGAGCCCATTCTTCAAATGGTGGATCTCAGAAGCCGGAAGGACCCTCATGACATTGCAGTATGGAACTCCTTACTCGTAAGAGAATTAGGTCCCCAAGCTGTAATAGACTACGATGCAATGTCCAATGCCGTTCCCATCGTTTTCGCCCCAGAGTGCCTTCATCTCACGGAGAATATAAATTGGACACTGCAGAAAAAAGAGCAAGAAGAATTCTATCTAGGATATCCGGGAAGCTGTCCGAATGCCAAGCCTGCCATGGTCAAGGATCTGGACCCCAGTCTCGAGCTGCTGAGGCGGAAGTCCGTGAAGGAGACATGATCACACCGCAGTACAGCTTCTCTTTCATTGCTGAAAGATGGGGAAATAACTTTGAAATGATGGTCAGACAGCGCAGAAGCAATGGCTCGGAGGAACTGAAACTTCTAAGTTGGTCCCCAAGAAGCCGTGAAAAGTGGAGAGCTATCAATTCGTCCCAAAATCTTGAGACCATAAAGGACCTCCGGCCATAGAGTTGAAAGGCAATTCCTTCATCAATGTATGGGGCAGCTCCAACACCCGAGAGGTGAGTAATAGTGAGTTTTGAAAAGTATCTCATGCCCTGCTGATATCGAGGAAGGAAGCGCAGCTTGAGGCGTAGCACCCGTATTACTCCGAGATTCTGGTCGCGTCCGAAATTTACGTCTGTCAAGAGTCAAACTCTGTCAAATTATGATGAGGCGTCCGATATAGGGTGAGTATGTTGAATTATTGTTCACTTTAGTTGCTGAAAGAGTCAATTGCCGATAACTATCTGGATGACTTCCGTTGAGCATCCCGATGATGTTGTCAAGTAAGCATATAAATATGAACTGGAATGGGAAAGTTTATGCCACCTGGTGCCTGATGCAAAATCCGATACTCTTGATCGTGGCCTAAGAAGACAGGGAGTAGGTTCCTGTATGACTCCTTCAGCTCCCACGTGATCGGCTTCGACGGCAAGCTCTCGGCGTACGTACTGTAGCAAATCTAGACCGCTTCTTTAGACCCGATATTTATCAGCGGTTTCAGAGCCTCAGCCCTTTAATTCACATACATATAATACAATTGTTCACCGCTCAACTTGATTAATATTCAACTTCGCTTCTCTCATCACCCCACTTACAGAATGCCGCTCACCGTACACCACCTCCAGTTCTCGCAATCTGAGCGTATCCCCTGGCTTTGCGAAGAACTAAACATCCCTTACAATCTCGTCCTCCACAAACGAGATCCCGTCTTTGCCCCTCAATCCATCAAGGATCTGAACCCAGTAGGACAAGCTCCAGTCATACAAGATGGGACCGTCACCCTTGCCGAATCCGCTGCTTGCACCGAATACATTATCCAAGTGCACGGCAACGGGAAATTAGCACTCCCGCCTACGCATAAGAACTATACAGACTATCTGTACTGGTTTCACTTTGCCAATGGCACTCTTCAGTTGCAGGCAATGGTGTATCTTCAACTGTCCCGCGTCGACCCCTCTTCGTCCAATCCCGCAACAGCGCGGGCTGTCGCCAGACTCAAACAGCTACTTAAGTTTGTGGATGATCGGCTTAACCAGAATACGTGGTTGGCGGGTGATGAGTTTACGGCAGCTGATATTATGACTGTATTTACTCTCACGACTATGCGGGCGTTTCTTCCCATTGATTTGACCCCCTATAAGGGGATCTTGGCGTATCTGGAGAGTATATCCCAGAGGGAGGGGTACAAGAAGGCTAGAGCGAAGGCGGACCCGGAGCTGGAGTTGATGATTGATGGGAAGCCTCCAAAAGCTTTCGGGGAGAGATTGAAGGAACAGGGAAAAATTTAGAGCGATGCACCTTAAGACTCTGAATTAGGAAATCTCCACTTGTAGACATTTAGGTCAAATCCAACTCATTCCTGATTCGAAAAAAATCCGCAGCTATTCAGTGGAGTAGTGATAATTGACGGTAAGTCACCAACAGAATACATTTATATATGGGCGCGCAATCGACCACTTGGCTCGGACAGCAAGAGTAAAAAACCATTGGCATCTAACTATGTTTCGACAAGAGTAGACTATAATTGGGCAATAACCAAAGAATTTCCAATAGAGTTCAAAGACACAAACAAACTAGTGAATCTGTCAGGGCAAACCCCGCAATAAGGGTCCTTCCTTCCAAAAATGACAGCAAAGAATCATTTGACAGCAGAACTTCATGAACAACTCAAACACCCGATTCTCTGAATTCCAAGGAGTGGGTTTTAATACCACACGGTCTCAAAATTCGATTTTCAACTTGAATCTCGAGAAATACTTCGGCTATCGTTCGATAGCTCAGTCATAGAGCTGAATGCTGTTTTCAATCTCATCCTCTCAGAGTCAATGATCTTATATTGTATATTTAAATACCTTCAGCAGTCTTGAGAGATTGAGACTGCGGGGTCAATGTTTCTTTGAAAGTTGCGTAGCATTTCATTAGGTCCTTCGCTGTTTCCATTTTGGACGAATTCTCCTGTTTCAAAGTTGCAATCAGGCAATCTTGGGGTATTTAGTTCGCTCCATACACGGGTTGGGTATTGCAGGACATACAAACTTCGAGTGAGAGACTGGCATACTGCGTGAGCGGGAGGGTGGCTTGTTATCATTTTATGAAAGCACTTTCGCGCTAATCTTAGATCTGTTGCATTCAGCTAAGTAGCTGATCAGTCCTTCAAGACGAATTATACGGATGAAAGGCTGGAATGTTTGACAACAGATGAGAGCTGGCAGCAAGATATACAACACATTATCAAACGATAGTCTATTTTTCAAATGACCTGTAAGGTTGGAAAGGGAAGAGAGTAAAGTACTCAAGATTTAAGCTTTGCAAGCAGGCTCGTAAGAAACTATAAAACCGAGTCAGACGAGCAGCTGTACAAAAAGCTCGGAGCGGTTAGATTTGGTCTGTGTTCGAAATGACGTTTGGATGGGCTGTATATAGTTTTTGGGGAAATTCAATGAAGGAAGAAATTAGGCGCAGGTCCTTGCTTCATATAAGTTCTTCCAACTTGGTTCGACCCCGTCAATATACAGACATTTTTGATAGCAGCTTGAACTTTTCAAACTAACACCATTTTCCATATTCTAAGCACTTCCTTGGATCTAATTGTATTACCACCTATTAAAATTTTCTGGTTCGCATAAACCCGAAAACATAAGCGCCCCTGAGATTATGGAGCAAACAACCCGCCGAATTCAGGAAATCAAGCCCAGGGAAAATACTCCCGCCCTACCCATCTTCAAAGATATGGCTTTACCTGCTTCTCAGTCCACTCCCAAAACTTTAAAGCAACGCCCGTCCCACCTTCCTCCTTCCTTTTCGCCGACTCGGCCACATCCTTCCGAATCGGGTAAATTCTACCCCAAGGCACAACTACACACCCCATCAGCACTTCTCACACAACAGATCAATTCAAAACTCACCCCAGTCCCCCTTCATGTTCGGCACCTCCTCACTAAACGCTGCAAAAAGCTCTGTATACGCCCCATAAATCGGCGGATTAACCACTACAGACAAATCAGTATGGGATTTTGACGAAGACTTCAGATTATTCTGGAGCTGAACTCCCGAAGACGACTCTCGAAGATTTCGACTCCAGAAATTCCATGAGAACAAGAGCAAAGTTTCACGTACTCCACCTAATCGCCAACAAAAACCACTTCGGCTTATACCTCCCCAACTCCGTATTCAGATTTCCCGGATTCAATGCCACGCTCACAATGCCCTGCTCCTTATACCGCTTCGCGTATTCCACCGCATGGAAGAAATTCCCAGTTTTGCTGACGGCGTACTTCGTGGTGGGATCCTGATCTTTATGGTAATCGAGATTCGAGAGGTCCATGCCGCCTTTTGGGGATGCGAGGTCGACGCCAGAGGAGGAAACCCAGACAACGCGGACGGTGTTGGGGGGTGAAGATGCGGCGGTGGAAGCGAGGATGGGTGTGAGGAGTTTGGTGAAGAGGAAGGGGGCGATGTTGTTAGTGCCGAGTTGGAGTTCGTAGCCTTGGGCTGTTTTGGAGCCTTGGGGCGGCGTCATGACGCCTGCGTTGTTGAATAAGACATGTAATTTGGTCTCTTTGGAGAGGAAGGTTTGGGCTGAGGCTTTTATGGTTGTTAAGTCGTTGAGGTCGAGGTGCAGAAAGACTAGGGTGCCTTTTGAAGAGGGGAAAGCGGTTTTGATGGATGCGATTGCTGCTTTGGACTTTTCTTCGGATCGTGCGGCTATGTAGACTGTTGCATCTTTGGAGTAGAGAATCTGGGCTACTTCTTTGCCGATGCCAGAGGTTGAGCCGGTTACTATGTAGACCTGTGGAAATATGGTTAGCTGAGTAACGATCTGGAATGAAGCATCTGAGTCGATTGTTACCTTTCCTTGGAGGTTTGGCACGGAATCTTCTGTGAACTTAGCCTTCGGAGGGAATATCTGGGATAAGTTGCTGGAGAAGGAGCCCATTGTGAAGTTGATACTGACTAGGCCCGGCAATTCAGACGTGAGGCACTTGAAAAGAAGAGCTTGCGCGAAAGTTAGAAAGCAATTAATAGTGAAAAAAAAGTACGACTGGAAGGATGGTAAGAATCAGGGAGACCGGATGAGGGTCCAGTGATGAATGGAGGGAAGACAACTATTAAAGCCTGGCCGCAGTCGAGCAGGTCCTGTCGCCGCTTGATTGTAAAATCTCCCGCCGCGCGGCGGTGTTTATGGTTCACTGGCTCAGCATATCACTTTCCACATTTGATTGTACAGGAGTTGGGGGTTGGTCGCGGACGCAATGGAGCTTGGGTGAAGAAAAATTGTGATTCGTCGAACTATTACTGAATTGGGGATTTCTCGTGTGGCACGGTCACGGCATACAACTGTAAGGCCGCTCCCGGTAGACTCGGTAGACAACTAAAGCCGATGAGGGTCAATGCCTCAATCGGGAGGAAGAGCTAGCCTAGTTTGGATTGTGTTGCGTTCTACTTTTGGACACACTTGCGTTTGGCCTTTTTATGGGAGATCGATAGAAAAATCAAACTAATACCAGAACAAGCGCACTTGAGCACGGACAGATGCAAATTAGAAACTTTCCTTGAAGGGATTCCTCGTTTGTTGAAAAAGTCACGAAGGTTGCATTGAGACCAACGCGACCAATACGCAATACGACTAACACGTACCGGCATCACGTCTCAAGTGCCGCCTCAAACACTACCCCACAACCCCTTATCTTGCAACAACCTCCCCATAGCTTTCTCTTCCAGATAAATACTAACATCAACCCCATTCGCACTCCAATGGCCCCCCTCATTCTTCTCCCCAACAGTTTCCAGCACATCCACCAACCCATCCAGCGCCGGCATTATAGGCCAAACAAACTTAGTCCGTCCCGCTCCAAAATCCACTTCATCTAAGCCCAGATACAACCAAGCTGTAAGAATGACATGTTTTCTCCCCAAGGCACAGCGCCAGATTCGCTGGGGCGAGACTTCGAACGCGAGGTCATGGAGCTGTGCTGCTATCATGTCTGGCGTGAACTGACTTAATGTGGAGCGGATTGTAGCTGCTACATTCTGTAGTGAAGGCGGCATTGATGGTGAAGGGATCGTGGTTGGGATGGCAGCGTTCATGATAGGACTTCCCAGGAAGTTGTTTGGAAGTGGGGGAGCTGTGCGAGGACGAAGACCAAGGCTCATGTCCAGATAAGCTGTGACGCCTGGCTCCAGCTCCCGAGCAGCATTTATGCGCGTCCATACGTGTGCTAGGAGGGCATCGAGTTTGGATATCTTCGTCGCAATAGGAGAAGAGGTGGCGAGTTTGTAAATGTTTTCGATTTCTGAAGAAGAGAAATGAAGGATCCGGTGAGACACAGGGGCTGTAGTGTCGAACTCGTCCCATGGAATTGGGTCGGTTGGACTCAAGGGGAGATGCGAAACAGTGTCGAGATCTGGTGGGGTTTGAACCGGCCATGGCTGGTTGGGGACGTGGAGGTAGTTGTCGTATCTGTGGCATGGAAGCTTCCTGGCCTTTTCTAGGAGAGCCGAATCAGGTGTCTCCCCGTCGATGTCTCCTGCTGCGAAAGCGTCTAGGCGTTGGGGATCGAAGATTGGAGACAGTGTTGGAAGAGGTGCCGAGTTGAACATTGCACGCGAGACCGAAGCGTAGTCTTTTGCGAACTGTGAAAGCGTTTGAGCATCTGCGAAAGCATGTGTGATGTTGATGGCAACGGCTGTGCTTCCACAAGCAAATGTTGTCAATTGAATGACAACATTTGGAGCATCTGGAGGCGTTTGATTATTGTTCAAAGACAATTGAGCAGGCGGATATAGACCACTGGTAGGTAACTGGAAGCCATCCCATGCTTTAAGGCCTGAAGTTCTCGAGGCGGTATCAGGTAGAAAATCTGAGAGCACCTTTAGAGATGTGGCCGTGATGAATGGAACTCCAAGATCGTTAGGCGCGTTGAAAGTTACGTGAACTCTTCTGTAACGCTCATTGTGACCACTGTTCGGTTTATAGCGTGTATATGAGAGGCGTCCACACCATTGAGGGTACGCGTTCAAGGTTTTCGAGAGCGCGGTTTGAAGGTGTGACGATGTGAGAGCGTCTTGGGGACTACCAGGCGCATCGTAGAACCAAATTGCAGCACATCGCGCGTAAAAAGACACGCTACAATCAATGATAGATAATGGGATGGTGGAAGGACTTCCTTGTCTTGACTCGGGGAAGATTGTGGTTGAAGACGTTACTTGGACGTCGAAAGTGGGGGTTTCGGGCATGACGGAAATTTCGATCTGAAGAGATGAAAATATGAAGAGAGATTGTAACAATTGATATACTACTGTTCACTTGAAACGTCCAGAGATTAGATTATATATTCAAAGTTGAGCGTATAAGAGCTAGTGAAAATACGCAAACTAAGCCAACGGCGTGCTCGAGTCAGGATGAGTCGACACAGAAATGCCCCACCTTAATCTGAACGGTCACACCCACCAAAAAGCTGCAATAAAAATTAAGTCCTTTACTTTCGATCGATTTACTTGCATCCAAAGCTCCTCGCAACGTTTTCAGTAGCTGAAATAAATCAGGCCTGGTATTCTTCGTGCAAGTACTGTACTTCCACTGGTCCCATTGTATCGGCGAAGACTACCCGCAGCCAGAACGTTATTCGGCACCCTCTATTGGCTTAAACAATGCAAATTTCAACCCAAAAATCTGAATGTGCATCGTCTAATTGAAACAAGAAAACGACTGAAGTAATACATAAAAGCAAACAAAATATTACGGCTGAACATGGAAAAAGAGACAGCTAGCGAAGTGGGAGCGAGAATTCCTAGACAATTAATAACACTCCTCTTTCTAGCTCTTGAAAATAACTAGTTATATAGTTATGATATCTGAAAAAAAGTAGCTGGATTCATAGAATGGGATTTCAAAAATCCCATCACGAAAATAGCTCACTGATCGTGAATAAGCCACTGACGTACCCCGCCAAGACCCCGCATTCATTCCAACAAGGTACCATCCCCAAACAACTTCGATCACACCACTTTTACACATTGCAATTCAACAACACCGCAAAGATGATGGAAACAGCAGCAGCAGCGACGAAGGCAATTCATGGCCTCGTCCAGAAAACTCTTCCTTTAAAAGCAAAATGGCAACGCATTCCCAGTACCCCTCTTCCCCGCTCCTCGCACACTCTGTCCGTGATTGCAGGTAAGAAACCGCTTTCCTCATATCACGCTCTTGGATTTTTCATTCAAATTCTCCTAAAGCATGATGCTATACTTTTAGAAGTTTCCTTAAAGATAAAATCTAATCCGCAATCCTCCAGGCCGCGCCTACATCTTCGGCGGCGAGATCTCCCCCCGCGAACCAGTTGACAACCTCATGCACATCATAACCCTTCCCTCCGGCTCCGTCACCACCACCGACTACAAAGCCGTTCCCCCTCAACCCGAAATCCCAGGCGGCGAAGTCCCCGAAAAGCGAGTCGGACACACAGCCTCCGTAATTGGTGAACGAATCTTCATATTCGGCGGCAGAGGAGGAAAAGACATGAAGCCCCTACAAGAAAAAGGCCGCGTCTGGATTTACGATACGCGTACTGATGTCTGGAGTTATCTGGATCCGGTTCCTGGGACAAAGTATCCGGAGGAGAGGAGTTATCATAGTAGTGTTGCAATTGAGAAGCCGCAGCCGAATAATATGAAGGGGGTCAAGGTTGATCAGGCGATGGAGAGTCCGGCGATTGGCAAGATCGCTGAGGATGCGAAAACGGACGAGGAGAAAGGGGGGTACGGGACGCTTTTTATACATGCGGGGTGCCCTACGAGTGGAAGGACGGGAGACCTTTGGGGGTTCGATGTTAGGAGCAGGACATGGAGGGAATTTCCGGCTGGACCGGGAAGTCCGAGGGGTGGGACTGCGATTGCGGTATCGAAGCAGAGGATTTATCGGTATGGAGGATTCAATGGCACGGGAGAAGAGGGCGGGGAACTGGACTTCCTGGAACTAGCGCTGGAGACGTTTAATGATATGGGTGGTGCTGGGGAAATTGGAGTTAGTGCGAAGGGTGGATGGCAAACGTTGAATTTCAAGGAGGAGAATATGAAATTTCCTGGGAATCGAAGTGTAGCTGGTCTCCAAACGATTACTACAGGTATGGGCAGAGAATACTTGGCTCTATTTCTGGGAGAGAGGGATCCCAGTAGTCAGGGTCATGAGGGAGCGGGGAAGTTCTGGGGAGATGTCTGGACGTTTCAGTGTCCACCTCTGGGAATGACGGCCGCCAGCTTCAAGGATGCTGCATGGCAAGCTCTTGGACGAGAAACTGGCGAGGGCCTTTGGAGTCAAGTTACAGTCTCGGATGCAGAGGGCGTGGAAGGAGAAGATATTCATAATTTGGTTCCAGGAGAACGTGGATGGTTTGCAAGCTCAACTTTGGGAGATCTGGGCTTGAGCAGTGTTATATTGTGGGGCGGGCTGAACGGCAAGAACGAGCGAGAGGACAACGGCTGGATTTTGACCTTCGAATGAAGAAACGAAAACGAGATATGACGAAAACGAAAAATACGTAGAAATATCAGATATCACAAATCAATTCAAAAATATCATTGTAGTCCCTTGCACATCTGAAATAATCCTACTACTCAACCATTTTAACGGAACGAACAAACCCAATTGCCCACCAAGCCACCCCTCCCTAAACCCTCGTAGTCTTCCAATAAACATTACTCTCCTCAACCACAACTTTGTCCATCCCTTCCACCGGCCCAATAACCTCCACATCTTTCTGCTGCCCCAAGAGAATATCCCTCGTATGCCACTTCATTGTGAAATTCTCCTTGTTTCCCGGTCCCGTCAAAGCAGCCAGTTGTTCGTTGGAAGCTGCGTAAATAACACGGCCGATGTGCGCCCAGTAGATCGTTGCTGTTTCTTTTCTCAGCTCTCTCTCTTCCTCCCATAAAAAACTCATAAGAAAAAAAGTTCAGGACGGGGAAAGGGGAAATGGGGGATATATGGGCGAGAAAGGGCCATACCAGAACACATAGCACAAGGCTCCCACGTACTAACCAACGTACACCTCCACAAAAACTCCTTACTATAATGACAATACGCTAACCTGGCCAACGAGCTCTCCGCGTGATTCACCTGGTCTACACTCTGATGCACCAACAACACTGTCTCGTTATCCGGCGCCAGCAACAGCGCTGCGAAGGGGCGTTTGCCGAATGTTACGGCGCGCCGTTGGATTTCAAGACATGACTGGATCGCGGATGAGATTTGGGATGTTGTAGGAGAGGTGCGCGCGGGGAAGAGATGCGGGGCTATGGATTGGGCGGCTGAGGGGGTGAGGGCGCTTTCTGCGGATCCGGACATGTTTGGAGGGCTCTGGAGGATTGTTAGTTGGGAGGAGAGGGGTAGCAATTGGGGTACCTGCAACGCGATCTCTATGCTTGAATTGAGGATTGTATGAAATAATACAATGAGCAGAGATGCGTTGCAGGGACCGCGAGGTCGATGGCTTTTTGTGTTGTGAAGCAAGAGTGGGAAGGAGAGGCGGGACGTTGGAGATAGTGATTGATAGTATCGTGGAATTAGGCGAGTCCCGATGGGAGAGAATTCCAATGTATTTTGAAGGTTTTGTTTTTATTTTCTTTTTTATCTGGCCACTGACCGGTAAGGGAAAGTATGCAGTACACTGCCTGTTACAGTGAACCATCATTTTGCCGTGCTGTCGTAATTCATCCCAGTTCCTAACAAGATTTTCGAGTAATACCTCCTTCCAAACACCCCGATTGACCCAGCCCGCCACCCAAACTATTCCAATGCATACCTTTACACACAAATGCCAAACACTCCTTTCCTACCCCAGGTATTTTGAGTCGATCGTCCCGATTAGAAGGAAATGCAAACGCCCAAGGGAAGAAGGTTCCTGACTAGAACAAGAAGTAGCAACGTAGGCGCGATTCGCAAAACTAGATTCGAAAACAATAATATCAAAAGTTGCAGTGAAGTATACAAAATCAAGGAGAATGCTAAACCAAAATTGCAATGATAGAAGAAGAAAGAATAGAATAAGAACAAGAGTTGAGCGCGGGTGTAAGTACAACTGACAGAGCTGGAAAAACACTCATCGATGCAAAGCGTTTTCAGCCTCTTCAAATAATCGTGGTCGCGCCCAATATCTTCTGCGCTATGACGTCGTAATTTAGGTAGGTAGTACTACTAGGAGATTTCCGTCAGGCGTTAGCAAATGCCTAACTATTCCAGACCTAGAACGTACTAATTCGCGACAGACTCGGCGGCCGAAGCAGGGGCTTATCTTATAAAAGTGGGATGAGCAACACCTGCTGTAGAAGATATCAGCACATCTTTCCTATCATGCCCTCAAAGTGGGCGGAATATTTACTTTGATGTGTGGATTCATTTTGGATACAGCTCTCTGTGGAGCTGTTTTGCTCTCTCGAACGAAGGCTGCTCAAGACATCCACAAAATGCAAAAAGATATTCGTCTTTCCAGTCAATGTTCCAGGGAAAGATCATGTCAACCCAGCAGTCTTGTTTCATTCTTTCGTCTCTGTTCAAACGGAAAAAATACTCCTCTGCATCCTCATCTTCTTGTGTTTGCTGCTTTGAGGTCGAAAGCCGCGACGAGCGTCGTCGTGTATCGGCCGCGGGCACTGGCTTCAGCTTCGCATGCCGTGTTCGAAACTTGTAATCAGCATCTGCAAGCTTGCGTTGTACAATTCTGAGGCAGATCATGTTGGTGCCAGTGACTGAGTAGATCAGGAAGGTGCTCAGATGTACATTCGTGTTGGTAGGATGCCATATTCTGTATACCTCCCCGGCAACAAACTCGTGTTCTTTGAAGTCCCCGTAGTGCTCCTGGCGAGGTTCTGAGCTGTTTGCTCGATATGTCACAGCTCGCTCCTGCAGTGCTTCAAGTTTTGTCCGGAGGGACGATTCGGCAGTAGGGGTTCCTTCGCGGGAGCCTGAGAACTCAAAAGAAGCATCAGCATGTGCTGTTAGACCTGAGGACCCGGGAAAGCTTTTTCTGGGGTCTACCTTCGGCATTATCACCACTAGTGCGAAGTTTGTTGCTGTTGGACTGCGGTAAGTTGTTGTTCGAGCCCATGATGGACAGGTCACGTTGCACTGGACCCAGAAGTGCTCTGGCGTCGCCTCCTATTTGGTCGGTGTTATAATGCGCATTCGCGTTGAAAATGTATTGAGGACCAGTCATAGATGCTAGCGAAGTCCACGATTATTGAGCTTCAGGTCGACATGGGCTTTCGATTCCGATGTCGACGAGCGTGAGGCTCGACCTTGAGCGAAGAGCGTTATGTAAGAGGTGAGTAATACTCGTACTGCACAGGAAGGACCCCGGTTGCAGCATTAATACTGTATATTAATCAGGCTCGGAAATTTCCAGATAGCCAGCCTTGTCAGGGCGGGCCGCATCATAAAGCTTCTTTGCATTGGCCGAAATCTATCACCCGTATTTTCAAGACGTTAGACCCTAGGCCTTGTCTCAAGCACTGAGCCTGACATATGGTACAGCCGACCCGGAGGCCTTGTCAGCTCACGACAGAGCCTTTCGAAAGACTTGTCATTAAAAAAAGCCCTCTCTGTAGCGGGTATGTTATGCAACACTCACGGGGCTCTAATGTACAATGACGATCTCTACCTTATTAGGTGATGTTCGACCACTAGTCGACGGATTGCAATGGCAAGAAGACTCGATATACATTAAAATACCTTTCGGCTTTTGCCTCCTAATGACTGCAGCTGTGCAATGTCACTTATCCAATAAAACGGCAACACATGCATTGCGCCTAACGGCTCCGCAGAATGCGCAGTAGTGGGTGCTACTTCAAGGTGGCGGTTCGATAGCCCTCGGATTCAAATCTGCAAAAAATTCCTGCGTATTCTAAAAACATTTTCCTCAACCTGTTCACCCTTTGTTCGGAAATAATACAGCATTATGGCAGAAGCTGCCGGCCTCGCTCTTGGCGGTGTTGCTATCGCCTCATTATTCACCACTTGCATCGAACTGATGGACTACTTCGAATTATGCAAGAGCTACGAATACGATTACAAGATGGCTTGCCTGAAGTTGTCGCTGCTCAAAACCCGGCTGGACTCTTGCCGGCTGGCAATCCAATCTAGAGGTAACAGCTGTCAAGGCAGCGAGGAGGCGCTTGGGTGCCAATCGACGCCCGAAGGCGATGTGATTCGCCAAAGTTTACAGGGCATTGCAGATATACTTAACAATGCAGAGCTGCTCAAAGATAAATACTGTTTGCGAGCCCGCGAGTCGCGGAACAAAATATCACTCTCAAAACGTCAAGTTCTTACCGCGTCATCGAATCAGGACTGCGAAGCAACAATTTTAGAACGCGTTCGTGGCGTACGAGTAACCTTTATTCGACGTTCGACGACGTGGGCAATCCGCGACAAGCAAAAGTTCGACGTCCTCATTGAAGATCTCGGATTCTTCGTATCGAATCTCGAAGCTGTATCTAGTTCTCCTCGACGGCCCTCATCAGAGATGGACGGAGATAATCGGACCTGCGCCAATTCAAGCGCTCCCAGAGCACCGTTAGCACCAGTTATGTTACAGAGGCAAGAAGGTCAATCGGCAACGAGAGAAGCGTCAACTTCTTCGCGGTCGGAAAAAGAAGCGGGACACACATGGAATGTTGAAAGAGTGGAGGTTCGCGCAGCGGTGCTCTATGGATCTATTGGGGGAGCTGAACTTCCGCCTGCCCCCGCTGGGCAGGTTACCCAATATCGTGTAGGGGTAGCAACGGACGACGCCAGGATTGCGGGCGGTGCTATAACCGAAAAGGCTGCTGATGACTTCTTCAACGGCGTGAGTCGAAATCGTTCGAATTGAAGGCCGGATTGATCTGGTTGTTGATGCGTGGCCCAACGGAGACGGGACGACGATCTTTACGGCAATTTAATATAGGGGTGGCCGCGAAATTCCTGCCTCTTAACAATCGAGTGTTCCGACGGGGAACCAAACAGAAGTTCAAAAGGGGGACCCTAAGGGCCTCTCTGGTTACCAACTTTCTTTTCCAAAGGCAGAGTCCTGGATAAGCTTGTATGATTATTTATGCAGCTAGACAGCAATGAGGCGCCTCGGCAGGCATTTCCTTTTATTTCAAAGGACCTGATGAAAGTGCAAAGATAAATGTACTGTCGAGTGTGGAATGCGGGCTGTGTTGGCGCTTTTCTAGGGGCAACGCTTTGAGAATACAGGCAAAGACGGGTCTCAACACGTCCCTCCATTCATCTTGGCCCAGTTCTCCACGTTCTTTCAGTCCCGTTCTTGAAAATAAAAACTTGCTCATGTCGTTATTTCTGATGATAACCCTCTTTTTTTTATTTTTTTTTAGGAAGAGTTCCTGGTGAAGTCAATCATTAGTCTCAAGAAAATAAAGTAGCTCTGAGCAATATCATTGGCATTCTTTGCCGCATCGCTATCGACCTACTCCACCATTTCCTTTCTCTTTTGAGCTACTTCTCGGACTCTGAGTCAGTGAAATAAGGAGTATCTGTTGAAGCTGGGAAACTGCGTAGTGAAGCCCTAGTTGCTACACCAACCTTGCCCACTACTGCTTAATACGAATCATCGAGCTCGTACAAGATAAAGTGTCAGTCCGGAAATACACATACACATAGCCTGTTCGAGTCATCATTTCCCTCGATACTTTCACACCGAGCTAATGAAGTTTCACGCTCCAATTACAGTCTCATTTCTATGCCGAGGAAACTACAGTCCTAGACAAAGGCTAGTCTACAACCAAAGTGCAGCAGTAGTAATAGCACGGGTACAGCATATTCCTTTCACACCTAAACCTCGAGAATACCTTTGAAAAAAAGAGAGGGGTCGAATAATCATTGACCTCGCTCCATTGATGCGCGGGGTAGATTCGAGAACTAGCTCTACCTAGGCATTATAAGCTTAAGCTTAACTTGAGAAACTCACTAAACTCCCAAGGAAGCATACTACAGAACGTTAGCGGGTGGTAAACTTCCGGCGCCAGTCATTCGGTACTCGGAATATGCCGTAGCTTTATACACTTTAAACTCCTAGCTGCAGCCACCAAATGCCTTTAGACAGAATAATAAAGCTACCAGCAGTATAGTGGCCGAGGCACTTTTTTAACAATGGACTAAAGCTAGAGGAAAATGCGGGGGGTGTTCAATTAAGACTACAATGATAAGTCCTACCTGGTTGAATGACAGGGTAGGTATATGCACTTGCTAAAAGACCATGGGTACAATTTTCTCGAGGATTTTCAGGACGCGATGATCGGAGAACGATACATGAGAGACGCAACACTTCTTTATGATCATGCTGGCTTGGTCCCCGTGCTTTTCAGCTCCTTTCCCGAAGTTAAAAATCATGTTCATTCATCCCTTTTTGGTGACAAGCCCGTTGCCAAACTGCAATTTGTAGCAAACGGCGCAGTTACAAACAACCATCAATTTTCTCTCTCACGCTACCACAAATCTCAACCTTGCCCCAAATCAGTTTCCTTAGGAAAAGGCAAGCCCTCGCACTGCGTATACCCAGCCGGTCCAACCGCACCCCCAATACACCCAGTCGCAGTCCCGCCTCCCTGGGGATTAACAACCGTCCCCCCAATCGTGCCACTCGCCGGCCCAAAATTGCCTGCGAGGTGGCCTCCGAAGAGTGTGTGTGAGGATGCCTAAAAATGTGTAAGTACGATCAAGAAAGACATTATTGGGGATATATGGAATGGGGGTGGGGAAGGGGGAAGGGGGAAGGGGGAAGGACAGGGGAAATTACCGTAACGATCTCACCAGCAGCCGTACCCCCAATAACAGGCACGAACGCAGCAGCGCCAGACGCAGAAGCTATGAATGTCCCGCCTGGGCTTGTGGGTACCGAATAGGCGGTCGCGACTGTGAATGTGAATTGGCGTGCCTCGAGCTGCGCGGCGGGGGTTGCGGCTGGGGTTGGAGCTGGCATTGCGAGGGCGGCTGAGGCGCAGAGAGCGAGTAGGAGGAGGGGCGCGGTGGGAGACATGGTTGTGACGGATGGAGGACGGCTGCTGCGAGATGCCTGGGGGTTGTGAGAGGGGACTTGAGGGTCTTTGCCTTCCTTTTTATAACATTTTTTGAAAGTGCGAGGGGAGTGACTTGTTCGAGCTGGTTGAGAGTCTGGAGTCGAGACCCTGAAACCCCGCATTTCACTCTGGCGATCATCGATGGAACGTGTAGTTCCTATAGGTAATCAGCTACCATCCAGGGAGCATTTTGCGGCAGAGTGGGACTATTGGTATAGTCTTTAGAGAACATTAAAGAAGTGCCTCGGCCACTAACTTAAAGTTGTTTAAACTTTCCATCTAACAACAGCCGTCCGATGAGCTAGGAGCTTAAATTCCATAGGGCTACGGCATATCCCAGATTGCCGAGTGAGCAGCGCGGGGTATTTAGTACCACTAGTGTGTTTAATAGTTAATTCCTCGAGGGGCTTAGTGACCTCTCGATGCCTAGGTAACAAGTGCTTCCAAGTTCCGAGGGGCGTGGTGTTCCCCTCGAGAAATGGATTTGTGATTAGGTTGTAACGTCTTCGTTGTCTCGATGTGAAAGTTTGAGAGAAGCGATGGCCCTCTCTATCTTGCGATGTGTCTCCTACATTGGATCTCGTCCTGTATCATATCGAGAATATGCACTGATTGCGCGAATCTGGTGGTATTTAAAGGTTGAGCTATGTCGCTGGTTAATATTGAGATGGGAAAGTGAAGTTATGAATGAGAAAGCAACTGACATATAAACTCTCAAGTGGGTTTACTTTGATGTTGTGAGAAACTAGAATGTAAAATTTCACATTTGAAGCACGTACATTAGAGGGTTACACTACTGTCACCTCGACGCCCTCTGTTTCTACTCTGTGAACAAATTCCTCATACCGACTCTCGAAAATCCAAGACTCGACGTGGCCGATACGTTCATAAGCTCCAGGCATACTTGGTGATTGGACAAGTAATAGCCCTTGAATGCGCCTAGTTTGCCCCCATACCGAGTGGACAACAATGACGGGCGCGAAGAAGTACGGACCGTCTGGAGCTGGATTGATGTCGAGAATGACTAGGAAGCATTGCTCGGAATATACTTGTGGATCTGAGTGCCCGTTCCCCGTTACGGTACAGAATAGGTCATCGAGGTTAAATCCAGACTTGACGTTATTTTCAGCAGGCCGAGATTTCATGGGCTCTAAAGACAGTGGCAGCAAGAATGTATGGATCTGCAAGATCTCATCAGTATCTCCAGTAACTCTCGCTTCGACGCCGTAAGTTAAGATGCCATCGCAAGATTCTATACCGGTATCGATGCTTCCCCAGGACCAGGTTGGTGCAATTCTGGGCAGCCGTGATTGAACCGGAGCCTCCGAAACTGTGACCTCGGCGGCCCGCCATAAGAGTTCGCGTATGAGCGTTGGTTCCCACAAGCCGTGTATATTTTTCCACCCGGTCTTATCTTGTACGAACTGGATAATACCACGAATGGCAGCCAGTCTGTCAGATGGGAGGCTTAATTGTGAGTAAGTGTACTGTGTTTTAACAGCCTTCCAAAATCTATCCAGAACAGAAATTTTAATTGGAGATGATGGGCCCGGAGTTGCGTCTATTTGTCCAAGAAGGCGTTTCAGATGTTCAGTATGGCAGAACGCAGGCGAGATCCACCTTAGCTGCCGAATACGATTCTCATACCAAAGGCTTTCACAACACTCCCATGCCATATAAGAACTGAAATTTAGTGTTCTTGGCGACAGGAGGCGCTCCTGCATAACCCATCCCCGTTTATGGAGCAGTTCCCCTGAGATGGGATACAAGGGATCTGCCGGAGCCAGATAAAAGGTGCAGCCCTCCTTATTTTCAAACATAAGACAAGCATGAGAGAAAAGAGGGTCTCGCTGAGAAAACAGTCCTTGCTCACTACTGACGGCACCCATTGCCCCTATTGTGAGGATACTATTTCTGTAGACTTGGGACATGGAGGACACTTCCTTGGCCCAATCAGCGGGATTATCTTGAATGATGCAAAGAGCATCAACCCAGAGGTATTGAATTCCTAGATTCCGTGTAACGAGCACAGCGTCTTGAATGGTTCGAGGCAGATTGGACAGAGCAAACCCGTCTTTGAAGTGCTGGAGGGTAGACGATGTGAGTCGAAATTTGTTCGTGCCGCCCCAGCAGTAGCTTAATGTAGCGTAAGGTACGACGGGTACCCCTGATGCTGTCTCAAGAAGATGTAAATTTGAACCATTTGTTGGCGACAGGTCGATTAATCTTGACGGAAGCATTGTAGTCTTAGAGGCTGGCTGTGAACATGCGGGATGTTGGGTAAGACATTTTTGCAACCACTGCTGTGAAAATTGCATCGTTGCCTGAGAGTTGGTATAGACAGAGGAGAGACTTGCCGTTTGGGCGCTGGGAAGACGATCTGTTCGTTATTGGATTTAGAGCGGCTGCATTTTTGCTGACGGAAGATAGCTGACCTTTCAAATCTCCTCTCGATAAGGAAATTAGACAGTCTTCCAGGGGATGAAATAAATATCGATATTTACTATTCGATCGTGGTTCCCCCGGGTACGGAAATATCCCAAATACGGCCCTGTCAAATTTGCACACCACAGTAAAAGATTTTGACTCCCGAAGCCATTTCCAGTAATCCTCGATTTCCTCGGGGTGCCTGTGTTTTCCAAAGAGTCTCGTGAATGAATACCAAATAAGACTGCATAAATGACACCCTCTCTGGAAAGACGTCTCTAGGTCCCGCCCACTGTTGTAATGGGGAAATGTTCGCCTCAATGAATGATCTTCCCTTTCCTCTGGAGATAGAGATATGATGTCACAGTTTTCTTGCATCCAAGATCGTACCGGTTCGCAAAGGGAGCAGAGAACGGACGGCTGAACGACCTCATTTGCGTTGTATGATGAAGGGTCCAGCGAGTTGAATGGGGAAAACCTGCCATTCCATGGCATAGGGCGACGAGGTTGTAGTTGCTAGTCGTCCATTTTCAGATGTGTGTATAGTAGATGCTGTGAATTATGAGTCGATAGAATGATTCAAAAGGAAGGGAACTCCCAAACGTCAATCGACGCGAGGCTGGGGAAGGAGCAGTTGGTGGCTTGCACGTGATTGACCACCCAGAGAACGCCAGACGCAATGCTTCATTTCAGGCTTTTTGAAACGCATGAGGCAAAGTAGTCTCTTGAACCCAGAGCTGAGATGCAACGACAGCCACTTAGCTGGAATGAGATAGATCACATGACGCAGTGGAAGCTTTGAAGTATTGCAGACCAGCAATTGCAACAGCCTTCGGATATGAATCCTAATACGAATCTGTTCATCCTGCCTTGCATCTCCTCCTGCCTGATGCTGGACTTCCAGTACCATGAGGCCACGTCTCGATCGGCCGGCCTTACATGCAGCCGCGGAAAGACGGTCGCGTTGGCTGAGGCCTGCAAGGGCTGCAAGGGACCGTGAGGGGGTCGTCGACAGAGGATGCAAGATGAAGTTGTACAAGTATCAAAGATCCTCGTCGACCCGAACTTCCGTAAAATGGGCAGTTGCAAAACATGGTTGATGGGTTGCACAGCAGCTCGCTCCCGGAAGAAAGAGAATTGGAATGCGATGATCGCCGTGGTTGCTGCTCAGCTGGTGGCGTGTTGATGATGCGCTCCAGGTGGTGGATGGAAATCAGGAGGAAGCTACAGCACTTTATATGAAGCTATATTGATGCCAGCTGGACCCCTTATTCCTGGACATGGAAGATCGGGATGGCGCGGTACTTTGGTACTTTTCAATTGTCGCTTTACCTGTTCCTGACAGAATTGCGTTCTCTGTTTGCTTGACCGCTCTCCAGAGCCGGCTTCTGCACCATCCCATTCCAGTCTAGTGCGTGTGTCAAGTTCGAAAATGTGAAAAAAAAGTGAGAAGTTACCCGCAGTGAGGGCCAACTTGGAGCCTTGGACACCTTACTTGCCCCACTTCGCTTCGTAGCTTGAGAAGTCACACTCCACGCTTTTTGGCATTTTTGGGGGGGCAAGGCATTTACTTTCTCTTCGACCTCCCCGTTCGTCTCCACCATCTCTCAAACACAACTTCTCAAAACCCCCAACAAACTGTGAGATCCGTCCCAGTTCGTTCTTCTTCTTCGATTCTACTCCTGTACCCAAGTACAGACACTCCTTTGCCTCAATTTTTCGCACTGGTACGTGTCTTGTGCCCGTCGAGCGGGCTGCAAAAAAACCCCACCTCAACCTCAACCTCGACCTTGAATTTCCTCAAATCTACCCCTTCAAGAGAATTCACTGCAGAACCAAAGCTGACACTCTCATCCTCTGCTGCAGAAAACACTCCTTCAACCAACATCATGGATTCTTCTTACGGTGGTGGACAAGCCCGTGGCTGCTACAACTGTGCGTTTCTCCCACAATTTCCTACCCTCATTCCACAGCCAACTCCTCGACCCGACATCTCGCACATCCTACACGGTAATATACAATTATGCTTGAGCCGGTGCATGCATTCATCCTACATTATAGGAAATTTATGGCATGTTGCCGTGCTTTCTGCGCCCTACCGCCGAGTAGCGGTCTGTCTCCTGCGGATCAGAAGCAAGGCTGCCCGAAGGATGGTAAACCCCGAAACATCAGCCCAATATATATCTGCGACACCAAACTTTCAAATCATTTGTTTTATTATGCACAACGACAATTCAGGAACTGAAACTGACATTGAAAAATAGGTGGCGATGCTTCTCACCAGGTACAAACGGCCATTGCACACCGCCCGTAACAAAATATACTGATCAATTCTAGGCTCGCGATTGCCCAACCCGTGGCCCAGCTAAGTGGTAAGAATCCTCTTCCAATTTCAAAAGTATATATATTAATTCAATTTAGCTACAACTGTGGTGGTGAGTGACCACGAAAAGAAAAAGCTGTGAGGCCGAGACTGATTGAATTGCGCGATTATAGGCGAGGGACACATGAGTATGCTTCGCTCCGATTTCGGTCTGGGAATATCGTATTGACAAGTTGATAGGCCGTGAATGCCCTGAGGGCCCAAAGGACAAGACTTGCTACAAGGTACGGGGTTTCGAAATTTTCCATGAGAATTACACTAATTCTTTTCACAGTGCGGTCAACCAGGTCACATCTCCCGTGACTGCACCAACCCTGCAACTGAGGGCGCTGGACGTGGCGGCGGTGGTTTCTCTGCTGGTGGTGGTGGATCCCAAGAGTGCTACAAGGTACGTTTGCATGTACGACTGTTTTGAAACTTCGACTGATACCTTTTGTAGTGCTCCAAGATCGGCCACATTGCTCGTAACTGCCCTGAGGCTGGTGGCTATGGTGGTGGTGGCGGTGGCTTCGGTGGCAACCAAGGAGGATACGGCGGCGGCGGTGGTGGTTTCGGCGGACGTCAAGGTGGACAGACCTGCTACTCTTGCGGTGGCTACGGACACATGTCAAGAGACTGTACTCAGGGCCAAAAGTGCTACAACTGCGGCGAAGTTGGACATTTGAGCCGTTCGTCTCCCCGTTCCATTTATCAAAATGCCTACTAACCTCTCTCTCAGGTGACTGCCCGTCCGAGACCTCGAGCGAGCGCACTTGCTACAAGTGCAAGCAGCCAGGTCACGTTCAGGCCCAGTGCCCCAACTAAGGTTGTTCCGCATGAAGTACAACGAAACGCCGTCCAATCTTGCGAACCCTTTTGGTCCTTCTCCTTTTCCGAGAAGAACACTTACGAACGACGAATCAAGATACAGAACCCCGGGCATTTGGAAAGGGTGGTGGCTTGCAGACAGACAGTTTGATTTGAGGATTTGCGACGATAACGACGAACAAAAACTACGGCCTTCTTTGTATAATTGTACCTTCGACCTTTGACACGATTTCCTTTTTCTTAACAAAAAACACACCGCAACACCCCAACGACCTGAAATCAAAAAATGTCACGCTCCTAGGAGTTTGGCCTGCGTTTGCTTTTTCCCTCTCAAGTCGGTTTCTTCTTGTTTTGGGCACCCTCTCTCTCCTTCAAATGAAAAGTTTTGCGATGCGATGTGTGATTTGGTCATATATTCCAAATGACAGACGAACGAACACGGACGGAACGGGACCTGGACGCGAGGAAGGGTTGAAGTCTAGTTGCGATGGATTGAAAATGGATGGCTGGGATGTGCATGCTTCATGGACCGATTTGATGAAAATGAAATGGAAATGAGCAGACCGATAGACAGACATAGTTCGGATGAATATCAAATCATCAAAACTGAAGTGGCTTGTTGAGGAATCTTTTGAGTTGCTGCTATGGAGTATTTTTCTCTTCGGCACTTGTCTGGTATTGCCCTCTTTTCCTCTCACATCATACATTTCTGGTAGCCTCTTGCCCTTACCCTCAAGCTATCAATGTCGAGTTCATGCCCCATCATTCTTTTCGATTACATCTCTTGAAACTTAGCAATTCTGATTTTCAAGTCCGTCAACCAGAACTTCCACGACAGCAATCCTACCAATTCTAGCAATGCTAGCAATGCCAGCCAGGCAAACCACCACAAGATCTAAATTGGAATCCCGCCAAGTCACCTCAGACTAATACCTACAGTTCAATTCAATACCATCCTCCGGAACATCCCCATCCCGAAAAACTCCCATTTATAATCCATCGATTCACTCGCCCACACCTTGCACCCCTCGCAAAAGAATCCCTCATCATTCTGAGTCTTGTAATCATCCCCCCTTCACCGACCAATTTTCTCACCTACAATCTAGTAAAGGTACACAATGTTCCCGCCTTCTGGTATTTCTAATAAGAACGAAAAGGACGCGTGCTGGCAAGATTATCTTTGATGGATGATTTGAAGAGAAGAAGGAAGAGTATTGTAGTGTTTAAGGAGAATGGAGGGGGAATTTGTGGTATCACAAAAGTATATATTTATAGACAGAGATGTTGGTACTATGTGTATTGATTCGTTCTGCTTAATTGTGTATCGAGTACATATGGTATATTGATACTAGCTGGCATTTCTGTTCGAGCCGCGACAGGATATTGTAGACCGAAGGGGCAGGAGTGATTCTCGATACGAGGTCTCTATCTGCCTTGTAATATGCTCTGGGCGCTGGTACGCTGGCTCCTTCGAGTCCGGCAGACCTAGTCTGATATCGGCCTGTGGTTCCACGTTGGAGACTCCAAGTCTTACGAGATCCTCCGGTTCGAGTGCCTGCATCAAAGCCCAAGCCTTCGGTATTTCAGGTTCAATGATTGACGATGTTCTCAATCGAAATGTCCATTAACATGATGAGCAACAGCTGCTTCATCACCCTCGAATTCCCCGCACACTGGGCACGTTGTAGTCTCTGTCTTCGTAGCAGAGACATCTTCTGAAGCCTCATCTTCCACAACCTCATCTTGTGGAGCAGTAGTTTTAGATTTGCCTTTCTTCCCCTTCTTAACAACAACATAATCGGCCAAACTCAACTTCGCTTCCTTCGGCTCATCGGGTTCCTCCCTCCTAAAATCCCCATACCTCCTCCCTGTAAACCCTCCCGATGCCCCGCTAGCTCTAGCACCATCCATAGTCCTCACGCCTCCTTCTTCGCCTCCTTCCCCACTCCCCCCCCCCCCCCTCTCCCCCTCCTCCACCCCAACAACCCTCTGCACCCTCCCCACCCTTCCATCCCTCAACCGAACCTTAATCCCCCTCGGGTGATTCCCCCTCGTCAAAAGCTCCGAGACTATCCCTTGTACTTCGTGCCCTGTTGGTTGGTCGGCTTTGAGGATTATTGAGACGGGAGTGCCGGGGGTGATGAGGGTGGTGGTTGGGACTGGTTTGTGAGAGGAGGAAGAGGAGGAGGGGTTTTGGGAGGAGGCGCCGCGGGAATGACCGCCGCGGCCTCTGGGTCTGGGAGGGTGGTTCGAGGGACGGGCGTTCATTTTTGGGTGTGAGGGAGTCGAGTGCCCGGAGCTTGTAGGATGTGAGCTTGCTTTTTGTTGCGGTTGTGGTTGTGGTTGTGGTGATGAAATCGTTATCCAAGGTTCGAATTCGGAGGATTGCGTTGGATGGCACGATTGGTCTATTAGGCTTGTTGAGTAATTGGGTAGATTTCGCTGTTTATGGCAGAATCGGTTTTCTTAAGGGTAGAACTTTGGGGATTTCAGAAGCAATTCGATGGTGGCGGAATACGTTTTGTAGAACGCCTTGAGGCGGGCTGGATGTGGGGGTTCTTTTAGGGTGTGATGCGGGGTCACATGCCCTGTGCTTCAGGGTCGACGCGCTAAAGTTCAAGTCGCGTCGCCCTGAATCTTGTGAAATCAATATTGACTTCCTTCACATCTTACACCTATGTTTTGGAGCACCCACGATCTCACAAGTAGGTGATACTCCCACAATCCAAGGGTTTAAAACAATCCGACTCTGTTACTTTTCCAGTGTCATCGAGCAGAACAAGGGGCCTTGATGGACGCAACATGTTGCCCACAGAGTCTGCAAGTCGTCGAAGCCAAGAATGCCCTTGAGGCGTTTCCTTCCAGCAAACATCGACTTTAATCATCTTCTTGGTCTACACAATCCAATGAAAAGAAAAAAGGCAAACTGCAACCTAGACAGACTGGATTTGTCAATAACACGCCATAGATTTTGCAGCAAGAGGCACACTCCCGATCCAACTCGCGGGGAAGAAGTGTGAACAAACCGGAATTTCTGAAGAGGCCAAGAATAGGTATGGCCACACATGTTCCTACTTGTCTGACACAATCACTCAAGTCTTCAAAACTTTCGTTGGATTTCCGTCTGTAGAGCCAGGTCCAACGTTCCTTCCCAACCCGCAGACCCAGCCGGCACCTACTTCTTTCCTTCCGATTCCCGTAATATTGCGTATCAAGCTTGCTGTCCCATACCATGCTCACTAGTACCTCCTATTCAGTACCCTGATCCCGTCGAATCTCCATACTCCCCGAATTATCCCACACTAGATCAGCAAGCCCATTCAACACATCCTACCGCAAGCGCCCCTCCATTAGCGCCTGGATCATCCTCAGCTCAATTCTCTCACAGCACCTCGTGGCTTCAGCTAACAGCTTTTGCAAATACTCAATTAAGCTGCCTAGATTGGCTCCTAAACGTTCATCAGACGAATCTCAAAGTCATCCACAGGTCCACATGTTGCAGAACATCGATCGCCGACACCTATAGCGGATTCTTCTCCTGCGTCTCGATTGGCTTTTTTTTACCTGCACGATCAAGACATCGGCACCAAAGGTCCAATACTGTAAGCATGCCAAGCGAGTGGCTGAGGGAGCCCATTCACAATGCCAGGGTCCAATGTGGGGGCGCAACCTCGTCATCTCGAAGTCTCCCGGCACGAAACCCATGGTCTCATTCATACTCAATCAACGTTTGTTTAGACTAGAAGAGATGGCATCGACAGCTCTCGAGCCACATTCATGCGTGTACCGCCAGAAGATTGTTCTGCATAGAGGCTCCGTCGACCCCAAAACAAGTCCACCTTCCAGAGCAAAGACTGTCATGTTTGACTTCAGTCTATTTGACCTGAAAGAAGCTGCCGCACAGCATTGCCTGTTCTGTAACATGCTGCTTGGGGAATTCGACGCTTCTCTTGTGGGCCAGCTCGATCCACCCCAAGATTTGTTTCTTTGCGCAAAAATCACACCCAGTGCAATTTTAAGTGAAGACTCAATTAATAATTTCAGCTTATGGAACAAGAAAGCGGCAAGTCATGTCGCAGTAGCCGCTCCTCGGCGTTATTCTATTTTCGCAATACCAGGTACGTGGTCGGTGGACTGATCACCATCAGGTCCCTTCTTTTGAGTTCTGCTCAGAAGTCTATGTCCACATGTAGATTGACTGCCCACAAGATGACCCCGCTTCGAAAGAAATACTTACTCGGCCTATCAACTACAATCCAGCATCTGCTACTAGCTGGGAATTGGCTCGACATTGGATCAATGGTACGCAAATATTTATGAGCCCTTATTTCGTTCTCCGAATCAGCTCAACGACTTCAACCACCCAATCTCAGTGCCTCACACACTCCGAGACATCTTCAGCCTTGAGCTGAAGCCCGCGGGTTGTTCTAATGCTTCTATATTCTTTATGGACAGAAGACCGCATCTCACATATTTTCAGATTGTAAGACGAACCATCCGGAATGCACTTCGCCTATTCCCACCACGCTTCCTACTAGAGTCGTCGAAATCTCTAAAGATGGTCCTTCTTGGCGTGCTCAGCTGAAATGCGATAACCAAGATCAAAATGAGCCATACGCTGCTTTGAGTTACTGCTGGGGCCCATCTCAATCCTCCTCGCTGAGAACTACGATGGAAAACATTGATTCTATGGCCTCCAACATCCCGTGGAACCTGTTTCCGAAGACGATGCAAGACGCTATAATCACAACCCATCAGCTCGGTCTGCATTTCCTTTGGATTGACGCGCTTTCTATCATACAAGATGACGAGGAAGATAAAGCACAGCAAATAAGCCAAATGCCTCTGATCTATGGGCAAGCTACCGTCGTCATTGCTGCTAGTAGGGCAACAGAAGCGACTGAAGGGTTTTTGCATGAAAGAATCGCCACGCACGAGAAGGCTTTCCAACTTCCATATCGGTGTGCGACCGGTGCGACTGGTGATCTTGGATCTGTAGTCATGATTGACCGATCTGATCGGGACCAAAAGATGCAGCCACTTGATAAACGGGCGTGGGCATTCCAAGAACGTCTTTTGGCCCCTAGGGTCTTGGACTACAGTGATTCCCAGACTCGATGGACGTGTAGACATGAGAATTGGAAATTACCTCTTGCCGATGGATGGTGGACACACGAAATTCGCCTGCACCTTACCCTCAACGACCGTTTACATCCATCAAATCTCACAACTGAACTCGTCCGAAAGGAGATATCCGCGTCTTTAAGGTACGATTGGGCTTCTTGTGTCGCCGAATACAAAACTCGAGATCTCACCATTCAAAGTGACAAAATCCTGGCGATATCGGGCATTGCGAAATTATACGCGAATGCATTGGGTGATAGGTATCTAGCCGGTCTATGGGAGTCATCGTTACCAGACGCGCTGTTATGGTATGTACAAGCTGTAGAAAAACGCTTACCAAGACCGAGGAAGTACCAAGGCCCTTCTTGGTCGTGGGTGTCTGTCAACGGCAAGATCAATGCCTGGAGCCACTCTATCTTAGATGGTGTTGATGCCGTTACCGAGCTGCAAATCGTCAATGCTCACATCCCATTATCAAGCTCCGACGCTCCATTTGGAGCGCTTGTACACGGGGCACTTACTGTGAATGGCCGCTTGAAAAGTGCTGAATGGAAAGCCAATTCTCCATACGAGGAACGAAATAGCTGCCTAAGAACTTTGCATTCAGATGGAAGTCACCGAGTTCTTGCGCTACGAATGTTCCCTGATGCCTATGAACCAGATTTCGACGATAATCAGTGGGTGCCTGTATTTATTCTCCTGGTCATGAGCGATCAATATCCTGATGACCCAGAACACCCGGATTGCTGGTGCATTGTTTTAAGGCCAAGAGGCGGTGATACCTACTCTCGCCTTGGTTACTTCCACTACTGGTTTGGCGCCACGTCCACACGCTTGCCAAATAAAAGTAAAGAATCGTGGACATCGAGCTTGTTTGATGCTTGCGAACCGCAGACGATTACGATTGTCTGATGTTTGGCTTGTAGCTTCCTTTTCTACTTTGGGTCGTTTTGTGTTGGTTGGCTCTATGTTCAGGTTTATCATTTTCCCCCTACAGATTAAGGCAATGAGTTCTACACTGTTCGAAATTCAGTTTACGTATCGGAAAATTAAGGTTCTAGGGAGATGTGAGAAATTCAATCCATTTCTCTCAATATGCTCACCTCCATCTGAAGCAAACAGCCATGTCACATGAGGTCGCAAGGACATGGAGGGAAATAAGTAGCGAGAATTTTTGACGTAAAGTTGAGGAATGCAGGACTCTAGAGGATGACAAGCTGGTGTCCTCGCCGTCACTCATAAGTTGATTTGCTATTCAATTTGCATTTTGAGCATAATTTCTGCTACCTTTCCCTTATTGGTCTGGTCATTGTCTCAATCCATTGGTATTGTTTCAATCATTGAGTTTCTTTTTAGACTTCGCAGCTTTTCACCTTCGGCAACGTAAGATCTTACTCTCTTTCCATCTATGTACGTATGGTGCCAGCATTACCTTCGTATTCCCAACCTATGAAAGAGGCCCAACAGTCCCTGAGCCGCATACCAGCATGGGAAGTGGTCTTTAAATACTGAGGTCCCGGCTTTCAGCTCGCTGTGTGATTTCATGCTTGACTGGAAACTATCGTATTTGTAGTCATCTTGAATAGATCTCATCCAGGGCTCGTTTTTGAACCTGACAACAATCTCCCGAATTTTTCCGCTCGAAACAACAGACCACCTCAAACTCGGCAAATATGGTTGACGGAGCGAAAAAGTTCTACCCTAAGCAGTGTGTCCCACGCGATGCAAAATTGTACGAAACGATCGGTGGTCGTATCACCCAAACAGTAGCCGACTTCATCTTCACAAAACTCCCCCCTCTACCCCCAAACTCCACAATCAACGACAACGCCTGCGGACAAGGCTTCATCACAAGCTCGGCCGTGAAGGCTTGTCCTGCAGAGTCACTCTCGACCCTGCACATCGAAGTAACCGACATCGAGCCTGGCATGATATTCATGGCGTCCCACGACATTAAAGAAAACAACTGGCCAGCCACAGCTACCATCATGGATTCCACCAAGCTGGATTTCCTAGACGGGAAATTCACTCACAGCATCATGAGTTTCGGACTACCCATCATGCCAGACCCGGCCGTCGCGGCCGCAGAAATGTATCGAACGCTGAAGCCTGGCGGCATCGCAGTGACGGCTTTCTGGACACAGATTCCATCCGGCGAGACGATCATGAATGCCAATCAGATACTGCGACCCTTGAGCCGACCGCTGGCGATGGTGCCGAAGCCTGGATTCAAAGACCCTGATAATCTGCGCAGGCAGTTGGCGAGTGGGGGGTTTGATATTGATAAGATAGTGCTAGAGGAGTTTAGGTCGAGTATGGTTGTGGAGGATGTGAGGTACTTTGTTGAGGCGTTGTGGGGGACCATTGGGGAGCCGATGGGTGGGTGGAATAGTGGGGATGAGGAGGAGTGGGATCGTTGTATTGAGGTTGCGGAGAGGGTGTTGAGGGAGCATCCTGGGTGTGAGGAACTTGGAGATGGGACGGTTAAGATACATCTGATTGCTGCTGTTGCTATTGGCGTCAAATAGGGGGTTTGTAATGCTGTTTGGCAAATGGGTCCTTGTTTTCGTAGGCGCGGGAGGTATTGCTACTATGTAAACCTTCATTGCAGCCACTCAGAGTGGCCTATGCCAAATTTTTCTGGAGCCTCGCGCTTTTATAGGGAAATTTTGCACAAAAAAACAGAATTATATTGCCTTCGCTATCCTGAACGGCCTCGGGGAACTACAATCCCGCGCGCAGGGAGGTTAAAACTGTGAGTTCCCGTGAGACATTAACGCCCGTGTCTCGATTTCGAAATTTAGGGCAGAAACTTTAGAACTCGTAAGGCTTAACCTTCTTCAGCAATTTAATAAATGTGTCGTCTCCATACAGGTCCATCAGCTTCTCGAATTTGTCAGTCGACGAGCACTCTACCCACTTAACATGCCCCGCATCCCAGAAATCCAGATAACTTGCTGCAAAAATCATTAGCCCTAAACTCTTCACATCAAAAGCCACACATAATAGAATAGTAATAAAACTCACGATCTCCATTCCCATCCTCCTTACTCATCCTCTCCCTCAAACTCTTCCAGCTTCCCCTAAGTTCCTCCAACAACGCCGCCTCACCCCCACCCTTGACTTCCGTAATATCATTCAACTCACACCCCGCGTTCCCCTCTCTCGTCTTCCTGAAAAACTCTCGCGATCCATCATCCGGATCCAATGCATTATCGTGTATATCCTTTGCAATCCACCTAAAAATCGCCCTCACCAACCCCACATTCCCCCTTTTAACTTCCTCAACATGCTCATCCACCTCCTCTACCCTCTCTAACTTCTTATAGCCATCTTCCTCCCTGAAATTTTCATTCAAAAGTTTAGCAATAGCAGTACTTTCGTTGAGTGCAAAAGTGGGCTGTTGATTGGAATCCAAGAGTTCGACAATAGGAACTGTGGAGTCGAAACCGTCGATACCATCTACTTTGTCTGGGAATAGACGAGCGCAGGTGGTTGCGATGGAGGGGAAGGAGACTTTTGTGACGGTGTAGGGGATTCTTTTGTAGTTTAGTGCGTAACGTGTGCACCAGCAATAGGGGGACCAGGGGCGGGGGCCGGATAGGTCGTAGAAGCGGATTAGGGGGGCTGGGGTTGTCATTTTTTACGCGGTTGAAGTGTGAAGGTGAGAGAGGTTGAAGAGTGGTGGAATGTGACACTTAGTGGGTGAAGATTGATAATCAGGAGGATCATGTAACTTGACGAATGCTAATTTCGGCTTATCTCCGTACCCCTAGAAACGGCACTATATTTTTCTTCTTGACGTGCTACACCTTTGTTATAGTTTCAATATGACCTTGCTCAGCCTTGAAATTCCTCATTTCATCGGGTTCGAAGGGTTGCTCGCTAAAGTGACCTACGGGAAACTTCAGCGGCACTCGTTAGTTGTTAAACTGCGACCCAGTACTGTAAGCTTTTGCCTATTGCCCCTAGCATTCATTTTATTCGGTGATAATTTGTGGTACAAATTTTATCGTTCTGGCAAAATGTCTTTGTTTTCTACTTTTTTGTTGTCTTTAAGGTTGAAAAGTTGACATGGTCTTGGCAATCCCCATTTTATCAAAATAGTTGTTTCCTAATTTGAAGGGCGTGATAGTACTCTCCTTATCCCATCCAATAATCCATCCTCATAACCTGTCGTGTTTTACTGGCCTGTCTAGGGAAGGTTGCATAATCTTGTGCGACCCTGCGCCAATGACTCAGCATACAGTAAAATACGTTCAGCTGCAAAGCCACCTCAGTCCCTCGAATGAGCAGATTTGCCCTTAGATAATTCCTCCTTCGCCATCACGCCCAACAGTACACATGCGCGCATCATGGAACCAGGAACGGCTCTTACAGCGGTAAGCCTGGCACTAGATGCGGCAAAGGAACTTCACAAGAATTACGGCGCATGGAAGGGTCGAGATGGGGACGTGGCAGAGGTTCGCCGCGAGCTGCCTTTTCGGCTCAGCGGAGCATGGAAAACCCAGCTTACTTGGTCGGTATTGCAGGCCCCAAGACTCGGGCACCGAGTACTCATGTGCACGAGATAGCTTGAAATGCAAGCCAAAAGTAGCAGAGGAAGAAACAGGTACGCACAACGCAAAAAAACTAGAAACTCAAACTTTTCCCTTTTTTTTTTAAAAAAAAAAAGACTTCCAGCTTTCTGTGGCTATTCTCCCCCCTCCATAAATTTCGTGTATCTGCGGCTATTTTTTAACTTTAGAAACGGCACTTAACGGATAGACTACTGATGTAGCACCCGCATGCACCCAATTCCTGAGATGGCTCAGCGCATGGCACTGGGCCTGAACAGTTTCCTTTATAGAGGACTGTATAAATCTATGAGCGCACCGCAAGTTTAGCGGAGGCGGAAAGTTGCGCACGAAACCTTCAGCAGAAATGCGAACGGCAACGGCTCATATCCAATAGCGGTGAGAAAAACCATGTTCCATCCGTCCGAGAAGCCTTAGGCCTTGCACTTTCATTGAAACCCATGAATTCGAGTTTGCGATGGGTATATGCGCAACACCAGAGGCATATATTAGCTGAGAGATATCAGTGCACTCCTTTGGTTGTCTTCAAAATTACGTCCACAATACTTTAACACTGGACGTATGCTCGTGGAGTTTCTCGGCCCTTTGGTATTGCTCCGAGATCCATCTGAATTGCTTATTGAAGCTTGGTAACCTCATCTGCTATGGAACCTCATGACGCCTCTTACCAAAGACATGTCAGCACTCAAGAAACTACTCTGACACCACCGGTCATCAACTTGCTTCCAGCCGACCAGATCGACTTCCACTTTGATTGCAAAATTCCCTCGGACATGGAGCCTCATGTAAACGACATGGTGGCTTACCTTCTCAGAACTGTCAATGATTACATCGAAAACGCTCGCCATGGTAAAGTCTTAGGATGCAGTGCTAAACCTCGTAGCTAATTGTCATCCAGGGTCTGAGAGCACACTGTCTACAAAACCTTCCCAGAGTCTCAATATCCAAGACGCATCCGAAGACACTTCCCAGCGAGGGCTGACTCTGGGGGACCCGGCTGGCACCAAAATATACTGCTGCACCTTTTGCAACGGTACCTTTGAGTCGATGAGTTCATGGAAACGACATGAGCAGGACTTCCATGAGCCGCAAAGGGAATGGAGGTGCCCTGAGCCAGGGTGTGACGAGATATATTGGCAGAAGAGAAAGTGTGTGCGACATTATGAAAAGGAGCATGGATGCAAAAAATGCACTCACACTCACGATGCAACTGCAGTGGCCGACGTCGTCCCTAGGAAAAGTGGTTGGGGTTGCGGGTTTTGCGTGGATGTCTTCTATACATGGAAAGAACGGTGCAGCCACGTTGCGGCCCACTTTGAGGCTGTTCCGAGGACTTACAAACAGCATTGGAACCCCAAAACGGTTATGGAGGGCTTGCTTTTACAACCCAAACTTGTCGAGGTTCGCAATTCGCTGTTAGATGAGGCAAGAGCATTAGAAATAGACCCCCGCGGAAACAGCTCTGTTACTCCGAGATCGCCAGACGAACTACTGCGAGATCTTCAATATTTGGATAAGCAGCAAGATCATCAACGCTTAGTCAGGGAAGCTCTGGTGTATCTTGGGCTTCACTCAGGCAATACTACTCGAGATGCCGGTCCCCCACCACCTTCGACAATATATTTCGAGTCCAATGACGGAGGCAGTGGTTACAGTCTGTCTACCCCTGAGATGTTAGGAAATCAGATGACGTCCACGTGTGCTGACTGCTCGAGCGTTGGGAGGCTTTGCCAGGAGAGGCTCTTTGACGATCCCAATGAGGACTATGGCCTTGGACAGTATGGATATTATACAACGACGGATGACATTCTCGCCTAGACTAAGCTCGGAATCTTGTCAGATGAATTTCACGTGCTGTGGCCGACTTTCCGTTCTTAGTCCCAGTCCAGGGATAGTCTCAGTCTTTAACTACCCTGGAATCGTCCGCTCGGAACTTAGCCCTTTAACTTAGACAGAAATACAGAACACATTTTGCCCTTAACATTCTTCCTGATCCCTGCTATTTTGACTCTTCATCTTTTTAAAATTATTTTTGCTATAGATTTTTGTATCTTACGCTGACGATTTTTGGAGGTTCTGGTGGTCTAGAATCTCACCCGTAAAACCCCGGTTCGGTGGATTGGTAGCGCGAGGTATAAACTTATTCGTATTTACTTTTTCTGTACTAATTTTGAGGGTAAATAAAATTGATAATAACAGCTCGTAATTAGGATAAAAGCGCTGCTAAGCAAGTTGATAGCAGTAGGCATAAGTATATTTAAGTACAATTGTACAAAGACGAACTAGGTCGATTTTTGGAATGATAGTTATCATTAATTGTTCGGTGTATATCACGGACTCAAGGTTGCCCATAGAAATAAACTGCTTATTTATAGAGGTTTCTAAAGCGCAGCTATAAAACAAAGAAGAATTGAATACATAAAAATGAAAGCATAGCTTGTTGAAAAAAACCACCCTCTATATACAAATCCGGACCTGGCAACCTTTTGCTATACTGTCTCCTGGTGGACAAAAAAGCGGCACTAATTCTGAATATTCCACGCCTAGTGGGACATTCAAAATGGGCAATAATTAGTGCCGCTTTTTCTGCCCGCCTAGAGACCGTTTTAACGGAGGCAGCTTTACACTGACCCTCTAATCAACGTACACCAGAATCTCCTGTCCCAGCGGAATTTTGCCACTTGGATCAAAGTTCGGATTGCACACCGAAGCAATAGTCTGCTGCTCAGTCCCGCAGGTAACGAGAGGCTCGTAGCATGTATAAGAAGGGACCCAGCTCAGGAAAGCTGTCATGCCATCAACCTAGTTTGAATTAGCTCAAAGTCTCCAGAGTTTCTACGTTTCTCTTACTATTCCGGCTGTGATGGAGAAGGTGCTCGTAGTGCTATTGCTAATTGTAGTCGACGAGCTGTGTTCTGATGCAGTAGCAAAACTGTAATCAACACCTGTTGTCGCGGTAGCATCAACAGGCCAAATCACGCCGCCCGTGACAGAGACTGAAAATCCGACGGTGCTGGTAAGCGTGGTAGAGTGCTCAGTATTTACCGATGTGCCGCTGGTGATGGCTAACGATGAGGTTATGCTGCAAGTTCCGCCAGCAATGCCGGCTTGACATTTCGGGGGGATTTGGCTGATGATTTGCTGAGGACCGGCAGCTTGGTAAGAGTTTCCAGGTTCGAATTTGCATTGGGACCAGAAAGTCTGTAAGCAGGCCATATCGTTGGAGGCGCAGGTGGTGGTTCTTTTCTCTTCGCGATGAGCTGAAACGAGTTTGCTTGCTCGAGCCGCTAATGAGAGACCCCGTTCCAGGATTCCTTCCCTTTTCTCTACAACGGGAGCGGCTTTTGGAACAGGTGCTGCAACCGGTTCTGGTTCTGGTTCGCGCTCGGACTAGGAGTTTATCAGTCTGTATTTTGGAAATAGAAAACATTGCTGCAGCAATAGGCATAACTCACCAAAGCTCTTTTGGCAAACTGTGGACTGCCCGCAGAGTAAGCATCGCAATCCCCGGTACCACAACAAAATGTCATCATCAAAGTCTCCTTGACCTAGCGCTGAGGTATCAGTATCTTGTATCGTTAGGCATGTAGCGAATGGCTCACCCCAAGATTGGTGTAATAACAGCCTTCCTTGCCGACGTTCAGAACCACGTTTCCAGGTGGTTGAGGAGACACGACCTGATTGTAATCCAAACCTCCAGCATAGGAAGTCATGAAGATTGCGCGACAGCCGGCTCCGATAGGCCCTGGGTTCCAGTAGACACCATATCCAGGTCCGTTATCAGGTACTGATGCATTTTGGAATACAAGATTATCGTATTCAGTCCAGCCGCGGCCGCTTCTTACACCCCCACCAAGAGTGAAGCCTGGAGCTTCCTGAGTCTGGGCGTCGTAGGTGAAACTCGTCAACGGTTCAGTGCATTGTCCATCGGAATAAGGTACGACGTTGCTGGCTGAAGGCACACTACTGAGTTGTGAAACAGCCGTCGCCACCAGACCAGCAGCGACGATGGAGACTTTTTGGAGAAAGAAAGGCATGGTGTATGCAAACACAAGAGATGTTTTTAATTCGAAAGATGCCGGATGGCTGTGGTTGTAAGGAAATGAAAAAGAGAAAACTGATGAGAAAATGAGGATGAAGATTCCTAATTTTGAGAAACATTCTGTAGTTTTATACTTCCTGTCATTTTAGAGCACTTGTTTCTATCTTGATCTTGCAGAGGCGTATGTTGCTAAATGACCCGCAAAAGATGCCGAAAGGCGTGACCGGTAATGAGCCTCCCTAAGATCATACCCCTGGCTGCTTCGCGCTCCCTGCTTCTGCGCAACATTAACTCATTAGAGAATGTGAAATGAGGCTAAGGCTTATCCTTAATACACTGTCTCTGCGCAACACTACCTTATTAGAGAATTTGAAATGAGGCTGGGGCTCATCCTTCATACCCCGCAAGTCAAATGCCAATCGAATGTCATTCAATTAGTATACTGCGGGGGCAAGTTGTTTCATATGATATCCGGTAGTATGGATTTAGAAGACTGAGCTCGGCGTAGTCCGTGGAATCGGATATTCCGGATTTCCTCGCCGCATCCTGCTGCTTCTAAAAACACGTCAGATTGATCATTCCACATTAGGAAAGGACAGCGCTCCACCATATTCGGCACACTTCTGGAGCGAGATTTGAACACGCAAATAACTATTGGAGCAAATTTCGAGGAAAAGGTAGGAAAAGGACAATTATATCAACCGTGACTGCGATTACTTTTGATTCCCGATTCCCCGAAGATATTCTGATGAACTGTCCACGTTCATTATAATTCTATACAAAGAAATATATAGAATACAAAAATGAAAACAGGTGAAAAATCGTGGAGGCTGATTAATAAAAACGCAAATATTTGTTGTACACTAAAGCTATACTGGTTGCGTTCGATGCCTCGAAGTATAAATAGACACTCATCCGCGAGGGTGGCTCTGCTACACGCTGTCGGTACTTCATATCCGGCGGCGTCATTCTTGCGTCCTTTCTCCTACCTCCTGAAACCTCTTCGCTGGCGAAGTAGTGCTCGGCGCCGCCCGACCTTTGCTACTTTGAGGGAACTTGCTACTCTCGCGCTGCAACTACCATATATAACGAGCCAAAGTACTGAATGACCGATATCAATGTCTAGAACAGTAGTTTAGGAAAAATGCAGGCAGGGGAAGACATAGCAGACTGCAACTGATGTTAAAATTCAGTTGGAGGAGAGGGTCCGGCAGGATCGCCGTCAATTACCGCCTTGCTAATTTTCACAGAGCCACCAAGCACGAAGAAAAGAAGGGCAACTTATCTGCCAAGATATCTATTACCCACATTTCTCTCTAAAAGCATTCTCGGGGTTCCAATTATATCTTTTACTGGCGATGTTTGGAGGTCCAAAATCTCGCGCTGAGAGCGTGTCATTGACCGGCATATCTCGTCAGCGCCGAACTTTGAAGCCAATTGTAACATTCTCTGATATACTGTTATATTGGTAAATCATTCCCCGTAGCCGTAGTTAGGCTGAAATTTCCGCCGGTCCCATGGTAGGGCTGAAGTTGTAGGCCATCGAGACGTGCCATTCGTAGTCTAGAAAATAGTCCGCGCGAAGTGCGGGGCCGAACACGCTACTGTAATACACTACCAAATGGTCAGACACGATGTCAAGGAGAACTGCTGGTTCCGTTATCTGAATCTCCTGAAAAGACCGTCGAACGCCTATGAATTTACCATAGCCGAATAATGACGAGGTCTACCGTCTGTAATTATGACATACAGGACCGACTATCATATGGAGACGGAAAGGAAATCAACTACCTCATTATCAGAAGGAAAGTACATAAATACGTCCCCCCCAGACGCACCCCTCTTCCTACACAGTCTTCTCTGCAATACTTTCGTTCCTGAACACCCTCTCCTTCGTTCCACCAGAATATCGCCAGTATGCGCTCATTCATCATTATTCCCGTCCTTGCCAGCGTCGTCCTCGGACAGGGCAATTCGACTGTCTCGTCGTGCCAGGCCCAACGGACTAAATGCCAAACTGGTCCAAACGCCAATCAAGCAACATGCGCTGCCGAATACGCAGCTTGCTTAGGATATAACCCATTTACGTCCTCCGTCACACCCAGCGCCGCTCCCAACAGTACAGTGGCGCCTGTCTGGACCACCACAGTTGTCACTGCATACACGACATTCTGCCCATCTTCAACCACTTTGGTCAACAACGGCAAAACGTATACTGCCACAGCGTCGCAGACCCTGACAATCACTAATTGTCCTTGCACCATTACTACTCCTGTTGCTTCTGCCACTGGCAAGGCCCCCGCTGCTGCTCCCCCTGCCGCTCCACCCGCTGGTCAACCCGCTGCCCCTCCATCTGGAGCTGCACCCACCCCAGCTGCTGGCGGTGCTGGTAGCAGCGGGCCAGCTACCAAGCCAGGTGCTTCCGCTTCCGCCGGTGGAAACAGTGGTGCTGGTAACAGCGCACCAGCTGCTACCCCTGCTGCCGGTGCCCCCGCAGGCTCCCAAACCCCTAGCCAGTTCCAGGGTGCCGCAGACCGTGCTGCCCCAGCTATGGGCCTCTTGGTCGCTCTCGGTGCCCTTATCATGATCTAAGTTTTTACTAGAGAACAGATGGGATGTGCCTATCCGGAGGAGACGAAGAAGAAATGCGTTTTCTTGACGAGACGTGTGCGCTTAGCGCCAACGGTCGCGAGGGCTTTTTGAGAGCCAGGACATGGTAATGATGATGGTGGTGGATAAAAGCTGGTCTTCTGTCTAAACTCATGTATTTAATGTGTAATAAATTTGATCAGTTGATAAAACTTATGATTGTTTGAATGCGGCGTCTCGTGAGACTACATTATGCCGGAGTCTTGAGCTGCGGCAATCACAATACTTAGTACGTAATTTTCATGTTTTCCTGGAGGACTTACTGAATCTTCAAAAATGACAACAACGCTTGTCAATGACGATTACATTTGGAAGTTTTGGAGATGTAAAGGAGAAGAATTCCGGCAAGTGTTGACGTTGACGTCGGAAGATGGTCTAAGCGTCACCTAAAATCGTGGGGTTGGGTCGAACGACACGTCCTCAACCGCCAACGTCCACGGATGTCTTCTCCCAGAATCGAAAATATGTTGCGAATTTCAGCCTTCATAGATGTTTCCTGATGTTTGATTCTCTCGGGATTTCAACTGATTCCTAATGCGACCCATGACTCGCCGCTCGTTGCGTCTCGCGCCTAGTGGCGGACCCCAGAAACGTGAAAAGTGGGGGAAGCTGAAAGAAAGTTTTCCGAGGGATCATATGTCCTCCATAGTTTTGAGGCTGGAGCCGATGGAGTCCACTTCCCCCGCATCACTGGCATTGCAATGTTGCACAATTGTATTCTGTGGGAAAATACTCACCAGTGGCACGCGTCTCGAGAGCCGTCACCAGCGGCTTGCTCAACTTTTCTGCTTTATTTGCATATGTTGCGCGCTTAGAGTGCTGTTTTGTACCATACAACACCGTTTTTGTCTCGACGCGCGATGGATACCGCTGAGGAATCTCAGATACAGGGTAATCGCTCTGCAAGTCTCGAAACCAATACGCGCCCGAAGAAGCGGCCTAGAAAATCAAGAAGCAAAGGCCTAAGGACAAAAGCCGGCTGGTAAGCATAACTTCTGGCCTCGTTGCCCGTGTGCTTGAGAGCGTATCAAGTTGATAAACAGTAATAGCATCACATGCCGAAAGAGGCACAAAAAATGTGACGAGCGAGGGCCAAAATGTGGGGATTGCACGATATCTGATCGGGATTGTGTCTGGCCCGATGCGCAACAGGCTTCTGGCGATTGTGAGCCTGCATCTGCTGGATTGTCCGTTAGCTTTGAAACGGTCTCTAGCAATTCAACACTTGGACGGTCCAGTCTCGGTTCTTTGCAGGAAGAAGACTGTTTGAATGTCCCACTCTTTAACCCAGCACTTGCAGGCCAACATCCAGGTCAAACCATTGTTACGTCTCCCAGCAATACGGTAGGATCGGACTTCCTAACTGCAGACTTGGCTTCCATACGCTGGCTGGATCTACTTGCGGCAGATGCAGAGCAGGCGAATAGAGGGTTCTCACGTGCTCCAAGTCCCTCTGTGGAGGTTCCTTTTGAGAATAACAGGCCTTTCGCTTCATCAAATGCCTCAAATAATGGTCGAATTGGCTCTATTCTCTCTGGAAGTTCAGAAATACCTCCCAGTCTTGGGACATTTCCGTGGCGCCTGGCAAATGATATCATTTTGAAAGACTTTGAATCTATTATATTAGAAATTTCACAGATAGAGCTGCCCTATGGGTAAGTCATGTTTTGACCATGTCTCCCCGTAAAATAGAAGTTACTCAAAGTCACCTAGCTCGATGTCCTTGATCCTTGGAAACACTTCTCGATGTATGCATCACGGCTTGCGGTAAGAGACGCTGACGGCTGATATTAATGGAGCTTTCTCTAACAGTAAACAGCTACGCAATGTCGGGCTAATGAAAGCAATCCTGGCATTATCCGCCCAACACCTCTCCCGCCAAAGCGCCCTGATGAGCAACAGCCCCTTCGCGCCAGTTGATCCTAACCTTCCAGTCCAGTACTACTACGAGACGCTACACAATGTTCAAACAGCCCTCCAGTATAATACATACGCACATTCGGAGGAGATTTTAGCTACAGCGCTAGTAATTTCAACCTATGAGATGTTAGATGAATCAGATAGCGGATGGCAGCGCCACCTAAAGGGTGTATTCTGGATTCAAAGATCTCAAGATGTCAATGGTGCCTCGGGGGGTATCCGACAAGCAGTATGGTGGGCGTGGTTAAGGCAGGACATATGGGCTGCGTTTCGAGAAAGAAGACGATGTTTCAGCTTTTGGAAGCCGGTCAAAGATTATCCTGAACTTGGAGAGCATGAGCTTGCCGCCCGAGTTATATATCTCTTCGCCCAAGCGATCAATTACTGTGCCGAGCTAAACCCCATGTCTGACGAAGAAAAGCAAGCTCGCGCTGATGAGTTGCTGTCTATGCTTGACAGATGGAAATCATTCATGGGTACGAGAATCAAACCGCTTCCGACTGCACACACGAGCAGTTTGTTCCAACCGATATGGATTCATCCACCAGAGTTTGGTCAGTGCAATTCATGGGAGATGCTTCTGGTTGTTAATGATTTTTAGGAGTCGCGCTGCAAATGTCATTTTTTGCTCGCATTTTGATCACATTGCATCGTCCGGCTCTCCCTGGATTCAAGTCGTATCTCAAAGTTCAAGTAAGTTAAACTCCTTTGCACGATACTTGACCGTCTGATTCCCATATGCAACCTTCTAGTAGACAAAGCTGATGTAGCAGAAATCCCTTTCTGAGGCTGTGGCTGTGATATGCGGCGTCGCTATGGAATTGAGGGATGAAGGTTGTCAGATTTTGTCATCACAATGTCTCTATGGAGGTTAGTCGCAGTCCACCGTTCAGGCCCTTGAGAACTTTCTAATCCAAGTCCAGCTGGACTTTGCGTTCAAGATGCGGTACAACGTAACGAGATAATAGCTTTGATTGATTCATGTGAAGCTCGCACTGGTTGGCCAATGTCAACTATGAAAGACGATCTGTACAAAGAGTGGAAGAAGGTTGATTCCGATGGCGATGATGATACCCCCCGAGTGCCTATCTAGAGTACATGCCTACTTCGAAATTGATGCCCGCATCTCCAATCCAAATCTCGACTGATCCTCCTCATTTCAATGGCCACCTTCTCAAAGCCACATGAAGACCAGCATATGTTACAACGCCAAGTGCACACATACCACTGATAACACCGAGACCCATCAGATACTTGGGTGCATCTGTTGACGGGAATAGATATGCCCCGTATATCTGAGAAAGATTCCCCATGGCGTTCACAAATGCGAGACTGATGGCTCGAACCTCATTGGGCATTGCACCAAATGTACTCGATGCATAAGACAAAGATACAGCGTTTGTCGCCCACAATCCGGCTGCCATGAAACAGAGGAGCACATATCTGGCATGGAAGTTATAGACTGTGCATATGATGATGGCACATATCGCGGAAGATGACAGCCAGCAAGCAATGATAGCTCCTCGATGCTGCGGAACACGATCTGTGAAGTATCCGGTGATTGCAGTCAGAACGAAAGAAACCCCGTAGATCGGGACTGTCATGAACTGAGCATCTTTGGCGCTGTAACCCAGCCCCTGCACAAGCGTGGGGTAGAAGTAGGAGAGGGTACTGGAGCCAACAATCACCTATCACTTGTCAGTCATCCAAACGTTACACTTCATCACATAGAGACATACCATGTAGCCGACTGTGAGCACCCACACTCTCCAGTTCTGGAGAGCAAGTCCTAATGCCTTGAGATGACCCAGCTCGGGAGTGTCCTCTGTCCTGACAGATATTGACTCTGACTGGATCCTCATTATCGCCAGCTCCCGTTCACGATCTGTCAGTCTCTTGCTGTTCGCTGGGAAGTCCAGAAGGATGAAGGACGCAATCAAACTCCACCCTGCAGTCATCGCCCCTTCCACGATGAACAGCCACCTCCAACCCTCGAGTCCGTACTTCCCATCCAGACCCCCTTCAATCGCGCCAGCAATGAGTCCGCCAAAGGCACCGGACAAAATGGCCGCAGAGATGTATACTGCAAAACGCTTCGATTGTTCGGCCTTCTTGTACCATGACGAGAGAAGGAGGAGCACACCAGGGGCAAATCCGGCTTCGAGACAACCAATAACAACTCGAAAGGCAATAAGATCTTTGTAGTTTTTCACCCAACCCATTCCAATAGTCACGCAGCCCCAAATGAACATTATTGTCGGAAGAAAGATTGAAGGGCGAGATCTCGCGAGCACCATACTGAATTTCGTCAGCCACAAAGCTCGAAGGGAGAGAAGAAACTGGTTTCATACTTCGATGGAACTTCACACAAGACATATCCGATGAAAAACACGACAAGTGTGATCGAGTACTTGCCGGAATCTAGGTTGAGATCATCTGCCATTCCGGCCACTTTGGCATTACCAATACTGCTTTTGTCAAAATCATGGCACCCGATACATTCGACTGGATTCTTACTTTGTACGGTCCATATATGAAAGTAGATACATGAGCCATATTGTGGGCAAGAGAAAGAGGTCAATCTTTCTCACCAACTTCTTCTCTTCGTCCGTCCCGGGAACGTAGCCATTATCAGAGTCTGACATAGAGTCGATGCCACGCTTGACATCTTCCACCTGGGCGCTCGTTTCTTTGGGGTCCATGACTGAATGGGGTTTTCGGCGAAGCTGAGGCTCGAAGCTCAAAGAGAATGTGCTTTTCTAAGAATTCATGTGAGCGAGAATTCTTCACAGTTCTTATAGAGGTCAATTGTCATAGCTTATATTAATCCCAGCCGCAAATCACCCTCAGCTCGCTCCTGACTCAAGTGACACACTAACAGGCGATTTCTCCGCTCTCCACTCTCCACTCTCCACTCTCCACATCCCCGCACCCCAAGTTCCTGGAGCAATGGAGAGGCGTATATGTCAACTGTATTCTCTAACCCGTTGAAATTTCGGCTCAAGGATGCGGCACGAGACGGGCAGCGCGACGCGAGGTCAGCAGTCCACTGTTTGAGGGTATCCCCCGGAAGTCCTCGAGTCGCGGTTGTGCATGAAGCCAAGCTTCGGCTTAGTTGCCGCAGAAGTGCGATACGGGGAAAGGTATGGCGCGAGCGCGTCACACACGGCGGGACATAGCTTCAGGTACTAGAGAATGTAAATAAAAAGAAGTTTGAATTTCTTCCTGATGCTATTCATCTTTTCGCAATCAATTATTCAACCAATTTTCCCCAATTCTCAGTCGGACTTCCGTAATCACCTTCGAATATCGCTCAATTTGCCCTCAGCTTGTAGCTTCGAATTTTCCAAAAAGTCCTTCAACAATATGCCTGAGATAAACGGTGCTTCTCTGCCAATTATAGGCTCAAAAGGGGAGTCAGCTCCAGCTGCGACAAATGGTTCAGTTTCCATGAGCACACTACCCCAAGAAGGCCACAACTGGCAAATTTCATTAAAAGACAAAGTCATCGCAAGTATGAACGCCCAACCACTTCCCACCAAATTTTTTTAGACCTAACAGAGTTATAGTCACCGGAGCAAATCAAGGCATCGGACTCGGTCTCGCAGAGGTCTGCCTCGCAAACCAAGCCGCCAAAGTCTTCTCACTCGACATCAGTAGTCCAGGAGATGTCTTCGCTGAATTACAGAAGAGCAACGAGGGGAAGTTCGATTACATACAAGTGGATGTGACGAGCGAAGAAAGTGTGGCGAAGGCAATTGAGAAGATTGTTGACGAGACTGGACGATTCGATGGTATGATTGCAAATGCTGGCATGACGAGGCATCAACCTGCGCTAGACTTCAGTATGAAGCAAGTAGAGCAGCTATTCCAGCTGAATGTAAGTCTTGGCGAGTCGAATCAGATACGTGGAATGTACTGATAATAGAATACAGGTATTCGGAGCTTGGAACTGCGCGACGGCTGCGGCACGGATGTTTATCAAGTTAAAGACCAAGGGATCGATCGTTTTCACGGCATCGATGACTTCATATAGACCAAACAGGGTACGAGAAATGCAATTTTACTTACTTGGAATTCATGCTAATATTTACGTAGGCAGCTCCTTCGGCTCCATACGGTGCGACGAAAGCAGCGGTCCGCAACATGACACACACACTCGCTATGGAATGGGCGGAGCACGGCATCAGAGTCAACAGTGTTTCGCCTGGGTTCGTAAAGACAGCTTTGACATATTATGTTGAGACAGCGCCGGATTGGGATACAAAGATGAAGTATTACGGTGGCATGCCGAGACTTGCTCTCCCACAAGAATTAGGGTAAGCTTTACTTCGATCGTACAGAGGCCATATCAGTACTAACTAAATATAGCGGTGCCTACGTTTACCTACTAAGTGACACTGCTACTTATACTACGGGTATTGACATTCCAATTGCTGGGATTGTCGGTGCCTGGTAGAAGCTTAGATAGAATTCAAACAAACACGAATGTAGCTTACCAGCCACTCATACATACCTGATCTGCCTGTGACCACAAATGGAATCTCTGATAGCTGGAAAGTTCTAAAGCGTGTTGAATAATCCACTTTCGATGAGGGTGCGAACGCGAAAGGGCCCTAGCTCTGGTGTTGTTTCGTAAGTGCCTGTGGGTCTCGAGTATCCAGCCCCTGACACAACTTCTCAGTCTTCACGCCCAGAAACACAATCAGGGTTGTTACATGCTCCAAGGAAGGAGAAATTTTATATATAATCTCTTGAATTCAAGTAACGAAAGTTAAAGCCAACCATCTACTCTCAAATTCAACGATCTTGGTCGAGACAGCTCGCTATGTTGAATAGCAAAACCATCGGAGACAACAAGAAGCAACCCCACAGATTTCTAACATCGACATCGGTCATTCTCACATCCGTAATGCCCCAACTCTAGTGGCAGATCAACTGCACAGAAAGTGTAGCGGGGTTGTTCTGCTCGCAACTTGCTTGTGGGGGAAGTGGAGGGTTAATCGTGATGTGATTATCCTGGGAGCCAGGCGTGCAGTCAAAAGAGCCCCAGAGAATAGCTATCCATGCATTAGTCAGAAACAAGAGAACCAAACCTTCAACTACTGCCGCCACATGCAGCTTCGCTACTGGGGAATCAGCTGTTACCTTGACAGTTACTGGCGAGTGTCGTGGGTCTCACGCTGGTATTTGGTCCGGAATTGATATTGGTACATCCTCTGCCGAAAGGGACATTTGAGTTGACGGGAGTATCAGTGCAGCCGCCTGAGGGGAAGAAATCAATTGTGAGCTCGGGGGCTTGGCGATTTTGAATGCTCGGAGAGGCTTGAGCTGTCGCTACTGCTACTGCAATGGTGGAGAATAGGGTGAGGAATTGCATGGTGGCGATTGCTCTAATGACCGGTGGCTGCTAACTTGAGTCTATGAGGTCGTGGAGGGTTTGATGGAAGAGTGTTGATTGAGGATGGGTGCAGAATAGGACTCCTCTGGGGGCAATTCTACCCATATATATACCAGATTGTGTTAGTGACGAGAGATGAATTTGAAGGAAAGACTCTGTCCGGTCATCTCTCTGAATACGTACAATTTCGTAAGACTATAAGTTCAAAACTTGTTCTGCGCAAGTCTTCTAAGATCCAGAACCTGACGTCGATCACTGAACCATTCAGAAAGCGTCATGATCGGCCTTGACTGTTGGATCTATCGTAAGCAGAGTATTTTACACTCACCTTATGACTGATTTCGGTGCGGCAAAGCCCTATGAGAGGTATTACCATGATTGAAATTTGAAATGTAAGACTATGTGCATTCCGGTCGGCGTCTCGAAGGAAAATTACTTACCGTATCCGGAGCAAACCATCTCACAGTTATGGCCTCGAACACCAGGACGTCTGGCGATGAAATAGCGGAAATTAGAAAACATCAGAGACAGTCGTCACTCTGTGTGAGTATTAGGCTTATAGTTACACTATAGCCGTGCGTGTGATCGTCTTTAACTGGCTCGCAGGCACCCACAACTTCTATGGTGAGATCCAGTGGAATTAAAGGGAACTGAGAGAAGAGGGGTGCCATCAAATCAGCAGCAAGCCTACTTGAATCCTCCAAATGCTGATGCCGGCCGTGCGGTAGTATAGGGAGCTAGGCTTTGAGACTCCGCGATCACTAGAAGGCTCCACGTTTGGAGGAGGTGCTGGAACCAAATTTTGTCCCACCATCACTTCTTACATGAGTCACCAGAAGTCTATTGCTTGAAGAGCTCATGTAGACAAGAAACTAACTTTTAATTCAAGAATTTTGACACATATATGACGTAAGGAGAGTAATGTTTGCCACGCTCAATTTCGCACCCACGAGGGGATCCATATGGAAGAGTAAAAACTGAGAGTGTAAAATGAAAATCTTCATCAGATACGTTCTTTTGAATGGAGTCTCAGTTATTTATTACAGCGTCCGGAAGAAAAACTCTCTGAAATTTCGAGTCCTCTAATGATTCCACCCAGCTATCTTAGGTCCTTCAGGATTTCCAGAAACGGCGCTCGTATTGTTGTTCTGGTGGGCCTAAATCTTTAACTTCGACAATCAGAACAAATTGAGTATATAATCTCTTGACTTACTTGAGTTGACTTCATCGTTGCTCTTCATGCTTCCGAGCTGGCCTTGGTGGAGGAGGGCGTGGGGGGTTGCAGCTGCAGGGATCGCAATCACAGTCGCAATCGCTCACAGGGCTTAGTGGAGACAAGCTGCTGTGTAGGTCCACGTACTTCGGACGAGGAGGAGGAGCGGCAGCATACCATGTGCAGTCAGCGCACCTCGTGTGATTGCAGTCTGGACAGGTGTCTCCGTATATGCTATGACTTACTTGGCGTTCGCATCCACAGCATTGCCAAAACCCTAGCATAGAAGGAGGAGTCATCTTTTGAAATGAATACTCAGACGGCGGCCGGTTGGGCTTGAAGTATATTGATTCCTGAAGGCCCGGGTTCAGCAAACAAACGGAGCTCAAGAGATGAGTCAAAAGATCAACATACCAGTACGGAAGGAAGTCTTATCTTCTTGCATTCATCCCTCGCTTTCTTTCCCATCTGCTTCATTCTGCTACTGCTCCTAGACCGGGTTTTGTACGTTGAATTGGTGCTTGACCTGCACTTTTCTCAATCTTCACCAACCAAATCCTGGGGCTGGGGAGGCTTAGCAGACAGATTTGGCGAGAACGCCCGACGTCATGCATGCATGCACTGAGCCTCGTGTAGAGTACTATACGCTTCAGTTCCCCGCGAATCAAGTCAGACACAAAATCGTGATTTTTATCTCCCTTAGCAACAGCATCAATCTGGGAAGTTCCCCATCCCTTCGAGTGAGCTCTACTATACACATTTCAAGACTTACATTGACAAATCCTGTCAGGCTGCCAAACTCTGGCAACTTTTCAAATGGCAGAAGCTATTTTGGGAGCTGTTACGGGGGGTTTTGCGGTAGCCTCACTGGCAATACAACTCGTAGAAGTTGCGCAGAAAGTTTATGACCTCTGGGACACATTCGAAGCCACAGACTCGAGAATCAACCGTATCAAGGAACATCTAATGTTGATTCAAATTATATCACACAGTATTATCGACATATGCAACCAGGAGCCTACAATATCGTGTGGGCATGAAGTTCTCCGAAGTCTCAGGGCATGCCAAGAAAGGACGGAACGATTAGGAGAGTATGTCAAGAAATACAACCACAATCAGGATCGCAACGGTCCCAAACGAGGTTGGACAACACTCAAGACGACCATGAAAGATAAGGCTATTCAGAAGACGGAGTCACAATTACATGGTGATGTTATGATGCTCCTCCTGATGCTTCAGCCATTTTTCCAGTGGGTACTGTAGATTTCAAAGCCGAAGCTTTTCTGATCTAGTTACAGTCATGTCCAGTGTCAGAAGTTTGCCTCCTTGAGCGGCCGAGTATCGCAGCTCTCATCCGCCAAAATCATCCCGCCTCAAGAAGATGATGCCGCAGAATCACACAAAGCGTTAAATTCGCCTAAGAGGTCACGTCAGGCTGGGGACGCTCAATTAGAGCATTCTATGAAGCCACTGCATCTAAATGGGAGGGTGGAGCTATTTCAAATCCACAATGGTCGCGTAGCGTTGTCAATTGAGTCTCATACATCGATGGTTAGACTGTTATCCGCTTTAGGGGTGTCTCTGCCATCTTCTTGGCGGGCAGTCCTTCAGAATCATCCTTTTGCCCTCATGTATACTTCGGTCACATTTCCAAGCCGCAAAATGTCTCCCCGCCCGGAGGATCTTCTCTACTCCAACACTAAAAGGCGCCTGAAACTCATTGTACCGCTCGCATCATTCCAAATTCAGTCGTCTAGCATCCCGTGGTCTCTTACGTTTTATCCAATCGCTCCTTGCCGATCACGAATCTTCTCCTTATGTGCCGATGGAAATATTGATGCCGTAAAATCATGGCTGACGAAATCCCGGATGTCCCCCTTCGTCGTAAACAAACACGGAGAAAATTTATTACATGTAAGAGCTCTATCACCTCGTACTTTAACAAATTTTAACGACCTAGGCGGCTGCTAGATATGCTCATGCAGACATGTGCAACTTCCTTCTAGATATTGGAGTGGATGGATCCGCCTACGATGATCGTCTCTTAACCCCACTTGACCATCTTGCAGTAAAAGTGTGTCCAACCTTTGCGTATCCTTCACGCGTAGTGAACACTATTCGCGCCTTAGTAGAGAGAGGCCGGTGCCAGCCCCTTTTACCACTCACAAGCAACGCAATGGCTTTTTATAGAGGACCGGAGGAGGGATTTGCTTGGTTGTTCGCGTCCGAGTATGCAGGGTCGGACCTGGAACAATATGACTCTGAAGGCTGGACACTTCTCACTGATGCAGCGTTCAATTTCGGATGGTGGACCCAGTCTTGTGTTGAAGACCCGGCGGTCTCGTGGCAGACTTTATACCTTCTCCGCGCTGGCGCTGACCCGCATCTGAGAACAACAGAGGGTGCTATGACACCCCTTGACACATTTCTGCGTGGTAGTACCGCTCATTGTATTGACCATGCAAGACACTGGCTTGAAGTTCTGAGGGAGGTTGGCCTCGATTTGCACAAATATGCTGATGAAGAGCAGCGCCTTCATTCCCCAGAACAATACTTGAGAAATATCTGGGATGACGAGCTTTGGAGGTGGATACCAAGTAAAAAAAGGGTCGTATACAGGTACGGATCCAATTCCAGCGACCTCGAGATATGGCTTGAGGATTATGATGCGCTTACGTGGTTCCATTGTGGTCGATACGATTTGGAAATCTTCCAGATATGTTCTGCGATGGACAGCAAGTCAAGGTGGATAGAGTTGAATTCTCGAGACATCGTCAGCAATGACACAGAGGAAGAGGAGGATATTGCCGTTGATCGAACTCAAAAGTTTTCCCTTAGACGAGAGATCTACAATCGCATTCAGTCTCGTTGGTTTTCAATTTTTATGTTTTCATTAGTCCTGAATTACCTCTTCCACTTGTACCTCTTCCACTTACAAAAATAAGTAGTTTTGAATTGGTTTCCCTATTGCGCAGTAGTCCAAAATACCTATCATTGACTCAGTGAGATTCATGACCTTGCTAAATTGAATCATCTCTATACACTACCACATGCGGATATGGAAGAGTGACGATGAAATGAAAACATTCATTGAACAAGTTCTTTTGATTTATTTCTTCTTACTTTTATGTTAAATAGTGTAAGAGGAGAGAGAATGAAACCAATCACAAGCGTATCTAATCCTCCTCGTCCAAATATGTTTCTCCACCATGAATAAGAAATACAATAAGGAGTGAAGTGAGGCTCGCTGAAATAGAATCCGGTCTCTTGTGGCCCTGGGTCTTGCTAGAGGTCAGTAGTCTGGCCGGGGGTAACATTGAAGCCTTGGATTCTTGGTACTGGAAAGGCCAACCGCAGTCACACTTACTGGAACTTTGTAGATAATTTCAAAGAAATTTAACTTGCAATACAATATTTTCAACACCTCCTAATTGTCCCATTTTTGCGTCCCCCCAAAAAAAAACCTTGATATACCCCAGAAAATAGTTCCGCCAGTTCCAATAATACGCATTAAATATTAATCCTACAGAGTATATTTTTACCTGAACAAATAATTGCGTAAAATGCAAAAAAAAAAAAAGGACAAAAATTCAAAACTTGATAATGGAACAAATTGCCAGACGGTATTGTACTGTACTGTATCCCATACGCGTCGACGCCTGTGTCCGCTTATCAGTACTAATGTAACAACCTCAGCCTTTGAAAGCTTCCCATCGCGCAGGTATATGAGAAGTCTCCAAAATATGTATTCCAAAATATATATTTCTGGTTTGAATTCTCAAGGTGGCTTTCCAACTCTGTACCAACCAATGATAAACCTGCGAACTGCAGCCTGCAGCCTGCAGCCTGCAAGGCTGTACGCGCCTCATTTGCAGAAAAGGCGCCAGAGCCGAGGTCGTTTTTACAATATTCTCTTCCTCGGTCGATTGCACGTCTTCGATATTTTCAATCCTATAGTCCGAGCGAGATGGCAGAAGCTATTGGCCTAGGCGCTTCAGTCGTCGCCTTTATAGGACTTGCCGGGCAAGTTGCGCAAGGCTGCAAGTTTGTCCGCGACATCCTCGGCGACGTCAAAGATGCATCAAACGACATACGGGCTCTTCGTACAGAGATACAGCTATTCGAGCTCACGTTGAACCACTTTCAGGCGTCGCTAGCGGACATAGAAGCAGCTGGCATACCAGTGCCTGCCTCCTATGGAGTCGGCATCGAGTTGGCTCTCGAATACAGCGAGGAGGCGATGGCGAGCCTGCTGGGCCTGATTGCACAGAAAGCTGGTGGTGAAACCATCACAACCAGAATTAAATTTGCGTTCAAGAAGGATAAATGCAGCAAGCATCTCGGCCGGCTAGAAAGAGCAAAAGGATACGTCTCTACGGCTCAGGCCAGCATTCTTCTGTCTGTACTCAATCATTAACACGACTCCAAATCCATAGCTGATAAAATCAGGTTAATAGAGCAACATAATACTCTTGATACAAGAGCTACCCACCGAGCTCTCGGCTCCCTCGTGTCGACATGTGAGCTTTCCATAACACCGATGGCTTCAATTCCGGGCCGATTTGATGAACTTCATACCCAGGCCGAGAGCATTAGAAACGAGGTTGCCAAAATGCGAAATGAGTTCTCATCGAGGCTGCATGATCTATCAACTGGAATTTCAAATATTCTCGACTCCAGATTCAGCGCTTCTACAAATATCATTTCGAAGAGTCAAGGTTGGGAAGGGACTTCGTATACCACAGATGAAGTGCGCACTGCCGTTAAAAATCTGGGAAATCCATCTGATAGCCTCAAATCCCTACCAATGGGCATGTCTGAGATGGTGAAGGACACCTTCCGGGGAGTCTTGGCGGAGTTTTATCTTGACTGCAGGAATACCCCACACGATTGCTCTCCCTCCAAGTGGGGCGTTGTTCCTACCTCTGGGCAACCGCGATCAAGGCGAAAGGTCATTCAGCAAACCACTTCCACCAGGAGGTATCTTCGAGCTATCGGCATCATAACTGTTCAGTCTATCACAACAACATTCCTCAATGCCCACAAGACCGAACTCTCAGATAGGCCGGCACCGTTACTATCAACTGTGACACGGACGCAATTAGAACTTAGCCCGAATCCGGATCTGCTTCGATTGGGGGTGTATCTCTCCTTCATCCAACAAGGGTTTGCCGAATTTCAAGCTTATCCCGAACACAATTTACGCGTGTTCAACATCATCAACTCTGACGCACCTATTGTCGCAGCGTGCTGCTCTGGGGATCTGCCAGGTATTCGGGAACTTTTTGCTAGCCGGAAAGCCTCGCCATTTGACCGAGTGTGGGGAGACCGATCCCTCCTTGATCTTGTATTGAACAAATTTTTTATGTCTGCAAGGGTCCCAAACATATCCACTGAACATGAAGCATTCCTGAACAGGCTCATTTCAGTGTTTAGTGAGCTTGTACAATATGGCTTAGACCCTGGACAGCAAAGAAAAAACGACGACCTTTTCGGATCCTGTCCCCTTGTCGCACTAGCTTCACTACAAAACTATGCCAAGAAGGATACGACGCAGGTCTCAGACTTCGCCCGAATTGTACTCAGCAGAAGTACACAAGATCCGCTGGCTAGCTATAGCTTCTCGCCCGCTACTGTCAACTCTTTCGACCGATTGGCTTTCAGGGTCGAATTAGCAGGCGTAGACATACCACTTTATACATTGTTGCAGACCCAAGATGAGTGGCCAATACAGTGGACACCTGTGGTACAATTAAGGTCAAAGTACTGTTGTAAAGTCCAAGAAGATCTTCCGAATATTTTCGCCCTTACGTCGAGTTTTCATGCGCCACTTTATGATATTCTGTGCTATGACCCCGATCCTTTCACGACATACAGGGTCTTAAATTCCTGTCGTTCGCTTCGAGATAAACTAGTTATCTTCTCGTCCCTCTGCCAGCTCATGCGCAAATGCGACTGTAGCTCCATCGAATATCAAAGTGACATTTCGAGTTTTCGAGAAAAATTGGAGTGGAAATTTACACTGTGTTTACAAAGCTGCCAATCTTCTGGGCTGGATTTTCAAAATCCTCCATATGCATTCCATAACGAATTACGGCACTTTCGAATCGCAGATAGCCTTCATATCATCAATCGCGCTCTTTCAAATTTTGGTCTCGCAAGGGAGCTTGTGGACGATCTTTTGGAAGCCGAACTTTACGCTTCTCTCGTCTTGCAACTAGCAAAAATTACTCAGCGCGGAACAGCCTTACGCCGTAACTCACCGTTGCCGGTACCATTACGATATTATGATTTTGACTTTGAATACGGAAATCTTGGCTGGGCCGAATTCTGTAATGTCTATTATCCTCTGGATCTCTCCGTCGCTGTTCCCGATGAACTACAAAATTATGATAAAATGACTTACTTGGAGCCATCTCCAGATAAGGACAGTTCAACTTCACTCGATTCCGATTGCTACTGGGATGATGATGATGACGATGAGTCGGACACTTGGTCTGATTTCCAAAACGCTCTTCAATATCCGTGGGATTACGACGATGAAAACTTTATGGAGACCATGTTCTCTGAACCTCTTGACGCGGACCATCAGCATGACCCTCAATCTCCGTACCAGACTATACCCGAGATAGACACCCATCAAGTTCAGATGGCTACGTTATACGCGGTGGTTGAAGAGCGGGTCGCGAAGAGCGAGGAGATTGTTGGCTTCGAAGTGTCTCGGAGCAATGATTCAGGAGAGGAGGAGAAGAATGCAACCGAAAAAGTTCAAACCCGGTACAGTGCTCCAGATGTTATTGATGAGCGGTTCGATGGTATCACTGTTGCGTGGAATGCATTTTGGACTTGACGTGAACCAAGTACTAATGAACAAATGTTTACATGCTAGACAACG